>Ga0187874_10002127_pt1 | contig 15815 bp, 13 predicted proteins | sample June2016WEW_16_1_3_FD_132993 | JGI IMG/M metagenome (GOLD analysis project Ga0187874, IMG submission 132993) | Peatland microbial communities from SPRUCE experiment site at the Marcell Experimental Forest, Minnesota, USA - June2016WEW_16_150 | ecosystem: Environmental > Terrestrial > Soil >... | reverse complement strand
TCTTCAGCCAGCGCCAGCACCTCCATTTTGTGGCCCAGGCGGAAGGGGGATTTGGCTGCGCCGGCAAAGAAATAAGCATCGTCCTCATCCTCTTCGCGCGTTACGAGGAATGGAAAGGTTAGTTGTTGACCGAGCCAATCCATCCAATTCCGCGCCCGCCATTCTTCAAGTTTTTTCTCGAAGGCGTCTTCACATTCGGGCAAGTAGCCTTTATCCCCTTCGCACAAGTCCCAGCGGTGATCGTCTGTGTTGTTCATAGCGATGGTCCTGATATTGGCTTTGTCCCGCCAGCCAGCGCAACTTGATTTCAACGTCGGTGCGGGGATTTGTTTTTTTGATTTCATTTCACTCGGCGCGGTGCTATTACCTCTCCGTGAACTGCAGACTCGAATGAGAAAATTCCGTCCCATCGTTACCAGCCTTGATGAGGTCATTATCACCCGGGAAGGGGATACGGCTGTCATTCAATACAAAGACCCGGCTTACGCCACGACCCACTTTCAAATCGGCCCGCAGGTTGTTGAGATGACTGATCAGGAGATTGTGGATCTGTATAACGACTCGCTCCGGGCGCAGGCTCAATTGGCGGCCGAATACAAACACGTTGTTGTCGAAATTCCCCTGGGCCAGCCGCAAATCGAATATCACGCTGACTCCGATCAATGGACTGCAAGGGGAGATGTCCTTCGGTGCCTTATTGATGACGCTGCGGAAGGGGAGAGAGAGCCGGTCATCATTGTGGACGACAAAGAGCTGACATGGCGTGAATTTGGCCGCCTGGTCTGCACCTATGCCGGCTGGGGAATGAGGATTGAGTTTGTTGCGGACGACAAGACGCATCGGCGGCCAAAATTGGAAGTCCGGCAGCCGACGAAGTGATTGCCGCGGCAGGACCACCGTGGAGGGGTTGGATCGTTGGGCCACGATTCCGTTCAGAATGATTTCGCCTCAGGATTGCTTTAGGATGAATAGTTCAAGCATGGCTTCAACTATCCGCCACAAATCAATCAAAACCCTGCAAAGCGCTTTCCCCCGGGAAACCCTTTTGACAGTCGGCAGTCGCGGAAATTAGGCGTGTCCTCGGCATTGGCGCATCATTATTTGAAGTCGGATTGACTGACACGATTGGGGCTCGGCGTCTTTCTGTTTCCCAACGACACCTTGCGCCGGGAGGACTCGCTAAAATTCCTGTCCCGCTATGTTGAGGGTTTCCATGTCGGCGGCAACCGCGGTACCTGGCACTCAACGGGTGGCCCTGCTTTCCACGCCGCGAAATCTGGCAAGTGGCACCTGGGGATGATGCCAATGGGCCGAGAAAAACGTCTGAACCGGCCCCCAGCTTTAGGCAGCTTTCGCCGCCCGGAATTTGGCCCACCGCGCCTTCGCAGCGGCCGACAAAGCTGCGCGGCCCTTGGCGCTTATACGCCGCTTCTTCGGAGCCGTGGCAGTCTTGGCCGCTTTTGCCTTTGCCCAACGTGCTTTCCGCGCCTTCGCCAGGGCCTTTACAAGTTTGCGCCGATGGACGGCGGACAGTTTGCGCTTGGCGGGAGCGGGAGCTTCGGTTGGTCTGGCCTCGCCGGCTTCCCCGGCCAAAGCTTCAAGTTGTTTCTGTAACGACTCAATTTGCTCCTTGATCACGATTACTCGTCGCAACTCAACTACTGTAAGATCAGAAAGTGAATTCATTAGGGCAAGGATGCCTACGAATCCTGGAGAGTCAAACCCACTTTTTGTGCTGGGCGGGGAATAGACCTCATGGCTCTGGTTCTGGTTCGATAAAGGAACCGGTAACACGACCGGGGTTCCAACCGAGATCTTCGTCGATCTCCGCCCCAGTCTGGCGATCAAACTCCCAGCCGCCGGCGCAAATAATGCGATCCGCTGTCACCTCGGTCACTTTCAACCGCATAGGTATGGGAACTCCTCCCAACCGGCGCGAGACAAAATCCCCGACCGCTATCTCTTCAAGTCTTTTGCTCATACATCTTTCCCGATGGCGGAAGACTGTTCAACCGCCGTGACGGCTGCGGCGTGCCCCTTCGGCGCTCCCCACTTGATCGCCTTGAGCCTTGGCGAGCGTTCGTGTACATCGCTGTAATCCTGTTTCATAGCTTCACTTACGTTGGCACTCCAGAGCTTCCCCCTTGTGTGCGTTAGGAGCAGGCGGTTTGCCAGCCCTCAGATAATAACCTCCTCTCCCCACGGGAACGCCCGCACGATGACCTTCGATGGCTGGGAAGGAGCGGACTCTTCAAATTCAAAATCCAAGACGGCATAATGAAAGGCCGTTTCTGCCTGGCCGACGTTAATACACCTGGTTTTTTCGAAAAGGACGTGCCAGGCACCGTTGGCTAGAGGGCTGTGGTGGTCGTGGCCGCTTAATGTTAGCTTTGGTGAATAATGCTCAACGGCATCTATCCACCCAGGGTTGAATACGCGCGGATGCGCCAGCGGCAGCCCCACGAGGCTTTCATGCATGAGCCAGAGCGTCCTGCCCGCCGACCCGAGACGGCGCATGAGTCCTGGCAGCCATGCCTCCGGGTCGGCAGGCAAAGGTTCGCGGCTGGAAGCGGGACATAATGCCATGTCGTTGCTGTCGGCTGGGAGATGAGCGCACCAATGAAACTCCGATCCAGTCATGCATGGAAAGCCAACGATGACCAGCGGGCCAATCGTGCAGGCGGTCCCGTAAAGGGCGGTTAATTTGCGGCGTTCGTGCGGCCAGGCGGACACAAATTGTGTCCAATTACTGTCTTCGTGATTCCCGCGTACGAAAAGAACATGCTCGACCGGAAGTTCAGCCAGGATTTTCGCGCACCCGGCCGCGGTGAACTGGCGCTTGGAACTTATTGGAAATGCATCGAGGGCGTCTCCAATGATGGCCACGACATCAGGCCGATGTGCTTGCGTGGCCAAAGAAAGGCTCCCATAGTGCAGCCAGGATTGGTGCATGTCGGCGGCTGTGAGCACTCGGACACGAATTGATTTTTCACTCTTCACGTTGGGTTTCCTGTGAGCATATCGTCCACAACTCAGCGAGGATTCTCCACGGCCTCTGTGCTTTTTGCAAATTGTCGGAACAACCGCCGACGCGCATGGGCAAGAACTTCCGGCGCAGAAATACCACATGGCCAAAACAGTCCTACGACTTCGCCTGCCTGGCGCAAATGTATAGCCGAACTATCCCTGTGCCTCGTGAATCTTACCTAATCCAACAGTCGAACCGTGTGGTCATACAAGATCGCCGGGACGGCGGCGCCGTGACTGAACCAAACATAGTCCAGCAATCCGACGCGGTGGTAAAACACAGGACGCACAGGGCGACCCCGGCCCTTGGAGGTTTCGGCGGTGAAAACCTCATCTTTCTCCGTCGGCCTAAGACCCCTCCTGGGCGGGTTTCCCAACACCTGAACGACCGCGCCGGACATGTTGCGACCGCTCCCCCAGTCCGGATTGTCCCACAAGTCCACAGAATAGGCTGGCTGGTTTTGCCAACGGCCCATGCTGCAACGTAATCGAACCCGCTTTCTCTTCAGGGGACCAGAATTCATGGGGAGAAAGAGGTCCTCGTCCTGCCGATGGATCCGCGTCCACCAGACCGCGTCCCGCAGGACCTGGGACATCGGTATCGAACCGGATTCCCAAAAAGGACTTGGATCGTTCTCGAAGAGCACGAAGAGGTTTTCTCCAACGGCGCGCGCTGCCGCAGTGAGCTTCTCCGCGTCCAAGTCCAAGTCCAGGTCTGCCTGCTTGAGCACTCGACCACCGAGGCTGCAAACCTGGGCATTGAAAACAACAAAGTGGCTGCGGTGCCGCTTGCAGTAGCTGCTTTTCGACATCGCGATCAGGCGTCCTTCGGCAAAGCCGTGTTGCTGAAGGACAGCTAAAACTTGGTTGTGGTGCATGAATTACGCGTGGACCAAATTATTCCTCAAGCTGGGCCTTTAAATCTGGCACACAGGATCTTCGGTGGCCGCCAGACTTGGCCCTTTTATAACGTATCCTTCCGGGAACAGGGTCTTTGGTCCGGGGGTGAGCCCGGACCTCCATCCAGTCGCGGCTGTAGCCTATAAAACGGCCGTCATCTCTCCCGCCGAGGCGCCGGGCAACATCGTCCCTCATAATCCATGGCCCAGAGGCAGCCTGGCAAAGCTCCTGCGCGCCTTGGTGGAGCGCGGGCCGGAACTGCTCGACGACGAGGGCTGTCAAGAGCTTGGAATCTCGCTGCGGTTTGGTCCTCAGGGCCAGTTCATGCCGCGCCAAGGAGGCCGTTTCCGGGTTGGGCCTTTCTCTCTGGTTCTGTTGTTTCCATGCCTCCTGCATGCGGGCATCTCACCCCCGAACGCGCGGGAGCGAAAGTCTTTTCCCAATACAGACGTTTTTATCCCAAAATCTGGAATTATTCCCATTTTTCGGACGCTTGGAGCCATCCGGCATGCCCTCGCCGCTCCGGCCGAGTTTGCCATCAAACACGAAAACATGAAAAAATCGTCTGCACAAAGCACTCCTGCCCCCGACACAAAACTCCCCTGGAAATATGGACCGGGGCTGCAACGTGGAACCCTGTTGCTGCGCCGCCTTCGGACTGCGATCGACGGGATTTCCGGGCGTGCGCTGAAATATGAAGAGTGGTTCGAGGTGATCGGAGAGCCGAAGAGCACGCTGGGCAACTGGCTCAATGGCGATGGGCAACCCTCCCCGGAAGCGCTGCTCCGTATGTTGGAGATGTTGCCAGCATCTCTGCGACACCACATTCTCAACGACCCCGACTTCTGCCGCTGCCGTCCCGTGGTGGAACATCCGCGGCTTTCGCACGACCGGGTCAACGTGAGCTGCCTGAAAACTATTATTGCAAAAACGGAGGGCCTCACCTTGGTGCAGGGGGAGCGTGAGACGTTGGTTACCTTCCTGGTGACGGCCCTTGGGCATTCCTGCCGGCTCCTCTCCACCAAACGTCGGGAGGTTCTAGGTTTGGACTCCCACGCGCCGGACTGGTTTGTCCCTGTCCCCAACTTGCGGTACTTCGACAACCTTTTGCACACCCAGAAGTTGCACGAGGAATTCGCCAAGGCGTGGCCGCGGATGAGCAACAGCAATGGAACGCTCATTATTCTGAATGGAGGCTGGGCACAACTGCCTGAATTCCAAGAGAAGACTCGCGTCTTGGCCCGCCATTGCCACGTGGTCTTCAGCGACAAGTTGCGGCCTCGGCCTATGCAGACGAGCAACGTGTCGACTCACATCATAACGGTGTCGGCTGACCGGACTGAACCCGAACACATCCAAGTTGAGATTCAAGCGCTCTAGCCCCTGGGGCGTCGAATAAAGTCCGGCTTTGGGATTAAGTCCCCACTTCTGGAAAGTGAACTTTCGCAGTTTTTGAGACGCCACTTCGGCTTTGTCGGAGTATTGTTGGAACCGTTGACCAATGGACAAACGATGCAGGAATTTGTGCCCCCTTCCTTCAGTGAGAATCTGCCTGCTTGAAAAAATGCGGTCTAAGGTAACCGGCATTTCGGGGCCGCCGACAATCCCGTCTTTTTGCTGAGTGCCAATGTGGCAACCAGTGCGCGAGCAGCGCGTTCGAATCACTTATCTCTCCCCGAGGTTAAATCAGGCTCTCTGCGGCGGCAATAGGCGATCGTCTTATAATCAATCCCAGCCATGACCGCGTGGGAAATGAAATAATGCCGAAACCATTGAAAAGTGAGCTGCCACATGCTTGCACAGATCAGCCCGGTCCTGGCAGGAACAATCGAGGTCAATTTCCTTCGGCGTCGGAAACAAGTCCTTTTCGGGGCGGGTCACGATCTTGTCGCTGCTGGCGGACTCGGGGAGTGGAAGCTGCGACTTTTACTCGTAATCTCTTCGTTTCCCGCACCCCCCTTCGAGGCGCTATTACAAATATTTCAAGTGAATTCGGCTCCATTTCCAAAATTGCTTGTGGGGATTAGCGGCAGGGCCAAAAGTTAGCAAATTGCCTGTCCTGTTTGGCAGATCCTGGATATCTGGCTCAATGCGCCACACCTAAAGCCACTTGGCAAAACTTGAAACCGACATAATTCTCATATTGAGCACGATAAACGTGACATGTTTATCGTGCTCATTTAGTGTATTGAACAAATGACCAGTCTCAAAGAACGCCTGCTCAACTAAGAGAGCAGCGCGGCGATCTGGTGGCGTCGTTTTCATCCACCCGGTGCAGGCGGATCAGTGGGTCCAAGATCAGCAGCATGGGCCGGAGTTGTTGGACTGTGTGGCAGAGGCGTGAGCGGTCGGTTGGGGTATCCAGCCGAAGCGAAGGGTCGGTAACGACTTCCACCGGCAGGGAGGCAAAGGGCATCTGCGCGGTCGCAGCGATGCCTTCCAGCCGCTGACGCACAACCACCAGAGAGTCTTCGGCCGGGAAGATCAGCACCGAGCCGAACCGAAAGCAACTTGCGCTCCTTTAAGCTGGCCGCCAGTGAGGCTCCAGACTGCTACCTTGTATTCCCCGGCAAAAGAATAACAGTGTTATTCTTTTGAGAATTCTAGCTTTTACGATGGAAAAGGTCTGAAAAACTATGCTAAGTCCTGAATATCAATTGGATAGCTCCCGTACTGCTTAACGCACCCGAACGCAGTTAAACCTATGCTTACATAGCCTTTTAGGATTTTCAGTCCTCTGCTCTACCAACTGAGCTATCCTGCCTGACCCGCGTTCATACTATGCACGTTGTAAGGTTAATGGCAAGCCCGTTTGCGCAAGTTTGGACACGGACGTATTTTCAGCGGCCAAGGCACGGCTCCCGGACAAACTCAAGGAGTTGCGGAAGCCCAAAGCGGAAGTCGGCACGTTCGCCGACGGCCGGGTGCAATTTTTGAGTTTCACCGGCTGCCGCGTCGCCGAGATGAAACAAGCCGCCGGCAGGACGCGAATTGGCCCCCGATCAATCGCCTTACCATTCATCCGCCGCTCTCGCGCCGGGTCGATTTGTCGGCAAGGACGGGCTTGAAAACAATGCCGCTTTGGTGGAAGATTGCTCTCGTGAACGCTGTAAAAGTAGATGAGGCGCATCGAATTGAGCTTTCCGTGCTCCGGCCCGGCGACTATTACGAACCGGAAGTCCTCGGCGAGAACGAGGTTCTGCTGCGGAAGGTGGAACTGCCCCGTCGCAGACCGACCTTCGCCGAGGCAATGGCCGCAATTGAAAGCAGTCCGCTTCGGTTTACGAAAAGCTGGGATGAAATCAAAAAGGAGACCCGGTGATTCTGTTTGACAGCAGCGTTGTCATTGATGCCCGCGATCCCGACAGCCCGTTTCACGATTGGGCCAAGCGCCAGATTGCGGCGGCGGTTCAGGAAGGCGGCGAAGGAGGCGCTGTGAACACCATCGTCGGTAGCGAGGTGTCGGTGCGCGCCGAAAACCGGGACGCTGTCCCCGCTTTGCTCGAAGGCTTGGGTCTGAAGCTGGCGCCCTTGCCAATTTCAGCAGCGATTCCGGCCGCAACGGCATTTGCCATCTACTTGGACCGATTGAAGAAAGACGGACGGAAAACTGAAAACCGCGTTCCTCTCCCGGACTTCCTGATAGGCGCTCATGCCAAGGCCGACGGAATGAAGCTCGTCACGCGCGACCCGGATCGCGTTAAAACCTATTTTCCAGACGTTCAACTCATTACTCCTTGAGGCGTCCGGATGCGGCTCCGGCTGTGTCAATACGAGTTTCTTTGTATCCCTTTTTGCATCCCTGAACGAGTTTTTATGGCATAGCATGGCCAAAACCGGCCAAAGGAGAAAGCATCAGCTTGGGTCTGGTTACGAGGGAAATCAGCGATTGCACGACAATGCAAATGACAGCAAAAAATGTGTTATCGGATTTTCAGTCCTCTGCTTTACCAACTGAGCTATCCTGCCAACACCATTGCAGCACCGAATATCCGCTGCAACACGCCGCCACAATGCCACAAGCGGCCACGGAAATGCAGGCCCTTAAAAAGCGGCCCGGATGGACTTTTCCAAACTGGTTGACTTGGGCGGGTTTTCTGGCAGGCTGCGCTCGTGCTTGGCAACCCAATTACTTTATGAGCCTTAAACTCGAACCCAAAGCCATCAAAGCCGCGGCCGCCAAACTCAGGTTTCGCACCCGGGCCTTCATCGACGGCCAATTCGTCGAGGCCGCTTCCGGCCAGACTTACGTTTCGATCAATCCCGCCACCGGCCAGCCGCTGGCCAAAATCGCCTCCTGCGAGAGCGCGGATGTGGACAAGGCCGTCAAGGCCGCGCGACGCTCTTTTGACAAAGGGGTTTGGGCCAGACGCTCCCCGGCGGAACGAAAGCGCGTGCTGCTTCATTTTGCGGACTTGCTGGAGAAGAACCTCGACGAACTGGCTCTGCTGGACTGCCTCGATGCCGGCAAACCGATCGCCGATTGCCTGACCATGGACGTGCCCGATACCGTGAATTGTTTCCGCTGGCACGCCGAAGCGATCGACAAGGAATATGAGAAGGTCGCCCCCACCGGCCCGGGCAATGTCGCCATGATTGTCCGCGAACCGCTGGGCGTGGTGGGCGCCATCCTGCCCTGGAATTTCCCCGTCCAGATGGCCGGCTGGAAGCTCGGCCCCATCCTGGCCACGGGCAATAGCGTCGTCGTCAAGCCGGCGCGCCAGACCTCCTTGAGCGCTCTGCGCCTGGCGGAAATCGCCGCCGAAGCCGGCCTTCCCGAGGGTGTCCTCAACATCGTGCCCGGCAACGGCGCAGTCATCGGCGCCGCGCTCTGCCGGCACATGGACGTGGACGCGGTCGCGTTCACCGGCTCGACCGAGGTGGGGCGCCAGCTCCTGAACTACGCCGCGGAATCCAATCTCAAGCGGGTCGTGCTCGAACTGGGCGGGAAGAATCCGCAGGTCGTGCTGGAAGACGCGGGAGACCTGGATGAGGTGGCGCGGCAAGCCGTCAACTGCGTGTTCTGGAACATGGGTGAGAACTGCAGTTCCGGCTCGCGGCTCATCGTCCATCGCAAGCTCAAAGACAAGCTTCTGGCAAAGATGCTGGAGGTGAGCAAGGAATGGATTGTGGGCGACCCGCTCGATCCGGCCACCAAAATCGGCCCGATGATCGAGGAAACCCATCTGAAGAAGGTGCTTGATTACATCGAGAGCGGAAAGAAGGAAGGCGCCCGCCTGGCGCTGGGCGGCCAACGCACTTTGCTCAAAACCGGCGGCTATTTCGTCGAAGCCACCATCTTCGACCAGGTCAAGCCCTCCATGCGCATCGCCCGGGAGGAGATTTTTGGCCCGGTCCTCTCAGTGCTCTCCTTCGACAGCGAAGAGGAAGCCATCGCCCTGGCCAACGACACCTCGTACGGCCTGAGGGCGTCGGTTTATACGCAGAACGTCAGCCGCGCCCATCGGGTGGCCCGCGCCCTGCGCGCCGGCACCGTTTCGGTCAACTGTTTCTCGGAGGGCGACGCCGCCACGCCCTTTGGCGGATTCAAGCAATCCGGGTTCTTCGGCCGGGACAAGTCTGTTTTTGCGCATTACCAGTACACCGAGCTGAAGACCATCTGGATGCAGTTGGCGGAAGCGACGCAAAAATGAGGAATCCCAATTGAAAACGAGTTCTCACAAAACAAACCGCGGCGCCTTCCGGGGCGTCTTCGCCGCGACGGTCACCCCCATGAAGGCCAGCGAGGAAATCGATTTTCCCCGGTTGGCCGATTTCACCGATTACCTGGTCCGGGAGGGTGTTCACGGCCTCATTCCTTTGGGCAGCACCGGCGAGTATTACGCCCTCTCCGCCGCCGAGCGCGAGCGCGTGCTGCGGGGCACCATCGAAGCCGCCGCCGGACGGGTCCCGGTGGTAGCCGGCGCCAACGCCGGCTCGACCCGCGACGTCATCGCCTATGCGCGACAGGCCGAGCAGCTTGGCTGCGACGGGGTGATGCTGGCCGCGCCCTATTACTCGCTGCCGCGACCGGAGGAGCTGTTCGCTCATTTCCGCGCGGTCAACAACGCCATCGGGATTCCTATCGTCCTCTATAATTATCCGGGCCGCACGGGCGTGGACATGCCGCCCGAGTTTATCGAGCGCCTGGCCGGATTGAGCAACCTCCGCTACGTCAAGGAAAGCACCGGCGAGATGGCGCGCATCACGGAGCTGCTCCGCCGATGCGGAGACCGCCTGGGCGTCTTCTGCGGCTGCGACACGATTGCCTTGGAAAGCCTGATGGTGGGCGCCGTCGGCTGGATCGGGGGCGTGGTCAACGTGCTGCCCAAGGCTCATGCGAAGCTTTATGAGTTGACGGTGGTTCGGAAGAACTGGGCGGCGGCGCAAAAGCTGTTTTTCGGGATGCTGCCTCTGCTGGAGTTGATGGAAGGCGGCGGCAAATACACGCAGTTCGTCAAAGCCGCCTGCGGTTTGGCCGGCCAGCCGGTTGGCCCGCCGCGCCGCCCGCTGCTAATTCCCACCGCCGCGGAACGCGCCCGCCTGCGGAAGGCGTTGAAGGTTCTTCGGGCTTAGTTCTTTACCGCATGGAGGAGAAGGGCTGGATCACGGCGGAGTGGGGGAAATCGGACAACAACCGCCGGGCGAAATTTTATTCGCTGACCCGCGCGGGGCGCAGGCAACTGGAAGAAGAGACGGCGATTTGGGAGCGGATTCACCGCGCCATCACGCTGGTGCTGCAAACAGCCTGAGCCGGAGGAGGAAGAAAATGAAAATTCGTGGCACTGATTTCGTCATGTTCCGAGTTTCCGACCTGGCCGCTGCCGCGCGGTTCTACCGCGACACACTCGGCCTGCCGCAGGAGATTTACGGCGAAGAATCGCAATGGGCCGAGTTCAACTGCGGCCAGGTGACGCTCTCGTTGCACGGAGGCGCCAAACTTCCCGGCGAGATTGCCGGCGGCCGGATCGCTCTGGCCGTGGAGGACATCCACGCGGCTTACGATGAGCTGAAGAAGAAAGGCGTGAGTGTTGTCAGCGAACCCCGCGACTACGGGGTCTGTTGGGCCGTGGAGGTGCGCGACCCCGATGGCAACACCGTGATCCTTCACCGGCGGGCGGACGGAACCTGCGGACAGAATACGACGACGGAAGAGCAGGACGCCACCACGCTCGTCGCCATGGAGCGGGCGGCGCTGGACCGCTGGGGCAAGGGCGATCCGTCCGGGTTTCTGGAGATTTCCGCTCCGGAGGTCGGCTATTTTGATAACACGCTGGAACGCCGTGTGGATGGCCTCGAAGCATTGACCGCACGGTATGAGACGATACGCGGCCAAATCCATATCGATTCCTACGAACTGTTAAATCCCCGGGTGCAACTCTGTGGCGGGGCGGCAGTGCTGACGTACAACTTCGCCGGCCATGCTGAGGGGCAGGCTCATCGGTGGAATTGCACCGAGATGTACCGGCGCACCCCGGACGGTTGGCGCATCATCCATACCCACTGGTCGTTGACGCGGCCGCTCGACAAACCGTAACGCCAGCGGCGCCCCGACCTCTTGCCGGCCAAGGCGGACCTGGATGTGGGGCAAAAAACGTCGGTTTCCCGACTTTTGGATTAGGCAGCATTAACACGTCATAAGTTCGTTTGGTACAAATACTTTCTCCGTTTTCGTCTTGATACGCGCGCTTGAGCCGTCGGAAACATTTACACTTCCATGAACTAATGGCCGGCGGAATTCGTTCCCGCGCAGTTTTTTTTAATGGACAAGTGATTCACTATAAGTTGGTTGTGAATCGTCAGTGACACTTGGCCCGGTTTGTCAAAAAAACGGCACGCCTCCTGCTAATGGATTCCATTAGTAAACTAGACCGAAAAACAGGTCGAACCGCTTAAATTGAGAGAAATGCCTTTATGATGAAGGTCAATTATTTGGCGATCTTTTTGGCCGCGTCGGGCTTTGTGCCGGTGTTTTCCGCCAGCGCTCAAACCACGGCGACGGGCAGTCTGAGTTTGGAAAGTCTCAGCCTAACCGGGTCAGGTATTTCATGGCCCGTCGATTGGTCGTTGAGTTCCTATGCGCTTGCCGCCAGCACGGATGGAGGAATAGATTTCGGAACGAGCAGCGCCAGCGTGCTTTACGCCAGCGCCGCCAGTTCGGGCGCGGCTCCAAATGCCGACGTTTCGGGCCTTTCCGGGGAAGTCCAGGGCGCAGTGACACTCCCAGGCGGATTTAATGAGTTTGGCTACACCACGGCCCAGAGCACATTTGAATCCTCCTTTACGACTTCCGGGGGACCTCAGTCTGTGACCTTTAGCGCCGCGATCGCCTCCAGTCTGACGGCCTTGGCGGATTTGTCGGGCAATGTGCTTTACAGTGACGACTCGTTCAATCTTCTGGTGGACGGTCAAACCGTTCTCTTCTTTAGTGACGTGGTCAGCGCGACTCCCGGCCAGTCAGCAATTGACATCCAAAGCCCGGCGCTGACCGGCGCCGTCTCGCTGACCGATGGAACGCACGACCTGTTCCTCGAATTGGACACGGAACAATCAGCCTACACCGCCGCGCCGGACAAGGTTGGGACTTTTGCCTTGCTGCTGCTCGGCTGGGCTTCCCTGGCCGCCGCCGCCCGATGGGGGCGCAAGTTGCCGGCGGCGGTCGATGGACTTTAGACTTTAGCACTGAGTTTCGGTGCTTGCCGCGCCGGCGCGTTGGGCCGGCCCCCGGCGTTTATGAGGGATTAACGACATTGCAGCATTATGAGCACGCGAATATCATTGAGCCGTTGCCGCCATGACCTTTTGTTTTTGCTGACGCTGGCGGCCATCACCCCTGTCGCTTTGGCCAATTATATTGGCGGAGAGCGTCCCAGTTTATGCGCCGAGTGCGGCGCGCCCAATTCTTACACCGGTGGAAAGGCGGGCGTCGGGCTGACCGAAGGCAACGACCGGGAAATCCTCCCGATCACCACCGTGCAGAGTTCCAGCGCGCCGACGCTTGACCTCGCTCTGACTTACAATTCCTACAATGCCGACAGCTCGCATGCTTTGGTGGACACCGTTCTCGGCTACGGATGGACCCATTCCTACAACGCATTCCTCTTCTCGCAAGTGGGCAGCATGTTTCGCATGGACGGCGATGGCCGGACCGAGAAATTCACGGCCGGACCCGGCGGCGCCTATTCCTCCGACACGGGCTATTTTGAGACGCTGGTCAAGAACTTCGACGGCTCGTTCACCCTGACCACCAAGAATAAAACCAGCTACCGCTTCGCGATTGTCTCCGGCGCCCCCTTTCAGGTGGGCGGCCCGGTCTATCGACTGCAAAGCATCACCGACCGGAACACCAACGTCACCACCCTGGCCTACGCCGGCGGCAACCTGGCGAGCGTCACCGACACTTACGGGCGTTCCCTCCAGTTTACGTACAACGCCTCGGGGCTGATGACAAAGGAAACCGACCCTCTCGGTCGCGTCACCACTTTTGCCTACGACAGCACAGGCCGCCGCCTGGCTTCCGTCACCGACCCCACCGGCAAGGTTACGACTTACACCTACAACGCCCTGAACCAGATCGCGACAAAAACGGATGGCGACGGGCGGCTCTACACCTATCAATATCAAGCCAACCTGCCGGTCGGCATCAAGGATAGCTCGTCCGGCAGCTTATTCTCCCTGTTCAACCCGAATAACTGGGCGACCTCATCCAGCACCCTGGCCGGGTCGCAGGAGCGAGTCTATACCCCTTCCACCAGCCAGCAGACCGACGGCCGCGGGAACGTCTGGAAATACCAGTATGATACCAACGGCTACCCAACCAACACCATTGCTCCTGACGGCAGCGCGACGCGCTACCAATACGATCCCGGGTCGTTGGAGGTTTCGACCATGACGGACGCCAACGGCAACGTGACCAGGTATCAATACGATGGCGAGGGCAACCGCATCCGGATGACCGACGCGCTGGGCAATGTGACCACTTACACCTACGAGCCGATTTACAACCAGATCACCAGCATGACCGACCCCAACGGACGCGTCACCACCTATCAATACGATGGTTCGGGGAACCGCACCAACACCACGGATCCCCTCGGTCAGACGCAACGGATGACTTACGACAGCCGTGGCAACGTTCTGACGCAAACCGATCAGCGGGGCTACACGACCACTTTCAAGTACGACGCGATGGGCGACCGCACCAACATGACCGACGCCCTCGGCAACGTCACGACCTACCAATACGACGCCGTGGGAAACCAGATCAGCACGACCGACCCCCGCGGAAACACGACCACCTACCACTACGATGGACGCAACCGGATGACGTCCATGACCGATCCGATGGGGCATGTCACCTCTTATCAATACGATGCGGACAATGATCGCATTCGCGTCACGGATCCCAACACCAACAGCACCTCTTATGCTTACGACATCCGTGACCGCCTCATCCGCACGACCAATGCGTTGGGGGGCATTACCAGCAGCGCCTACGACGCCAACAACAACGTCATTACCCAAACGGATCCAAACGGCCACTCGACCTCCTTCACCTATGACACGCAGAACCGCCTGATCCGCACCACCGACGCGCTGGGGAATGTCTCCGCCACCGCTTATGACGGCGTGGGCAATGTGACGAGCACAACCGACGCCAACGGCCATGCGACCACTTACACTTATGATGCCTTGAACCGGAAGATCACCCAAACCGACGCTCTCGGGGACACCACCACCTACGACTACGCCAACACGGCCGGCCCGCCGTGCTGCGGAGCCACGGCTGGCTCGGCCCTTGTTACAGAGATGATCGACGGCGACGGAAAGATCACCTACTATAATTATGACGAGTTAAATCGCCTGGTTCAAACGATCCGCAAATCCGGCGGCGTGACCGATGTGGTTACCCCTTCGGACGCCGTCACCACCACCGTCTATGATGCCGACAATAACGTCATAGCAACCACGGATCCAAACGGCAACACGACCACCTATAGTTATGACGCGCTGGATCGCCGCGTCTCGACGGTCGATCCCACCGGGGACACCACGACGACTGTTTATGACGCGGCGGGCAATGTCATCGAAACCATTGACCCGCGCGGCAACACCACGACCACGGTTTACGATCCCGCCAATCGCGCCATTGAGACGGACGACGCGCTCGGTTCCGTCAGCAGGACCGCTTACGACGCCGATGGCAATGTGATTGAAACCGTTGACGGGCTGGGCAACACCAGCACGAATATCTATGACTCCCTCAACCGCGTCGTCGAGACCATCGACCCCCTGGGCCACACCACTGTCACGGTTTACGATCCTGTTGACAACGTCATTTCACGGACCGACCGCGATGGCCATACGACCACCTTCGCCTACGATGGCATAAATCGACAGGTGAGCGTTACTGACGCCCTCGGCCACACCAGCTCCACCGCTTACGACGCCGTCGGCAACGTGACTTCCGTCACCGATGCCAATGGCCACACGACGACTTATAGCTATGACGCCCTTGACCGCCGGATCAAGGAAACGTATCCCGATACGCCCGCCGACACGCGGACGTACACGTATGACGCGGTGGGAAATCTCATTTCGCGCGTTGACCAGGAGGGCCGCACCACCACCTGGCAGTACAACGATTTTTACTACATGACGAACCGGAGCTATTCCACGGATCCAGCCGACCAGTTTGGTTACGACCTGGGCGGTCGTCTCATCACCGCGGCGCGCAGCACTTGGTCAAACACCTTTGCCTATGACGGGGCAGGCCGCGTGGTCGGCGCCACCCAGAATGGCGAGTCGGTCACCTACGTTTACAACGTGCCAGGAGGCACCCGCACCATGACTTATCCGGGGGGCAGGGTGATCACCGAACACACGGA
>Ga0187874_10002124_pt1 | contig 15824 bp, 14 predicted proteins | sample June2016WEW_16_1_3_FD_132993 | JGI IMG/M metagenome (GOLD analysis project Ga0187874, IMG submission 132993) | Peatland microbial communities from SPRUCE experiment site at the Marcell Experimental Forest, Minnesota, USA - June2016WEW_16_150 | ecosystem: Environmental > Terrestrial > Soil >... | reverse complement strand
GGTGGGGTTGCTGATCATTTACGCCGGGTGGCGGGAGGAAAAATCGCCGCGCCATTCGGAAATTCAGCCGGCGCATTCGTGCTGGATCGGCATTGTGCAGGGCATCTGCCTGCCCTTTCGCGGCTTCTCGCGTTCCGGCTCGACCATTTCCACCGGATTGCTGCTCGGCCTGCCCAAGCAGAAACTGGAGGAATTCAGCTTCGCGCTCGCCGTGGTTTTGACGCCGCCGGTGATTGCCAAGGAAGTGCTGCGCTTGCTCAAGGCCCACGCCTTGAACGGCCACGGTTCCGTGCTGCAGCTTTTTGCCCCCAGCCTCGTCGGCATGACCTTCAGCTTTCTCGCCGGACTGCTGGCTTTGAAATGGCTTTCCCGCTGGCTGGAAGGCGGACGCTGGAAATTTTTCGGCTACTATTGTCTGGTCGCGGCGGCGGGCGTGCTGGTCATCCAATTCAAACTTCCCCACTGAACGCGTTGGGGGTATTGCCTCACGCCGGCCATCGTGATTTTTCTCCTGGTGCTTTAGGGTCTGGGTTCTGGCGTCTTGGTTTTAGGGAAAAACACACAAACGCCTGTTGCCCCAGACACCAAACCCCGGATGCCAGACCCGAACCTACTGCGCCGGCGCGGGGATGAAAATTTTCTTCCCGACAATCAGGTTTTTCGGATCCAGTCCGGGATTAGCGTCCAAAATCTGTTTCACGGTCACTTTGTGCCCCTGGTCACTGTACGCCTTCGCAATCGCTGACAGGGTGTCGCCGCTGTGAATTGTATAATCGTAACCCTTTTGCGGGACGTTCGCGCCCGGAGTTGAATTGCCCGTTGAAGTTGTTGTTGTTGTTGGAACGTTTGGCGGCAGCCGGTGGCTCGAAGTCGAACCGCCGCTGATTTTGCCGAGCTTCTCGATTTCCTTTACAATCAAGTCATTGTCTGCCTGCTGTTTTTTGGCAAGTTCCTGGACCTGTCCGGCGAGTTTCTGTAAATCATCCGCGCCGGCGTAATTGTTTGCGCCGGGCTGGTTCAATTTGTCGCGCAGGTCGGCGATTTCCTTTTCCAGCGCCTCGATGCGTTTGTTCTGCGCGGTCTGCGCCGCAAGCAAATCCTGCACGTACCCTTCCACTTTGTTGAGGCGCTCGGTCACCTCGGCGTCCTGGGCGCGTGCCGCCACCGTGGTAAAGGCCAGAATGAAAAGCCAAAGCGAAATTTTTTTCATGCGCCGAAAATAAACTTCTGCCGGAGCGCGTCAAGTCGCGTTCATCAATTGTTCGTCGTTTGGTTGAGCTAAACGTATGCTTTGTCAGGATCAGGAATAATCGTGCCCTTCGATAGAAATTCAACGTCGTGAGTAAGTTTTGCTTCCGGTGGTTTGCTTAACGAATTGATTGTGTAAATTTCACCGGAAATGGGATGCACAACACCATCACTGCCAAAATGTTTTTGCAAAAGCACGTTTGTATTTTGCAGCAAATACGGCGCAATATCTTTCCATGAAAGCGGCAGAGTAAAATGTGCCGCTTGATCTGCATTCGTGATGCCGTGCTCAAATGCCCATTGGTCCTTTGCGCCGTCGATGTAGCGAAGATTATTGATGATTGCATTTGCCTTCCGCCCACCGTTGCCAACAAAGCCTGCCGGAATAATTACCACCAGCAAAATAATGAAGCCAATAGCGAACAATAATATCCAGATAATCTTCGATAGAGATTGCCGATTGCGGCTTTCTGAATTTCCGTTCATTGCAGTTGAACTTTACGCCGAAGACTTTTCGCATCAAGCGAAGAATTTTTCACGCCAGTTTCCCGTAACGCCGGATTTGCGGCCAGATCAACGCCACCGCGCCGACGACAATCATCGTCCCAATCCCGCCGGACACCACGGCAATCACCGCGCCGGTGACAATGGTGTGGCCCATCGTCGGCCCGAAGATTTGCGCCACGGTGCCGGATTCGAAACCGCCCAGTTCGTTCGACGTGCTGATGAAAAGGTTGTTGACGGCGGAGACGCGCCCGCGTTTGTCGTCCGGTGTGAGCATCTGCACCAGCGTGTGCCGCACCACGACGCTGATGTTGTCCACCGCCCCGCACGTGAACAGCATGAGCAGCGAGAACCAAAACCAGGTCGAAAATCCGAATGCAATCGTCGCCAGTCCAAAGGCCGCGACCGCCCAAAGCATGGCGCGCCCGGCCTTTTGCAGCGGCGGCCGGTGATTTAAAATGAACACACAGAGCAGGGATCCCATCGGCAGCGCTGCCTGCAAAAATCCAAGCCCGGTCGGCCCGACGAACAAAACATCCCTGGCATAGATCGGCAGCAGCGCCGTCGCGCCGCCCAAAAACACCGCGAACATGTCGAGCGTGATGATTCCCAAAATGATTTTGCTCGCATAGACGAACTTGAAACCCGTCAACAGCGCCTGGAGCGTCATGGGTTCCTTGACTGTAACGGTGTGCTGCCGGCGCACCATGCCGATAAGAACGCAAAAAACCAACGACGCCAGCGCATTAATCACATAAACCAGCGCTGCCGGAGACGCCGAATGATGTTGGGCCACGGCGATGATCGCGCCTGCCGCCAGCGGGCCGACGATGCAGGACAGTTGGAACACGGCGGAACTCCAGTTCACCGCGCGCGGGAAATCCTTGCGATCCACCAGATGCGGCAGAAACGCCGCATTGGCCGCCCACATAAACGTGCGGGCCGTGGCGCCGATGAACAGGCAAAGGTAAATCCAGGAGACCGGCGCGCGGAGCGTGGAAATGACAGCCACGCCGAGACTCACAGCCGCGATCACCGCCGTCATCAGCACCACGATTCGTTTGCGATTGTAATTGTCCGCGACGTGCCCCGCCGGCAGCGTAAACAAAAACATCGGGACCATCTGCGTCAGTCCCACGAGGCCCAGCGCCAGCGCGCCGTAGCTGCTTTCGCGTGTGCGCTCATAAATTTCCCAACCCAAGGCCAAAGTGAACATTTGCTGGCCGAGCGACGCGGCAAAGCGGCCGGCCAAAAAAAGTGTAAAATCGCGGTTCCGAAAGATGATATACGGATGATCATTCGCCCCGTCGAAGCCTTTCGGCGCGGCCGGGTCGGTGGTTTCCACCGGCGGCGACGGCAGGTTTTCTGGTGATTCGGCTTCGTGCATGCGCGCGACGCGGAAAACTTAACGCAAAACCGGCGCGGGTCGAGTTTTCAGGCGATCGACTTTTGTTCCAATCTTAATTCGTTGTCGCAACAGGTTTAGATTAGGATTACGATCAAGAGTAAGATGAACGAAGCGGATAAAAATCCACGCCGTTACCAATGGCCGTGGCTGGTGCTGGCGGCATTTCTGCTGGGCGTGGCGCTGGCGATTTTGTGGATGAGCTTCGCGGTCCGAAAAGTCGAGCAGGAACGCGACGTGAACGTGCCGCCGTCAGGTGGTTCAGCGCGTTAATTGAAGTTCAATCCCGTCACGAGGATTGTTTCCCACTGAAGACAGGCCAAAGCGCAAACTCCGACCAGTGGCGTGTTCCTACTTTTTCAACAACTTCTCAAACTCTGCAATCACGCCGGGATTTTTGTCCGCGACGTTTTGGGATTCGGCCGGGTCGCTTTTGAGATTGTAAAGCTCCCATTTTTCATCGGCCTGCGGGCGCACAATTTTCCAATCGCCCATGCGGGCGGCCTGCGCCGATTCACGCTCGCGAAGTTCCCAACGGAAAAATATCTGGTTGGTCTGTAACCGGGATTCGCCTCGCAGCGCCGGCAAAACGGAGATGCCGTCAATGTTGGTCGGCGATTGGGTCAGCGCGATGCCTGCCGCCGTCGGCAAAAAATCCCAGGCCGCCCAAGGGAAATCACTGACTTGATTTGGTCCGATTTTTCCAGGCCAATGGACGATCATCGGCACGCGCAGGCCGCCTTCGTAAAGTTCGCCGCGCCCGCCACGAAACGGCCCGGCGCTCCGGAAAAAGTTCGGATCCACGCCATCGCTTTTCTCCGGCCCGGTGTCGCTCGTAAAGAAAATCACCGTGTCGTTTGTCAGGTTCAGCTTCTGCAATTGCTCCCGCAACTGGCCAATATAGCCGTCGAGGCGCGCGATCATGGCGGCCTTGTTTTTCTGCGGCTGCGACCACGGTTCGTCGGAGTAAGGCGCGTCGGTCGGCACCGGCCCTTTTCCGGCACCGGGAATTTTGTAATTCAACAACAGGAAGAACGGGCGGTAGCGGTTGAATTGGTCGGGCTGGTTGTTTTGGACGAAATTCAGCGCAGCCTTCGTGAATAAGTCGGGAATGTAGGTCTCGTGTTTGCCGCCGGTGTTGTAATACAACGTTTCACGCCCGACAAAATCCTTCCAGGTGTGATTCGTCTCGTCGTAGCTTGAATGCGGTGCGTAACGCCAGATGTAATCGGCGTAAAAATTTTCCGCAGCGTTTGGGTCAAAATACCCGGCAAACTCGTCGAAACCCTTTTCCCACGGCGCACCGCTGGTGGTGTCGTCGCCCAAATTCCACTCGCCGATCAAGCCGGTGTGATAGCCGGACTGCCTCAAGATTTGCGCAATGGTGATGTCACCGGGTGCCAACGGAATGTCTACGTCCGCGCGCTGGCGCAATTGCTCCGAATCCCGGCCGAGCAGGAGTGCCGCACGCGCCGGCGAACTCGCGGCGTCGCCCGCGTAATAGCTCGTAAAACGGATGCCTTCCGCCGCAAGCCGGTCAAGGTTCGGCGTTTGGAACTTCGTCTGGCCATAGCAGCTCAAATTGCCGTAGCCGAGGCCATCGGCAACAATCAGAATGATGCTCGGCCGGCGCGGCATTGGTTGGGGAGCGGTGTTGGTGAAAACGAACGACGATTCAGCATTCGCGCACGGCGGAAATTCCATGAGCGCCGCACCCGCCAGCCATACCGCCAGGAGCGCCCGGCCAAAACGATCGGAACAGGTTGATTTCATTGTGAACTTGGATTCTGGAAAGATTGGCGCGTTCAAAGCAATTCTTTTCGCGCGCGCGGCGGAATTGTTTTTTATTTTGTTTGCGCTGCGCGCAGTTTTGACGGCGGCCGATTCGCCGGAATTCCGTCCTGAACGTCCAGCCGGCTAAGGCGCAGCCGCATCGGTGATTGGTAGCAAGCGGTTGAACCGGACGAGGTATCGGCGAAAATGGTGAAGTTTATCACGTGCAAATCGGCCAGTTGGCGCCATCCGTCCGCGGATGCCAGTGAAACAAAGGACGCGTCGTTTTCAATCAAAGGCGACAACAGGAATCCACCCCGCGCCATGCCGGGAACCAGATGGTAACACGTCTGGCGGCCGTTGCGCAGGCAAACCTTCAGCTCCAACGCCGGTGGTCTGAAAAGCGTTGAGACGATGGAACCCCAAGGCGTTTTGTTGATGTCCATTTCGGCCCAGATGGGGCCGTCGTGGGCGGCAATCGCCACGGATTCTCCCAAGCGAACCGGCATGTTGGTAACCGGTGTTAAACGATACTGCCGCGGCCGGGAGGAGCGTTTTAAGAATACAAACTTCCCGGCGGAGCCTTTTTCGTCGTATCGGCTCAACAGTTCCGGCCACGAACGGCCGTCTTCGAGCGCAGGAAAGTTGTTATCGATGGGAGCAATATTGAATAATATGTTGCGTGGGGCGTCATCGCTTCTCAAGTGCGCGGCATTCAATTCCGCCAGTTCCGGCGTGTAAGCGGAATAGCTTTGAAGGACGGGTCTCGGAGCGTATTGCAAGTGATGCGCGAAAAGCGCGGCTGCGTTCCACGGATAGACATCCACGCTTCCTTCCATCGGCGGGACCGGAAAAGCTGATCGGACTTGAGCAAGATTATCTTCGTAAGCTTTTTGCAAAAATTCCGGATCACGGAACCATTTTGCCGGCCACAAAACATTTTTGATCTTCAGCGTTCTTGCCAAATCCGTCAACAACCCCTCTTCCGCCAGGCCGTTATCACGGTAACAACGGCTGTAAGCGAACGAACAAAAAAACAAAATGCCGGCTCCGGCGACGACACAGATCGCCCACCCCCGCCATTTTTTTTCTCGCAGAACCGGCCAGACCACCGCCAGGCACGCCGCCGCCGCAAACAAAAGCTGCATCGCCGACGCCACTCCGTGAGTCAGATCGTATCGCACATAACTGTGTTTGAAGATCAGGAACAAAATGGCGCACAAGCCGATTACGGGAAACATCCCGTAAAACCCTCGTTTTCCCCACGCCACATAGCCCGTCAATGCAATAAGCGCTGCTGCCGACGTCAGAAAACCTCCGATGCGTATAATTTCCCCAGGCGTCGCCCACATCATGGCCTCGGTATAACCACCCGCCAGCAGTTGCGAATAATGGACAAACGGCCAAATCGAATCCAAACGCTGCCCCGCCACGATCCAAAAGAACAGGGTGCTCGCCGCGAACAGAAACAAAACCCAAGGAATACTTCGCCGCCGGAAAATATCATCAGCCGCGATAACGGTGACAACCATCGCGGCCTCGGTGAAACCCGTGGCCTTGACCAGCCCAAGCAACCCCAGGGAGATGACCAATAAAACCTGTCGCGCGCTGATGGACACGTCCTCCACAAAGAAATGCAAAAATAAAAGCAACAGACACCATGCGACCATTCGAACGTCAACACTTTGCTCAATTCGCAAACCCGCAGTCCCGGCGAATACCAGGAAACACAGCCACGCGCCCAATCTGTTGGCCGAGCAGTGGCAGGCCAGCCGCCATCCGGCCCACCAGAATATGAACGCAAGCATCGTCCACATCGCCGCGCAAATCGGGAACGTGGACGGATAATAATTTCCATACAGAACGCCCCACGGGCCGAAGGTAAAAACAATGTCCCGGCCAAACTGGAGATGTCGTTCAAATGCCCAGTGCAGCGTCAGTCCCCAGGAATTGTCCGGTCCCCCCCTCGGACCTGACACCCAGGGGAGAAACATTGAAAACACATAAATAAACGCGCTGGACGGGAGCAGCCACTTCCCCGCCTTTAAACCGCATTGGTAGAGAAAATCCAGAATCATCGTTTAATTGGTTTTTTTTCCGAAATTAGAGTCCAGCGGGATTAATTGGGCAACCATGAAACTGGGAATAGTCGCCAGAATCACCCAGATGAAAAAATGCGGATAGCCGAGGTGCTGTTGCAGCCAGCCGCTCCACATGCCCGGCAGCATCATGCCCAGCGCCATGAAGCCGGTGCAAATGGCATAATGCGCCGTCGCATGTTCGCCGCGCGCAATGTAAATCATGTAAAGCATGAACGCGGTGAACCCGAAGCCGTAGCCGAATTGCTCGACAGCGACACCCGCACCAATCGCCATCAGGCTTTCCGGCTGCGCATAGGCGAGCCAGATGAACACCGCGTCCGGCAGATGAATCGTCAGCAGCATCGGCCATAACCAGAACTTCAACCCCTGCCGGGATACCACGTAGCCGCCGAGCAATCCGCCGACCAGCAACGCGCCCACGCCGATGTATCCGTAAATCCAGCCATATTGGTCGTCCGACAGGGCCAGGCCACCCCGGTCGCGCGGGTCGAGCAGAAAAAATTTGGCCACGGTCAGCAACTGCGCCTCGCCGAAACGGTAGAGCAGCAGGAAGGCAATCAGCGTGCCGGTTTGCGGCTTGCGGAAAAACGCGGCGAAGGTGCCGGCAAAATTTTCCGCGAATTTTTCGCGCGCGGCCGCGCCGCCCGCCGCGTCGCCAGCCGGGCGCGGCAATACCCCACGGTGATACAGGGAAAACAGGAGAAAGATTCCCGCCACCAGTACGAACACCAGCGTCCACGCCGTCGTGAAACTGCCGGTGCGTTCGTGGATTTTTCCGGCGAGCACGACGAGCTGTCCCTGCGCGCCGATCATCGCCAGGCGATAAAACGTATTGCGCACACCGGAAAAAGCGGCCTGCTGACGCTCGGAATTAGCGAGGATGTAAAAGCCGTCTGCCGCGATGTCGTGCGTGGCGGAGCTGAACGCCGCCAGCCAGAACAGCGCGAGCGTCAGTTGAAAAAAATGGGTCGTCGGAATCGTCAGCGCCACGCCCGCGAACGCTGCGCCGAGGAGCAGTTGCGCCGCCCAAATCCAGAGCCGCCGCGTGCCGAGCAAATCTACGACCGGGCTCCAAAACGGCTTGATGACCCACGGCAGATAAAGCCAGCCGGTGTAAAATGCGATGTCCGCGTTCGACACATCGAGATTTTTGTAGAGCACAACCGCCACGTTGATCACCAGCGCGTAGGGCAGCCCCTCGGCGAGATAAAGTGTCGGCACCCAAAACCACGGGCTGCGGGAACTGGATTTTGTCTCGGCCATCCACCTTTGAGTAACAGGCCGGGGCCAGGCACGCAAAAATTTTCCGGCTTGCGCTTCGGGCGCGCGCCGCGTTGAGTCTATGTGTGACCGGCGCATTTCTGAACGCCATCGGCATCCTGCTCGGCGGGCTGCTTGGTCTGGCACTGCGCCAATCGCTGTCCCTCCACACGCAGGTCTTCGCTCGTTCCGCGCTCGGCCTGTCCACTGTTTTCTTCGGGTTGCGGCTGGTTTGGTTGAGCCTGGGCGGGACCATTTTATCCGCGCTCGAACAAATTCTCATTGCCCTGCTCGCCGTCATGCTGGGTTTTGGGATTGGCCGGCTGCTGCGCCTGCAAAAACTCTCAAACCGGCTCGGCCGGCACGCAGCTGATTTGATTGCCTCGGCACAGACAAACACGCCGCGCAAAGCCGGCGATGGCTTGGCCGCGTGCGCCGTCCTGTTTTGCGCCGCGCCACTCGGCTGGCTCGGCGCGGTGACGGACGGGTTGTCCGATTATTTTTATCTGCTCGCGGTCAAGTCCGTCATGGACGGGCTGGCGATGATGGGTTTCGTGAGAAGCCTCGGCTGGCCGACGGCGTTATCGGCCGTTCCGGTCTGGATTTTTCTGGGCGGGATCACGCTTGCGTGCCGGTTTTACGCCGCGCCGTTTCTGGCGGGATATGATTTGATTCCACCTGTCAACATGGCCATCGGCTTCATCGCCTGCACCGTGACGCTGGTCATTTTTGAAGTCCGCAAGGTTGAACTCGCGAATTTTCTGCCGGGTCTGGCCCTCGCGCCGCTGCTGGCGTGGCTGCTCCGGTAAACTCCAAACCCATTTGCCCACTGCGTTGGTTTGCGGTAGTTTAGGACGTGTTTTACATGGCAAACCACCGGCGTAAACGCAACCCATCCCGGCATCAGAAACGAATGCGGTTCTTCACCGTGTTTTTCTTCATCATCGTTTTGGCGCTGTTCGCCGCGCTTTTGTGGTTGATCAACAGATCCGGCCCCGGCCCTTAGTGAATCTAAACCGCGCCCTCCGGGCACCGTTCCTGTCGCCGCGTCCATGGCAAACCCGCCGGCGACCTGGTAGCTTCGTCCAGCGCGGCCACTGCGGTCCGCCCGAACCCACCGTGGCGACAGGTGAATTCGTGGTGCCCAAATCAATGCCGATGATTTTGGTTACGGGCAAATGCCGCCACGGGCCGGGGTCGGCGTCCAAGCTTTGGCTTGCCACCCGCCGAAAACCGGCTAAAGCTTGAATCCAACATGAACTGCATAGTCACTGCCGGGCCGACCTACGAACCGCTGGACGAGGTGCGCCGGCTCACGAACTTTTCCACGGGCCGGCTGGGCACGGAACTGGCCAATTTTCTGGCCGCGCGCGGACACAAGGTGACGTTATTCATCGGCGAACAGGCTACCTATGCCGGCGAACGGCGCGCGCACCGCGTGGAAATTTTCACCACCGCCGCCGATTTGCATGCCCGGCTGAAAACGCTCGCGTCCCGGCGCGTGGACGCGATTTTTCACGCGGCGGCGGTTGGCGATTTTACCTTCGGCAAAATCTGGCAGCGCGCGCCATCCGGTGAGCTGACGGAACTCAAATCAACCAAAAAGATTCCCACGCGCGAGGGCAAACTGCTCGTCGAACTGGCGCCGATGCCGAAAATCCTGGCCGAACTGCGCGGGTGGTTCCCGCAAACGCGCATCGTGGGCTGGAAATTCGAGACGGACGGGGTGCGCGCCGACGCCATTAACGCCGCCAAACAACAAATCGCCGAATACCGCATTGACGCCTGCGTCGTCAACGGCCCGGCCTACGGCGAAGGATTCGGCGTGCTGTTGAGCGACAACAAGGCGGCCCACCTGCCGCACGCGCCAGCGTTGTTCGTGACGCTGGAAAAAATTGCGCGTCGCGATTCCTCGTCATAGCTGCGGCTTTCCAGCCGAGCCGGCGGTTCACACTTCGAAATTCTTCAGGCGTTGCAGACCCCATCGAAGCGGCAGCCAGCCGATCAAAAGCGACAGCAGCAGAAAGGCAGCCACACTGCCGATGATCTCCCCGGCGCGCGCGTGCGGGCCCGTGGTGCCGAAACCCAGCAGCAGCACCGACGCGATGATGTAAAACGAACTCAGCACCAGACACAGCGTGCCGCCAAAGCCGCTGACAATTTTCGTCGGGTTGGCGTCCTTGAAATTCGGGTAGAGCACGCCCAACCCGACTGCCAGGCCGTTGAGCGCCAGTGTCACCACGGTGACCACCGCCCCGAAAAAGGCGAGGCGGTCCCACGACATTCGCAACAGGTAGCACGCGAGCATGGTCAGCCCGAACGTCACCAGCAACGACATCACGCTGGCCAGCCAGTATTTGGTTTTGACGACGCGCGCCAGACCCATCGGCGCCATGCCCACGACCCAGAGCCGCCGGCCTTCGAGGGAAAATTGCGGGAACACAAACCGCGTTGTGACCGTGGCTAGATTCAATGAGCACGCAAAGAGGTTCAGGAAGGCAATGAGATTGATCCAGAATTCGCTGGTCAACTGGTGCGTAAAGTTCCGCAGGTTGATGATGTAGGCGCCCAGCAGGCCAAACAACATCACCGACTGGCCCCATTGCGTGGTGTCGCGCCAGAACATCCGCAGGTCCTTGACCGCCAGCGCGCGGACGTCGCGATCAAGCCAGAAAAAAATGGCAAAAAACTTTTCGAGCAGGCCGGCGGAGTTTTGGCTCTTACGGCGGGCGCGAAACCAATGCCATTGGCCGACGGCGCCCGCGCGGCTTTGCACCGCCGAGGCCGTGCCGTAAAACAAATCGCCGCAACGGGTGAAGGCGAGACTGCCAAAAAAGAGTGCATAGCTCAACAGCACCAGCGCGAAAAACACCGCGCCGCGCAGCACACCCTCCGTCCATTGCAACACAGATGCGGTCAGCCAGTAGCTCGGCAAAAAGGGAAACATCGTGAACCGCGTCTTGGTGAGGAGCTGGTCGAGCGCCTGCAACGTGCGCGTGTCGAGCAATTCGTCCGTGGCGGGTTGCGCCTTCCACCAAAACGTCGCCAGGGCCAGCAAAACGGCCGCCGTGGTTACCACCGTCATTTGAAAACTGCGCCGGTCCAAATACCTTCCGATCGCAATGGCCAGGGCCGCCCCCAACACCCCCGGCAGCACGATGAACAGCCCGATGAGCAGAACGGTGAGCAAATAGAAATGCCACGGCGCGCCGCGCACCAGACCGAACGCCGCCAGCAACGGCGCGACCAGAAACAAAAACGCCCACGACGCCAGCAGCGTGGATTCGGTGAATTTCCACCGGAAAATCGTCTGGGTTGAGACCGGCAGCGTGGTTAGAAATGCCGTCTCACGATTACGGAACAGGTTGGTGTAGCTGATGATGAGGTTGCTCAACAGCAGCAACGCAAACAAAAATGCGAACAGCACATACATCAGCCGCTCGGTCAGCACCGCGCCCAGTCCGGGAAACTTCGCGATGAATTTCATCCCGTGATAAAACAGCCAGAACGACAGGGCGAGATACCCGCCGATAAACAGCGCGATGAGGCCGGTCAGCAGCCGCGACTGCTCACGCAACGACAACAACCGCCGCCACGCCTGCAGCGCGTTGACGCGCAGCAGCAGCCACAGGGGCGCGGGTGTGGAGTGTGTTTGAACAGAATGCCCGGGCACAGGCCGAAGGTAGCGTCAGACACCAAAACGTGCAATCCTTGCCGTAGAAAACGCTTGGTTTTAGATTGTGTTCAGAGCCACGATGAAATTGAGCAAAATCCACCGACGCCGGTTCATCATTCTCGGCGCGTCATTGTTGATGCCTTGTGCGGTTGCCGCTGATGCAAGATGGATTGAACCGGGTTGGATTGAAATCCGTCGGCTCCGCCTGACTGATGGCAAACCGACTCATCGTTTTGTCCATTTTACCGATTTGCACCACAAAGGTGACCGCACGCATACCCGCTCCATCGTGGAAATGATCAATTCGTTGTCACCCGATTTCGTGTGTTTCACCGGCGACATCATGGAAGAAGGAAAATATCTGCCCGAAGCCCTTGAAATTCTTTCCGGCGTCAAAGCGCCGATGTTCGGCGTGCCGGGCAACCATGATTACTGGAGCAAAGTGCCGTTTGACGGAATGATCAAATGCTTTGCCGCCACGGGTGGCGCCTGGCTGGTTGACGAACAGCAAGTGATTGCCGGCGGGAAGATCAACCTCATTGGCATGGCCCACATCGGGCCAAAACATCCTTCGCCTTCCGCTGTCCCCGGTATGAAAAACATTTTGCTGATGCATTATCCGGCGTGGGCGAAACTGTTTAACGATCAGAAATTTGACCTGTTGCTGGCCGGCCATTCGCACGGCGGACAGGTGCGCATCCCGTTTTACGGGCCGATAATGGTTCCTTTCGGCGTGGACGAATACGATCTCGGATTGTTTCAAACTAAAGCCGGCCCGCTTTACGTGGGTTCCGGTATTGGCTGGTATCCTATCCCGGTGCGTTTCAATTGCCGGCCGGAAATCACAGTAATTGAAATCTGAATGGCCCGCCATTTCCCGTTGAAGCCGCAGTGAACGATTTGTATCGTGCCGCCAATGTCACCGTCCGAAAACAAACCCTCCCCGCTTGCCACCCCGGCCCGCGGGGACGGCCCAGGCTCCGCCGGAGGCTTCGCTGAGGCGAGAGCAACGTCTGCGTTGCACAGGCCCGTCACGTCACTTTGGGGCGTTGGCGCGGAACGCGCGGCGCAACTGGCGCGCCTCGACATTCATACCATCGAGGATTTGTTGTTGCACCGGCCCCGGCGTTACGAAGACCGGCGGCATTTCCGCGCCATCGCCGAATTGACCCGTGACGAACCCGCCACCGCGCGCGGTACCATCGTTGCTCAAGGACTTAAACGCTTTCGCAAGGGGACAAAATCCGTTTTTGAATTCGTGCTCGACGACGGCACGGCGCGGTTGCATTGCCGGTGGTGGAACCTGCCGTTCATGGAAAAATATTTTGCCGTCGGCGATGAGGTGTTCGTCTTTGGCAAACTCGTCGAAATCAAGCCGCGCACCATGGACCATCCGGAATCTGAAGTCATCGAGGGCGGCGAGGAGAGTTTCATCCACGTCAACCGCATCGCGCCGGTGTATCCGCTCACGGAAGGTCTGCCGCAACGCTGGCTGCGCGGTTTCATCTGGCGGACGCTGGAAAGATTTGAAAATCAAATCGAAGAGTCATTTCCAGGTAGGGACGTGCGGCCCGCACGTCCGTCTGAAAAAGCGGACGCCCCGGCGGTGTATCCCTACCAATCCCTGCCCTCGCGCGCCAATGCCGTCCGCATGATTCATTTTCCTGAAGAACTGGCCGACGTGGAAATTGCGCGGCGGCGGCTGGCGCTGGATGAATTCATCGCCCTGCAAAGCGCCTTGCAACGTCGCCGGAAAAATTTCGAGGCTAGGTCGCGCGCCCTGCCCTGCGGCGGCAACAATCGCCTGATGAAACCGTTTCTGGCGCAACTCGGCTTCAAACTGACCGCAGCGCAAACCCGGGTACTCCGCGAAATCCGCATTGACCTGAACGGCGCGCATCCGATGCGGCGGCTGTTGCAGGGCGACGTCGGTTCCGGCAAAACCGTGGTGGCGGCGTGCACGGCGCTGATGGCGCTGGAAAGCGGCTTCAACGTCGCCCTGATGGCGCCGACGGAAATTCTGGCAGAACAGCACTTCCGCAATTTTCAAAAGTGGTTTGAGCTGCTGGGAATCAAAGTGGAATTCCAAACCGGGTCGCGGAAAACCGTCGAAGGCGTCGTGCGTAGTGCGTGTTCCGTCAAGCAGCAAGCGATGTCACTCACCTCACTCGACGCCTCACGCAACACGCAACACGCAACGCTTTTCGTGGGAACACACGCCCTGCTCACCTCCGGCTTCGAGCTGCCGCGCCTTGGTCTGGTCATCATTGACGAGCAGCACAAGTTCGGCGTGGCACAGCGCGAACAACTCGTGCGCAAGGGCCATTATCCGCATCTGCTGGTGATGACGGCGACGCCGATTCCGCGCACGCTCGGCCTGACGCTCTACGGCGACCTCGACGTTTCGGTGATTGATGAGCTGCCGGCGGGACGCGGCCGGGTGAAAACGTTTGTGCGGGCGGCGGACAAATTGCCGAAAGTCTGGGAATTCATCCGCGGAAAACTCGCCGCCGACCGGCAGGCCTACGTCATTTATCCGCGCGTGGAGGAAGAGGACACGGCAAACGATCTCAAAGCCGTAACGAAGGAGTTCGAAAACGTGCAGCGCGCCCTCGCGCCGTTCCGCGTCGGCCTGTTGCATGGACGATTGAAAAGCCGGGAAAAAGACGAAGTGATGACGTCCTTTCGCGCGAACCGGATTCAAGCGCTGGTCGCCACCGCGTTGATCGAAGTGGGGGTGGACGTGCCTAACGCGAGCGTCATGCTCATCGAAAACGCGGAGCGGTTCGGGTTGGCGCAGTTGCACCAGTTGCGCGGGCGCATTGGCCGCGGCGCGCATGAATCGCAGTGCATCCTGATTTCCGGCGCGAAAACCGCGGAGGCGCGGCAACGCTTGAAAATTCTAGAGGAAACGGTGGACGGGTTCCGCATCGCCGAGGCGGACTTGAAATTGCGCGGGCCGGGTGAGTTGCTTGGCCAGCAACAAAGCGGCTTGCCCAAATTCCGCTTCGGCAATCTGGTTGACGACCTCGATTTGATCCGGCAGGCGCGGGAATACGTGGCGCGGAATTTTTAAACCGAAAACCAGATTTCGCCAGAGCGCAGCGCGTATCGCCTGTCGAACTCCGGTTTTCGGGTTTAACTCCGGTCCGGATTATGCTCGTATTCGGTTAATTCGACGGCATGAAAACGCATTTTTTAGTTTTGGCTGTAACCGCGGTCTTGTTGACCGGTTGCGGTAACAAGCATTCCGGCAAACCTGCGTCGTCCACCAATTCAACGGCTGATTCAACCAATAAAATCGGCATCGCTACGGCGCCGGTGGATTATCTGGGTACAATCGTGAAGGCGCAGAAAAACATGACCAAGACGATTGACGTGTCGTACCTGAACGAAGCGCTTTCGCAGTTCAACGTGCAGGAAGGGCATTATCCCAAAGACCTTCAGGAACTCGTGCCCAATTACGTCGCCAAACTTCCGACCCCGCCCTACGGCTACAAACTGGACTACGACGCCAACAGTGGCACGGTGAAAGTGGTGCAGCAGTAATCCATCAATATGCGGGACTGACCCCTTTAGGGACTGACCCCTTTATGGGAAACCAACCTGTTTCGGTGTCGTTTTAAAATGGATGGTATCTGCCATCCTATCGGTTGCCACATTGATTACGGGTGATTCGTTACACTTTGATTCCGAATGATTATAGCTTGCTCAAAAGCAACCCGATTTGTATTGTCAGGCCAAAGACTCTCAAACCCCTTTTTGTCTTCATCCGTGTTAGCTCCAGCCAAGATTAGATCTTTGATTATACGGCTATTGTCCTCTTGATATCCTCCAATTGCTTGAAATAGTGCTG
>Ga0187874_10002123_pt1 | contig 15830 bp, 23 predicted proteins | sample June2016WEW_16_1_3_FD_132993 | JGI IMG/M metagenome (GOLD analysis project Ga0187874, IMG submission 132993) | Peatland microbial communities from SPRUCE experiment site at the Marcell Experimental Forest, Minnesota, USA - June2016WEW_16_150 | ecosystem: Environmental > Terrestrial > Soil >... | reverse complement strand
CACCACGCGGCGCTGCACTTCGTTCATGTGTGGCAGGACCACTTCGAAGAATCGCGCGAGCGCCTCTTCAGTGACCTCCACACCGCCAGGATACTACGCGCGATCTAACTTGGCGTGGACCCTAACTGGCTCAGTCGAAGAACGGCGGGAGCCTAAAGGACGAGTCCTCCGGGCCGTTCTGACGCAAAACGGCCCCGCACTCGAAGGCACCAGAGCTCAGCGACGGACCCATGCCTGGGCCTGCGTTTCTTGCCGCGAGCTGACTGGGCGCATGACCCCGGAATCCGTGAGTCATGCACCCTTCTCAGTATCCCGCGTGACCCAGGTAGTCCAGTTCACCCCGCCACCCGCAACAGTCCCGCTACCCGAAGGCAACGGGGCCGCTCGCCTCGAAAAGGGGGGATGTCTACTGTGGAGACTGTCGGACGTCGTGAAGTGGGGGCGCGAGACGGGGCGAATCGAAAGGACGGATGCCATGCCGAAATGGGAGTACAAGCTCATTCAGTGGAAGTGGTTGGTTCAGTATGGCGGACCGCATCCCGCCGACGCGCTTGCGAAGAACCTGGACCTCAATGGCTTGCAGGGCTGGCGACTGGATTGTCAGATCACACTCGACGTCGGCTTCCAGCAAGTCGAATATGGAGTGTTCACACGAGAGATTACTGACGGTGCAGCTACCAGCTCGGCAAGCTCTCCCTCCACGGATGCCCCGGAGGCAGACCGACCCGTTCCCTAAGTGCCCATTCACGCAGTCGACTCGGGAGCAACACTGGCACGTCATCAGTCGACTCGTTGAGTAGTTCCCAACGATTCTCGTAACCTACGAAAACTCGAAGAACCGATCGAAGTAGGCCGCTTCGGAGGATTACACTTCGGCTCATGTGGTCCTTAGCTGTGGCCGCGACTCGCCACACCAACTCCGCGGACCTGGTGATCCTGATCGTGCTGGTACTGATCGGACTCCAAGTCTGGCGGCGGCGCTCGATGGGCGGCGGGAACAAACGAGGACCGTTTGGGAGCGGCGGCGGACCTTCCGGAGGATCGGGTGGACCGGGCGGGCCTGGGAGCTTTTGAGCTGTCCTCTGAACCTTGGGTCTGTTAACCCGCACATGACCGAAGAATCCCCTGGGGTGCAAGCTCGTCACTTTCCAGGACCGGAGTCTGGTCACCTGTGCGCGCAGAAGCCGCAGCTCTACGCCGGTCCGATGTCGCTCGCCCAGGCGTCGATTTCCTCGAACGTGTCGGCACAGACCTTCTGGTAGGTCGTTGTCCAGTTGCGACCCGATGTCCTGCCCCAAATACTCAAGGCTCGGGCCGTTGTCGCGGGGCATCTCGATTGCCGACGTCCGTCATCTGCGTTCCGCATGGTGGTACCGCAGACGTAGTCGTTCACGCCAGTGGTCATCACCCGCGTGAATCAGTTGCGCGCTTGGCGAAGGACAAAGGCTGGGCGTAGGCCGTAGGAGTAGCGTCACACTCGTGATGAACGATGAGAGTGTGAGCCGAGCTATCCGGGCGGATTATGCATGGGGCGCAGCCCGTGAGGCTTACGGACGTGCCAAGGCGTTCGCTGAGATTGACCCGTCAAAGGCCAACCTTGCGGCCAAAGCAGCGGCGACCGCCGATGTTGAGCGGACATTCGCTGATTTCAACACAACCCTGAAAGTCGCAGGGTTCGGCCCGATGCCCGGCGACGGATTCGGAGTCTGAAGCAATAGCGTCTAGCTTTCCCCGTTTGGCCCGTAGGCCGTCGTAGGCTGCGAGCGATAGAAGGGAGACGAGATGGCGACGGAAGCCCAGTGGCGCCAGCTTGTTAGGCGAGCAGTAGGCGTGCCTGATCTCATTGGCAATGAAGTGGCGCTGGCGATGGTGAGGGACGTGGTTTTCAGCGGTGAGCTTCAAGCTCAGCCCCGGAGCGATGATGACGATGTCATCGCCGAGGCGGTATGGGACGCCGTCGTCAAGCTGGGTGCCGCCGAGGAACTCGACGCCTTCTTGATGGAGCGTTCTGGTCCGCCCGGTCTTCTCGATTGGGACTGGCTTTACGACCGCGTTGTCACTGACGCCAGGTCCGCGCTCGATGACGTGGTCGCTGATGCAAGGTATTCGCTCGGCCTGCCGAGGTTGCCCGACACCCTGCCCCGCTGGCTTGCCGAGCCGCTCTTGCTTTGCATCCGCGACTTTGTGAAGGCGCATCCGTTCCAAGACGACGCCGGACGCTACTTCTGACTCGTGAAGGACGCGAAGTCCCCGTCCGTGCGTTAGCCGTGCCTCAAGCATCGGGGTGAGCGGGGCGCCAAGCCGGACTTCATCTCGATCGGGCTTGCTGGTCACGCCATGGTCGCTCGGACAACCCTGCGCTCGCTGCGGGCGGCGTGAAGCCGCTTAACCGCGCATTGCCCCCTCATTGCTGCGCCTAGAGCTTCAACCAGCCCTCCAACCGATCACTGACGCGGAAGGAAAACGGCCCTCCTAGACGGCACCACCTCATGTGGTCGGCAACAGACAAAAGGTGCACGACCCCTGTCGCCTTGCGAGGGAAGCAGGGGCCGTGCACCCCGTCATCTCGTTAGAGACCCTCCGGGAGTAGACGACTAGAAGACCTTCAACACCGGCACCAGCTCGCCGACGCAATATCCGTCTGCCGCGGGTACCTGGATCCTCGGATCACGTAGGTCACCGCCCAGATTTATCCCTCGGTGCTGCTAGTGCCTTTGAGGCGGCGCGCCATACGCAATCGGGGTCACCTAGTCGACCGCCGCTGGCTGAAGCACGCCTGACCCGTCGCTCTCGTCTGCCAAGGCCAGCACAGACGGGGCGGGCAAGAGCTCCTGCGTTTCCGGCGAGCGCATCATGAACAACTCGAGGGCGGCCCCAAGGAGGATCAGCACCTGACCCACGATGTACAAGACGGCCCCGGCATTGGCAACGCTCCAGCGCGTCGCGTGGCTCGGAGTCGAGAATACCCAGATACCCAGTCCCATCGTGGCCACCACCATCCCTGCCAAGACGCTGCCTGACATCCATCGCTTCAAAGTTGCCCCCCTCCCCGAGGTGTCTCCGAGTAGATCTGCGGCGAGAAGGAAGATGGCGATGATCGGAAGAGAGCCGAAGACGAGCAGTAGATGTGTCCGCGTGAAGACTTGGTCCCCGGCAGCCTGAGCCGCGGGCAAAGCGGCGAACCCGAACCTCGACTCGTTCATCTCGATGTAATAGCCGTAGAGAAACATGACGACCGTCGCCATGAGATAGCTCATGTACACCCCGAGCCGAACCGGGTTGAGGCGCTGCTTCACGACACTCGCCGTTTTGCGGAAGCTGCCCCTGAGCTCCGGCAACATCGCGGCGGCAAGGATCAGCGCACCCACGCCCACGAGTCCGGTCATCGTGTCGTCCATGGCTATTCCGTTCACACCACCTGACCCGGAGGGAAACCAAGCCGGGATGACGAAGGTCCCGACGGCCGAGACCGCGTATATGCCTGAGTAGAGGGCGATCCCGACGAGCATGATGCCGGCTCCAACTCGGGCAACCTGCTTGCGGATTCCGACCAGCGCGGAGTATCCGAACGCCTCTGCAGCCAAGAACACGATCGCTGCCATGAATGACGGAAGCATCCCGTGAGAGTGGGACGTGATGATGTTGCCGACGAGCGTGGACGTCGCCTCATGCTGCCAACCAGCCCAGAATGACCAGCTGATGCCGATTTCCGAGGCCGCCGCAGCGAGTCCCAGCACCACCCAGGTGAGAACTGACACGCCTGAGAAGAACATCGCCCACCGTATCTCGGCCTTTTGTGGTGAGATGCTCTCACCCGGAGGCGGACGAAACGCAGCGTAGGCAAGATCGACGACAAACACCACCGTAACCATGAACAGCTCGATGGTGCAGGGCATGATTATCCAGAATCCGAAGCTTGTGAGCGACGAGACGTTATGGAGTGTGCCATATCCGAGGATCAGGAAACCGACCCCCTCGAATATCGCCACAAGGGCGCTGTGGGAGATGAGATAGCGTACCCAGTCATGCGTCACGAACACCCTCGTGCAGAGAATCAGGAGCAGAATCGCGGCTGGCAGCATAAGAGCGTGGTAAAACCACGCCATCGACTGGGTCAGATCGCCACCGTTCACCGACTTCAGCCAGGGGACCGTCAAGAAGCTCAGGGCGGCAACCAGCACGATCCACACGGAGAGAAGCCGAGCCATAAGGGAGGAGAAGTGATCGAGCTTCGCTCTCGGAAGATGCCCGTCGTGTTCAGCGTCAAGCTGCTTTGGGCCTCTTGTTTCAACTCGATTAGCCGAATCTGTCATATCGCTCTCCTTTTGTGGACCAGTCCTGGGTCATGTCATTACGGCGAGAGTCACAGCGCCAGCCCAATCGCCCCGACGAGGACGATGACGAGGTAGGCAGTAACAAGCTTGATCAAGGGTCGGGCCAATCGTTCGTGCCAGGGAAGAAAGACTGCTGTCACGGCTATGAGCACCGAGAGCAGCGCGACGAACCCAACAATCGCTTCTGTGGGGGTCCTGATCGAGGCGAGACCCGCCGTCGCCAACGCACCCATCACCACCGTCGAGATCAGGAGGCAGATCGCGAGTCGGCTCGAACTCCAGACGACCGGCGCCATGGGAACTCCAGCTCTTGCGTAGTCGTCCCGGTAGCGGGTTGCGATCGCCCAGATATGAACGGGCACCCAGGCCGCGACCATGGCGCCGAGAAGAACGGCTGCCATCGACATGGGCACGCTGATTGCCGTGTACCCCGCCCAAAGAGTCAGCGGGCCCACAGCGGCCCCGAGCACGATACTCCACGGCGTCGAACGCTTTGTCAGCAGGCTGTAGACAACGACGTTGTTGATGAGTGCAAACGTGAGGAACAGGAATGGCAGCAGGCCAAGCGAGGCCGCGGTGCCAAGCCCGGCGACGGTCAGCACAGTCCCGACGATCGAAGCGCTTCTTACGCTGATCGCGCCTGCGGGCAACGAGCGCCGGGCCGTGCGACGCATCACCGCGTCGATGTCACGGTCGACCAGGTTCGTCCAGCACTCGGCACCGGCACTGAGAAACGCGATCGCCGCTACGACTCCGAGAAGCCGTCCCGGTGGGAGGGAACCCGACCTCATTCGGGCGAGCAAACTGCCCGTGACACCGACTAGGACGAAGGTCGCATCAATATGCGGCTTGACGAACGAGAAGTATGTGCCTAAGGGCGCCCGTCGATCGACGACCGGGACGTTCTTAGTGCTTGTAAGCAGGGGAGATGTACCAGGCTCCCTCAGGACGGTCTCACTGTAGACGGCTGGCACGTGCCCCCCTGCCCCGGCGGTCCCGTTAACGCTCGTCCGGGAAGATGAAGTCGCGAGCACCGGTCGCGGTCGGCAGACCGATGCCAACATCGAGTGATGTCACAGCACCATTGTTCGACCTTCGGGACGGGGCGCAGTCAGAGGCGAAAGTCCCTATCTCTTCGTTGAAGGTCACATTGCTCACAAGCTTCGAGCGCTGACCGGGGGTATTGTCTGGCGCCTGCCTGCAACTTAGGATTGTCACCAAGTCCTGTCCTGAGCAGCGAACTTCCGGTGGGTGAGTGATGAACGTCGACGGATCTCGAAGGCTCGAGGTGAGCGGTGAAGCTGTTTGGGCCGTAGTGGCCGACCCGAGACGGTTGCCCGAGTGGCTCCCGACAGTCGTGGCGGCTCATGTCACGGCTGAGGGAGAAGGCCAGAACGCCGGCGTCGAGCTGGAAGGCGAATCGCACGGTCATTCCTACTCTCTGACCAGTCTCTGGAGTGAAGACCAACGTGTCCACGAACTGGAATGGGGCAGCGGTAGCGCGGGCTACCGGGGCTCGCTACGCGTGCGGGACGCGGCCGGCGGCTCCTCAGAGATCCACGTGAACCTGAGCGTGCCGGACGAACGAGTCGCGTCCTGGCCTGACGGGGAGGCGGAGATCCGCCGGGGCATGGAGGAGGCTTTCGACAGGCTCAGCACCTTGTTGGCACTATGAATGAGAGTCGTGGGTCGGCTTCGGCCGCCATGATCGCACGAGGTGCGGGACCGTCCGTCGTGTCTCGTCGGCATTTGGTCCGGGCTCTTTCCCCTGCCTCTCCTTCGCGGTCTTCGCCGCAGTGCCCGACTCACATGCCGTGACGTGGGCGCCCCATGCGTCGCTGAAGAGCGCCTCCAACGAGACCGCTGAGCGACAGAATGGCGACATGCCCGAGCGGCACCGCAACAGCCAGGCCCAACAGGTAATCGCAGAGTTCCGCGCCCATGGCGGCAGGGTCGGCGGTTATTTCGCCGACATCCCGCTGCTCCTGCTGACCAACACGGGTGCCAAGAGCCGCCAACTACACACCACGCTCGGGTCGTGCCCATCCCGCTCGGGCTGACATCTGCTCTTCACGAATACGTCGACAATGTGCGGCCCAAGCTTCCGTCGTCGCCCTATTTTTTCGCCAACCCGAGGGGTAGTCGGAGGCTCCGAGGTCGTTACGGGCCTCGGGCACTGCACGACCTGGTGCTGGAGGCCGGGGCCTCAGCGGGCGTGCCCGGTCGGCACTTTCCTCATCGCTGGCGTCATACCTATGCCACGAGCCTTGTGCGCCGGGGAGAGGACATCCATGTCGTCCAGCGTCTGATGGGACATTCCAACATCGCGACGACCACGAGGTACCTGCACCTGGTTGACGCCAATCTTCTCGAGCCGTCGACCGGGCCTTCCCGGAGAGATGAGTCGGGCTACTCCTCGGTGGTCCGCATCTCGGGGTACATATCGAGCCATGCTTCCAGCGCCTTTAGGTAAGCCCGGTCACTCTCGATGAGGTTCACCTCGTCGCCTTTCTCAGCCGCTCTGAGGAACTCTGCACCACCTTCCAGCTCCTTCAACTCCTCGGGGCCGTAGGCGGCCACGAAGGCAGGCACGAACTGATGCCAGTCAGGCCAGTCCTCCAGGACGTGCATCGGTGTTATTGACCCTTCAAATAGGGCGCTCGTGTAGAACCTGATGCGCTGGACGGCGTCGATTCTCAGCTCGTCGTCCTCATCGAGGTACTCCAAGAGCCGCTCGTCGATTGAGTCGAGGTGAACGACGAGGAAGTCACTCACTGGTTCCAGCATGGTCCATCACGAACCGGGAAACGTGCTTCGAGCAGGTCGGCTGTGTTCAACGGCCGAATGACCCGTGGCGATATTGACAGATGGTGCACGACCCGGTCGCCTAGCGAGGAGAGGTGGGGGCCGTGCACCTTTCTCAAGTCTGGGCGAGGAAGGCAAGCAACAGAGGGATGGTGCGGCCGGAACGTCCCTGCCTGGTCCACACCCAGGCGTGCCCAGGCTTTACGGCCCTTCTGATAGCGGGTGCACGACCACCGTTGCCTAGCCCGAGGGAAGTACGGGGTCGTGCACCCGGCCCGGTGTCCCGCGGGACCCTACGTAGACCAGAGGTACGTCCAGTTCGCGCGGAAACCAAATCTCTGTCGTAGCACGGCCCCGCCGCGGGGTGGGTGCAGCTGGGCCGGGTTACCCAGGGGGGCAATGTTGCGCGACCTCTTGTTGGCTTGCGAGCGGAACAGGGGGTCGTACACGGTCACCGTATCCCCACTGTCTGGGCGTAGGCCAGTCAACCCCGGGCGCGGAACTGCCCGGGCACCGCCGTACCGGGGCCAGTCCGAGGTAGTGCGAGTGGCCATTGTGCTGGTGCCCGCCTTAGTGGCCCAAACCGTAGCTACGTACGAAGCTCAAGTGTCGTCGCGACCTCTCGGTCCTGCGAGTCTTCCTTTAGCACGGTAGCCTCACCTGATCGTCCGTGGCCTATCTCCGCGGGCCGCGCTGGAAGGCGACAAGAAGGCCCCGGGGTCGTCAAGCCCCAGGGCCTTTCTCTGGTGAATGTTCTGACACTTGGCAGCACCCGAAATGAGCCGGAGCGCCGACCGTCGTGTTCACCCGGCTTGCTCCAAGCAGTCTCCAAGGCTTTTCACAGGCGAGCGTCTTAGCCTGACTAGGCGCCTGCCCGGCCAGGTCCGGGTCTCACAGGATCTGCCATCCTCCGCCGGTGTCGGACACGGGTCGTGGCGGTTGCCGACCTGGATGGGCAGGCGCGCTAACCAGGCGAGGAATGATGCCATTCCGAACGAAGAACAAGCGGGCTAACGACGGGAGTTCCGTGATGGTCCCGGTCAGTTCGCGACCTCGTGCCGTCGAGCCCAGGGCGGCAACGTTTGACCGTCACGACCCGACCGGTCGTGAAGATTGGCGAGCTGGTGCAGCTTGTCGTGGTATGGGATCCGATCTTCTGTTTCCGACGAGCGGTGACGCGATCACTCACGCGACGCGCATCTGCGCACGGTGTCCTGTCGTAGAAGAGTGCCGCACCACCGCGCTTGACGACCCGTCGCTTTACGGAGCTTGGGTCGACACGCCCGTAGGGGTGCGTCTGCGCCTGCGAAGTGACGAAGGACTCGGCTGGTGACGAACCGGCACGGTCCATGAGACGGCGGAGTCCGCTTTTTCGCGCCCTGCTATGCCCCCTAGGAAAGCTGAGGCGTAGGAGACACCGCAGAGGAAGGAGATCTTGAAAAGCGAGTGGTTGCCGTTAACAGGTTGAAGACCTGCCTGTTGGCTGTGGTGGGCGGTCTTGTCCTGCTCGCACTGGCCGTATTCGTTGTGCTCGTGAACGCAGTGGTACCTGTGATCACGCTGGCTATCTTTGCCACGATCGTCTTCTTGCTGGTCATATCTGCCCGCTGGGGCTTGGCGGAACAAGAGGAGGCGTTCAGAAAAAAGGTAGGCGGATAGACCGGCCAGTCACAGGTAGGTGCTGTGACGACGTGCAAGAGGACCTAATCGGCCATACTCAAGCTATGTGGCACCGCTCGATCGGCGCTCTGCTCGGGCTTCGGGTGATCCTTGTGGCCAACATCATCCTGCTCACAGTGCTCGGAGTGCTCTTCTTGATGTCTTATGAGCGTCCCGTGGCGTTCGTCTTCGCCGGTCTCGCCTGGCTGGCAGCTCTCGTGCTCGTCAACCTTGTCCGTTTCACCGACCCCTACGCGCGGCCGCGGGGCAAGCGTCATCGCTCCCGCCGCGCCCACGTGAACTGACCGACGATCGCGAGCGCCCGCCTTCGGCTGAACCCCTTTGACGCTTCAGGCCTCGAACAGGTACGCCCGGCCGGCGTCCTTGGCGTGGTTCGGTGCACCCACGGCGGTGATCGTGCCGGAGATGGCCACCGAGTACGCGAAGTAATCATCGGCAACAGTATCGGAGCCTTTCAGTTCGGCGGCCTGCTTCCAGGAGGCGCCCGTCTTCGCGTACACGTACGCGCGGCCGGCACTCTTGGCGTAGCCCGGCGCAGCCCCGACCATGGTCGTGCCCGAGATGGCCACCGAGACGCCGAAGCCATCATCGGCGACGGTGTCGGAGCCCTTCAGTTCGGCGACCTGCTGCCATCCGGTCGCCGTCTTCGCGAACACGTACGCGCGGCCGGCACTCTTGGCGTGGTTCGGTGCACCCACGACGGCGGTCGTGCCCGCGACGACCGCCGAATAGCCGAAGCCATCACTAGCGACGGTGTCGGAGCCCTTCAGTTCGACGGCCTGCTTCCAGCCGCTAGCTGTGTGGGTGAACACATACACCCGACCGGCACTCTTGGCGTGGCCACCGGCACCGACGAGGATGGTGCTTCCCGAGATGGCCACCGAAGCGCCGAAGCCATCATCGGCGACGGTGTCGGAGCCCTTCAGTTCGACGACCTGCTTCCAGCCGCCAGCTGTCTTGGTGAACACGTACGCCCGACCGGCATCCTTGACCTGATTCGGCGCACCCACGACGACAGTTGTGCCCGAGATGGCCACCGAGACGCCGAAGTAATCGCCAGCGGCGGTGTCGGAGCCCTTAAGTTCCGCGGCCTGCTGCCAGGAGGCACCTGTTTTCGTGAACACGTACGCTCGCCCGGCCTCCTTGGCGTAGCCCGGTGCAGCCACGACGGCGGTCGTGCCCGAGATGGCCACCGAGTAGCCGAGGTAATCGCCGGCGACGGTATCGGAGCCCTTCAGCTCGTCGGCCTGCTTCCAGGGGGCCCCCGTCTTCGTGAACACGTACGCTCGGCCGGCACTCTTGGCGTAGCCCGGTGCACCCACGACTATGGTCGTGCCCGAGATGGCCACCGAGACGCCGAAGCCGTCATCGGCGACGGTGTCGGAGCCCTTCAGTTCGGCCAGTTGAGTGCCGATCGGCGGCGTGGTTCGCGGCCTTGCTCCTGTAGCCGAGGCAGAGTTCGCCACGAGTGGCAAGGAGAACGCTCCTAGCGCGATAAAGCTGGCCACGTGGGACGTACGCATGTGCTCCCTCCGATTATCGGCGGACAGCTGAAAGGCCTCGATAGCCTGATTGTGACACCGCAGACCCATTGGCAACAGGGTCCGACGACCCTTCAGCAGATCGGATACGGGGGCCGACATCATCGTCGTGGGACGCTCGGCCCACCCCTACCTCCACCTCGGCGGTGTCCCTCGACAGCTGCTTGCGCGGGGGCGCTTCCCGATCCTCGCAGTGCCCTGAGCGATCGGGCCGACCGCGGCCCCGGGGGCATCGGCAGCTCGCGCCTGCGCGAGGTCACGACGGCACCGCGTGCGATGCAGTCCGATCGGGGAGGCGTCGGGACCGGCGAAGCGCCCCCGCGTCTCGCAAGCGCCCGCGGGCTTGCCGCGCCGGGATTGGCGCCGTACGAGTCGAGCGGTTCGAGGCGCCGAGGGGGAAAGGGCCTGGCGGTGCGAGTGAGGCGGAGGGAGACGTGCGGGAAGGCCCTTGGGGGACTCTCACTGAAAGTCGAGGGTTTTCCTCAGTTTTCCGTGCACCGAGCCCAGCGGTGCCAGCGGAACAGATTGTGTTTCCGACCGCGGGCCAGCGTTCCCGATGCAATCCGAAGCGCCCTCAAAGTGTGAGTGTTGGTCGGTGGCCGTCGCGAACAGATCGCCGCACGGAACGCCGACCCATCTCGGTTGTGCGGTCGCGCCAGATCAGATCGGATGCGCCTCGCACGACCGCTGTCTGGCTTCACTACGCCAATCCAGGCAACGGGAGCCTCTGATGCATGATTTCACCGAAAGAAACCGCTCGATCGCACAATCCACATCGTCCAGCGACAATGGGCCACTCGAACGTCGCGACGACCTCACGCTACCTTCATCTCTCGGGCGCGGATCTGATCGAGGCCATCGACCGGGCTTTCCCGGAGAGCTGAGTCCGGCTCAATCCCTCGCTGGTCGTTCGCATCTCTGGGCACATGTCGAGCCATGCCTCCAGAGCCTTGAGGCAGTCCCGATCAGCCGCGGTGAGGTTCAGGTCCTCGTCTTCGTCGATCGTTTCAAGAAAGCACCGCCACGCCTTTCAGCTCTTGTAGGCGAGCAAGAGCGCTTCACGTGACAAGCGACGGGGGACTGTCGCTCGCCGCATCCGTCCAACCGAGCTGGCGTGACCCAGGTCGACATGCACGGCCTCCTGGTTACATAGGATTCGAGCTCGGCAGAGCGGGTGAACGTGCGCCCGCGTCGAGGACAGTCGCTCAGGCGCGTTGTGCTGCTGCGGGCCGGCCTTGACCGGCCTTGAGCTGAGCGCCGAGCCACGGGGCGCCAACGCACGCCAGCCCCAACGCCAGAGCGATGAGAGCGCTCGACAACCACGTGGGGAACATCTCTGAGAGGAACAGGCCGTTGGTCTCCAGGGAGGCGATCAGAGCGAACACAAACAGGACGACTGCACAAAGGTAAAGCAGGCTGCCAACAAACGTGTAAATGACCTTCATAACTGCTACCAACCTTTCTCCAAGAAGAAGAGTACTTCTACAGTCAGAACGGCGCGGCAGTGAGATCCACGACGTCCTCGCACTGGGAAAGCTCTCCGCGATCGTGGAGGTGGCTGGCTCAAGACCCCTGAAGCCAGAAGACGACTCGTGCGGGATCACGATTCCATCGAGCCTTCGGGCACAAGCGTCGGCACTCTGGCGGCCCGACCTAATTACATACTCCTCGAGCCGTTTCTCCGGGCGGTGAATATTGCCCCAATCTGAAGTGAGCACTTCCGCTCGTTCAAGCTGGCGGCGCGAGCGCCCGATGAAATTGGGCGGGTGCACGACCTCAACTTGCCTGCGAGGGAGAGAAGCGGGTCGTGCACTCACCCGTTTCAGTATCCCGCGAGACCGGGCTGGGCAAGTCTCTCCTCCAGACTCGCGCGAACGGCAAGAATCGGAGGCGGTGACCCCGGGCACGCGACACCCCCGCCTGCCTGCGGTCGTCCATGCTTGAGAATAGGGAGAGCCTCGCCGCGCCGGTTGGCACCCCCGGCGGGGCTTTCCCTATTCCTGACGAACCCTAGCCGGGCCGTAACACCGCGAGAACTCTTCGCGAAAAGCACTTATGCCTCTGACGGACTTATACCTCGGACGAATGCGGACACCGAAACAGTAAGGAGCCTGGGCACTTTCTCGACACTCTGACGCAGCACGGCCCCGCCGCGGGGTGGGTGCAGCGGGGCCGGATTGCCCGAGGGAGGCAATCTGCATGACCCCTTGTTGTTTTGCCGGGGGGAACAGAGGGCCTGCACCCGTCACGGTATACCTCGGGACCGGGCATAGGTCAGCAGCACCTCAGGCGCGCGGACACCGCGGATCGGGGTCGAGCACCCGGAAGCGACGCCGTTCGGCGCCCCGGATGCGGATCTCAGCGACGCGCAGTCAGGGGCCAAATGACCCTCGCCGACAGTGATAGTGGTGCACAACCCCCGGGTCGCTTTGCGAGGGAAGCAGGGCCCTGTCAGCTCGTCCAGCTGTCGGTGGCCGGGCTCGTCGTGACGGTAGGCGAACCATCGGTCGTTGTGACACCGATAAGGGACGGCATCGAGAAGTACGTGTCCTCACACGCAGCTGGCGCAGTTGCCGTCATGCTGGCGTCGTTGGTGAACGTGACTGTCAACGGGTTGTCGGCCTGGCCACTAGCGGCAACGGTTACCGGTGTCGTGAGAACGTGCGAGCTGCCGCTCGCGGCCGTCGAGTAGTTCCAAATGACGTCACTCGGCGTAGCAGCCAAGCAGCCAGTCTGGGTTGTCGTCAGGGCACTCGACGTGTACCCGGTGGCATAAGTTGTGTCGGCAGGTAGAGTCACGGCGGTAATCGTGACAGGGTACGGATTAGGGTTTGAGATTGTAACGATGGCGTCACCGTTTGCGCCTGGGTAGAGCCCGTTGGTGGCAGCGGGTAAGCCGACGGCACTGATGGTCAGGCTGGACACCGTGGCCGACTGAGCCTCACCGCTTGGGCCGTCGGCGAGGCTGACGGTCCAATTCGTCGAGGCGTAGACCCCACTCCCGACCAGAAGGGCTCCGATCGTGGCCGACACGGTCTTGAACCGAAACAGCCGTCTCTTGCCGTGTTGGGCAGGCTGGTCGTCACCAAAGGAGATTCGCTGACAGACGCCCGTCGCCCCAGCGCTCGTGCCTGTGTCACGAATGTGATCCACACTGTCCTAACGACCCGACTCAGCAGAACATTGACGGCTTTCGCGATGGCTCGTTCCGTACTGACGGAGCGCACGGGAGAACTCCGCCCCCGTGGCGGTCCAGAGCTATCGGGCGGAAGGCGCTCCTGCCAGCTCCACCGCGACCGAGAACCACGACGTGCATCACCTCGTGCATAACCACACCCCCACCCACCGTGGAGCCTCAGTGCCACCGCCTGTAATCGGCGATATCGGTGGCAGGAATGCACCACCTTATGTGGTCGGCTGACAGACAAAAGGTGCACGACCCCGGTCGCCTTGCGAGAGAAGCAGGGCGCCGTGCACCCCGTCATCCTGTTGGGGACTCTCTGGGAGACGGCTGTCGATGGGATTGTCGCAGCGTGAGAACGTACCGGGGTCCCCGTCGTGCCGAGAGGGCTACCGTGAGGCAGTAGACAAGCTGACCAAGCTTCGGAGGAGTCGATGCAAGTTACGGGACTGGGGTGGGTGGGAACGCGCACCTATCGAGCAGCCGAGCTGTCGCAGTTCTATGTGAAGGTGCTGGGCCTTGCCATCGTGTATCGGAGGGAGGGCTTTTGGGTGCATGAGTTGCCCGAAGGACACCATGTGGAAGTCTTCGGACCGAACTACCTGGGCAAAGAGCACATGGTGACTGGACCAGTAGTCGGCTTCGAGGTCCATGACCTGGCCGCCGCTGTCAACGAGCTGCGGGACGCGGGCGTCGAGCTGCTCGGTACTCCCGCCGCCACCTGGCAGCATTTCCGAGGCCCAGATGGGAACGTCTATGAGCTCTTGTCGCCGCCCGGAGGCAGTTGACCCATCGCCCACGGGGTCAAGGACGACCGATGACCGGCTCGGCTCACACTTGGGCATTTAGAGGTGGCTGGGGCAGGTCGACTGTGGCGAGCCGGTCGAGGGCACTTGCCGAGATCGACAGCAGGTGCACGACCCCGGTCGCCTTGCGAGGGAAGCCCAAGGGCCGTGCCCCCGTCTTCCTGGACGCGTGACTCCGGGAGACGCTTGTCGACGGACCAAGCAGACGACGAGAGAGCCGTCCACTGGTCCATCGAGGCCGGTTACGTAGGGCGAGAAGCTGTCCGAACAGACCGGCTCTATATACCGAAAAGACCTCAGGAGCCGGGGAAGCCACCTTCCTGCGACCCGGTCAAGGTGCATCGAGGCCATAGACCGGGCATTCCCGGAAGGATGAGGTGCCGACTAAGCGCCCCCTCAAGCCCCCCGGAGAGACAGTTCCAGGCGACATGGGACCCGTCGGGGGTAATGCGTCGGTCTCCCTGTGCTTCACCAGTCTGGATGATCGCGGACCCGGGCCTCGTGGCCGCTCATTTCGCTAGGAGGCAAAGCTGAACGTTCACGCCGTGGTTTTGCCGCCCGGCGCGTCGTGGCTCGCTGGACGTTGCGTGAGTGCGCGCCGAGTCGTGACAACGACGGCGAGCAGCCACAGGGGAGGCGCTGCAGCCGCGCAGCGCTCGGCGAGTCCCACGAGGGCGCCGTGGCTTTCGAGCGCGTACCAGGCCGCGAGCCCAAGCGAGACTCCCGCTGCTGCCAAACTCGGAATACGTGTCAGCAGCAGCGCAGGATGTAGTCGATGCGAAGCGAGTACCGGCCACGTACAGCAGGTCAGTGTCGCCGCGATGACGGCGAGCTCATGCGCAAACGAGTAGCCGTGGGGCGGCTCACTGAACACAGCGATCAATAGCGTCGCCACACCTCCGCCGGCGAGCAGGACGCGGCCAAGACGTCTTGCGGGCTGCAGTCCGAGCGCGGCGACCAGAAAGCACAAGCCCAAGCCGACTAGAGCTGAAGTCATCATCCAGGAGTCGGTCGCTCCCCGCTCGGCAAGCTCGCTTATGGTGTCGCGGACCGGGTTGTACGAAGCCGGCTGCATCGCCGTGGCGACGAAAAAGCCGCCGATGAGGAGCGCCGGGGCCGTGCCGGCGGCCGCTACCGTCCACCAGGGGATCGCTTTCACCCTGGGATGCCATGTGCCGGACTGCCTTGCAGACCGGCACATGGGATCCGGAGTCGATCGTCGACCGTCCAGCATTTCAGGGAGTGGATTCGGCAGTGTTTGGGTGAGCGCTCAAGCTGGCCGCTCGTCGATTGAGTCAAGGTAGGTGACGAGGAAGTCGTTCACAGTGTCCATCATGACCGGTCACGACAAGGCGACAGGCGAGTTCTCGGCGATGCCCACAGGCACGAACTTCTCGGCCGTTCAAGGCGACCACTTCTTCGCCGACAAGGGCACCGTCACCATCCACGGCAAGGGCACGACGGGATCGATCTCGGCCACCTT
>Ga0187874_10002122_pt1 | contig 15835 bp, 16 predicted proteins | sample June2016WEW_16_1_3_FD_132993 | JGI IMG/M metagenome (GOLD analysis project Ga0187874, IMG submission 132993) | Peatland microbial communities from SPRUCE experiment site at the Marcell Experimental Forest, Minnesota, USA - June2016WEW_16_150 | ecosystem: Environmental > Terrestrial > Soil >... | reverse complement strand
CCATATCGGTGAAGTCATCGTAGAGGATGACTTTTTCGCCGGGGATGAAGTCGTCCTTCAAAGCCGTGAAATCGGGCTGGCTACCGGCTGCCTGACCGGCTACCGGGTTGGCCGCCGGCGCGGCGGCGGCCGGAGCTGCTGGAACGCTGGCGCCGGCATCGGCCGCGTAGGACGGGGCCGGCTGTGACGCAGGCGCCGGGGCGGCCGGCGCGCCCGTCAGCGACGACAGCGCGGGACCGCCGCGAGACTTCGCGCTCAACGTGATCACGCTGCCGGGATCGAAACGGATCTCGGGCGAATCGCAGGCAATTTCGATGACGGCAATGGAGGCGGCGGCGCCCACACCCGTGCCTATGGCCGCGCCCTTCCAGCCACCGGCTATCACCGCATGACATGGGCACTATCAAGCTACAACCGGAGCGAACTCCACGCCACCGTCTGGCACACGGTTTCCGGTGGTGGATTCCCGGATCTTCAGCTCCGGGATCAGGCGAATCGTGACCCGTTTTCGGGACTTGATCTTCCCTTGCAACCGCTGGATGAGCAACTGCGCCCCTTCGTAACCCATCTGGTAGGCCGGCTGGGCCAGCGACGTCAGGTGGGGCCGAAACACTTCGGAGAAAGGCAGATCGTCAAAGCAGACCACGCCTATGTCGGCTGGGCAACTGAAGCCGGTCTCCTCCAGTGCCTGGACCACCCCGACAGCCATCATGCCGTTGGAAACAAACAGCGCCGTCGGCGGGTTGTGGAGCAGCAGGAGGCTCTTGCCCAGACGGTATCCGGTGTCCCGGCGGAAATTGCCTTCCAAAATCAACTCAGTGTCGGGCGCGATCCCGGCTTCCCGCAGCGCCACCTTATACCCCTCCAGGCGGTCGCGAGCTGTCTGCAAGGTGAATCCGCCGGTGACGATTCCGATCCGCCGGTAGCCGCGGCTGATCAGATGACGGACGCATAACTGGGCGGCGGCAACGTTGTCCACCGAGACTGAATCGAGCTCCACGCCGGGCGGGACGCGATCCAGGCAAACGATGGGAATGCCGGACTCCTCGGCTTTGCGGATATGGGATACGTCGCCGTCCGTGCTGGGTGCCACTACCAGCAGGACACCGTCCATCCGGCGCGATCGCAACACCGAAAGGATCTGCTTCTCGCGCTCCACCTGATCGTCCGTGTTGAACGTTGTCAGAAGGTAACCGTGCTGGAACGCGGCATCTTCCGCACCCCGAGCGACCTGCGGGAAAAAGGGGTTGGTGATATCAGAAACGATCAAGCCCAGCGTCTTGGTGTTCCGGGCTTTCAGGCTGCGCGCTATGTGGTTCGGGTGATAGTCCAGCCTTTCAATCGCGGCATAGACCCGGGCCCGCCGCTCTGCGCCGACGCTTGCCGACGCGGAAAGCACGTTGGAAACCGTACCAACGGAGACGCCAGCCCGCTTTGCAACATCTTTTATGGTAGCCATCCCATCTGTCCCTATTCCCGCAGAAGCGAAACTAGCGAAAAAAACACAGTATCATAACCACTCGGTTCACCGAATCGGACCCGGGGCGCTCCGCCGAAGAATCGGCTACCGTCAGCGTCCTCAAGGAACATCAATGCGCAGCCACGTACGGCACCGAACCAGCGTACAGCAGGCGTAGCCCCCAATCGATGTCGCTGGGAAATGGCGGAAGCGCAAGCACCCCGATAGAGTTTGACTGCACAAATCCGTCGCCGGCATCGATCCATGCCGTTACGCGGATCGAACCATTCTGCCCGATAAGTACTGGAAGGTCTCAACGCCCGAACGATGCTTTGTGGGCAGCCCTTTTCGAAATACGCCAGAATGATTTCCTTGTCCGCCGTATGCGCGGCGTAAGCCCATCTCTCGTATCCTCGTGTGGTCTGGGTCTTGTTGGGCGATACCCAATCCTCGTCTGGAATCAGGTCCTGGTAGCGCCTGCCGATAGAAAAGGCGAACGTCCGCAGATATTTCATCTGGGTGGCGGAACTCCACTCGAATGCGTCCCACATCTTGATGGGCGCCTGCGGCTGGACGTCGGCGCCCCAGATGGCTTCCGCCCCGTAGATATGGCCGGCCAGGCCGCAGGAAAGGAAACTCCCGCCAGCGGCGATTTGCGACACTGCCGCCTGCGCGGCGACCGCGCCACTCAGAAAACTGCGCCACGCAATGTTCCGTCCGGACATGTTACGGCCTCAGCAATAGTTGCATCCCCCAATCATCATCCGTAGGTTTCTGCGGTATGGCAATCCAGCCGTCGAGATTCGCCTTGAGAGGAGCGGGGCTGACATCGAGCCATTCGCCTTTACGTGGATTAAACCACTTCGCTTCGTAATTCGCCTCCGGAATGACTCCGCGCAGGGCACCTGCGGGACAACCCTTTTCCCAGTATACGAGGAAGTAGTCCTTCTCCTTAGTCGCAGCGGCGTAGGCCCAACCGTCATAAGAGTTCAGGTCGTGCGTGCGGTTCGGCATCACGAAATCGGCATTAGGAACCAGCTCCTGATACCGTTTCCCTTGGCCAAAAACGAACGTGCGAAGCTGTTTCATGTAGTTCGCTGAATCCCAGAGAAATGCGTCCCACATCTTGACCGTGGCGCCAGGCTCAATGTCAGCACCCCAAAGCGCTTCCGAGCCGTAGAGATAGCCGCCCAGTGCGCCGGAAAGGAAGCTGCCGAACATCGACGAGCGCACGTAGCGGGAATCCGTCTCGGTCCCTCCCGGCGCGCCGTGCCCATTTTCTCCAGTCCTTCCGGAATAGTATGGTTCCCCATCGAAGGCCGGCAGAACGGGTGTGGCGAAGAACTCCTCCGTTAGATACCAGTAGGCGAAATGTTCCCGCGGCGTGTTGCCGATCTGGTGGAGTGTCAGCCACTTCGAGTTCATGCCTGGTTGCTGCCACATCACGAGCGTCGAGGGGCTGGTATTTGTGGTAGCCAGGTTTCCGAAAGGCGGAGGGCCATACTTGTCGTAAAGCATGTTTATCGCAGGAAGAAAGTCCTTTGATGGCATTCGGGGAGGCTGAAGATCAAGATGGATAGGGCTTAGAATCAGGTTGCTGGCCCCATACCGTGTGTACACGTAGAGGAGGTAGCGTGTGTACGAGTCCGGCCATTTATAATACTCTCTCCAAGCTTCCGTTATATCGCGGCGCAACGCTTCCATGAACACCACGAAACCGTGCTCGTTCAGGTAGTCGACCTTTCTGTCCACGTACTTAAAATAGGCCGGATTGATGCGGTTCACGTCTGGGTAAACCTCCTCGTACCCGGGCACGCGGCCCGGAAACAGGAACATCCGCCCGCCCTCATTGTGCTCGTCCTTAGCAGTAGGCCGGGTCCCTGGACCGCAACAGTTCGTGCCCAGTTCCTGCCAAGCCCCGCGCACTGTGATCGTTCTGTCACCCTGCGTGATGTTGATAGAGGAGGGCTGGCCGTCGTTGGCCCAGGCGGGGAAGCCGACAATCATCGCGATCAAGTTAAAACCCTGCGATTTCCGGAGCTTGGCGTAGTCCTTAAAGCCAGTATTCGGGCCCATCGGACGCGGCGTGTCATCGTCATACCAGGGATAGCGCCAAGTCGCAAGCGACCACCATGTGTCGCCTTGCAGGAAGTACGGCGTGCCATCCGCGTACTGTAAGGCATGGCCGTTCGGCGTAGCGCCGATGAATCCCCGGCGGTTGGGATTGGCCTCCTTTTCGGCCTCTGACCATGCCACCGCACGGAAAGTACCGGACTTGCCATTGAGACCGGGGTCCGCAGGATTCGACCCGCTCTTCCATGACCACTGGCCCGGAATGGTCGCCACTACGCGCACCCGGAACGTGTCCTCCCCATCCCAGAAGCCGTAAACCCGTTTCTTGAACGCCGGTCCCACAAGATCCACCCAGACATCCACGGAGACATAAGGATTCGGGTAGGAATTCTGTGCTTTCAGGGTAATTTCCTGTTTTTCCCACACGTGCACGACCGGGGCTGCAGCCAGTCCGGTTTGCGGCGCTGCCGAGAGGGTCAGCGCAAACACTAGTCCTGCAAGTCTGAACATCTGGTCTTGTCCTTTCCATATCCAGACACGCTGCTACCTTTGACGAAATTCGGCATCCCTACATCCCAAGTCCCGTTCACTCGAGTCTCGAGCACCGTGGTCGGGGCAAAAAACCAAGCCTCTCACGCCAATTCATACTTACCACATCAGTCGTATACCCGACTGGAAGCTCCGCGGGCTGTTAGCTTGCGAGGTAATCGTACCAAATGTGAGGGAGGTCGGGGTCAAATTAGGTCCACTGAATTGACAGCGGTTCGTGGCATTAAACGCCTCGAACCGCAACTCCATCTTCAACCGCTCCTTCCAAAGATCAACGTCCTTTGCTAAGGACGCATCGAGGTTATTCAAGGAGTCGGCGCGCAGGTTCGAAAACGTCAGTGGGAACGTGCGGATGTTGTAAAGCAGTTGTTGAGAAGACACTGTGTTGAACGCCGCAGTGTTAAAGGCGTTGCTGACATTCCGCGCGTTGTAGTCCAGACTGCCGCCGAGGTAGATCACGTTTCCCCAGCTCAATGGAGCCCCGACTTCGTAGGTATAAACACCCGCGGCCTTCCATCCACCTAGTATATCGTCCAGCCACGGCCGCGCGCCGCGCAGGAAGCGCTTACCGGTACCGAACGGCAAGTCGTAGCTCCCGGTAAACAGTACTTTGACCGGATGGTCCAAGCTAGAGACGGTCCGAGAAAGGAAGGCGTCTTCGGGGTTCAACCTGGACAGCGCGTCCATCTGTCTCGCAAGCTGGAAATCCGTCAAGAACTGTAACCCGTTAGTAAATCGCTTTTCGATCCGCGCCTGGAGCATGTTGAAATGGCTGTACCCGTTGTTCGCCGAGTACTCGGTGAGCCCGGTCAACTGCGGGTAAGTGGTCAGTAGCTGCGCCGTAGTAATCGTGCTTCCGTTCAGCGTCGTCCCTGGCAGCAGACCCTGGAAGGGGTTCGCTACGTTCGCCGTTAAGTTGTTAATTACCGCTTGGTTGCGCACCGGCGAGGTACTGAGGAACTGGGCCGGGATATAGTCTAGATTGTCGTTTTCGCGCAGGTGTATCGAGTGACCACCCATGTACCCGATCTCCAAAAGGATGTTCCCTTTTAGTTGATGCTGTACGCTCAAAACGGCGCGCATCGTGTACGGAGTTTTGATGTAGGGATTGGTAAAGGTGATGCTTTGGCCAAGATACGTGTTGAGTCCCTGAGCAGAGCCCTGTAACAAAAGTCCGTTCGGAAAGGGATTGCTTAATGTTGCGGCAGGAGTCAAATAACCATCGTTAGTCCCCACGAATTGTGTGATCGCGTTGAATCCGGTCTGTTGCACGCCGTCGGTACCGATAGTCGAGTAAAAGATGCCGAAACCGCCGCGCAGAACGGTGTTGCCACCCAGTTTCCCGGGGCTCCAGGCGAATCCGAAACGTGGGCCGAAATCCTTGCTGCTGGTTTGAAACACATCTGGATTCTGCGAACTGGCGAAGAGAGGTCCGCCGACAGGCCGGAACATAGCCGCGGGGAGGCCGACTATCGGGTTTGCGGCATAGGCGGCTTCGGCTGCGGCAGTGATGGAGTTTGCCGAGGTGAAGTCGAAGCCGTTCGTCGTTCGGTTGTAGCGCTCGGTGGTGGGGGTCTCTCTTTCGTATCGAAGCCCGAGATTCAACGTGAGTTGTCTGTTTACGCGCCAGTCGTCCTGAATGAATCCGGCGAGGTACCAGGCTGAATTTGTTTGCCCAGTGACGTGATCATACTCGCCGCTGGTTGGCAGCCCAAGCTCGAACGAGGCAAGTGCCTGCCCCATCGGCGCGCTCGAAGAGTTATCCAGTGGGCCATTTGTCCAGTTCGTCCCGAAATTGTACAGGCCTGATGAGTAAAGGTAGTTCAACATATCAAACTGGACCCGCCGGACGTCGTAGCCAACCTTGAGGTTATGGGAGCCAATCATCTTGTTGAGCGTTGTGAACCACTGGTACGCATCGTAGGTATCCGCGAATCCCCCACCAATATCCGCCCCAGTCGCGCCAACACCAAACGTGGGATCACTGAAGGCGATCACGGGCATCACGACGTTCTGCGAGGACGTTACTAGATTTTTGGGAAAACCCATCTGCGAAAAGTCGAACCCGTCGCTTGGCCGAAATTCTGCGTCCCACATCCGGGTCCAGTTCAATCGGGTGTCAAACACCGTAGTCGGGTTGAAGGTATGAACTAAGTCTAAGATGATTCCTTCGACGTCGCGGGGCCTTCTTTCGCCGGTCGCGATGTCAGGGCCGGGGGTATAGGGTGGTACAGGGCTGCCGAACCGGTCCCGGATGAATTCGGTACGCTGGTCGTTGTAAATTCTCCCCCAGAGTTTGGTGAAGTCCGAAATATTGTAGTCTATCCGACCGAGCATGCTGAAATAGTCGTCATGGCGTGGCATGGGGGTAAAAAAGTTGTTTTCGCCGTCGGCTAAACCAGCAGAGGTTGGGGGCGGGTAATAGGTGAAGTAGCTCTGCGCGATCGGGGATATACGGCTGGGCGGGATGATATTGCCGGGGAAAGGCGTACGCTGCCGCCGAACACCCACGGCGATCGCGGAGGCAGGATCGTAGATCTGATAGTTGCTCCCGAGCTTTAGCAAACTCGAAAAATCGCCGGTTCTTTCGGCCATTGTCGGTATCGTTTGGTACGTCGGCTGTTGAATGGTGTGCTTCACACCTTCGTAGGCGTAGTACCAGAACAGCTTGTTCTTACCGTTGAAGACCTTCGGAATGATCAGCGGGCCGCCAGCAGTCAGAGCCCACTGGTTATAGATGACTTTGACCTTTGCGCCACCCTGCTTGTTGGTGAAAAAAGCATTGGCCGCCGTCGCGGAGTTCTGGTCGAACCAGCTCGCAGTGCCGTGGAATTTGTTGGTGCCGCTTTTGGTGATCACGTTGACCGTACCGCCGCTGCTGTCCCCGTATGAGGCATCCGCCTGGAAGGTCTCGATTTTCGTTTCGAGCACAGCCTCGATCGGCGGCTGATACGTGCTGCGCCGCCCCAACCAGCATTGGCATCCTCCACCACCTGCTGGGGTTGCGTACGGCGCCATGTCGGTCCCACCGTCCAACAAGAGCTCGTTATCCCATGTTTGGGCACCGGCCATCGTATACATGACCGAACTTCCACTGTCGAATGGTCGCGCCAAGGTGTATGATCCCCCCTGTACGCCCATAGCGTATCTGGCTACCGCCATTGATGAGCGACCGGTCTGCGGGATTTCATTTGTCAGGGCCGCCGTGAGCGGCTCACCGATGGTCGCCGACGCTTGGTCAATAAGAGGCGGCGTCCCGCTAACCGTCATCGTTTGCGTGGCAGCGCCGACCACGAGCGCGATATCGATCGTGGCGTGCTGGTTCACGGTGAGTTCAAGACCCTCTCTCGCATACTTTTGAAACCCATTGGCCTCCGCGGTGAGTGTGTATAGGGACGGAGGCAACAACGGCAGGCTATACTGCCCAGACGGGCCAGACAGGGTGCTGAACACGGCCTTGGTAGCGACCTGAATTGCCGAGATCTTGGCGCCGGGAACTACCGCGCCCTGTGGGTCGGTCACAACTCCCGTCACGGTGGCACGGAACTCCTGTGCCCAGCCATTCACCACCAGAAGCACAGCGCAAACAGACAAAAGAAAACCCCTATGCCCCATATCACTGCTCCTTTTCGCCTCCAGGCAATTCGCCCGTTTAGGGGCGTGTCCTTCGCATTGTCGCGTCAGAGCGGACCACAAAACTGTGATCGCGTGAGAGCGGGCCACCGAACTGTGCCCGTCACATGAATCGTTTCAAATTTTAACATGTGAGGTCCACAACTGTCAAGAAGAATGATTCAGGAGTCAGCGATTTCGCAAGCCAGGGTTTGCTTCGCTGGCAGAGCGCTGATTTGGTGCCAGTTGGTAGGTGGCGGAGGCAAAGTCCCAGGTGCGCGGCACTGTTGCGGGTCGGGATGATGACGGAGACGGAAAGACCCATGAACCTCCACGGTGTAGCGAAATGCGCGCAGGTTTTGCTCAAATACGCGCTCGACCCGTCATGCCGCGGGCTGCTACACTGTCCTGGAAGAGAGGTGGTAACGAAGGGCGGTATCACGATTGCGGAGGCAAGCCCGGAGGAACGCGAGTGGTGCGCGGAGCTGATGGCAAACTCGGAGCCGTGGACCACGCTAGGGCGCGGGCTGGGGACATGTCGGGCCGCCTGCCGCCATGCCGAGTACCTGTTGCTGGTGGCACACGCGGGACCGGCGCCTTTGGGGTTCATCCTGCTGCACCCGCGGGGAGTGGCGGGCTCGCCGTACGTGGCATCGGTCGCGGTGGCTCCGTCGTTTAGAGGACGAGGCATCGGCGCATTGCTGCTGGGCCACGCGGAACTGTATTTTGCCGCGGGCGCAGGCCACATGTTCCTGTGCGTTTCCTCTTTCAACGAGAGAGCGCGGCGGTTGTACCAGCGGCTGGGCTACGAGGCAGTGGGCGAACTGAAGGACTATATCATCGACGGGGCGTCGGAGATCCTGATGCACAAGCGGCTGGTGCGGCCGTGAGCGCGATGCGTCGGACGTGGTGGCTGGTGGGGCTGCTGTCGATGACAGCAACCGCCAGCTATCTGTGCCGGGTGAACGTGTCGGTGGCCGGAGTCCTGATCATGCGGAATTTCGGCTGGTCGCAGGTGGTAATGGGACGGGTGTTCAGCGCGTTCCTGCTGGGCTATTCACTGTTCCAGATCCCGGCGGGAGTACTGGCGGACCGCTACGGCGTGCGGCGCGTCCTGGCAGTGTCAACGCTGTGGTGGGTGGGCGGCACGGCTCTGTTGGCGGCGATTGGATGGGGGTGGCTGGGGTCGTCCTCGGGAGCCACCCTGGTGGGGTTCATGGCCGTCCGCTTTGTAATCGGAATGGGGGAAGCGCCCACCTTCCCGGCAGCCGGGCGAGCTGTGTCGTGCTGGCTGCCACGGGAACAGCAGGGCCGCGCGAATGGATTCGTGATCGCCGCCATCGCCGTGGGTTCGGCCGTCGCGCCACCGCTCATCTCCGTTGTCATGATCCGCTGGGGCTGGCGGATAGCGCTGTTAGTCTCGGCGCTGCCTGCTTTGGCGGCGGGGGTTACTTGGCTGGCCTTAAGGGATCTGAGGGAGCCGTGCACAGCGATGGTCGCACGCGAGAGGACGATCGCGGAGCTGCTTCGCTTGCCAAGTTTCGTGCTTCTCACAACCAGTTACACCCTTCAGGGCTACGTGGGCTACATTTTCGTGTTCTGGTTTTACCTTTACTTGGTGCAGGTGCGGCACTTCGACCTGTTACGCGGAGCACTGCTGGCTTGCCTGCCGTGGATTCTGTCGATCGCGTCCATCCCGTTGGGGGGCGTCATCTCGGATCTACTAGCCGGAAGCCGCCTCGGTCTCACGTGGGGTAGACGCGCCGTACCGATGGCAGGGCTTGGTGGCGCGAGTATTTTCTTGACGCTCGGCGCACATACGGGCAATGCCTATTTAGCAGCTGCGTACCTGGCATTCGCTACGGCGCTAGTGGAGTGTGTGGAAGGCCCCTTCTGGGCAACGATGATGGAGATCGCGGGGGCAAGAAGCGGCACCGCGGGGGGCACAATGAACATGGGGTGCAATCTTGGCGGCTTGATCTCTCCTGCGCTCACGCCCGTGCTGGCCGCGACCGTGGGGTGGGAAAACGCGCTGCACGTGGCAGCGGGAATCGCGGTGGTGGCCGCCCTGCTGTGGTTTGGGATTTCGATTCCGGATCAAATGGTCGGCCAGCACATGGCGAGTTCAGGAACGAACGCCTCAACCGGCGGTCCCGCGTAAGATGTCGAGCAGATCTGAGGGTGAAGTTCAGCGCGATGCGCAGGTCCACAAAGACGTCCGGCGCACGGCAAGCGGAAACGGTCCATCCGGCGGTGGGCTACCGGGATCGGACGAGCGAGGATATCTTTTCTTCCGGTCACCAAGAGTGACGAGCCTCAAATACGTGGTCGGTGCGGAGCGGCGGCGTTCCGACAAAAATCGGCGCAAGTTTGCGGCGGTCTGCGGAAAGCGGGATGCGATCTTCCTGTCCAACCGCTAGGATAAGAAGTTCCGCTCCTTTATACCCGATCTGGTACGCCGGCTGCGCGACAGCCGTCAGGTGCGGCTGGAACACGTCGGCTAGCGGCAGATCGTCGAACGCTGCAATAGCAATGTCAGTGGGAGACCATAGCCCTGTTTCTTTCATGGCCTGAATGGCACCGATGGTCACCATTCCGTTAGGGACAAAGAGTGCTGTTGGGCGTTGGTGCTGCAGTAGAAGACTCTTTGCGAGCCGGTATCCCGTCGTCTGGTGGAAATTGCCTTCCAGAATTTCCAGAATCAACTCAGGTGCTAACTCGATCGATGCTTCCCGGAGTGCTGCCTGATACCCTTCAAGGCGCTCCTGGACCCTTTGCAAAGCAAGGGAACCGGTGATGATTCCGATGCGCCGGTGACCCTGGTTTATCAGATGGCGCACACAGACCTGTGCTCCAGCGACGTTATCCACCGACACAGAATTCGACCGCCATGCCGCGAGGAATGCGATCCAGACAGACAAACGGAATGCCGGATTCGGTGGTATTGCGGATATGCGCAACATCGCCGTCCGGGCTGGGCGCCACTACGAGGAGCACGCCATCTACGCGGCGCGAGCGCAATGCCGACAAGCCTTGCCTTTCGCGTTTAATACGGTCATCTGTATTGAACGTGACTAGCACATAACTGTGTTTGAATGCGCAGTCTTCCGCATCCCGAACAACCTGTGGAAAGAAAGGGTTCGTGATATCCGAGATAATCATGCCCAAGGTCTTTGTATTCTTTGCCTTCAGACTGCGCGCAATGTAATTTGGATGATAATCGAGCTTCTCCATTGCAGCATGGATGCGCTTGCGAAGTTTGGTGCGCACCAGAGCCGCTCCCGATAAAACATTGGAGACTGTGCCAACCGAAACACCAGCCTGCCTAGCGACATCCCTGAAGGTAGCCATTGGACTGCTTCCTCCTTCTTCGCGCCGGCCGTAAGAGGCGGAGTAGCGAAAAAACATTTTGACATCTTTTCGCGGAAAGTACATAATCTTTTTTGAATCGGTTCACTGAAGAGCGACTCTCGCGGGCTGAGGCAAAGCGGCGGGCTGGATGGTGGTTGGAGGCCCCTGGGAGCCCGAGTATGCCGAACGCGGCGGATGGGAGACGGAAGCGGCCGGTCCCGCGGTAGCACGCCGCGCGGGGATGGAATCGGCCGAAGCCGTGGTTGCCGACGCTCGCCGGGGCGACCGAAAGGCTTTGGACGCCTTGCGCCGGACTGCGGATTACCTGGCCCTGGGGATTGCCGGGTTGATCGGCATTTTGGATCCCGAAATGGTTGTTCTGGGTGGCGGGCTCATGCAGACAAGCGATCTGATGATGGAACGTATTCGATCGCAGGTGCTGTGCTGGACGCAACCGATCGCCGCCACCCGCGTGCGCATTGAAACGACCGCTCTCGGCGAAGATGCGGGATTGCTCGGCGCCGCGCGCCTCGCCTGGCTGGAGGCGGGGCTGTAAACAAAGGAGACTGAACTCATGTCGGCACAAACATATTACAAGCAGATCAGCGGCGTGCTGGCTGCCATCCATGACCGCCAACTGGCTGGGATCGAACAAGCCGGGGAACTGGTGGCAGGGGTCCTCGCCGCCGGCAACCGCGCTTATCTTTTCGGAAGCGGCCACTCGATTATCCCCGTCATGGACGTGTTTCCGCGGTACGGAAGCTTCATCGGCTTCTTCCCGCTTCACGATCCGCGGCTGATGTGGCATAACGTGGTCGGGGGTGGAGGGGCGCGCGAACTGCTGTGGCTGGAACGCCGCGAAGGATACATCCGGAATTTTCTGCAGAGTTTCGCCCTTAGCCCGGGCGACTGCATGATCGTGTTCTCCCACGGCGGCTTGAATGCCGCGCCGATTGAAGCCGCTCTTTACGCCAAAGAGAAGGGGCTGAAGGTGATCACGGTATCCTCGCTGGCCAATGCCGCGGCCGCCCCGGCAACCCACTCCAGCGGCAAAAAACTCTGTGACATCGCCGATATTGCACTCGACAACTGCGTCCCTCCCGAGGACGCCTTAGTCGATATCGGCTACCCCGAAAAGATTGCCGCCGGGTCCACAATGGCTGCTGTATTCATCGCCATGGCGCTGGTCGCTGAGACTGGCTCCCGCCTGCAGGCCAAAGGTTTCAAGCCGCATACCTTTGTCTCCCCCAACGTGCCCGGCGTGAGCAAGGATCATAATCTGCGGGTCTTCGACGCATACACGGAAGAGCTTTTCGCGCGCTCGCCCGTCGACCATGTCACAGCTTGAGGCTGGCCGTACTTCCCTGCTGTGTCTTTGTCGTGTGACGAGGAGATCGCCGTCACCTCACAGCCCCATTTGGCCATATACTGCACGGCCAGGTGCCCGAGTCCCCCAATGCCCACGACCGCCACCCGGTCGGTGGGTCGCACGCCATGCCGAAGAAGGGGTGCGAACACCGTCGTGCCGGCGCACAGCAGCGGCCCGGCGTGTTCGGACGCGATCGCGTCGGGGATTGGGTATGCGAAATGCCAGTTGCTCACCCGCACGTGGGTGGCGAATCCGCCGCGGTGTCCGCGCATGACGGTATCGACCCTGTTCGGGCAGACGTTGTGCTTACCGCCTGCGCACCATTCGCAATTCCTGCACCAGCCAGAGATAGCCCCGACACCGACCCGCTGATCCTATGCCGCGGCATCACTAGTTCTCGGAGTTCCTCTCCGCACGGGCGATGACGAGGAATTCGCGGCCCTCGGGCGATGGGTCAACCGGAGACCCAGGGTATTATGATTATGATCACCGAGGGAGCCCCACGAGGAGGTGCACTTGATCCAAACGCCGATTAAGAGCCGGTGGTTACTAGCATTGTGTGGCATTCTTGACCTGATAATTTCGGTCATCTACTTGATCATGTACGACACTGGCCCGGCTGGCCCCCTGACGTTCCATGAGTGGAATGGCACGGCTGTGATTCTGAGTAGGCTCGCACTTGCGGCAGGCGCTTGCACCATCGCGGCCGGCATTTGGAGGTGCGCAAAGGGCAAATCCTGGCTTCTGGTCCTGAATGGCCTCGCTTTTAGCGCATACGGACTGATCCCACTCCTCTGGAGAGGCCCACTTAGCTTTGATCTTTTCGCGCTCCTGCTTGTGGTGATGGCAATGACCATGGGTATTCTCGCGCTGGCAATCGCGCGAACCTTGCGGCGCTATGTTGCGGACGAATGGTTTTTTGGCTTGGCCGGAGCGGGCTCGGTTGGTTTTGCTTTGGCGTTTCTTGCTTTGGTGAATCGCTGGATTCAACTGGAGCGCAGGCCCTTTCACCCTTCAGTTTTTCTTTGGCTCTGCCTTTACTTTGGTTTCAGCGCAATCTGCATGCTGGGGCTGGCCCTGCGCCTGCACAGGCTGGGCCCTTCCCAACCCGCGGATCTGGTCCCCCTGGCTCGGGGCTAACGATATTCACTGATATCAGGCCGGCGCCGCCGAGCGGAGATTCGTACCAGCGCTCGACCCTGGAAGGTCTTGCGCAAACGGTATTACCATTAAGCGTTGTGAGACTTTGAGCGCGAAGAGATCCACTGACGCGCACGTTCTTGTATGCTCTTGTTCGATACTCCAGCCGGCACCGATCGGGGACCGGCAAAGCATGGGGAGCCTCATTACGACTACTTGTGTCGAACCGGGCGGCTTCCTTTCTTAAGAGTGCGCGAGGTGATGGAGAGCTGGCTAGCTCAGTTTCCATCGCACCACCAAGAAGAACTTACGCTGCGCCTTCGAAGTCGAGACAATCACCACTTCGAGGCAGCGTTTTTCGAACTTTATCTTCATGAGTTGTTCCGTCGGCTCGGCTACTCCATGGAAGTCCATCCGCGTGCCGGAGACCGAAATAAGCGGCCCGACTTCCTGGCCACTGAAAACCGGCGGGGAGCACTGTTAATCGAAGCTGCTTCGGTATGTGAAATGAGCGACGCGGCCAGGGCCGCGCAGGCTCGTCTGAACACCGTATTTGACGCTCTCAATCGGGTGCATTGCCCTGACTACTTTATGGAAGTTGAATGCTACGGTACACTGACTTCTCCCCTACCCGGCGGTAAGCTGCGGCACGAGCTTCGGCGGTTCCTCAATAGTCTGGACTACGAGGCGGCGAGGCAGGTGGTCTCGGCAGGCGGCCTAGCGAAACTACCGAAATTTGAGTTTACTCACGACGGTTTCCGGCTAGAAATAGGCGTGTTACCTGTAAGCCCTCAGAAGCGCGGCCATCCCGAGCACCGTCCGCTGGGATTATATGGTCCTGGCGAGGTTAGGCTGGTCGATAATCGGACACCCCTCAGGGACAAGCTTTGCCAGAAAGCCGGCCATTACGGACGACTTCGCCGCCCCTTGTTGATCGCCATAAACGCGGCCGGTCGCCACTTAGACGGTATCGACGTAACGGAGGCGCTATTCGGCAAGGAGAGCTGGGCGTTTTCGCCTCTCGCGGACGAGCTGAATGAACCTGTTTTCCGGCGGGTTCCAAACGGCGCGTTGTTTGGACCCAAGGGCCCACGGAATCGCAACGTAAGCGCTGCCCTCTTCGTCTCTTCCCTATTACCCTGGACAGTCGCCAGTGCTCAACCGGTGACTTATCACAACCCGTGGGCTCGTTATACCGTGGATCCGCTGCCAGAAGGTCTTGCTCAATTCCGATCCGATGGCCACCTGATGGTTGCCAGTGGAGGGCGCGCTGTTCACCAGGTTTTGGGTCTTCCAGAGGGCTGGCCTCATTTTTGACGACAACACTGACCGGTATATCCCCACATAACGCCCCGCGAGGATTCGAGCGATGCCCGCGCCAGAGGCTGCGCCCATTGTACGTGTTAACGACTTCACCGCCAAAGTGGTGGCAAACGCCAGAGCCATGCGGGGCCGCAATCTCAAGTGAAACAGGCTCCGCATCGGCACGGGATCAACGTTCTTGCACCGGAGGGATAACTCCAGATTGCGCTATTCCTTTGTTTCGGTGCCATCCGCCTTCACCAGGACCTCGTGCTTCTTGCCCGCCTTGTCGGTATAGCCGGCTTCGTACATCATCGGTTGTCCAGTCTTCGTGAAGGTTTCAACCGTGCTGAGCTTGCCGTCGGCAACCTTCTTCAGAATTCCGGCCTTGGCCGCGGCGGGAATGGCGTCGATGGTGGTTGCCTCTTCCACCAACAGGAGATTGCCCTTAGCATCCACGTTGAAGTCCCGCGATTTCCCATTGAGTACGCTTTCGACCTCATACTGCTCCACGCCATCTTCTTTCTCTTTGTCAATGTTCTTGATCTCGCCGCCCTTGAGATTGTCTTGCACGGTCTTCTGTACACCTGCGGGCAGATCCTTGAGCTGCAGGCTCTTTCCCTTCTTCTCCTGAGCTGCAGCGAATCCGCCGAGCGCAACAATCACCAGTGAACCCATCGCAAGCAAAACCGTCAGTGTACGCATTATGTGATCTCCTGGAAGGACCATAGCAACCGGATCTGAAAATCAGTCTGAAAGAACGTCACTGTTTCAGGGAGAAGGCCGGCCTCGGGTGGGATAGGGCAAGCTCAGAACCATTTTGAGGTTCACTCGCGGGGAAAGCAAGAGAGCAGTTATCTTCAGAACGTGAATTTGATCTGGGATTCGAGGCGGCGGTTATTGGCGGTCTCGTAGAAGCCTTCGCCGTTTTGGCCGCCGGCGATCTGGTTGGCGGAGCCGAAGTAGGGCGACGTGATGTT
>Ga0187874_10002118_pt1 | contig 15888 bp, 17 predicted proteins | sample June2016WEW_16_1_3_FD_132993 | JGI IMG/M metagenome (GOLD analysis project Ga0187874, IMG submission 132993) | Peatland microbial communities from SPRUCE experiment site at the Marcell Experimental Forest, Minnesota, USA - June2016WEW_16_150 | ecosystem: Environmental > Terrestrial > Soil >... | reverse complement strand
GGTCGATGCGTGCCTGCGCATCGTCAAGGCCGGTCGGCACCGCACAGCCCCGGTAAACGTCCAGCCGCGCCGCAATCTCCAGTTTCCCGGCAAGCACCCGGGCGACTTTCCCTCTCACTTCGCGGGGAGCGTTGTGCACCCTCCGGTGCTGGAAGATGATCCCGTGCTTGGGGGCAGGAGCATGGGTGCGGATGTGCGCAAAGAGCGCGGTCCGGGCGCCGAGCACCTGAATCCCGCTTGCAGGAAGCCGGGAGAGTTCCTTCAAGCCCCCCGCGTGGGAGAGGAGACGGGCGGCAACGAGCCCGCCGATAAGCGCGCTCGTGTTGGGCATCACCTCGCAGGCCCGTGCCGACACCTCTTTTGCGAGAGCTGTCCGGGCATCGGCAAGGCTCATGATCTCTGCGGCGACCTTCCCGAGCGCTCCCCCGCCTCCGCCGCGATCCCGGTTCCGCTCGCTGATGGATTTGACCAGCACGTGCGCCGGAGTTCTGCGGTATTTGCGGGAGAACGAGGGGTGGCGGATCTGGTACCAGTCCGCAACCCTCTCGGAGAGGACGTTTGTAACCGTATCCATCTCATCGAGCGTCCTGACCATCTGGAGCAGTTCCACATCTTTTGCCGCGTACTGCTCCCGGACGGCCTGTTCCGATCCTGCAATACAGACCTTCTGGAGCAGCGCGAGGTATTCCGCACGGTCGCGGCAGACCCCGCAGGAGACGGCCTGCTGCCAGTCAGGGGGCACAAAGGCGTCCATGCTGGTACGGATCTCCCGGACACGGCGGGCACATGCGGCGGCATCACCAGTAAACGGCTTGCAGGTTCCATCTGAAATATCCCCGAACCAGCAGGACTGCATGATAGGAACTAAGCGGCGCACGGGTAAAAAATCCATGGATCACCGGAACCAGATGCCGACGGGTGTCAGACCCACGCGATGCCAAACGAGTACAGGATCACCGGGATCATGATCGTGCCCATGCAGTAGACCCGGGATACATTCACAATATGCGGCACGAGCCCGAGGACCGTGGCAAGGACAAGGATGAAGATCCCAAACGGCCCGGTGAGGACAATGCAGAGGCCCACCACAAAAAAGATCACCGCCCGGTTGAGCATCCGTCCGTTGATCCCGTTGAGCCATCCTGCCGAACGCGAAAGCCACACGGTGATAACATACGCGAGGCAGGCCGCAAGGACGCCGATGATCATCAGTTCACTCATTGACGGGAGCGGCAGTTCCGCAAGCGCGACCATCACGCCGTTACGCATTCGGGAGAGAGCAAAGAGCGCGGCAAGCCCGATGAACGCATTGGCCGTATTTGCCGCACTCGTGGCAAGGATATAGGCCCTGCGGTCCTTCTCGTACCCGATCACCGATGCCAGTGCACCATTCGCTGTCGCTGTCGAGAGCCCGGGCAGCCAGCCGACTGCAATCCCGGCAAGGGTGCCAAGAAGGGAACACTTTACCACGGTCCCGTTCTCCACCCGCAGGCCCCGGAATTGCTGCACCGGCAGCGCCCCCTGCGATGCGACCAGCAGGACGGATATCCCAAAGAGACCCGTGAGAAGGGGCATAAGAATCGCATTTGTTCCCCCGAGAAGGTGCCAGCTTAAAAATTCGTACCGCATGGCAAACACCCCGAGAAGGCCGGAGACGGTAAAGATCGAGAGCGCCCAGCCGGGCGATTCGCTCATGACGATCATGTACCCGATGACCGCGACGATCAGGATCCCGATGCCCCAGTCAAAAAACGGCTGGAGGGCGGGGAGGAACAGGTAACATAGTACCGAAAGCGGGACGGCGATGATGATTGCGCAGGCGCTCCCGAGCGCTGCGATTCTGACCGCTTCCTCGCCATTCCCTTCAAGGCAGAGGGCGTGCGCCGGGAGGACGGAAAGCGAAGTATCCGCATCGGGAACCCCGAGAAATGTGGACGGGACCGACTCGACAAACGTGTGTGTGATCAGGGCGGCAAACATCGCACCTGCAAGGGCAAGCGGCCCGAGCATGGCGAGGAGGATTGCCTGTGCACCCAGCAGGATTCCCGCGAGCGTGTTCGCGTGCACACCGGGGACAAGGCCGCTGATGGTGCCGAGGAGGACTCCGAGCAGCGTCCCGATCACGATCTCGATCATAGCAGAAGGTACAGGAGAATGAACATAAATCAACCGAAATGCATACCATCTTATCATACAGGGATGATGAATCCGTAATGAAGATCGCAGTCACCCGTCTTGCGGGAAAGGAGGCGCGGGACGCAGCCCGGTGCGCAGCGTTCGGGCACGCGTGCTACAGCGTCCACCCGCTCCGGTCGGAGATCCAGGAGGAGGTCGTCTCCGCGTTTGCCGGGGCCGTGGAACGCGGGGAGTTCGATTGCATCTTTTTCACGAGCGCACTTCCGGCAAAAATCCTTGCCCCCCACCTCAAAAAGACCCCCCGGGTCATCGCGATCGGCCCCGAAACGGCACGGGAACTCGCGCGGTGCGGGATCACCTGCGAAACCCTGCCCGGGTTCTACTCGCGCGACTTCGTCCCGTACCTCGGGGACTGGATCAAAGGGAAATCAATCGGCCTTCCCCGTGCAAATGTCCCGAACGCCCCCCTTATCGATTCGATTGCACAGGAGGGAGGGATCGCACGGGAGTTCCGCTGCTACCGGCTCGTGCCCACGAACGAGCCACTTGACCTCGACAAGGCCGAGGCCATCCTTTTTACAAGCGCGATGTCGTATAAGAAAGCGATCTGGACACCCCGCACCGACCTGCTGGTGATGGCCATCGGGGATATCACGGCCGAAGCGATGATGTGCGGGGGAACGCTGCCCGCAATTACCGGGGACGGATCGCTTGAGGGGACACTTGGTGCCTTAAACGAATACCGGGGAAAGATACGGATAATACGATGACGACACCACAGGAAACCCCGATAGAGGGACAAACGGGCACTCCACCGCGCTGGCATGGCGCGGGCATTATCGTGATCGACAAGCCCCGGGGGCCTTCGAGCCACCAGGTAGCCGCATGGGTGGGAAAGATGCTCGGCTGCCAGGTCGGCCACGCGGGCACGCTTGACCCGCAGGTGTCGGGGATACTTCTCGTGATGCTCGGGAACGCGGTGCGCCTCGCGCCGCTGCTCCTGAAACACGAGAAGGAGTATATCTGCCTGATGCGGCTGCACAAGGATGTGGACCGGCAGCGTATCGATGAGGTCGCAGCAGAATTTACCGGCCGTATCTACCAGCGCCCGCCCCGGAGGAGCGCGGTCAAACGCCTGCTGCGCATCCGTGCCATCCAGAAACTGGAGATCCTGGATGTGGCGGGAAGACTGGTGCTCTTTAAGGTGCAGTGCGATGCGGGTACCTACATCCGCTCGCTCTGCCACCACATGGGCCTCGCGCTCGGCGTCGGGGCGCACATGCAGGAGCTGCGCCGGACCCGGTCAGGCGTCTTTGACGAACACACCATGCACACGCTCCACGAGATTCAGGACGCCTGCTGCGCTGCGGCGGCCGGGAACCGGGCAGCGCTGAATGCCATGGTAGTCTCGGTCGATGCAGCAGTTCCCGATCTCCCCACCGTTGTCGTGCGCGATACCGCTGTCGACGCGCTCTGCCACGGTGCGGTACTGGCGGGCGTGGGGGTGCTCAGCTGCGACGAATTCAAAAAAGATCAGATCGTCGCTGTCCTCTCGCAGAAACGGGAGTTCGTTGGCCTTGGAAAAGCGCTTGCTGGATCCGCGACTTTGAAACCCGGGAAGACCGGCCTCTTTATCGCCATGACTACAGTCTTCCTTGCCCCTGGCACGTATCCGAGAGGCTGGAAGAAGGCCTGCGCACCGGAAAAACCGAAAAAGCCGATACCATGAAGGGATAGCATTAAAAAAATACCCGGCAAATACATGGGATACACTTTTTGCTGAGGTAGTCTAGCGGTAGGGCGCAGGCCTGGAAAGCCTGTGGTGCGAAAGTGCCTCGGGGGTTCAATTCCCCCCCTCAGCGTATTGCTGTTTTCTGATAGGTTTATGTCCGTATCGGGGTTTTTTGGAGAACCATGCCGGACTATCAGGTCCGGGCGGCACGCAGACCTTCACGTGCAAAGGCAACGTACTCCGGGACGACCTCGAAACCGAGGAAATGCCGGCCTTCCTGCTGTGCGACAACCGCAACTGTGCCCGAACCAAGGAACGGATCAACGACCAAGTCACCGGGGTTGCTCGAATACCAGATAATCTTCTGTACCAGTTCCTGCGGGAGCTTCGTCGGGGTCTTTTTCTTTCCTTTCCAGTACTCGCGGTTGATCACCCAGACATCCTCGGGATAGTGATCGAGCTTGTTGAAGGTGTATTTTTTCGGGTTTTTCACCACGAAGAGGATGTGGTAATGGCTGGTGACGTATTTGTTTTTCGTAAACACCCCGAACTGGTACTTCCAGATCAGGTGGTTGATGGTCGTAAGCCCGGCGGCATCAATCCCTTCAAGGATATCGCGGAGCCGGTTCCAGCCCGAAAAAATGTACATGCTTCCCGTGGGCGAAAGCGCCCTGGCGGCCTGTGCAATCCACCGGCGCGTAAACTCCCCATATTTCTCCGCCGGGATCTCCTTATAGCCCTCGATCACGTTGCTGCCGGTCCTGTTGTAGTTGAGCCGCTGGGCCGTAAAATCGATGGCAAACGGCGGGTCGGTCACGATTAGATCGACTGCACCGTCCGGGATCTGCTCCATGAGAAGAAGAGCATCCCCCTCGTACAGGGTATCCGGTTCAAATGCGCCCAGTGATCCCATCAGCCCGTCCTGCTGAACGCCCGGCCCATCTCGAAGGCTTTTACGTTGACCTCAACGGTCTTTGGCGGGACGAGTTTCTTGACCTCAGCAAGCAGGGATTCTGTTTTCAAGGGGATCGACCACGAGGCCGCACCAAGGATCACGACATTCTGGGAAAGACTGTTGCCCGCTTCTGCGGCAATCTTATCGGCATCGATCAGGCAGGGTGCGAACCGGTTGAGCTGCGCGACTATCACGTCTTCGGTCGGCACCGGACTTTTTTGCGTAAAGACCGAAGTGGGAAGGACCATGTGCCGGTTGACCACCATCGTCCCGCCGGTTTTGAGGTAGTGGGAGTACCTGAGCGCTTCGAGCAGATCAAAGGAGATCAGGAGATCAGCCGTGCCGGGCACGATCAGCGGGCCGTACTGGCCGTCGATCCTGATATGGGTCTCGACCGACCCCCCGCGCTGCGCCATGCCATGGGTCTCGGCGCCTTTCACGTGCCGGCCCTCAAGAAGACAAGCCTCGCCGATTATGTTGGACGCGAGAATCGTTCCCTGCCCGCCAATCCCGACGATCAGGATATCAAAACTCTTGGTCATTTCTTTGCCTCCCGCGAGATAGCCCCGACAGGACAGAGCCGGGCACAGACTGCACACCCGCTGCACAACTCGTTGATCCGGGCCTTTTCATCTGCGAATTCGATCGCAGGACACCCGAATTTTACACACGTCCCGCAACCGGTACAGAGTTCCAGGTTTACCGCATAGCGGCCCCGCTTTACTCCTGCACGACGCGCTGCGATCACGCACATCTGCTTTGCGATAATAACCCTGACACCCTTCTTTTTCTTTGCCTCTTCAAGGACACGAAGCATCTCGGTCAGGTCATAGGGATCGACCGTTTCGACAAAGGTCACCCCGCAGGAGCGGCAGATGGCATCAAGTGAGATCGCGGGCGACTCTGCGCCGGTGGCCGTTACCCCGGTATTCGGATTGGGCTGGTGGCCGGTCATCGCGGTGATCCGGTTGTCAAGAATGACAATGGTCATGTTCGCACCGTTGTAGACCGCATTCATGAGTCCCTGGATCCCTGTGTGCAGGAAGGTCGAGTCGCCGATCGTACAGACAACATCCCGGGGATCGCCGGAATGGGCGATCCCGCTCCCGACCGTGATCGAGGCGCCCATGCAGATGGTGGTATCAACAGCGCCAAGCTGGAGCCCCAGCGTGTAGCAACCGATATCGCTCGGGTAGATGGCGGACTCCCTGAACACGCGCTTCATCGCGTAGAACGCAGCGCGGTGGTGGCAGCCGGCGCAGAGGATGGGCGGGCGGAGAGGAAGATTCTGTACGGGCTCCATGGAGACAAGCGGGTTTTCCGGGAGGAATCCGGCTTTTACCATGATAGCAGCAACAACGGCCGGGGAGAGTTCACCTTCGTACGGGGCGTACCCGTTGATCTTCCCAAAGACCGGCACGCACCCGGCGACCTGCCGGACTGCCTCTTCCACAACAGGCGCGAGTTCCTCGATCACAAGAATCTTCTCGTGCTTCTGTGCGAACACCCCCAGCCATTCCTCGTCAACCGGGTATGCACCGATCTTCATGAACGAGACATCGGGGGGCAGGAGTTCCTGAACGTAGGAGGCCCCGATCCCGCTTGCGATAACTGCGGTCTTACCCTTGATCGTAAAGTGATTGAGCCCCCGTTCCACCAGTCTTTTTTTAAGGATCGGCTGCTTCTCGTTGAGTTTTTTGTGCAGGAGCCGGGTATGGGCGGGGATCACCACATACTGCCGGGGGTCTTTGTGGAACTCCCCTTTGCGTGTGCCCGGCACAATAGCGCCCAGTTCCACGTCACCCTTCGAGTGGCAGACCCGGGTAGTAGGACGGAACAGCACCGGCAACCTGAATTCCTCGGAGATTTCAAACGCGGCGCGGATCATGTCATGCGCTTCCTGCACCCCGGAGGGGTCGAGGCAGGGGAGCCGGGCGAAATGGGCATAGCACCGGGTGTCCTGTTCGTTCTGGGAACTGTGCGCGAACGGGTCATCGGCGCTCATAATGACAAGGCCACCGGTCACCCCGGTATAGGCGCTCGTCATAAGCGGGTCGGCAGCGACGTTGAGGCCGACATGCTTCATGGTGCAGATCGACCGGAGCCCGCACCATGCAGCAGCAAGGGCATTTTCAAGGGCAACCTTCTCGTTCACCGACCATTCCACATGATAGGTCGGATCTTTCTGCACACGGAGCACATCGACCACTTCCGATGAAGGGGTGCCGGGGTACCCGCTCGCAAAATCGATGCCCGATTCAAGACATGCGTGGGCGATGGCTTCATTTCCGAGGAGATAATGTCGTTCCATGATCCCAGATCCGTAAAAGAATATGTAGTTTTTTGACACAGAGCCCTATAGCATTATCCTGTCCCCCCGGATATTCACAACCTATAAAAACTCTGGTGGGATAACTAATAAGGTAAAATTCAGGCAATCCTTTTGGGCCCGTAGCATAGCCCGGTGGTGCGCCCGGCTGATAACCGGGAGGTCATGCGTTCGAATCGCATCGGGCCCATTATTCCCCGCATTTTGATATAGTTTTTGAGCCTACAGGATTGCATGGAGAAATTTTATAAGATTCTTCTTGCGGCAGGAGCTCTTATCTGCCTATTCCTTTTTTGGATCGATATCTATCTCGGCGCGATGGGGGTGATCATCCTTGTGGCTCTCGCCATATCAATCCTCATCATGGAGGATTCCCGAATTCTTCCCGAGATTAGCGTCAGGCTTGGAGACGATGCAAAAAAGATCGTGGTTGAGAACACGGGGAATGCGCTGGCGAACCGGATCCATGTCACCCTCATCCCCCTCGACATTGAATTCGATATCCCCGAACTGTCGGCTGACACCCGGTATGAGTACCCCCTCACCCATATGATAGGGGAAGTAAAAGCCGAGGTTACTTTCGACGATGCAAATGGAGGGCACGCCAGCCGCACTTTTTCCCTGTCAGCACTGGGAAAGAGTGATGACGATCTCCTCAGGCCGATGTTCCCGCTGTTCAAGTGGAAGTAAAAGGGGGCTGCCGGTCAGGACTTACGGGGCGCGGCAAAGATATACCCGATCACTTTTTCAAGCGCAGAAAGAAGTTCTTTTTCCGATTTCATGTAGTCATGCATTGCCTGGTACAGCATGAACATGATGTCATACCCGTACCCTCCTATCGCGGACTTCGGGTCGATGGGATTAAGGTATGAGTCGGTAATAAAGCCGTCAGAGCTGTACATCAGTTCGTAGAACTTTCCCTTTTCAGACAGGACACAGAACTGGTCGATGATCGTTTTTGAAGGATCGTCGGGACGGAAGGCGGCAGGATCGGTCTTTCCGAGAACGATCATCTTCTCTGTATAATAATTGGCATCGTAGATCTCATTTTTTGTATCCTGCTTGCCGATCTTGAGCAGGTTGAGGCCGACTGATTTGACCACCGGTTTTGCCATGGCGGCCATACGCCCCAGCAGTTCCCCGTCATGGGTCTTTATCTGTTCGGACAACGTGCCATCCGTCTTTTTCATCTCCTCGATCTTCTGCATGATCTTTTTAAAACCGGCCTCGATCTCATCCATTTTAGTATCACCATGCTCCGCCTTCCGGCGCAAAACAAGAATAGTTACTGTTCCGGCTATAAAATCACTCGTCTTTGTATCTGCCATTTCCTGAGCGGGACTTATACAACAAGATCGCCCATGAAAAAATACTTCCGGTCTTTTTTAAGGATGACATCTGCGGCAGTTCCGATCGGAAGGTCCTGTCCGATAACAACACCCTGATAGGTGGCAGTCCGGGCCATGACCGATCCCGGACGGAGTTTCTCTGTTATAACACAGGAGACAGTGGTTCCAAGGAGCGGGCGGTTGACGATGGAGTACTGTTCTTCCGCGTATGTATTCAGGAGCCGGGACCGGTCTTTTTTTACCGAATCAGGAAAGTCTTCTTCCGCAAACGGGCCGGTGAACGGGCGCTTTGAATACCGCGTGACATTGACCTTTGCAGGCTTTATCCTCCCGATAAGTTCAAGGGACCGGGAAAAGTCCTCTTCTGTCTCCCCGGGAAACCCGACGATAAAATCCGTGGCGATGCTGATGTCGGGATACCGCTTGCGGAACGCGGAAACGATCTCCTCGAACTCCTGCACGGTGTATCCCCGCCCCATCTGTTCCAGGATTCGGTCGGAGCCCGACTGCACCGGCAGGTGCAAGAACCTGAAGAGCCGGTCGCTCTCAAATACATCCAGCAGCTCGTCAAGGATGCCGCTCACGGTCGCCGGGTTCATCATCCCAATACGGATACGGAAGTTTCCCTTAATGGAACAAAGATCCACAAGAAGTCCGGGAAGGGATCGTCCCGTATCCCGACCCCACGCGCTCACATCCTGGGCAGTCAGTTGGATCTCATATGCGCCCGCGTGGATGAACGCCCGGACTTTTTCCCGGATCTCTTCTTTGGGGAAACTTGCAAGTGGCCCCCGGGCCCTGCGCGTGATGCAGTATGTGCATCGCCCGAGACAGCCCTGCGCAATCGGGACGATTCCGACGCCTCCGGGGGCAACCGTTCTTACGCGAAGGTACGCCTCGCGTATCGTATCCGGGGGGATAATCACCGGCGAACAGACCGAGAGGATCGCCTCGCGCTGGACAAGCGGCATGCAGCCGGTGACAAAGAGCGGCTTTTCCTGAAGTGCGGCAAGACGACGGAGCATCCGGCGTTCGGTCGGGCCGACCACCGTGCACGTATTGATGATGACCGCGTCAGCACCATCGGGAGACGGGACACGGGTGCTCCCGTAGTGTTTAAGCACCTGCACAAGGTTTGCCGTATCCCCGAAGTTGTAGCTGCACCCGTACGTCTCGATATAGACCTGTTTGTGGGCAAGCGCAGCAAATACATCCATCGTATCCGGGGGAGGATCTCCTGATCGGCTCTCTTTCATATGTCTATCCTCATCGTTTGGAGCCAGAGCAGTTAAAGGTCATTTTTTCGTGGGTCTCCCTCGTTTTTACATTTCGGCGCTTCCTTTTAGGATAACCATTAATCCATGACACCCGTAACCTGTTTACCATGTTACGGATCGGGCTGCTGGGCTGCGGCAATATCGGGCATATTATTGCGCAGCACGCAGAGGGGTTTGTGATATCAGCAGTCTACGATAAAGTCCCTGAACGGACAGCGGAGATCGCCGGTGTCTGTCACGGGAAGGCATATGGGGATTTTTCGGCGTTTTTAGACACGGATATAGATCTCGTTGTCGAAGCTGCATCAATCGCCGCAGCGCGGACACATTCAAGTGACGTCCTCCTGCACAAAAAGAATCTCGTGATCATGAGCGTGGGAGCACTTACCGATCCGAAGTTCAGGGACGATCTGATAACAACCGCGCGAAAAACGTCTACGAAGATCTATGTCCCGAGCGGGGCAATCTTCGGGCTGGACAACCTGAAGATCGGGCAGATCTCACCGATAACAAAACTGCTCCTGAAGACCACCAAAAGCCCGCAGTCGCTGGGCCTAGACGTGACCACCCGGCAGCGGATCTTCTCCGGCAAAGCGCATGACTGCATCAAGTCCTATCCCAAGAACGTGAACGTCTCCGTCGCCATGGGCCTTGCAGCAGGACAGGATGTGGATGTGGAACTCTGGGTGGACCCTGCAGCGGACAGGAACGTCCACGAGCTCTTTATCGAGGGTAGTTTCGGCGAGACCTACATTAAGGTCACCAACGTCCCCAGTCCCGATAACCCGGCGACCAGTTACCTTGCTGCCCTCTCCATCCTCTCCCTGCTGAAAAATCTCGACAGTCCGCTCGTGGTCGGGACGTGACAATCCCCGGGGGATAATCTGCCATGGTACCGCTGGGATACCTGCTAAAATTTATAGAAGAGGACGCACCACTCGGTGATGTCACTTCGGACGCGATCATTCCGGAGGTCGCCTGCCGCGCTGTGATCCGGGCCGAGCAGGATGGTGTCGCTGCCGGTCTTCTGGAGGCAGCGGCGCTCTTTTCCCATTTCGGGGTGGACGTGCAGCAGGATATCCGCGACGGTGAGCCCGTACAGACCGGGAACGTCCTTCTCTCGCTCTCGGGGGATGCAAAAAAGATCCTGCTCGTAGAACGCAGCACTCAACATTATTGGCAGGATGAGCGGGATTGCCACGCAGACACAAAAAATGGCGGGACTGGTGAAGGCAGAAAACCCCCACTGCCGGGTGGCAGGGACGCGCAAAACCTGCCCGGGCCTGCGGGCGCTTGATAAGAAAGCCATGGCACTCGGGGGCGGTGATCCCCACCGGTCGAGCCTGAGTGACGGTGTGCTCATCAAGGACAACCACCTGATCCTTGTGCCGGTCAAAGAAGCGGTTCGGCGGGCAAAGGCGGCAAGTATCTACAGGAAGATCGAGATCGAGGTGGAGAACGCGGATGATGCGCTTGCGGCTGCACAGGCCGGCGCAGATATCCTGCTATTCGATAACATGACACCGGACAGCGTCCGAACAACGATCCATGGACTTGAACAGGCCGGACTCCGGGATCGGGTCACCATCGAACTCTCGGGAGGGATTACCGCAGAGACGATCCGGGAGTATGCGCGGACTGGGGCTGACGTGATCAGCCTTGGCGCACTTACCCATACGGTCCGGAATTTTTCGGTAACGCTGGAGATCCAGAAGTAATTTCCTATGAAATTCGAATCGCTCCGATATGATGAGGAGATTGTTACCTTCCTCCCCATGAACGATGAACGGCGCCGCCCCAGACGGGGCGCTCCCGCGGCGGATCAGTGACTGTAAAATGATACAAAAAAACTTCCTTGCCCCGCCGGGCCTCTAAAGAAGCCCTGATGCGGGGAACCCGCACACCCGTTTAAATGATTTTCATAATTCCGGTGTAAATCAGATCGATTTATGCCTGTTTTTTACAGACGAACGCGGGTCCGGGGACATGCAAACCCACCCTTCCCGGCACCGTACGAAAATTAATTATCCCCCATGGCGTAGGGTTGGCCTGAGGGGATCCGGATGGATGATACAGGAACACCCGCCACGGCAGCACTTCAGGAAAGACCACCGACACCGGAAGAACTGGCTGCAAGCGAAGAAAACCGCAGGCGACGGGTGCAGGAATATATCCATTTACTCAAAAGCGAATACCTTCATTATCGCTGGAATGCAGCGGTGGCTCTGGGGGATGAAATGGATCCTGCGGCCGTAGAGCCGCTTATTGCAGCGTTAAAAGACCCGTATGTGGATGTCGCGTGGCTTGCAGCAAAATCGCTGGGGAGGATCGGGGATCCCCGGGCGGTCGAACCCCTGCTTGCAGCCCTTACCTCCAATGAAAAGTGGCTCCGTACGGGCGCCGCGTGAGGGCTCGGGAAACTCCGGCATACCCGGGCGATCGGGCCGTTGATCCTGCTCCTTAACGACCCAAAAAGGGGCGTCAGGAAAACTGCCGCATGGGCACTGGGTGAAATAGGGGATGATCGTGCGGTGCCGGCACTGACCAGCGCACTGGAGGATCCTGATGCCGGTGTGCGCACAGCAGCACAAGAGGCACTTGACACCATCGCAAGGACAAAAGCAAAAGCCGTTACAGGCGTTGCCGTATTGTAAATGATTTGTACGCGGGATTTTTCATCCCTTGGGAGGTTATTGAATTTCCCGTATATCATCTGTTGAACTGACGAGGATCTCTTTTTGACCCTGGTAGGTCTGGACCGTCCCGTACAAGGAGACGGTTGTACCTTGTGCGAAGGAACGATCACCGGCAACAGTTGCGGGGACAAAAACCGTGACATTATCTATCGTGAGCAGCACGTGCCCGCCGTTTTTGAGAACGGTCGCCTGCTCAATGACGCCCGACAGGTGGACCAGCGTTCCATCGGGAGACTGGTCCGTGTATGCAGATGCGAATGGCTCTTTTCCGATCTGCACGAGCACGATATCGGCGGCAATGACCGCAAGGGCAACCGCGATCAACAGCAGGATCCCGACCCGCTCCTGGTGCCCGAACATACGTGATGATTGAAACCGGGGATATAAATTACCGACAGGTTGATATGTTAACACTGTTAACATTACGATCATGTATCAGCAAACTTTACCACCATCCTCACGGACGGTCCTGGAAATACTGGGCGCCGGTGGTGCCATGACTCACAAGGACCTTGTCAAGAAAAGCCGGCTCGCGCCGCGGACCGTGCGGTACGCCCTGAAAAAGCTCAAAGAGCGCCACCTCATCATCGAGAAGTTCAACTTCCGGGATGCACGGCAGATCATCTACCAGAACAGACCCGTTACTACACCGGAATCCCAGTCAGCACTCGTATGACGAAGCATACCTGCACGCTCATGCACTGCGACAGCATGGTAAGAATCCTCCTCCCGCCCATGAGAGCGGAGATGGTCTTCCGGCTGGTCAACAAAGAGGGCCTCAGCCAGAGCGATGCGGCAAAGAAACTGGGCGTTACCCGCGCCGCGGTATCCCAGTACATGAGTAAGAAGCGGGGTTACGGTGCAATCGAACTGTCATCGGAACTCGATGCGATGATCGATCGCTGGGCGCTTGCAGTGGTTACCGGAGAGAGTGACATCAATCTCTGCGATGTATGCCAGTGCGCATTGAAAAAATTCTGAAATTTCCTTAAAAATTCATGAGAAACGCCAGTTCTGATTGTCATTTCTGTTTTTGGAGGATTTTGCCGGAAAGGCTGTATGCCGTCGGTTCAAAAACACCCGTGCATTACCGGATATGGCGCCTGTAATACAGGACAAGGAGCAGACCGATGACGCCGATGACACATGCAATTTTCAGGTAATCCGTGGATGGCTGTGGCGAACGCACCGCCGGGCTCCAGTCTGCATCAAACACCGTGCGGAAATACCTCGCTACCTCCGGCTGCTCCACGATGACACCGGCTTCCCGGTTGAAACCGGGGGAGTTGGTGTTCCAGTTGATGCTGCTCACCAGCACCGCACGGTCATCGACGATCACCCCCTTGTTATGGATCTTCTCAAGGCCACTTGCCTCAAGATCAGCGCAACGCGCTTCAAGCGGCAGGTGATCACTCGCGGCGATCCGGTTGATCAGCGCCACCATCTCATCGTTGTCTGTCTCGTCCTCCGTGTTATACCAATAAGAGTCGAGAAGTACCCGTACATGCACCCCGCGCCGGGAGGCATTGATCGCATTCGCAAGATAGGGGTTTAATCCGGTCGTAGACTCGTTGGTGATATACGCCTGCTCAATCTCGATGCTTACCTGTGCAGAATCAAGCAGGCCTGTTATCGCGGTACTGGTATCCGGGGCGATGACCGGGGTCACCCGGGCGCCCGCAAAGGTTGCAGGGACAAATGGCGCCGGATAGGAGACCACATTGTACACTTCTGCCGGCCCCGCGGTTCCGTACACGGGAACAATCGCCGGACCCCCGGTATCGGTCTGGTAAATCTCCCTGAAATACGCCGCGAGATCGGGATCCTCCAGATAGACACCCCACCCCCGGTTCCCGGTCTCCCCTTCAGGGGGAAACCCACTGTGCCCGAAATTTTCGCTGGTCACAAGAACGGCGCGTTCATCGATGACCACATATTTTGCATGATCATACCGGTACGGCGCATGCCCGCTTTCAGATGTCGTCATCTCAAAGACCGGGATCCCACTCTGGTTCAACTGCCAGATTGCCGCTTTTTCTTCGGGACTGATTCCCCCGACCGGCCCGCCCTCAAGAAGGACTTCCACATCCACCCCGCGTTTTTCTGCATTGATGAGGGCACCGGTGATATTGGCACTTGAGAGTTCGTAGACATTGACCAGTACCTGATGCTGTGCCGACGCAACCGCATCGGAAAATACTTCTAGGGAACTGTCGGGCGAGACAAATGCAGTGACCTTCACATTCCCAAAGGTCTCCGGAGCCAGCCGCGACTGGCCGAGCATGAGCGGACGAGGGTCCCAGACACCGTTTTCCAGAAAATGTACCTGGCCTTCCCGGGGTCTGACCTCCCCGGGCCAGGTGATCTTCTGCACGAGCCGGCTGTTCTCGTAGACCATCAGTTCGTCCCGGGTGTTGGCCAGGCGCAGTGTCCCACCCGAGACCACATCCGGTACCTGCGGGGAATAATTCTGCCATTCAAAATCCGGGAGCGTTCCGTGGGTCTTTTCAAACGCGGGAGCACTCCGTGCAACTGTCAGGGTACCGTTGATAATAGTCCCGGCTGGAAACCGGAAACCGCCGTGGTTATCAGAGATGGCGATGGCATCAAGAGACCCGGTACCGGACACAACAACATACTCATCTATATCATCGGCCTGATAGGGGTCCGGACAGAACTCGATGATCTGTACCGCACCGCACGCGACGACACAGACGCAGAAGAGCAGGAAGACAACGAGGCGGCGCATCAAAGACACGGTATCTTCCCTTTTTATAATCAGGGGATATAATGGTTGGGAGATGACAGGGCAGGTGCACCAGAAGTCTGACGGAAAAAAAGCCCCCGTCACGGTAGTGAAACTGGGCGGCAGCCTTGCTCCGCATATTGCAGAGATCATCCCCATCCTGCGATCCGCTCATCGTCCCCTGCTGATCGTCCCGGGAGGAGGGGTATTTGCCGATGCTGTCCGGCAGTCGGGAGTTGATGCCGACGCTGCTCACTGGATGGCATGCGCCGCCATGGATCAGTACGGGTGGACCCTCGCCGCGCAGGGCATGGGAACAACCACAAAGATCGCACGCCCCGGCCAGCCATGCGTCCTCCTCCCGTACTGTGCCCTGCGACGGTATGACCCCCTCCCCCATTCATGGGACGTCACGTCCGATACCATCGCCGCATGGGTCGCCGGCAGGCTCGGTGGCGATCTGCTGGTCCTCAAATCTGCAGAAGGCATCGAAACCGCCGGGAGACTCCTCGCCCGCGTAGAAAAACCCGTGGCAACCGATGTTGTCGATCCCTGCTTCATCCCCTTTGTACTCGAACACCGGATCAGGGCGTTCATCATCAACGGCACCGACACGGCCCGGATCCGCCGGTGGCTTCGTGGGGCGCTGGTCCGCGGCACCGGCATTG
>Ga0187874_10002117_pt1 | contig 15889 bp, 14 predicted proteins | sample June2016WEW_16_1_3_FD_132993 | JGI IMG/M metagenome (GOLD analysis project Ga0187874, IMG submission 132993) | Peatland microbial communities from SPRUCE experiment site at the Marcell Experimental Forest, Minnesota, USA - June2016WEW_16_150 | ecosystem: Environmental > Terrestrial > Soil >... | reverse complement strand
CGCAGGCGGAAGCGAGCGGCTACTTCGGAGCCAGCATCGGCGGGCGCGATAAGGGGCTTGATGCAGCGCAGGCGGAGTCGCTCGCGTGGAAGAAGGCTCACAAGAAGGAAGAGAAGATCAAAGCGCCCCCGGTGCAGAACTTCTTCGGGGGCGTGCACATCCAGCAGGACTTCAAGAACATTGCCCCCGACCGCATCGCGATCATCTTCAAGAAGGCGCTCGCGGGGAGCGCGCACGCGAAGACGATGGCCGCGACGGCGACGCCGCACACCGCGTTCTAGGAGACCTTGCTCGGGACGTAGGGCGCGCGGTTGAAGAACGTGTGAGCCCATTCGAAACGGATGCCCGCGTTCTTCGCACAGTTCTCGTCATCGGGACGGTCACCGACGAACAGGCTCTTGTCCCAGTCGACGATGACGCCGTTGTGGAAGGCTTCGCCCTCGATGCAGACGAGCATTCCGTAGTCTGGTTTTCGCATGAGTGATCGGTGGCAGAACGGCTCGACTTTCCCGCGCGGGTCGTGGAACGAACGCCGCACGATGTGGAAGGGATTGCGTTCGAAAAGCGAGGTCATTGCTTTGATCTCGAGCACGTCATCCGCAACGGTCTTGTGCCCGCACGCGACCCGCCCTGATTCGAGATGCCAGCGATGAGCCATCCCTCGTCGCGGTACTTCCAGATCACAGCCTCAACCCCATCGAAGAGCGCGATGTCATCGGGACCCGACCGTGCCGTCAAGGTCGAGGCACAACGCGGGTTTCAGGATCAGGCTCATGCTCGGGATGATGCCGCTTGCGGTCGACCGCAACTTTGCGAGGCGCACCGACCCGCTGCTAGGGATGGTGGGTACCGAGACGAAGGGAAAGGGTTCATTCGATGATCTCCGACGAGATGCTTCACGCAGCAGCACCCGATTCCGACGACCCCTCGTCGTCGATGCCTTCGTCGTCTCCGTCCTCGCCATCCTCGAGCCCGTCGACGAGCCCCTCGTCGCCGATGCCGTCGAGCCCGGCAGCGTCGCCGTCGAGCCCGTCAGCGTCAGCAGCTCCTCCCTCGAGCCCTTCTTCGGGCGCCCCGTCGTCCCCCTCGGGTTCGTCGAGCGGTGCTGCAGCGGCCCCGATGGGCGGACCGACCGGTGCCGCGAAGAAGAAGCCGAACCCACTTCAAAGGTGGGCAAAGAAGGGCGGCTGATCACCGGAGGGGGCCCTCGCCCGGACGCGTCTAGCGGACGTCCAGGGCCCAGGAAAGGGCATCCCGAGTGAGTAGAGGCTTCAACGTCCCCGCGGGGAGCTACGGCAGCTCGATCACCATCGACGAGCTGACGGGGAGCCGTCGCTACTCCGTCACGCTGATCGGCGCCGGGCTCCCTCACCAGGGCGCGGCGTGGGGAGCGGAGAATCGCATCCCGACGGAGTTTTACCCGGGCAACTTCACGGAGGGGACGCAGCAGGTCATTGGACCGAAGGAGAGCCCGTCTCACTGGACGGGGAAGTGGACGCGCACGCTCCTCCTCCGGTCGCCGGTGACGCTGAACGGTGACTCTTCGTCGCAGTCGTCGCAGCCGAGCAACGTTGCCGACTTCCTCGAGCAGATGTTCCTCGGGGGCGCGCGGCTCCGGGTGACGTGGACGCAGACGAAGCTCGAGTACAACGCGCCCTCGGGCTCGGGGCGGCAGTCGCCGAGCGGACCGACGACCTACCAGATCGTGCGCGAGGGGCGCGCGAGCAAGTGGGAGTTCACGCCGCTCACGGGCGACGACATCAAGTGGGACGTCAGCTGGAAGTGGGTCGGACGCGGGGGCACGCAGAACAAGGTCGTTGCGACGCGCGACAGCGTGCCGACGTCGCTCACCGCGGCGGTGATCTCCAAGATCCAGAACGCGCGGAATTACACGGGTCCCCTCAGCTACTCGAACGCGAGCAACCCGCTTCTCGCGTTCAGCGCGAGCATCTTCACGCTGGGGCTGAGCGAGAACTTCTCCCCCGACTTCGTCGACCTCAGTGACGGGCTCAACAGCGATCTCTTCACGATCCAGACGAACCTCTCGCAGACGGGGGACGTGTCCCTCACGCTCGACGACACGCCCGACCAGATCAGCAACAGCATCCTCAATCTGAGCGTTGACGCGGTCGAGACGGTGAACACCTTCTCGGACAACATCGGGCAGATGCCGTTCGAGGTGCTCAGCAACAGCGTGCAGGCGACCGACGTGGCGTACGCGGCGGGCGTCGCCGGTGGGCAGGTGACGCAGGCGTGGCTCGTGCGTGAGGCGGCTCAGAACGCAGCGACACGCGCGCGCATCCTGGCGAGCATGAACCCGGGTGGGGGCGTGAAGGGTGTGCAGCAGACATCGTCGACGGGCCCCGGGCAGCTGCTCGGCGTCTACCGCACGTGTCAGGGCGACACGGCGCAGCGGGTGGCGCGGCAGTGGTACGGCAACGCTGATCGCGCGGGAGACCTCCTTAAGGCGAACCATCTGCCGCTGGGGCAGCCTAGCTTCGTGGTGGGGACGGTTCTTCTGATCCCGGTCCTGAAGTCGTCTGCGAAGACTTAGGCTGTCCTCAGTAGGCGAGCGAGAGACAGGACGTAGCGCCCTGCGTCGGTGACGTGGCAGTGAAAGCGTCCGGGTCCGACCTCGCACGGGATGACGCGAACGAGCTGCCGACCGTGCAGAGCAATGAACACAGCGTCGGAGATGGAGAAGTCGGCGGGTCCTCCCGTTTTGCAATGCGGGCCGCACGCGGCGTCGTGCTCTTCGTTCTCAATCGCAAGCACGAGAGCATCTTCCTCCGCGGGGGTGAGCGACCGCATGGGTGGAATGATGCCGCAGCACGAGGCGGTGTAGAACTGAAACGCGATGCCGGACAGCCCTCAGTTCAGCGGCGACTACATCGTGGGGTGGAAGCTCCGCGTCATCTGCCGCATCGACGAGTTCGCCGGCGTGACCATCGTCCGCGACCTCTCCGCGAACCCGATCATCCCGCCGCAGGTGATGCGGGGTGTGACCTCGATCCGGAGTCAGGGGACGTACACGCAGGTCTCGCAGAGCTCCTCGAGCCCGGCAGGGTACGCCGTCGGTTTCTCCGGTGTGCCGACGAGCCCCGGGGGTCCGCAAGGTGTCGACAGCTCAGGTGACGGTCTCACGTTCACAATCGGAGGCGTCATCCCCAAGAGCTTCAAGCTCTCGCTCAACGGCTTCAAAGAGCCGGACACGATGAGCTGCGAGATCCGCTACGTCGACCTTCCCTTCGACCCGATGGTTTTCCGGAGCGTCGGCGTCGAGCTGTACGTCGGCTGCATGACTCAGGACGACTACACGAACGGGATGAGCGGAGGGACACGCGACACGACGACGGGTGGCATCGCGGGCGTCGAGCCGCTCAACACGATCCCCGATTCGTTCACGGGCCCGAACGGAGAGCTGCGCTCGAACCTTCGCTTTCAGGGCTTCGTGGATGATTGGGAGGTCGACTTCACGGATGAGAACCTCGCGGTCGTGCGGTTCGAGTGCAGCGACAACACGCGGCTGCTGATGGACCAGCCCATCGCGCCGGGCAACGGGCTCTCGCTCACGATGCCCGTCGACCAAGCGGTCGCGCAGCTGCTCAGCCAGTATCCACAATTCGCCGGGCTCACGGTGCAGTACCGTCCGGCGGGGACGACGATCCCCACGTTCACCACGGCGTTCGCGACGTGCGCGACGCTCACCGACCGGCTCACGCCGACTCAGGGTGGGGCTCAGCAGTCGCTCTCGGTGTGGGACTACCTCGTCGAGGCGTGCAACGCGCTCGGGCACAACATCCGCGTCGAGAACACCACCATCGTCATCCAGCGCATCCGCGCGGCGCTCGGGAAGAACTTCCCTCCTCGCGACGGTGACCCCTTCACGGGGCGCACGTGGGGAGGCTCGCAGCATCTCCTTCGCACGTTCATCTGGGGTCGCAACTGCAAGGCGGTGACGAAGAAGAGGAAGTACGCGCGCACGTGCATGAACGTCGAGGTGCGGAGCTACGACCCGCTCGGCAAGGTGACGCGCGTCGCGCGCTATCCGGTCGGGCTTACGAACGCGAAGGGGACGACGGGGCAGAACAGTGGGCCGAACGCATCGACGAACCGGCTCGTGCACGCGCTCCCAGGGGACGGACGGCAAGAGACGAAGTACACGGTCTACCCGGTCGCAGGCGTCACGGATCAGACGACGCTCAACAACATCGCGCAGGCGTACTACGAGGGGATCAACCGCTCAGAGCTTGGCGTCACCATCCACACGCGCGACCTCGCGAGCTACGGGGGCGACTCGACCGATCCCGACGTGCTCGACATCTTCGCCGGCGACCACATCGAGTACCTGACCGAGCGGTTCGGCAACAGCACGCCGGACGAGGACATCTTTCCGAGCACGGATCTCGCGGTGCTCGAGGACACGCTCCTTCAAGCGGCGCTCGCGCACGAGTACCTCACGGACACTGCGGGCTTCGACCCTGCGTTCGTGACGGCGTACTGCGCGGCGTACGCGAGTATCGGGTTTCAGACGACGTTCGTCGTGAAGAAGTTCGAGATCTCGGGGTCGATCGAAGACGAGGGGGGCATCGACATCAACATCGAGGCGGTGAACATGGTCGAGGCGCGCGTGGATCTTCCGGGGATGGGAGATCAGAGCGACGCTGCGCTCGGTGCGGGCGGCACGGCGCCCCCGCAAGGTCAGAATCAACCGGTGGGTCCGTAATGGGTGGCTTCGACTACGCGTCGCAACGCGAAGGCGCAGCGGGTCCGGGCGCGGACACACGGCAGTGGGTCTCGAACGGGACGGTGAACGTCGCAACGCCGACGGCGCCAGCGGTCGACTTCACTCCGGTGAGCGGTCCGCTCGTGAGTGTGAGGCTGCACCCGAGCGACATCGACGTGCGGTGCCGCGTGGCGAGCTTCGTCTCGCGCATCGGAGAGACGGAGTGGCACCCCTTCGCAGGGGGAGACGAGGTCGTGGTCCTCCTGCCGATGGGGAACGAGCGCTCGAACCCCATCATCATCGGGCGGCTCAACAACGGCGTCGACACGTTCCCTACGACGGTGTGCGGCATCGACGTCACGCAGAACAGCACGACGGCGAAGAAGACGGTCGCGAACTTCGCGTGGGAGGTGAGCAACGGCTGGCTTCTCCGGAATGTCGAGACGAACGCGCAGCTCGCGATGGACCGCACGGGGGGATGGATCCTCAACAGCGGCGACCTTCACGTCCTCACGCTCAATTCGAACGGCGCGACGCTGGGCATTGCGAAGCTGCAATCGAGCATCAACTTCGCGCCGTCGGGGAAGGTGACGATCGCAGCGGGCTCAGTGGCCCAGCAGAACGCGTGCACGCTCACGCTCGATCCGAGCACGGGGAACATTTACGGGATGACGCAGGGTGCGCTTCCCGTGGGGCATGCCGCGTCGATCGAGGGGATGATCGGGCTCATTGCGTCTTCGATGAGCATTCAGGGGCTCGCGAATAGTGCGTCGCTCATTTGGGGCGAGGCGATCGACGTAGTTCTCACAACGTTTGCTGCTGCAACGACATTGCTGACAGATACGACGAAGACGTTCACATCGCTGATGGTTGCATTTGCGAACGCGACCGGAACATCTTTGGATGCGACGCTTGCAGGCGCAAGCACCACGCTCTCCGATCCGTCAACAGGTCTTCCCCCATTGGTGACCACGTTGGGGGAGCTAGAGACCACACTCGGTACCCTTACGACAGCGATCGGTGCGCTTGCTGCGTTGGTTCCAATTCAACCGGAGCTAACATGGGGCGCGGTAAACGCTGGCATCGTAGCTGCGGGTGCAACACCGCCATTTGCAACGTTTCAGGCAGCGATGACGGCGAAGCTCGCGCTGCCACGTGTTCCGGGGCCAGCGGTGCCCGGGCTCGGTTCTGCCGGCTTCTTCGTCTAGCTTCGAGGCATGTCGCAGAGCGGACCCTTCCCTCCGGTCCCTACGCTGGGTCCGCCCGCAGTGCCTAGCGCTGCGGTGACGATCACGTGCCCGCCGATCCCCTCGCTGAGCGCGTTCATCGGGTGCCCGCCGATCCCCTCGCTCGACGTCGCGTTCACGCTGCCGACGTTCACGCTCTCGGTCAGCTGCCCGCCGTGCCTTCAGCTGACGTTCGCGCTGCCAACCATCTCGCTCAATTTTGGGCTGCCGACGATTCTCTTCCCGGACATCAACGCTTATCTTTCGATCGAGTTCGCTATCTGCGATCTGAGCGCGCCGTTCGCGATCGACGCGGGGCTTCCCACGTGCACGCTTGGGGGAATGCTCGTCGCGCTCGTCGACGACCCGTCGCTCTCTGAGCAGAATTGGAACCAGGCGGCATGAGCTTTCCGGGCTGGGGTGCAGGACCATGGGGCGCGAGCCCGTGGGGCGGGGGGATGGGCGGGGGCTCGTTCGCCGTCATCGGCTGCTTCGCGCCGGCGGAGAACATCATCCGCATCCTCTTCACGCAGGTGCCCTACTACTCGGAGATCCTCGACAAGTACGACGCGAGCGACGTGTCGCACTACAGCATCGCGCCACGTCCGGGAACCATGGGCTACGACGGCTACGACGTCCGCGTCGTCATCCCGGTGCAGGCGATCATCTCACTCGAGGTGCCGAACGCGATCGACGTGTACCTCGACCGCCCGATGAGCCCGTACCCAGCGCAGTACACGTTCAGCTTCACGGACATCGCGAGCAGCGGGCTCTCACCCATCCCGGACGCGAGCTTCGTGGTCGCGGGGGTCTACCGGAAGCTGCAGCCGCAGCACGAAGACCTCGTGATGCCGACGAGCGACCTCGCGAACCCGCAGACGCTCAGCTCGGTGCAGGCGTCGGGGCTCGGGACGGCGTTCCCCTCTGAAGTGGTGCCAGGCGTCTTCGTCGTTGACGACTCGGGCGACTACGCGCTCGAGACGGGCATCCAGACGGTCAAGAAGCGCATCCTCCGCCGCGGGGTGACGGACAAGGGAGCGTTCGCCCACCTCCCTCGAAACTACGGGGTGGGGCTCCTCAGCGCGTGCAAGAAGCTCGGCATCCCGTCGGTACGTCAGAAGTACGCGGCGGACTATCAGAGTCAGATCCTGCAAGAGCCCGAGGTGACGGCGTGCACGGTGACAGCGTTGCAGGACCCGAGCGTGCCGTCGCTCGTGCACTTCGTCATCCTCGCGAAGACGAACATCGGGACGACGCTGAGCTTCGATCACCCTCTCGACATCGTGAAGGGCGTGAGCATGGCGCAACTTAGCTCGACGCCGGTTCCGGGGTAGCGTCGCGACGTGGACTTCGTCAGTCGCCTCACGCTCTACGGCATCGGTCGAAACTACGTCCTCAGCCGAGCGACGAAGATCAATCCGAACACCGTCGACACCCTCGGCAGCGACCTCAACCTGATCGTCGGCGGGCAGAGCGAGGTCGCCTACGCGGTCGTTCTGCAGATCATCAACAGCTTCAACAGGCTCACGCTCGACGGCGCGACGGGTGACGACCTCGACCGGTACGCGCTCGACCGATACGGGCAGCAGCTCCCGCGCAAGGGCGCGGCTGCCGCAGTCGGAGCAGAGACCTTCTCGAGAGCGAATGGCGGGAACCCGGCGGGGACCATCGCGCAGGGGACGATCCTCCTCTCGAAGACGGGCTACCAGTACATCACGCTGCAGCCGGCAGGATTTACGAGCGCGACGGGAAACCCGAGCGACACGTCGGTCACGGTGCCCATTCGCGCGACGCAGGCAGGGGCGCTCTTTCAGGCGAGCGCGAACGCCATCACGAAGTTTCAGACGCCGACCTCAGCGATCCCCTTCGACCAGTCGATCGTGTGCAACAACTTCTTCAGCACGGCGGGAGCGGCGGACCCCGAGGACGACCCCACCTACCGCAACCGCATCAGGTCGTTCTGGCTGAGCGCGCGCAGGGGCATCCTCGCGGCGATCCAGCAGGGGGCGCTCACGGTGCCGGGCGTCTCGTCAGCGCTAGCGATGGAGTACATCGGATCGAGCGGGCAGCCCGTGCGGCTCGTGAGCCTCGCCATTGCGGATCCGAGCGGCGTCGCGAACGTGCAGCTCACGCAGACCGTCGCACAAGCGCTCAACGACTACCGTGCGGCGGGCATTCAGGTGGTGGTGAGCCCAAGCATCCCGTTCATCGTCACGATCCAGTTCGCGCTGCAGTTCTCCGCGGGGGTCGACACGGTCACACTGAGCGGCCAGATCCAAGCGGCCATCGTGAACTTCGTGAACGACCTCCCGGTGGGTGGAACGCTCTACCTCGCGCAGCTGCAGAGCATCCTGCAGCGGTTCGTGAGCCAAGGGCTCATTGTTGCCCAGGGGTCGATTGTGAGCCCGACGGGGGATCTTGTGCCGGCGCCGGGGCAGACGATTCGGACGACGCCGCAGAACGTTGTGCTGCAGTAGCACGCTTCTTCGCGTGGCGAGCCGCTCTTCCCACTTCGCCCTCGCGAGCGCGAGGGTGGTGATCCACACCTCCTTGTGCCCGGCGCACATGAGGGTGTGCATGAAGTCGCCGCCGGTCATCCGTCCGAAGCAGGTGCCGAGTGCGGCGCCGAGACAGAGCGCGTGCGGGACGGTGGCCTGCTCTTCGGCGAGGGTGCAGAGAGGGCACGGCTCCGGCTCAGCGGGCGCCTTGTTTGCGTGAGCGGTCTCGAGGATCTTGTTGAGGGGACAGGCGAGGCACTTGCAGTCGGGGTCTTCTTTGCTCATGCCTGGATGATGCAGCGGTGCGGTCGACCGCAAGACTTGGGGTAGGTTCGTCCGCATGACAGCGCCGTTCTCCGGGGGCCCCCTCCAACAGTCTGATCTGCTGGGCATCTGGGAGTCGGTGATGGACGACAGCTACGTCGAGCCGTTCATCGCCGCGGGCGACGGGGGCGGGCTCGAAGCGTGGAACCAGAGCTTCGCGCAGCTCGCGCGCGTGTCGCAGGCGGTTGACGTCACGATGGAATCGCTCTTCATCCTGCCGTGGAGCGGGCAGACGAACCCGCCGGCGAGCGGACCGGTACAGGCGACGGTGCAGCTCACGCTCTCGCGCACGGGGCTGCTCAATCAGCCGCTCATCCTCGCGGCGGGCATCACGTGGATCGACGAGATCGCCCCGGACTGGTCTCCCACGGGGACGCAGATGGTCGACACGGGGCTCAGGTACTTCCTCGCGAGCGACTGCATCTTCGAGCCCGGGGAGAGCGGACCGATCACGGTGACGGCGATCGCGGAGCGTCCAGGGTACGGCTACAACAACCCGCAGCCGGGCGCGCTGAGCTACATCGAGCAGCCGGGCACCCGCTACTACAACGTCGACGCTGCGATCACGAACACGCTGCCGGGGCTCGCTATCCTGCAGAATGTCCGCGCGGTGACGCAGATGACGGTCATCGACGTGCCGCACGTCCCCATCCCGCAGAACATCGGGCAGTACCTGACGATCACGGCGGGGGCGAACAGCGGGCAGATCGCGAGGATGATCTCGTACCGGGCGCCGAACCCGGGTGTCGACGGAGGAGCGGTCACGCTCGAGATGCTCTTCTCGATCCACACGAGCAACCTCGCGGCGGGTGCGAACGGTCCATTTGTGCCGGGGGAGCTGGTCTCCATCGTGCAGTCGGGCCCGACGACGATCGGCTACGCGACCTTCAAGCACGTGGTGGTCGAGGGCGGCATCGCGAAGCTGAGCTTCGTCATGCGCACGGGGATCATCATCCCCACCGCGGTGCTCACGGGGATCTCGAGTGGTGCCACGGCGACTGTCGACATCGTCTACACCGACGCGAGTACCTTCGTGACGACGAGCCCCACGACGCTGCCATCGACGGAGTCGTGGAGAATCCTCGATTGGGTCATCGACTGGGGGATCACGGTGACGAACGTCGCGTCGCCGAGCGGCGGGCTCGCGGGGATGCTCGACCTCCTCGGCTACGAGCGGGACATGCCGCGCATCGCGGGAGAGACAGACGAGCAATACCGCACTCGCATCTCGACGATCGCCGACACGGTCACGCCGAACGCGATCAAGCGACGGCTCAACAGGCTGCTGACGAATGGTCCCTACTCGCTCGCGTGGTGCTTCCGCGAGATCGGCACGGCGCTCTTCCCGGGTGCGTACTTCGGCGACGGGCAGGGCAACGGCGACTTCTTCGACTACGACTGTCAATACTTCACGGGCGTCGTCGACACGGGCTTCCAGATCAACGAGCCCATCACGCAGATACAGACATCTGGCGTCGTCTCGACGGGCAAGCTCCTCCTCCGGTTGAACGGGCTCAACACGCCATTCGTTCCTGGGCGCGCGCACGACACTGGGCGGTACCTCGGGCGTACGGTGGTGGGCGTCGCGGGCACGCGACTCGGGTATCCCTTCACGGCGGGGCAGCCGATCAAGGGTGTCATCTCGGGGCAGACGGCGGCGCCGACGACGTGTACGGGCGGGCTCGGGGGGCAGTACGCGGGGAACAACCCCATGGGCACGTTCCTCTCGAACGCATGGAGGATCTTCGTCGACTACCTCCGGATGCGCGCGTACTTCGTCGTGAGCGTGCAGCGGAGCTCGGCGGGCGACTTCGGGTTCGCGTGGGGTTCGGGCGCACTGGGCGTGGGCGGGCTCGCGGACTACTGGGACGTCGGACCGATGTGGAACAACTTCTATGACGGGCAGTCGCTCGGTGCGGCGGGCGTCTATCTCTCGACGTATCACTCGATCGATTCGATCCGCGCAGCTAGCGTGTTCTTCGAGTTCTTGCCGCTCACCGGGCCATGCGTCTGACCGGTTGCGGTCGACCGCAACGTCTGAGGTAGCCTCCCGGGCATGAGCAGCGGCGGACGTCAGATCCTGGTCAACCCCCTCGAGCGGGCGACGAGCACCGACATCATGCGGGGGCAGGACTTCATCGCCGCGTCTCAGCAAGAGCTGCTCCGGAGCTACGTGAACACGGCGCTCGGCTCGGACGACGTGAACGCCGGCGGGCTCTACACGCCGAACACGAGCGAGGGCACCCCCGTCGCAGCCGACATCTTCGCCGGGCTGCTTTTCACTCCCGGGCTCGCGACGACAGCGTCAGTCGTGACGGCGGGCACGGTGTGCCTCTACGACCCCGACGCGACCCCGAGCGCGGACGACAGTCAGTACAAGCTCGTGGAGGACGCGGGGACGTCGCTCCTCACGCTGACGCCGAACGCGTCGGGTTCGATCCGCGTCGACATCATCGAGTGCGCGCGCGTGCAGCCCGACGCGGTCATCGAGACAGACTCGAGGGACGTCTTCAACATCATCAGCGGCGTGTTCGCTGCAGCGACGGTGGTGAAGGTCTCGCAGTCGCAGCTGCAGTACCGCATCCGGCTCGGGACGCCGGGAGGTGAATTCCCCGGCGCGGTGTCGGGATGGTTGCCGCTTGCAGTGGCGACCGTGCCATCGGGCACGGTGACGTGGGACACGGTGACAGTGTGGGACGTGCGCCCGCTCGTGACCGACCGCATCGTCGGGATCGCGAACATCAGCCAGAACCTGCCGCGCCGGACGTCGCTGATGTGGACGACGAACACGCAGGGCTCGTCGCTTCATCAGACGAGCGGCGTCGCGGAAGCGAACTTCATGGGCCGCCGGCTCGGTGGGCAGATCCAGCGTGGCTCTCCGGGGACCGACACCGCGTACGTCGACTACGCGGATCCCGCGAACCAGGATCTGAACATCAACCTCGCTGGCGGCGGGCTCGTCTTTTTCTACTTGGCGGTTCCCTTCGGGTTGCCGAGGTGGGCGCGGTACACGGACCCCGGCTTCGGTTCGCGGCAGCCGCGGAGCCCGAGGGGCATTCCTCTCGTCTCGCAGGTGCCCCCGTCGCACGTGTTCGGCGTCGCGACCAGTCAGATCTACTTCCCTGCGATCATGGGATTCACGGCAAACAGCACTGCAGCTGCGGTCTGCGTGGGTGCGTGCACGTACGCGAGCGGCGTCATCAACCTCGACGTGTGCGCGGACGGATGGCAGGTGGCGGACTTCCCGCCCCCTCCGAACGACAGTTCGTCGCTGACGTCGTCGGGCGTCTTCACGCTCAAGGAGAACGTCGACTTCCCCGCGGGCGCGCGGAAGCTCCGCGTGGTCCTCGCGAGCAACATCACGATCGACTCGAGCGTCGGTGGCTACACGCCAACGGTCTTCCCCCTGACGCTGAAGTACCGCACGACGATCACCGGGCTGGATACGGTCACGGGGGTCACCGACTACACGACCGACAAGCTCTTCAATTCGTATCTCCCCGCGGCGACGAGCAAGACGTTCACGACCACGTGGGTTTTCGAGATCGAGCTGCCGAACCTCTACCCCTCGGGCACGACGCCGCAGACGTGGGACGTGAGCTACACGCTGGCGACGCTGCCGACGGGGGTCACGTACAACGCGGTAGCGACGATGCAGGTGCAGGCGTGGAAGTACGGTGACTGACCGGTTGCGGTCGACCGCAAGGTTCTGAGGTAGCCTCCCGGGCATGAGCAGCGGGACGAAGCAGCTGGTGGTCAATCCCCTCGAGCGCATCCTCAGCACCGACTTCATGAGGGCGCAGAGCTTCGACAACGCTGCGACGCAGGAGATGCTTCGCGCGCTGTTCGACACGAACCTCGGGGCGGACGACACACAAGCGGCGGGCTTCTACCTGGCGAACCTCTCCCAGACGAACCCCCTCACGGCGGAGATCATCGGGGGATTCCTCTTCACGCCGCAGATCGGCTCGAGCGCGTCGGGGGTGGGTCCGGGCGTGGCGTGCGTCTTCGATCCCGACGTCATCCTCAACACGGACGACAGCCCGTACAAGATGATCCAAGACCCGGGGACGACGAGCGTGCTCAACCCGTCGCTCGTGCTGACGCCGAACAGCTCGGGGCAGCCGCGCATCGACGTCATCGAGTGCCAGCGCGTGCAGCCGGACAACGTGGTCGAGACGGACAGCCGAGACGTCTTCAACACCATCACCGGGCTCTTCACCGGCGTGACGGTGAACAAGGTGACGATCGCGCAGTTCAACTACCGCATCCGAGTGGGCGCACCCGGAAGCGGGTTTCCAGGGACGGCGCAGGGGTGGCTTCCTCTCGCGGTGGCGTACGTGCCCAACACGACGACGTGGGACGCGTGCACGATCTGGGACGTGCGTCCGCTTCTCAGCGACCGCATTTTCAACGTGCAGAACATCGCGATCGATCTCCCGCGCAAGACGACGCTCGAGTATTCGACGAACAACGCGACCGGGCTCATCACGCGAGGGGTGGTCGAGGTCGACGGCGGAAACCGCCGGCTAGGGGGACGCCTGCAGCGCGGCTCTCCGGGGACGGACGGCGGCTACGTCGACTTCATGGACGCTGCGAACCAGGACCCGACGATCAACATCGCCGGTGGTCCGGGGCTCGTCTTCTTCTACCTCGTGACCCCCTTCGGGCTCCCCCGGTGGGCGCGGTACACGGACGTGAGCGCGGGCATCCGCTACCCGCGGAGCCCGAGGGGCATCCCGATCGTGAGCCAGATTCCTCCGTCGCACGTCTATGACATCGCGACGGCACCGATTACGTTCGGCACGGCGTTCGGGTTCGCCGGTGCTTCGACGCAGGCAGCGGTCTGCTTCGGCGCAGCGTTCTACGCGAGCGGGGCGATCTTCAATCAGACGACGAGCGACGGGTGGACGGAGGCGAACAACCTCCTCGCGCCGACAGTAGGGTCGGTTGCGGCCACTGTCACCGATCCGGTGTTGATCAAGGGCACCTTCACGTTCACGGAGAACGTGCACTTCCCCGCGGGGGCGAAGAGGATACGCGTGCAGGTGGGGGTGACCCTCCTCGCACCGACCTCGGTGCCGTCGAGCTTCCTTGTCGCGATGGGGCTCGCGATGAGCACTGGCGTCGTGGGGTACAACGCACAGCAGTTCTCGTTCAGCACGGGAGACACTCAGGTGTTCTGCACGCCGCTCGCGGCTGCGAGCTGGCCTTTCTCGCAGCTCTTCGCGTGGACGGTCGAGATCACGCTGCCGAACGAGTACCCGGCGCCGAGCGCGGGGAGGAGCTACATCTCGACGTATCAGCTCACGGTCACCGGTCTTGACTTGGCTGGGCTCGTGACGTCGCCGACTCCGCCGACGCTGCAAGTGCTCGCGTGGAAGATGTAGGAAGAAGGGTCTTGCGCCAGCGACGCTTCGTTACCATCTTCGGGGGATGGCAGCGAAAGCGAAAAACCTAGGCGGGCACGAGGTGCCGCAGGCGGAGCGCGTCTACGAGCTGTCGTTTGACCTCGAGACGTTCATCGAAGTGAACGAGTTCGAGGTGAACGACCCGGAGCGCGCGCGCTCGTTGCGCGGGCTGATCTGCGGTTGGGAGCATCGCGGCGGGGGCGGAGCTGCGCCCGGTTGGCGTGTGAAGCGGACGAAGTAAGGAGGACCACCATGGGAACGATTGCAGTGCCGGGCGCGTGTGCGTTCGTCGAGGAAGTGGGTCAGAACCTGAACCCGGGATGGATCGAGATGAGTGGTCCGATGCTGGGGCTGCTGAAGCTCGTGAACAAGCAGCCGAGCGTCTTCACCCCACGCGAGATCGCGCCGGGGAGGGACTACGAGCTGTGCGTGAGCGTGATGGGTGCGCTCAAGAAGTGCGGCTACGTGCGGGCGAAGAACGGGAAGCTCGAGGTCACGCCCGCGGGTCGCGCGGCGTGCGTCGGGTCATGAGCGCGGAGGTGTGGGCGCACGCGGTGCTGCGGAGCCTCGGCTACGTGGTGCTCGACATGGGGATCGGGTGGGAGGTCTGCATGCCGACGGGGTGGGAGCGAGCTGCGGACGGCCGGGCGCTGTGCGCGCTCGCGACCCGCGCGTGCGAGCTGGACGTGGCGACCGAGGAAGAGCTGCAGCAGGCTGCTTGAATCGAGTCACCTTCCGCCTACTTGGAAGGGGCTTGACGCTAAGACGATTCGTGCTGATGTTGTTGGTGCCGGGGAAACACCCCGGCGGAAAGGAGACCACTTCGAGGACCCTGATGGGAAGCGATCGATTCACGTGACCGAGCTGAGCCCGCATCTTGGGCCCAAGACACGAGCCACAGCGACCAATACTCGCGGAACGCTTCCCCCCTTCATCTTTCTGACCCTATGCGACCCTGCCCCGTTCGAACCTCGTGCGCGCACGATGACCTCAACGGACCCGCAGCTAGCTCACGGAGAGACGACGAGGGACCGAGCCGATCGTATAGGCGGAAACGCGGATCGATCGCTTCCCATCAGGAGACACGGAGTGACCCCATCATGCCAGTGTACAACTACGATACCGGCGCTCGCCTTGAGGGCGTCGCGAGTGACTGCTGATGCGCTCGAGCACGTTGAAGAAATCGAGAGGACCCGATGAAGACGCTGGCGATGATGACGGTCGTGCTGGGCTGCGGCGGAGCTGCAGGTGGAGCCCTCGTCATCGAGGCGCCCGATACGGGTGCCCCGCCCCCTGACGCAGGCGTAGACGCGCGCGCGCTCGAGGACCGGGGGGTTGTGACCCCTCCGAAGCCGGACGCGTCTGAGGGCAAGCCAGAGGCAGCGTCACCGAAGCACGATGGCAACCCCGGAACGGGCCCCTCGGGCGACCCTGACGCGGACAAGGGGTGCAAGACGCAGGCGGAGGTGTGCGTGGTGGGAACGTGCGGCAGTCACTCGGACGGCTGCGGCGGAACCGTGAACTGCGGCTGCGCTTGGGCGTGCACGGCGTTCGACCCCGTCGGCTCGCGGGAATACGTCTGCATGAGCCCTGCGTCGTTCGGCACAACGCCGGAGTGCTTCGCGGGCAAGTGCGTCTTTCTGACCGACTGCAGCGCGTCTACCCCCTGCACCGATGGGCTCGTCTGCCTGGGCAACGTCTGCG
>Ga0187874_10002116_pt1 | contig 15897 bp, 17 predicted proteins | sample June2016WEW_16_1_3_FD_132993 | JGI IMG/M metagenome (GOLD analysis project Ga0187874, IMG submission 132993) | Peatland microbial communities from SPRUCE experiment site at the Marcell Experimental Forest, Minnesota, USA - June2016WEW_16_150 | ecosystem: Environmental > Terrestrial > Soil >... | reverse complement strand
GCTTTTCCTCAAGCTCGATGCTTTCGCCAGCGTTCACAGCGTTCAAAAAGTCTCCACCCAGCAAAAATCCTGAAACTACATGTGCTATTTCGGTTGACGTTTCTCGTTGAGCTTCAACGGTTGAGGCTCCTAGATGGCTGCTTAAAACAACGTTATCCAGCTCTTTGAGGTTGGTTTTGAATTCCGCGCCTTCTGCTTTCGGTTCATCAACGAAGACATCGAGTGCTGCGCCAGCGATTTTTCCTTCCTTTAGCACTTTGTACAGTGCTTCTTCGTCGATGTTGCTGCCTCTTGAAGTGTTAATTAAATAGGATGTTGGCTTCATCATGCCAAGTTCTCTTTCTCCGATAACCGTTTCCTTCCCGCCTGGAGTGTGAACGCTCACATAATCGGCTTTTGCCAAAACCTCTTCCTTGGTCATGAATTTTATGCCTGACTCTAAGCATGGCTTGATGTCGAAGCCTATGACTTCCATGTCAAAGCCACGATGCGCAATTGCAGCCAGCCTTTGCCCGATTCTTCCACAGCCTAAAATCCCCAAGGTTTTATAGGACAGCTCGTTGCCTTTCAGCTTCGCCTTTTTCCATTTGCCGTCTTTCAGCAACTGATGGGCTTGGGGAGTTTTTCTTGAGATCGAAAGCATTAGTCCGATGGTTAACTCAGCCACTGCGTTGGTGCTTCCGTAAGGAGCAGATTTTACAACCATTCCGTTTTCAGACGCTGCCGAGACATCGATGTTGTCATAGCCTACGCCTGCTCTTCCGATGATTTTGAGTTTGCCTTTTGCGCCTGCTTCGATAACTTGCCTCGTGACTTTGGTAGCGCTTCGCACGATTAGCGCATCGAAGCCCTCAATGTCAGCTAAAAGCTTTTGTCCGTCTCGTTTCTGGGTGTCTGTTTCTATGCCCGCCTCGTGTAGCAGTTGTAGGCCTTCTTTTTCCAAACCATCATTTAATAGCACTTTCATTTCTAGCCAACTCCTCCTATGCTTAGCAAGTTGGTGATTTAAGCTGATTGGCAATCTACGGTATTAAATATTCTTCAGAAGCAGATGTTTTTGCTTTCATTCTTGACTTAGATTTTCTTTTTCAAGGCAGCAACTTGTTGCTTGCTCAAACGGGTAGTTGCTACATTAAAGGTTGACACTTCATGACAGTAGGGACAGTGAAGCCGACGCGTGTTTCCGCGGTAGATGGAGATGAAGCTGGCTCCTGGAACCCAATGATAATTAAATTGCCTTTTGCATTTCGGACAGGTTAGCCTCGAAACGGTGTGGGGTCCGTACCTCGGTAGCAGCATAAAAACAACTATGAAAACAATAGCGGTAATTATTACGTAGATTATTAGAAGATCTACCATTGGTTTTCAGTTTTCAAAATGCGTTTGTTTTGCTTATTAATATTTAGTTTAATTCTTTCAAGTTCAGAGTCAAATTTGCATGATTTCGTAATTGCGTAAAAAAGAACTGGAGACTACGCCTTTCTTGCGTAGGATAGAGCTTCTTCGATGTTTTGGAAGCCGTATTTGACTTCGCTAAACTCTTTTATCAGAAGTTGCACATCATGCTTGACCTGTGCGGGTGTTCGTTTTCCCTTTATGACGTCCAGCATGAGGTCGCATAGGTGTTTGATGTCGCTTTCTTTGAAGCCTCTTCGGGTGACGTCTTGAAAGCCGATTCGTAGTCCTGAAGGGTTTTCTTTGCTGCTTTGGTCGTCGTAAGGCAAGAGGTTCTTGTTGAGGATGATGTTTGCGTCTTCGAGGTCTTGAGCAATCTTGTTACCGCCACCGAAACTGCGGATGTCAACGGCAATTTGGTGGCTCTTAGTAAAGCCCTTCTTTTCAGCGAGGACTTTGACGCCGTTTTCAAACAAGTATTGCCCGGCGGCCTGAGCATTCTTCACTATTTGCTTCGCAAAGTCTACGCCGAAAAGTTTCATCTCTAAAGATGCCACGCCGAGAGATGGCAACCTGCCCAGATGCGTGTTTGAAGCGGTAAGCGGGAAAATGGCGAACTGGATTTTTTTGACTGCTTTTTCCAGAGCTGGGCTGTTCTGGTTTCCCATTATGACTCCGCCCTGTGGACCTGGGAAAGTTTTATGGGTTGAGGAAGTGATGAAATCTGCGCCTTCCCGAAGCGGGTCTTGGAATTGGCCTCCAGCTACCAAGCCTAGAACGTGTGATGCGTCATAGGCTACGTATGCACCGACTTCATCGCAGGCGGCTTTTAATTCTTTAACTGGGTGCGGAAAGAGAAAGAGGCTGCCGCCGAATGTAACTATTCCTGGTTTGGCAGCGCGTATTACGTAGGCTGATTTTTCTGCGTCGATGTTGAATTCTTCTGTATCGTAAACGTGATTGATGTTGTCTAAGCCTAGTATGTTGCCTGCTAAACCCGTGTAGTCGTGTGAAATGTGGGCTCCGCAGCTTAGAGGAGTGACAACCATCTTATTGTTTTTTGAAGCTAACGATAAGCCTTTGAAGGTGGCTAGGTTCGCGTGGGTGCCCGAAACCAGGCGTACGTCTGCCCAGTCAGCTTTGAAGAGGCTTTTCATGAGGTCTGTTGTGTAATCTTCAATCTGAGACATGTGCTTCTGTCCCTGATAGTAGCGTTTTTTGACGTGACCTTCTCGGTCGTTGTCTCCTTCGGCGTACCTTTGTGCCAAATCATGTGAGAAACATAGCATCTCGTTGACGGCGGGAGACTTCAACCCCTCGCTGGCAATCATGTTGATGCATTCTTTTTCACGGTACTGCTCGTGTTTGCGGCTTGCCTCGATGAGGTTTTCGAATAAGCTTGAGAAGTTGTCCAACTCTGTTCTTCCCCACACTTGAATTAATCAACCGAATTGCACTTTGCAGTATTTAGCCGTTACCTAGCGAAAAACATGTCGCGGATTAGCCTCAACTCCGCTGGGCAACTTCAGGTTTTATGTTGAATTCGCCGAGTAAGTGCTCTTTGGGTAAAAAGTTAAGTAATGCTTTGCGTTTGGGTGGTAGAAGTTCAAGAATTGGAACATAGGAGCAAACTGCAAGATGAATAGACGCTTAGCCATATGTCTGTCCATAACGCTGATCGTTGTCATCGTCGTGTCCACGTATGCTGCAATTGAGAGTTCGTGGTTCGCTGCGCCTGTGGCGGCGAAGAAGCCGTTCTACGTAGGCGTAACCTACTGCGGCAACAACGTCACCGAAGCCGAGCAGTTGATTGACAGAGTCAAAGGCTACACCAACCTACTGGTGGTGCAGTCGGGCCCTTTGATGGATAACTTCACCAGAATGGAACAGATATGCGACTACGCCGTCTACTCAGGCTTAAACATCATCGTGTACTACTCCCGCAACGGCGACGCAAACAACACCTGCAGCCAATTCGCCAACGTCGCGCCTTCCCGCTACGGCAGCCACTTCCTCGGGCTATACTTCAACGATGAGCCAGGAGGAAAACTGCTTGACCACTACTCCAACATGCTTCTGAAGGTAAACACGGATGATTCAATAAGTGTAGATTCCAACGGCCAATACGATTCTTTTTGGAATACGACAACCTCAATATCAAAAGCCATCAGCTTCCTTAATTCAGGAGAAATCGACATTTGGGCCTCGTATATAAACTTCCAAAATCCCACTGATGACGTAAACAACGAGACGGTGTACTGCACTAATGGGACAATTTACTTTTCATCAACCCCAACGTCCACTGAAAGCAAACTTGAGCCGTTGTATTTGTGGTATCTGCCCAACGGCACCGTCCTGGACAAGCTAGACAAGAACGGCGTTGCAGTAACTGTCTACGGAAGTATCTCCGGGTTTGAGCCTTACAGGCAAGTTTGGGATTCAAGACCCATAAAGACTTACTCCGACCTCGCAAACGATTACGTTTACACGCAGCGGCACTACTTGGGCACAGACGCAATTGGCAACAGTTCAAACGTGAACCTTTTCACTTCAGACTACGCCCTGTACTGGTTTGACTACAAAGCAGGCTACAACACCTTGTTTGCAGAGTTGTTCGGAACCAAAACTGACTCGCAGACTCTGGCTTTGATTAAAGGCGCTGCTGACATGCAGGGAAAAAGCTGGGGCGCGATGATTGAATGGGCAAACAGAACGACGATTACCCTGCAAACTGGCACCCAAATCTACAATGAAATGCGGCAAGCTTACAGGGACGGCGCTGAATACGCTGTGGTCTTCAATTATCAGGGTGAACAGCAAGTGCAAAATAACAACAGCACCACCACTTCCAGCAGCAGTGGTCTTCTGCAGGCCACTCAGTTTGCCGCCATGGAGAAGTTCTGGAGCAACGTTGTGGAGAACCCAAAAGAAACCAACAACGTCAAAGCCAAAGACGCTTTGGTTTTGCCAGCAAGCTTCGGCGGAGGCATGCGAAATAAAGACGACGGCACATGGGGGTATTGGAATCCTGACAACACCACCCAGCAAGTGTGGAACACGCTGCAGAGTTCTCTTGCCAAATACGGTTCGAAACTAGACATAGTCTACGATGACTCAGCGTACCCGACGGCTGGGCGGTACCAGCACGTCGTCTACTGGAACCAAACCACATGAGCCAACGATTAAAGCAAGTACATGATTATGTAAAAGACTTCTCCTGAAAGGAACGCAAACCACCAGATGTAGAAAAGAGGCGAAGTCAGTAAACGGTGATAGCGGTTTTGTTTTTTTGTGCGAAGCGCCCAAAAACCCGTGATTAGTACCAGAATTTCCAGGGTCATGACAATAATCGCTACGGGCACGTGAACAACCATGAAGTAAATGTTTAGAAGAGGAGTCATTTGCAAAGTTTCTCCGTTCACCGCTCCGCCAAAAGTTCTGTAAACCATGTAGCCGATTGAAACCGAAAGATCCCAAACAATAGCTGCAAATCCGGAAATCGGGTGGTAACGCTTCTTGCTTCTTCCAGTTAAGAATGCGTGGACAAACAGAAAAGCCACGGGAATCAAAGCGATTGCGACAAATGTGCTTGCAAACGGAGCAGTTGTCATGATGTATCACTAATGGTTCAATGGGGTATGAAGGGCTTGCTAATTAAGAGTACGGTTTCTTGTTTCTGTTTGGCTTGGGGGCTGGGTTATTTTTGCGATGATCACTCCGCCTGATAGGATGCTGTTGTTGAGGAAGGTTATTTCTTTTCCAGAATCTAATAGGATGGTAGTGTTGAAGGCGGTGATTTCTTTGACTGCGCCTTGTTCATTCATGAATGAAGTTACTACTCGATCGCCTACCTTGTAGTGTAGCCTGCTTTCTTTCAGCGTTTCATTTTTACGGACTGCTGTTATGATTACTCCCCCAGATGCGATGGCGCTGTTTGGAATCGTGATTTGACCTACATCTGTTTGAATTCTCATGACAAGAGCGGTCATTTCAATGACCTTCCCGGGAATGTTGTTGACCATCACGCTATCTCCAACCTTAAACTTGTAATTGGTGAAAACCAGAAAACCTGACAGGATGCTGCCGACGAACGTGGAAATGACTAAGCCTGCCGTGATTGAAATTATTCCCGCACCTGTTAATAGGTCAGTTGAGCGAACACCGACGGTTTCTAGAATTCCAAAAGTGGCGAATAGAAGGGCGATCAGAATCATAACGTAGTAAATTATCGTAGACGCTTGGGAGCCCACTCGCTGAGTCATAAAACCCCTAAAACGCAGTATGATTCCTACTGCAGCCAACGAAAAACCAATAATGATGATTATTCTCACTGCCTCGCCTAGAATCTGAGAAAAACTGATGGGCTGAGGTTCAATGAATTGGTTGAAAAGGTAGAGGACAGCAACCGTCAAAGTTAAAGTTACGATTAAGTAAACAAAGAGTCGTTGCAATGATGGTATAACCTTAGCCATCTTGAACCTTCATAGCCATAGTTTGCGAGCATGTTTCTATAGTTTTCCTAACGACTTTGTTTACTCGCTCTTCACATTTTGTTTTACAAAACTTATCGATGTTCGAAAATGATATATGCGTTCTGAAAGAGTAGTTTATTTATGTCTGCGCCCAACTGCCCATGCCCGAAGAAAGATTGCTCCCGCCACGCCAACTGTCAAGAATGCGTGGACTGTCATAAGGCGAAGAATGAGTTGCCGTTTTGCGCCAGGTAAATCGCGGATGACTGACGAATCAGACATAGACGCTCGAAGGAAACGGATGAAAATACAGGCAAAGTTCTGGAACCAAGTTGGCGCTTCGGAACATGTTAACTTGCCCAAGCTGAAAGACGCTATCAAAAAAGAATTTGACTCCGCTGACAAGAGGTTTGTTGAGGCGCAGGTTCGGCTGATGCAGTCTGAAGGGCGTGTAAGGGTGCAGGAGAAAGCGAAGGTTTGGATCAAGCAGCCTGACGAGGGTTGACGGATTTTTCCCAGCAACAGTTCTGCGTTATGAGTTATTCTTTTTCCAGCCAGTTTCTTGAGTGCATTACTGTTTGTCCAGCAACTTTCAAAGACAAGGCGTCCTCATACGGACATGCTTCAACGCATCTTGCACACAGGATGCATCGGGATTCCGTTACGTCGCCTCCCTTCTTTTCATACACATCCGTCGCTTGAGTGGGGCAAACCCGTTTGCATACGCCGCATTTCGTGCATTTCTGTTCATTCTTCTCCAATTTGGTAATCGCTATTTGCTTGAAAGGTGTAAAACTGCTAAACGCAGCGGTTATGGCTCCCAACGGGCAGATCCTGCAAAAGAAGCGCCTGTAAGCCAACGCCAAAGCTGTGATTGCGATTAGAATGATGATGTTTATGGATGAAATATAGCCGCCTCGAATCGCCAGTGGCCCATAAATGATCTGGGACACGTAAGAGTACTTCATAGAACCTATGGCACACTCAGCCAACACGCAAAGCGGACGCATAGGACAAACCAAACAGAAAGGTTCATTGAGGAACCCGACGTTGCCTGCCTCGGTTCCTTCAGGTCCACCCGGAGTTGTGCCCGGAATTAGTTGGTGACCGAAAATCTCGTACGAAGCGAAAATAACGCTGAGAATTAGGAAAATCGCAATTATTACCCACCTTGATTGACTGAGCGCCTTGTTAGTCTTCTGTGAAAAGCTCAGGTGCTTCAATCGAGTTGCTTTTCGCACCCGCGTCAACAAGTCCTGATAGAGGCCAAACGGGCATAACCAACCGCAGAAAAACCTGCCCAGAAGGATGGCCGCCACAGCAACCAAACCTATGACGATGCCTATTTTCTCAAGACCTGACGTTGAGTAAACGACGTCGTAGCCCCTTGCGTAATTCCAAAATGGAAAAATATAGGCTTGAATCTGCCAGATTGGACAGGTCACGGTCCTTCCATTGGGATAATAGCAAGCCAAAACTGGAAGAGAGATGCCGTCTGGGAACTGATTGCCTAGCAGGTTGCCTCCAAGCAGAAGGCTGCGTGGAGCCATCCCCAAAGGCGCGTACAGCGGAACATCGAATGGACCTAAAATCAACCCCATGAAAAACGCAAAGACAGCAGCGACTTGGACAAAAAGCCTAAGCGAGCTAATGTTCTTGGTTTTGTCTTTGGTCAACTTGTAGATAAGGAGGATTCCGACTGCAACTATGGTGACGTATATGGGCAGCACTATGTAACTGGGGGTTTGCCACGTCACAAGCAAATCCTCCGCGACCTTTCAGACTTCGAAACCGCCAAGTGCCGCCTAAGCATTTCGGCTCAACTCTTTCTCTTCCCGCCTTTTAACCTCAACCTTCACAACTACTGCCACAACAATTGTTACTGCAACAGCCACTGTTACCGCAATCGCAACTGAATGTGCTTCATAGAAAGGCAGGTTGGAAACTCCTAGCTGACTCATGAAGCCAAAATAAATGATGGTTATGTTCCCAGTTAAGCCAGTCACGGTTACAGTTCCGTTGTGCGAGACACTCCAATTGTTGCTTACGAAGGTGCCGTTAGTCAAAATAACCCAGTCGACGCTGCTTCCCCCGTAGGTACCTACATCCATGTTTATCATCTGCTCTCCTTTGCCTTCAGCTATGTAGTCGAGGCGTTCATTTGGGAAATAAACGGTTGTAACGTAATGCCAGTAAACGGTAACGTTCGAGTTCCTGGCTGAAATCGTGAAGTTTTCTAAAGGATCCGAGCCGTTAAGACGCAGGTTTGTAAAAACCCAGTTGTTGCCTTCAAACTCTGCTGAAGAGTAGTTTCCATTTACCCCAAAGGTAACGATGCCGTTGTAGGCGGGAACGCCGAATTTGGCGTCAGGCCCAAAAGCCTTGCTGCTTTGAGCCAAAGCGTTCGGACAAAACAATGGGAAAAGGAGCGCGAAAACGATTATGGCGAGTCCAAAACCAACGCGTTTTCTAGTAATGCCGCTTAGCCCTCCCACATTTTCCATATAATAATTTCTTTCAGCTATAAGGCTTTTCAGACTCCATAATCTTCCATTAAAGTTCTCCAGCGGACAGATTTTAGTAATAGATGTTTATTTGTTTCCTTCTTCGTTGCAGACGCGCGGCTTACTGCGGGTCAAAAATTGGAAAACGGGAATGGAATTTGAAATGAACCGTAAAGGAGTCAGTTACGATGTTGGGCGTGTGATGGGGTTCAACTGGCATCCCACCTTTGACTCGAGTCCGTCGAGAGCTTGCGATTATCCGAAATGATTTGCACTGCAACGCAGTGAGGATTTGCGGGCTTAATATTGATCGATTAATAATGGCTTCTGAAGCTGCTTTGGAGCAAGGTTTGGAGGTTTGGCTTTCACCTGAAATGTGGGATAAAATGCCAGAGAAGACGCTCAAATACATTACAAAAGCTGCAGTCGAAGCAGAGAAGTTGAATCAGACTTATCCAGAGCGGTTAGTGTTCAGCGTTGGTTCTGAGTTAACTCTTTTTATGCGGGGAATCGTCGAAGGAAGAGACTTTGCTGCTCGAATAAAGAATCCCAATTTGATCTCTCACTTGAAAGCTGGAGACCACAATAATCCCCTCAACCAATTCCTCTCTAAAACGGACGATTCTGTAAGAAAAGAGTTTCATGGAAAATTAACGTACGCCTCTCTTGTCTGGGAAGCGGTAGATTGGAAGCTCTTCGATTTTGTTGGTGTAGATCATTATAGTATCAACCGAATTGAAGACAAATATGTCGAAATGCTCAAGCCAGCTTTCACTCACCATAAGCCAGTCGTGGTAACAGAGTTCGGGTACGCCACGTGTCAGGGCGGTCTTGGTTCGGAGGGCTTCTTGAACTCATCAGGCCTGGGCGGGGATATCATAGATCTCAAATCACAGTTTCTACATCAAATACCCCTTTTGGGCAGATTTGTGCGGCCCCATATTAAAGGGAAACATGTCCGCGATGAGGAATGGCAGGCCCGTAAACTGGTAGAAAACCTAGAGGTTCTCGAAGAGGCAGGCGTAGATGGAGCCTTCGTGTTCCAATTTATTTCACAAATTACTCCTCACAATGAAGACCCTCGATTTGACCTTGACATGGCGAGCTCCAGCCTTGTAAAATATTATGATGACGGCAAACACGGCAAAACTTACCCGGACATGCCTTGGGAACCAAAGGAATCTTTCAGGGCTGTGGCAGACTATTACGCTAAGCATTGATTGACTCTATTCTTCGGAAAAGTTTGCCTAGTTTATTTATTATCGTGAACCTACCCTCTAAGAATAGGCATATTGAATGGCTGCGCGGGCAAAAGCCAACATTCGGCTAAAACTTCAATCTGAGAAGCAATTGACCACACTTTTCAAGGCGCTCGATCCTGAAGCCAAAGCGACTATGACAAGACGCGCCGTTGTGAAACTTGAGAAAGACGGTTTGTCTCTCGTGCTAAAAGTTGAAGCGGAGGACACTGTTGCATTGCGGGCGACTCTAAACGCTTATTTGAGATGGATGGGTACGGTGATTAATGTTATTGACGCAGTGAGCGAAGCCAAGCTTGGGTAGTTGTTATTTGTATTTGGCTTTGAAAACTAAGATTGTCAGTGCTTGAATGAATGCTAAGGAATTCGCCAGTATGATGGGCAAGTCTTTCATGTAGATACCGTAGACGAACCACAAAAAAACGCCGCCGCAGAAAAGCGCAAACATCCCTCTCGAGATGTCTTTGGTTGACTTGGTTTTCCAAACTTTCATCAACTGTGGAAGAAGTGAAACAGTTGTAAAGGCTGCAGCGATTAAGCCAAGGATCGTTATTGTGTTTATCATGCTCTTACGCCAATAGTTTGCAAATGAACAGTATTTAGGTTTCGCCTACAGTTTATACAGCCTTCTTCGTGTGATGGTTGTTGATGTAGCGGCACAATCACAAATGTTCTTAAAACAAGTTAGCTTTCTCAACCTTGAGAGCACAAACTGATTCGAAATCTTTGTTCTCGTACTGAAACGGTGAATTGGCGATTGAGTCATCGGAGTTTTCGATCTAAGAAGCTACCCGAGGCAGAGGATTCAAACTCTAAGGGAATTTCTCCCACACTCCGCGAAGAAGGACGGACTGTCAGTTGCCAAGCGCTGGAGAGAAGAGAATTCTTGAAACTGACAGCCTTAGCAGCAGGCGGAGGCTTAGCCGCATTTTTCTTATCTGACACTCTGAAGCCATTGGGTTTTGTTTCGAAAGCAACGAATCAGCTTCTTGAAGCCCCAGGACAAGCAACTCAAAGAATGGGGTTGATGGCAACCGTTGCAGATTCCGCTTTGACCGTTTTAGATCCTACAACCATTCCAAAGTTCGAAAATGAGCTGGTGGGTCCCCCGCCTGTTTTCCAGCCTAATGTCGTGACAAACCAAGGCAAAGTGATTCGACACGACTACACAGTGTCCATGGCAAGTTTTACTCAACAAATTCTTCCTCCCTCCATGAAACTGATGACCCCTGTTTGGGGTTACTCAGGTTTAGCCGCCGACGCGATAACGGGGTCATCTTTAGGTTCCATGCAAAGCACTCCCGGACCGACTTTTGAAGCCATCAGAGGCATACCCATCCAAGTTCAATGGCAAAACAACATTACATCCTCCTACATGTTACCAGTTGACCCCACAATTCATTGGGCCAACCCAAACAAAAGCCCCATGTCCGCTAAGCCCTTCCCCACCTATCCGCCAGGATATCCAAACGCCCAATCTCCTGTTCCTCTCGTCACTCATCTTCACGGCGGCGAAAACCAATCTTACTCTGACGGAGGTCCAAATCAATGGTTTACGTACGATGGAAAGCACGGCGAAGCATACTATACAGCTGAAAAAGCTGGTTCGAACGCCGCAGTCTACTATTATCCTAATACTCAGCAACCGACTACCCTGTGGTACCACGATCATGCTTTAGGCGTCACTCGACTAAACGTGTTGTCAGGGCTAGCAGGTTTCTATTTGATACGCGAATCTACTGGAAATGACAAAGTCGCGGCTGTACTGCCGACTGGAAAATACGAGATGCCGCTTGTGATTCAGGATAGAACCTTCAACAGCGATGGCTCCTTAAGTTATGCATCCGTTGGCTTCGTACCTGACACCCATCCCTTCTGGGTAAACAGTTTCCTAGGCAACGCAATAATGGTAAATGGCAAGGTCTGGCCCAACATGAACGTTGACAGGGGACAATATTGGCTCAGAATCCTAAACGGATCAAACACGCGATTTTACGGTCTCAACTTTTCAAACGCGATGACCTTCATCCAGATAGGAAGCGACGGCGGATACCTGAAAGCTCCAGTTGCCCTTACCTCTTTAACTTTAGCGCCTGCTGAACGCGCTGACATAATAGTTGACTTTTCCAATCTTGCACCCGGAGAAAAAGTCACATTGCAAAACTCTGCGTTGCTCTCAACCTCTGGCATCGAAACACAAACCGTCGGACAAATAATTCAGTTCACAGCCAACAACGCACAAGGAACGGTTCCCTTCAACATCGCTTCAGCGCCAAAACCCTTCAACCCTACACTTGCAGACTCAAACTTTCCAACCCTGGCAAAACCGACGAAGCAGCGTATTCTGACGCTTTACGAGATTGCTGCTTCAAACGGCTTAACAGTTGAAGCTTTACTTGACGGACAAACTTGGGATTCGCCCACTTCGGAAACACCTGAGTTAGGTGCAACCGAGGATTGGGTGATTGTTAACCCAACTATGGACGTCCACCCGATTCACGTCCACTTGGTGCAGTTTCAACTTGTCCAGCGTCAATCGTTAAACGCGCCAGGTTCATATGTAGACGAATGGTTAAGCATCAACGGACAACCGCCGTTCAGTCATCCGACAAAAAATGTTCATTCGCTCTCTTCCTTCATGCTTACTACGGTAACTCAACCCCAGCTACAAGAGCAATGCTGGAAAGACACGATTACTGTAAACTCCGGAGAAGTTGTAACAATCCGCGTAAGATTCGCGCAACAAGACGGCACTGGCTTTCCGTTTGACGCAACTGCAGGGCCAGGATACGTTTGGCATTGCCATCTCCTCGAACATGAGGACAACGAAATGATGCGTCCTTACAAAGTAACATCGCCAGCTTCAGTCGTGGTTCCTTTAGCAGTTTCCTCCGCTGTCGCGGGTGCAGCCGTTCTGTCCGCAGCATACTATTATCAGAGAAGACGAAAGAAGAAGGTTGCAAGCCTCGAAACCACTAGTCAAACATCTCGGTTGTTGAATAACCAAGAAATGCCTCAACAGCAAGAAGTATCACATGCAAAAGATGATTATTAGTTTCTGCAGGATTCTGACAGCTCAATCACAGTTAAGTTTTCTTAGTCAAAAAGGTTTAAATAAACACTGTCTCATTTCGTATATGCTTTCAATGTAAAAACGGATGAAAATTTAGCATGTCACAGGAATATCGTCATATACTTCGTATCATGGGTACAGACGTTCCAGGTACCCTCAAGACTTCTTACGCTATCGCACAAATAAAAGGCGTCAGCTCAAGCCTTTCAAACGCGATTTTGAAGAAGGCAGAAGTCAATCCTGACCTGCGAGTAGGCTTCCTTACAGAGTCAGACATATCAAAGATCGAAAACGTTATTCGGGAGCCTGCAAAGTACAGTCTTCCAACTTGGCTTTTTAACAGACGAAAAGACTCTGAAACGGGAAAAGACATGCATCTTCTCAGCGCCGACTTAGTTCTGAGGACGAAGCAGGATATTGATGATGCAAAAAACATCAGATCTTGGCGTGGATACCGCCATGCCTACAGCCTCAAAGTCCGTGGTCAACACACTAAAACAACTGGAAGAGCTGGCAAGGCTTTAGGCGTTAAGAAGAAAACTCTCTTACAGAAACCCGGGGGAGCTGCACCTGCCGAAGGAGGCAAATAAGCATGGGAGATCCAAAGAAGCAACGTAAGAAGTTCGATACTCCACGGTTCCGCTGGCGCAAGGATATCCTTCAAGAAGAACTCAAACTTCTGGGTCAATACGGCTTGCGTAACAAGCATGAACTTTGGCGACACAAGACAACCCTGTCTAAGACCCGAGGCATCGCCCGTTCACTTATCAGCAAAACTCCTGAAGAACGAGCAAAAATGGAAAATGAGTTGCTGACAAAACTCAAGAAAGTAGGCATTTTGCAGGAAACTGCGGTTTTGGACAACGTCTTAGACTTAAGCATAGAAGACATTTTGGAGCGTAGGCTTCAAACAATCGTTTTCCGGAAGGGTTTAGCAAGAACCGTTTTCCAGTCACGACAACTAATCACTCACGGACACGTAACCATTGACAACCGCCGAATAACACTTCCAGGATACATGGTCGCGAAGTTAGACGAACCCAAAGTTATCTATTCACCTGAAAGCGCCGTTGCAAACCAAGCCCACCCATTACGCGCCGGTCTATCAGTTGTGGCCAAGCAGCCTGAAATCAGGCAGCCTGCCCGAGGAAGACGAGGCGGAAGAGGAGGCGGCAGATTCTGAGCGCCAACAGCAAAAGAAATGAGAAATGGGCAATCGTCCATATCTTTAGCTCATACAACAACACGCTAATACACATCACTGACATTTCAGGTGCGGAAACAATCGCTCGAACCAGCGGCGGCATGTTTGTTAAAGCAGACCGCATGGAGTCGTCCCCGTACGCTGCGATGCGTGCAGCAACCGGCGCGGCTGAAGTAGCCAGAGACAAAGGAATAACAGCAATTCACATTAAAGTCAGAGCTCCAGGCGGCAGTGGCCCAAGAACTCCCGGTCCAGGTGCCCAAGCAGCTATCCGTGCATTGGCAAGGTTTGGGTTCCGAATTGAACGGATCGAAGAAGTTACACCTATTCCCCACGATGGCACAAGAAGGCCTGGCGGCAGAAGAGGAAGAAGAGTCTAAACTCAGTTTCCCTTCTTTATTGACAGAAAAATTGAAATAATGCACAATATCTCTATTGAACGCAAAAACCTATTACAGTAATCTTATTGGAGTGTCTCAGCAAGTGAAAATGGAAATCCTTGAAAAAACCGATAGCAACCTCCGCCTGACCATCAGGGACGCGGATGTTCCGTTAATGAACGCTCTGCGTCGCATAGCGCTTGCTGAGGTGCCGACCATGGCGATTGAAGAAGTCGTCATGATTGAGAACAGCTCCATACTGCAGGATGAAATAATCGCTCACAGGCTTGGCCTCACCCCGCTGAAAACTGATTTGGATGCCTATAACCTTCCTGAAGAATGCGAGTGCCAAAGCGAATTTGGGTGTCCCCAGTGCCGCGTGACATTGACACTTGACGCTGAAGCAAAGGAAGGGACAAGGACAGTTTATTCGGGCGAGGTCGTGTCTGAAAACCCCGAGATCATTCCAGTGTCCGACAAAATCCCGATTATCAAACTTGCTAAGAACCAGAAGCTGAAGCTTGAAGCCTATGCCCGTTTAGGAAGAGGCAAGGTTCACGCTAAATGGCAGCCCGTTTCAATGTGCGCTTACAAGTATTACCCAAAAGTAACTGTCCCTACAGAGAAATGCGAAGAATGCGTAAAATGCGTCGAGATCTGTCCAAAAAAGGTCCTCGAAATTAAAGATGAAAAAGTCGATGTCCGAGACCTCTTGGCATGTAACCTCTGCATGGACTGCGTTGAAGCCTGTCCAAAAAAGCCTTCGCCGCTCAAGGTAGACTGGGAAAAGAACGCTTTTGTGATGAGTATCGAGTCCACAGGCGCGCTTCCTCCGGGACGCATACTCCAAGAAGCCGCCAAAACGTTAGGTAAACAACTCGATGAAATTGAAGAATTGTTAAAGGCTGAATCGCAATGAAAGAGTCAAAAACAACAAATCCCGAATTAATCAAACTTATCGATTTACTCAAAAAAGAAAGCAAAGAAAAACAAGCAGGCATCTGGCTTGACCTGGCAGAATACCTCTCAAAAACCCGCAGTCAACGCATAGCCGTCAATTTGAGCACCATAAACAGGAACACGAAACGCGCTGACACAGTGGTTGTACCGGGCAAAATCTTAGGATCAGGCAACATAAACCACTCTCTCACCGTCGCTTCGTTTGCCGCTTCTGAAAAAGCCAAAGCAAAGGTTGTTGCCGCAAAAGGGAAATATATTTCGATTCCTGAGCTCTTGGAGAAAAATCCTAAGGGCGCAAACGTCAAAATTATTCGGTGAAAAACATGCAAACCACGAAAACTCCAGTTGTCCTCGTTAACGCTGAGGGATTAATAGTTGGCAGATTAGGAAGTAAAGTCGCCAAGTTGCTCCTGAACGGGGAAGAAGTAATCATACTAAACGCTGAAAAAGCCGTGTTCTCAGGCAAAAAGAAGAGCAAAGTTGCAGAAGCAAAGCAGTTTCTTGAAGTAGGCGCACCTGAACGCGGTCCATTTCACTATCGTAGACCCGACAAGTACCTGCGCAAGACCCTCCGCGGAATGCTTCCATTCAAGCAGCCGAAAGGCAAAACAGCCTATAAACGCCTCAAAGTCTTCATGGGCGTACCCCTG
>Ga0187874_10002108_pt1 | contig 15952 bp, 15 predicted proteins | sample June2016WEW_16_1_3_FD_132993 | JGI IMG/M metagenome (GOLD analysis project Ga0187874, IMG submission 132993) | Peatland microbial communities from SPRUCE experiment site at the Marcell Experimental Forest, Minnesota, USA - June2016WEW_16_150 | ecosystem: Environmental > Terrestrial > Soil >... | reverse complement strand
ACCCGCCGCGTTTTCTCCGTCAGCCAGTTGACCGCCGACATCCGCCGCCTCCTGGAAAAACATCTCGGCCAGGTCTGGGTCGCCGGCGAAATCACCAATTGCCGCGCCCAGTCCTCCGGCCACGTTTATTTCACCCTCAAAGACGCCGCCGCTCAAATCAATTGCGTCGTCTTCCGCGGCGATCCCGTCGCGGACCGCGCCGCCTTGCAGGACGGACGGCAGGTGATTGTCAAAGGCGAACTGACGGTCTATGAGCCGCGCGGCCAATACCAATTGCGCGTGCTGGCGGTGGAATTGCAGGGCGTGGGCGCGCTCCAGGCCGCGTTTGAAAAACTCAAGCTCAAGCTCGCCGCCGAGGGCCTCTTCGCCCCCGGACGAAAAAGGCCGCTGCCGCCATTTCCGCAACGCATCGGCCTGGCGACTTCCCCGTCCGGCGCGGCTATTCGCGACGTGCTGCACGTCGTGCAACGCCGCAACCCGGCCCTGCAAATCATTCTGGCCCCATGCGCCGTCCAAGGCGCGGGCGCCGCGGCGGAAATCGCCGCCAGCATCGCCCTGCTCAACCAATGGTCGCTCCTTCCGGGCCGCAAACTGGATGTCATTTTAATCACGCGCGGCGGCGGCAGCCTCGAAGACTTGTGGGCCTTCAACGAGGAAATCGTGGCGCGCGCCATTTTTCATTCGGCCGTCCCGGTCGTTTCCGCCGTCGGACACGAAATCGACTTTACAATCAGCGATTTTGTGGCTGACCTGCGCGCGGCCACGCCGAGCGCGGCGGCGGAAATCCTGACGGAAGCGGTGTTTGCGAGCGGCAAATGGATCGCGCAGGCGCGCGGCCAAATGCGCGAGGGCCTGCGCCGCCGGCTGGCCGCCGAACAACGGCATTGCCATCAACTGGGCCAGCGCCTCCTGGCGGCTCACCCGCGCCGGCAATTAAACCAGCGCCTGCAACGGCTGGACGATTTGCAGACCACCCTCTCGCGCCGCGTCCGAAGCGGCCTGCAAAAGCTGCAACTGGCCGCGCGCAACCTGGGGCTGCGCCTGGGCCGGGTGCGACCGAGCCAGGCCCTGGCGCGGCGGGGCGAATTGTTGCGCCAGACGCGGCGCCGCTTATGCGAGCAAGCCGGACGGCAACTGCAATCCCGGCGCCAGCATTGCGACGCGCTGGCGGCGCGCCTGCGCCTGCTCGCCCCCGATCAAGTCCTGGCGCGCGGCTACTCGATCACCCTGGACGCCGCCAGTGGCGAGGTTATCCGCTCGGCCCGCTCCACGCGCCCCGGCCAGAAATTGCGGACCAAACTCAAAGCCGGCGAAGTGCGCAGCATCGTGGAACCGGGCAAATGAGCGTCATTGTCGCTGCGTCATGTAGGACCCGCAAGACTTGGCGCCGGCCGCAATTGCGTGAGCGGCTTGACCCAAGAACCGTTGCAGTACATCCCGGGGAGCGCACGCGCCCTCGCGTGCAGCGGTCGGCGCCCTCGCCGACCGCTTCTTCGCTCTCCTACCCAATTGTATAGGTCATCGCTCGGCGGTAACGCCGCCTTAAAGGGAAGCCTGGAAGTCAAGCCTAAAACATTCGACATCTGACTTTGACGGGAGAAACAGGATAATGGCATGATCCCAATTCTTCTAATCGGCAGCCGAATTGTTGAATGTTGATTCTGCTGAAAAACCTTCCATGGTCAAAAAGAAACACTTGAAAACACCACCAAAACACTCCCATCACTCAGAAAAAGCCGCCCACAATCGATCCTGGCAATTCCTCTACTTGACTCTATTTCCTGGATTTGGTGAATTTTCAAAACAGGGGGTTTTTTCAGCAGAATCGAATGTTTAGATGTGACCCCACAGGCCGCAACATTTGGAAGCACCAAAGCAACGCGACCCCCAGCCTGGCCTTCGCTGCCTAATGAACCCTTCAAATCTCAAACCAGTTTGTCCTGCACCCTCCGTGGTTAAATCACGAAAATAAAAATTGACGCGCGGATGCGACTCTTGATAATGTAAATAATGTAAAAAGCAACGCATGAAGAACCGGGCCACAACAATCCGAAGTCTCACTGATGGCGTCAACTCGCCCGCCATTTTTGGATCCCAATCGGACCAACTTCCGTCACCGCCAACATTTTCGGGACGGCTGGGGCGTTTTACGAAGGGCTGCCGCCAATTTTTTACCCTTGCCTACAAATCGAAAGCAGAATGTTGCGAGAGTTACCAAAACCAAGAACTGACCCATTCATAAGAAAGTCTCAATTATATCATAACCTAACTCATCGACCATGAAAACAGCAAGCATATTGAAAGCGAGCAGCCTACTAATAACAATGTTGGTTTTTCTGTGCCCAGGTTCAACCACAATGGCAAACACTTTTTCTGATAGCTTGAGCGAAGAAACCCTTAACCCGCTGTGGTGGACGGTTGACACCAGTAGTGGTAATTGCACCGTGGCTCTCACCAATGGAAGCGTTGTAATGACGCAGGGGACCTCTGGCGATGCCAATCTTGTCTTGAGTTTTATGTCTCAGGGCGACTTTTCTGCCGCTGTAGACTATGCACTGCTTTATTGGCCCTACAATAATGGGGAACGGCTTGGGATTCGCACTTCCGTTGGTGCAGTGGAGCGAATTAGCGACAATGGCTTTGGCGGTGAGACGTATACGACCGATGTAAATCACGTGATCAATATCTCCGCTCCAACCAGTGATGTGAACGGCACGTTGAAAATTGAAAGAATCGGCACTGTGACCACTGGCTATTATTTGAACAGCGGTTCCTGGACACAAATTGGCTCTACTGATTCTGGCATCTCATCGGCTGTCAGCATTGAGCTTTCCATCTGGCCGGCCGGTATTACTCCAGGAGTTGAGGTTGCGTTTAGTAATTTCTCGGTCACTGCTTCGAATATTTCGTCTCAGTTGGCGATAATACGTTCCGGCGCGGATGTAATTTTGACGTGGCCGACCAATGTCGCCGGGTTCACTTTGCAATCCACCACGAACCTAGTTTCCGTGGCGGCCTGGAGTACGGTTTCTCCAGGACCGGTCGTCATCAACGGGCAGAACACGGTGACTAATGCGATCTCGCTTACCCAGACGTTTTACCGGTTGAGCCAGTAATCGCGGCCCGCGTTTGACGCGCTGCCGCTTGGGCCGTTGGCGCGGGCGGAACGTGTAGGAAAATTGCGGTCAAAGGGGTCAAACCAGAATGGCGCTTAGATAAGCTTTTTGTTGTTTCTAGGGTTGTTTTTGGGTCTGTTTTTGGTCTGTGCTACTTTTTGTGCTACTTTTGGGGTCGGAACCTCGGCCCTTTGCGACAGGGGGAAAACCGGCATGAACCGATACAACAGATTCATTATCAATGGTTTGCGCGTGTGGCAAGCGATGGTGTGCAACGGGTTGAAACAGCTTAAAGTCAAAGTCAAAGGTCGGTCCTCGGAAGTTGGTATTTCCGGCTGAGTTGCCGGCGTCGGCCCGTTGCGCCGGTTTGTCCCTGTTTCCTTAACATCCCCCGCTTCCCCAGCACCGGACCGGATCGGACGAAACGCCAAGGGCATAGGGCGCAAAGACGCAAAGAGTTCTGAACTTTCCTTGGCGCCTTCGCGTCTTTTGCCCTTTGCGTTGTTCTGCACTCCGCGAAAAAAAGGCCGGGAAAACCTCAAAAAGTAACAAAAAGACTTGCCGAGACACAGAACTGTGTCATATTTCCACCGTGCGAGAGCTTGCTCTTTGACATAAAGCGCAGCCGCCGGGGAGCGGTCCTGTTCACTCGCCGCAGGACGGACCCAGGCCGCCAGCAATGGCGTCATTCGCGGCCGCCGCATGGCCAATCGTGCTAAATCGCGGTGAATCGTGCCAAATCGTGCCAAATCGTGCTAAATCGTGCCTAATCGTGCCAGAAAAAGAAAAATTTCAGGCCGCACCCTCCGCGCGCGCCCGTAATTTAGTCTTGGCCTCCTCCGAAAACGCGAAGGCCGCGCTGCCGACCAGCCAGGCAAACGCCCCGGGCAGGTCGCCAAACGCCCCTTCCAACTGGGCTTCGTAAGCCCGGCCCAGGATGCCGGCAAAGTCCTTCCCAGGCCGCAAGCCGGCCTCGATCAAATGACGCCCCATCAGAATCGGTTCCGGCGGCCTGGCCCGCACGTTCAAGTCCCGCGCCCGCGCCTGCTGAGCGCTGCGCGCGCGAAATTTCACTGCCAACCGGTGGGGCGTGAGGATTCTTGATGCAATAACGCGCGCTAATGAACGGTCAACGTCAGCCCCATGTAGAGTTGGGGGCTGGTCATGGGTATGCTGAAAAGGTGGCTGGGCGGCGCGGCGGTGGGGTCGCCGGTGTCGGGGACGGCGTGCCAGTCGTTGGGTTGCATGGTCGCGCTCCACTGCGCGCCATAGGTGATTCCGCTCACCCCGGCGGGTTCGGTGAAGCTGTAGAAAAGATTGCCGCCGCCCATCTGCACCTGCGGGAGCAGGGCAGCGCTGGCCGTGCTGGGATCCTGATACGGCCCGAGATAGGCAAAGACCTGAATATTCCGGACACCGGTTTGGTAAGGATCCGCATTCAAGGCGGCACTGCTGCTGGTCGGGTCACCAAACCACATCTGCTGCCAGCTTAAGGGGTTCACCAGCGTGATGAAAATGCCGGTCACGCTGTAGCTGACACCCAGGCTGTTGGTGGCATAGGCTGCATAGGAGTAAACGGTATCCGGCGTGAGGCCGCTGACAGTGACCGTGAAGGCGCCCGTCGTGGCGATGCCGGCGGCGTTGCTCGCCATCGTGTCGCCGAGCTGCGGGTTGCTGTCAACGGCCGTGGGCGCATAGACCACGCCAATGCCGATGAGGGTTGCTCCCCCATCGCTCTCCACAACGCCACCGAGCGTGGCCGTCGTGGCGGTGACATTTGCGGACGCGGGCGTATCGACCGTCGGGATCGTGGGTGCCGCCACGACAATCTCCACTACGGCGTTGCTGCTGGTTCCGTTCGGACCTGTCAATTGGTAAGTGAAGCGGTCATTGGGGGTGCCAACTTCGGGATCGCTGCCATTGCTGATATATCCCGGTTTGGGTGTATAGCTGAATGATCCGTTCGCGTTCAGAACAAACGAGGATGCGTAGTGCGGTTTCGTGACGAGAACAGCAGACACGCCGCTGTTGAAATCGGCAGATTGAATTAGCGTTCCAGCCGCCTCGCTGAGCGTCTCCTGGAAAGGCGTTGAGAAGGTCAGCTTGGCCGGCGGAAACGCCGCCGTTTTCAGGGGAACCGGCAGGGAAATCTGCCAAGTGCCGCCCCAGACCTGGTCAACCGGATAGGCATCCGGGCCGATGGCCGTAACGGCTGAGCCATCGGGTGACATGGTGACCGGAGCCGAGAGGGTCCCCAGCGCCTGCGGCGTGCCGTTGGCGGTAAGAAGATGGTCCAGATAACCGCTGCCATTTCCAACCGACCAGATGGCCGGGAAATACATATCTTCGATTCCGACCGCTTCCGTTCCATCCGCCGTGCAGGCACTGGGCACAACGCCCCCGGTATCCTGAAAGCCGGTCGTGGTGTTGTAGCGGAAGCCCACCCAGCCGTTAAGCTCGGTGAGCCGGCCGAACACAGTGGCACCATCATCGCTGATGCATGTGGGTTCCAGGTAATAGGTATTGCGGTGGCTGGCCGGGATGCCCATGTCCTTCAAGCCATTGGTGGCATGCCACATGAACCCATGGCTGGTCCCGTCATCCAGATTATAATAGCCGGCGACGATGCTGCCATCCTTGTTGATCGCGGTCGCATACGTTTGTTGGTTGGTGCCTCCCGGAAAAAAACCGAGGGACGTGAACGTCCCGCCGGCGATTTTGTAAACATAACTTTCCGTTTTGTTGGCGTTCTGGTCCTGCACGATCAGCGTCGTTCCATCGCCGGAAAGGCCGCTGGCGCTCATGAGGGTCGGTGCCGGATCGTCCGGCGGGGCTGGCACCAGCGACTCGACGCCGTTCACCCAGTAAACCGCGTATTGGGTTCCAACTCCGTTGGTCGCCACGCCAGACATGTATCCGGCCACAACCGAGCCGTCGCGGCTGATGCCTCTGGGCTGGCCGATGTAGGGACTCGAAGTGTTGAACCCCATCGAGCACGGAAGATCCACCCAACCGGTGTTGGTCTTATAAAGCGAAGGGGTGCCGTAGCTGCTGCCACCGAATCCGATCCCGTCGTATCCGGCATAGACGCCGCCATTCCCGGCCACCACCGCATAGTGAAGGTATTCGCCCATTTTGATTTCCGAATATTGGGCCGGCAGCAGCACAGGAGCACCCACAATGATAAACGCCAGGGTGCGAAGGACGGTGCGCCGCATCCGGGCGAACTGGCGAAAAGCAAAGGAACGCTTCGTTTTCATAGCAGGGAACTTTGGTTTAAACTGATAGGTAATTCATGCCTGTCTTCGGCCGGTCTCGGCCAATTGATACGCATTCGCTTTTTGCGTCCCGTCATGTTCTTGACGCCGCGCGGTTGAGAACAATTTTCACCATCGGCCACAAATTCCTTCTTCACCGCCAGTACCCGGTGTCCGCGCAGAAACGCGTTCACCTCCGCCTCCGCGGCGGCCACATTTTCCACAGGCGCCATGAACACCTTCAGTTGCATAGGCACCGATAGTATTGCACATATTTTGTCGGCCTGCAAACAATATTTGGCTAATCTGGCATGAAGTCGAAGCCTGGGGGCCAAACCTAAACATTCTACATTTTAAGCTCTTTTCGACAGCGATTGAGCGCCGGGTCACCAAAAAGGTCAGACCAAGGAAAGCGGTCTCTTTGGGTGGGCTGCCGTCGCCGTCCCGTTGCGCCGGTTTGTCCCTCTTTCCTTAACATCCCCCGATTCCCCGGCACCGGAGCGGATCAGACGAAACGCCAGGGCATAAGGCGCAGCGCGGCAGTCGCAACCCAATTTTCACGACGAAGGGCGCAAAGAGCACGAAGTTTTGCATAGGCCATCGCCGGGAAATATACCGCAACCAAGCCCCTCAGGGCTTCCTCATGTTTTGATTTCCCAACAGCTTTGAACGCGCCTTGCGCCATTCCTCGCGCGACAATGGCTGGCTGGAGTAGCCCTCCCGTTGCCGGCGCGCCCGCCGGACGGCCCGCCAGAGGCAGAACGCGGCGATTATCAAAAACGCGCCTATCGGAACGGGAGAATAAGCGAGCGGAATCTCTACGAGCAGGGCAACCGCGATCAGAAACGCGAAAACCCCGGCCAAAGCGTAGAGAAATAACGCCCCGCTATACCGGCCGGTCTGGCCGATGTCTTCAAAACAGTTGCGCCAAAATGGTCCCATGCCGTTTTGCGCGGGTTACAGTTCCATCCGCCGTCCGGCGCCGCCTTTCTGGCCGTCGCGCGGGACGCTGGCGTTGCGCGCCCGGCCTTCCGCCCAGGTGCGCAGGCGGTTGATGTGTTCGTCCATCGTTTTGGCCAGCGGGACGGTTTCACCAAGGGCGCGCAGGATGTGTTCGGTCGTCACTTCCTGGCGTCCGTAAAAGGCGTCGTAGAGCGCGCTGTTGATCGCCTCCTCGATCTCCGCCCCGCTGAAGTCCTGGCTGGCGGCGGCGCAGGCGGCGGTGCCGAACTGGGCCGGGTCGCGTTTCCGCTTGGCCAGGTGGATGCGGAAGATTTCCTCGCGCTCCTCCTTGCTCGGCAAGTCAACAAAAAAGATTTCGTCCAGCCTTCCCTTGCGGAGCAACTCCGGGGGCAATTGCGAAATGTCGTTGGCCGTGGCGACGACGAACACCGGCGCGGCCTTCTCCGAAAGCCAGGTCAGGAACGTCCCAAACACCCGCGCCGTCGTCCCCCCGTCCGTCGCGCCCGATCCTTGCGAGCCGGCGAAGGCCTTGTCGATTTCGTCCACCCACAAAATGGCGGGCGCGATCGATTCGGCGACGGCGATGGCGCGGCGGACGTTCTCCTCGGAGGAGCCGACCAGGCTGCCGAACATGCGGCCCATGTCGAAGCGCAGCAGGGGCAGTTGCCACTGGGTCGAGACGGCCTTGGCGCAGAGGCTCTTGCCGCAGCCCTGCACGCCCAGCATGAGGATGCCCTTGGGCGCGGGCAGGCCGAAGGCGCGGGCCTCGTCGGTGAAGGCGGCGGCGCGCTTGTTGAGCCAGTCCTTGAGCAGCGACAGCCCGCCCACGTTGGAAAAACTTTCCGTCGTGGCGTAATACTCCAGCAGGCCGCTCTTGCGGATGATTTGCTGTTTCTCGGCAAAAACTTCGTTGACATCGTCGCCGCTCAGCCGCTCGTCCTTGACGATGATCTTGGCGAAAACATTCTCCGCCTCGCCCAGCGTCAGGCCCAGCGCCGCCTGCAACAGCCGCTGCCGCCCCGCGTCGTCCAGCTCGATGCGCACCTGCTTGAACTCTTTGACATCGCTTATGATCCGGTCCAGCAATGCGCTCAAGTCCTCGCGCGAGGGCAGCGGATAATTGATCACCGTGATCTCCTTCTCCAGCTCGGCCGGGATTTCCATCATGGGCGAGATCAGGACGATGGTTTTGAGGCTCTCCTTGAGGTGGATGGCGATCTCCTTGAGCTTGCGCACGATGGCGAAATTGTTCCGCGTCAGGAACGGGTGAAAATCCTTGAAAATGAAAATGGCCGGCTCGACCTGCTCGATGACCTGGTCCAGGGCGGTCAACGGGTCCTTGGTCGCGGCGTTGCGATGCTTCTGCGACTGGATGGAAGTGCCGGCCGGCACGATGCCGGTGCTGTAGCTCCATTCAAAGACCTTTTTCTTGCGGCGGGCGGCCACTTCGAGGATGGCATTCTGCGCGCGCGCCTCCTCGCTCGAAATGATGTAAAGAATCGGGTAACGAGCGCGGATGAGCAGTTCCAGTTCGGTTTGAAAGTCCATGGGATCAATCCATCGCCTGGCCGGCGGTGACGCGGCGGCGGATGGCCTCTTCGTCAGGGTTGAGTTCGAGCAGGATCGCGGCCATGGCTGGAGTCAGATTCTGCACCAGGACCGTGCCGTCGGGCAAGAGGAGAAACTCCGTCGTCAACGGCTCGGCGGCGTTCGGATTGGGGGCGTCGGCGCTCATGGGATCAGGTTCAGGCCAAGGTCCCGCGCCCAGGCCCAGGCGGCCTCGCTCTCGGCGGGCGAAACGGCGCGGCGCATCTCCGGGTGGCGGCGCGATTGCCAGGCCGGCCAGAAGGCGCCGCGAAGATTCGTCTTGACTCCGGGCAGGGCCGCCGCCAGCCATTGCGCCGCCGGTTTCCAGCAGCATTCCAGATGGCCGGGCATGAGGAGATGGCGCACGATCAGCTCGCCGCGCCCGGCGGCCCAGAGCAGGTTCCCGCGCGCGATGGCGCTGTAATTTGAAATGCGCGCCAGGGACCGCGCGCAGGCGTCGTTGCCGAATTTCAAGTCCGCCAGCCACACGTCAAATATCCCATCGAGCAACTCGCGCGCCGCCGGGCCGCCGTGCGCGTTGGTTTTCCACACCAGCCGGGCTTCCGCCGGCAGGAGCGAAACCAACTCGAGCGCCGCCGGCAAATGCACCGTCGGTTCGCCGCCCAGCACCATGACGGTGCGCGCGCCGCGGTCCAACGCGGCCCGGGCGCGCCGGGCGATGGCGGCGGCGTCAAAGGCCTGGCCCGCGCCGGCGTTCCAGCTTTCCGCGCCGGTGATGCAGAAGGCGCAGCGCAAATCGCAGCCGCTCAAGGCGATGGCGTAGGTGGGGATCAATTCCAGTTCGTCGGTCACTTCGATTTGCGCGCCAAAAAAACGGGCCTCGGCGCCGGCGTGGCACAAGCCGGCGGGGCCGCCCCGGCGGTCGGCGCCGCACTCGTGCGCGCAGAAGCGGCAGGCGGAGAGCAGCTCGCGCGCCCGGACGGCGTTGTCCCGCGCCCGAGCCGGACGGGCGGCGCGTGTGGCGGCAGGCGGTGGCGCGATCATAATTCCAGCCGGTTGATGCGCCGGGAAACGACCGGCCGCGCGGCGCGCGGCTGCGCGGACTTGGAGCGCAGCCAGAGATACGCCAGCCCGCAACCGCCGCCGGACACTGTAATGAGCGCGCTGATCCAGCCGGAGAACCAGGCCGTGGCCAGAAAAGTCACCGCCGCCAGCAACAGGACCAACTGGCGCATCGTCAACTCGATGGACGGCGGCAGCATCATCGTTTGATGCGGGAACAGCCGCGCGCATGCCACCATCAGGGCAAAGACCATCGGGCCGGGTCCCACCAGCGGCAGGGAGGCCCCGGGTTGCAGCGCGGTTTTCACCAGGCCGGCCCCGACGGCGCAAACCAGCCCGTAAATCAAAAGATCGCGCCGCGTCCAGACCCGTTCCAAGGCGCCGCCGAACATGACCAGCAGCATGCCGCACACCACCAGTTCCCACAAAGTGCCCGGCAGCAGCGCATAGCCGGCCAGGCGCCACACCTGGCCGTGCAGCACTTGCGAGCCGGTCAACATCAGCCAACCGGAAACGTCGGCCACGTGCAAAAAGCGCAGGACAACCGCCAGCAGGTAGAGCAGCGTCCAGGTCCCCAGCAGCCAGCGCACCCCCGGCGTGAGCGATTGCACGAAGCGTTGCCAAAGTCCTTGCATACGAATCAATCCAGCAGTTTGCGCCACCACGGACGTTTTGGGGCGCCAATTTCCAGGGCCGAATGGCGCAGCCGCTGGGCGATTTCCGGCGGCACGGTCGTTTGCGCGGCGTCGTGGCGCAGCAATTCCTCGACGCTGGCAAACTCCTTGGCCGTTGTTTTGGCCGTCTGCGCCTCGGCCGCCTGCTCCTGTTGCTGGTTCGACAAAAATTTGTGCTCGTGTTTCATCTTGATTTCACTCCGATTTGGCGAAAAGGGCGGCGAAAGCCTTGCGCGCGCGATGCACCTTGCCGCGCACGGCGTCGTCAGATTGCCCGGTCAAGGCACCGACCTGCTCATAGCTCAATTTCTCGTCGCTGACCAGCAGGAGGAGAAGCCGGTATTCCGCCGGCAAGCGGTCGAGGGTTCTTTGGATGCGATCTCCCAGTTCCTTGGTTTCGAGAATGCGCAGGGGCGACTCGCCCGCGGACGCCGTTTCCCATACGGCGCTGTCGCTGTCGGGAATGATATGCCGGTCATGCCAGGTTTGGCGCAGATTGTGGCAGTGGTTGATGGCGATGCGATAGAGCCAGGTGCGCGCGGAAGCCTCGCCCCGGAACTGGCCCAGCTTGCGCAGCGCCTTGAGGAAGACATCGTGGGTGGCGTCCTCCGCCTTTTGCGGGTCGCCCAGGTAGCGCAAGGCCAGGTAATAAATGGCGCGGCTGTGCTGGTCGTAAAGCTCGCTGAATTCGGGCGATAAAACCCGGGGTTCCGCGGCCTCCAAGCATTCGGTCCCTGCGCAGGGCGCTTTCATCAGTGTTTCCACCTTCGATTAGACAGCAAGCCCCGCAAAATGTCACGCTGGTTCGACTCTTTCGCCGCCAGCCTACAACTTCATCCGCGCCGCCGCCTCCGCGACATCCTTGTCGCCGCGGCCGGATAAATTGACGATGACGACTTGGTCCCGCGACATCTTTGGGCCGCGCTCGATGATGGCGGCCACGGCGTGGGCCGATTCCAGCGCGGGAATGATCCCCTCCAGCCGCGCCAGCTTGCTGAACGCCGCCAGCGCCTGCTCGTCGGTGGCGTAGCCGTATTCGACCCGCTTCTGGTCGCGCAACCAGGCGTGCTCCGGCCCGACGGCGGCGTAATCCAGCCCGGCGGAAACGCTGTGGGTAAGCTGGATCTGGCCGTGTTCATCCTGTAAAATATACGACCGCGTTCCTTGCAGCACCCCCAGCGAACCGCCTTGAAAGCGGGCGGCGTGTTTCCCCGCGGTGATGCCCTCCCCGCCGGCCTCGATGCCCAGCATCCGGACCGCGGCGTCCTCCAGGAACGGATAAAACAGCCCGATGGCGTTGGAACCGCCGCCGACGCAGGCGATCAGAAGGTCGGGCAGCCGTTCCTCCTGTTCGAGTATCTGCCGGCGCGCTTCATCGCCGATGATGCGCTGGAAATTGCGCACCATCACCGGGTAGGGATGCGCGCCGTAAGCGGTGCCAAGTATATAATGGGTGTGCCGCACGTTGCTCACCCAATCGCGCATCGCCTCGTTGACCGCTTCCTTGAGCGTCTTCTGCCCGGCGGTGACGGACACGACCTCCGCCCCCAGCATCTTCATCCGATACACATTGAGTTCCTGCCGCCGGCAATCGACTTCCCCCATGTAAACGACGCATTGCAGGCCGAACATGGCGGCGACGGTGGCGGTGGCGACGCCGTGCTGGCCGGCGCCGGTTTCGGCGATGACGCGCGTTTTGCCCATGCGCCGCGCCAGAAGAATCTGGCCCATGGCGTTGTTGATCTTGTGCGCGCCGGTGTGGAGAAGGTCCTCGCGTTTGAGGTAAATTTTTGGCCCACCCACTGCGCGCGTCAGCCGTTCGGCCAGATAGAGCGGAGTGGGCCGCCCGCAGAATTGCCGCAGGTAATAAGTCAATTCCCGTTGAAACTCCGGGTCGTGCTGCGCGCGGAAATACTCCTCCTCCAACTGTTGGAGCGGGTACATGAGCGTTTCCGGCACATAACGTCCGCCGTAAGGCCCAAAGCGTCCGTGCGCATCCGGCAAAGTGGCATCGATGACTGCGTTCACAAAGCCATTCTCGCGCAAAGCCGGGCCACTGGCAAGGCCGTTGCGCCGGCCTGGCACGACCAAGGCGGATCTTTTTGGGCACTCGTTAGCGCCGCTGAAGACTAAGCCCAAATCGACCGTCGAAAATGACGAATGACGAAACCCTAATGTCTAACCCCGCATGCTTTCGGGGCAAATGACTCAATGGCGAAACTTCGTCATTCGGGCTTCGTCATTCTTTAGTCATTCGAGCTTAGTCATTCGTCATTCTCCTGGGCCTCGGTGCAGTTATCCGCCCATTCACTGATTCACTCACTCACTGATTCTTTTATTCGCTATTTCAGTTCCCCATGCCGGAAACAACTCACCAAATGATCGTTGACCATCCCCGTCGCCTGCATGTGCGCGTAACAAATCGTCGAACCGACGAACGTGAAGCCGTGCTCTTTCAAGTCCTTGCTCAGGGCGTCGGATTCCTTCGTCCGGGCGGGGACTTCCCTCATTGAACGATAGGCGTTGACGATCGGACGCCCCTCGACAAACCGCCATATGTAACGGTCGAAACTGCCGAATTGCTCCTGGACGGCCAGAAACGCCCGCGCGTTCCTGACTGCGGCGGCCACCTTCAGGCGGTTGCGGATGATGCCCGGATTGGCCAGCAATTTGTTGATCTTCGCCGGCGTGTAGCGCGCCACTTTTTGCGGATCGAACTGGTCGAAGGCGGCGCGGTAATTCTCGCGCTTTTTCAAAACAATGTGCCAGCTCAGTCCCGCCTGCGCCCCCTCCAGCACCAGGAATTCAAAGAGCTTGCGGTCCTCGTGCAGCGGCACGCCCCATTCGGTGTCGTGGTAGGCCCGGTAAAGGTCGTCCACGGGCCAGGGGCAGCGGGAGGCGGATTCGTTCATGGCCGTCAGGCGCCGCGCACGGCGGCGATAAAATCCCGCATTTTTGCGGCGTCCTTCTTTCCGGGCGAGTGCTCGACGCCGCTGGAAACATCGACGGCGAACGGCTGCACCTTGCGCACCGCCTCGGCGGCGTTTTGCGCCGTCAATCCGCCGGCGAGGAAAATCGGCTTGCCGAATCGTTTGGCTTCCACCGCGAGGTCCCAATTGAAGGTTTCGCCCGTCCCGCCCGCCTTTTCCGGCACGTAACTGTCAAGCAGAAAAGCGTCGGCCTGGAACCCGGCCATCGGACGCAGGGAAGCGGCGTTTTCCACGCGGAACGCCTTGAGGGTCATCACGCCAAACTGCGCGCAGAATTGCGGCGTTTCCGCGCCGTGAAATTGCGCCACGTTCAATCCGCACGCCTGGATGGCGGCGAAAACCTCGGACGGATCCGGGTCCACGAAAACCCCCACCCGGATGATGAACGGCGGCAGGCCCGCGGCGATGCGTTGCGCCGCCTCCAGCGAAAGATGGCGCGGACTGCCGGCGTAAAACATCAACCCCAGCGCGTCGGCGCCGGCCTGCACCGCCGCCTCGGCGTCCCCGGCGCTGGTCACGCCGCAAATTTTGACTTTGACATCCACCCGCCAATTGAACCCCAAACCCCCTGCCTTTGGCAACTCGGACGAGGACGCAAGACTCCACGGACGCATCCCGGTTTTTGGAAACCCGCTGGTTAATGAGGGATAATGGCTGGCCGCACTCAGGCGCAAAAGAATGACGAATGACGAAGCACAAGTGAACAAATTATTGGGCTGACGCTGGCGCGTGGGATGACGAAAGAATGACGAATTTCTAATGACGAAGCCAAACCGACGCCGTTGGTCCATATTAGTCATTGAGTCATTTGAGCATTCATTAGACATTAGAATTTCGTCATTCGTCATTTTCCCCGGTCGATTGAGGCTGGCGCTCCCGCGGCGTTGACGAGCGTCCAATTAGTGAGATGCACACAAACTCCACTTCAGAGGCCCGAAAAACCAAGGGTTCTCCCAGTGGCGGCAAGGAACCCCCTAGTGGCAGCCAGATCTCGCGGAAGTTATAAAGGTAATTGCAGTAGTCACCAAACCGCGGGTGCGGTTTGGGCGGAGTCCGGATGGTCTCACCATCTGGGCTCCGTTTTGTTTTTACCCTGTCCGAATCAACCCGGTAACCTCAATGTTTAGATGCAACCCCGATTCACCCGCCAGACGTTGGAAGAAGGGTGAGTCACATTCTCACGAGCAGCGGGCAACTTCAATCCCCCCGTGAATGTGGCGACACACATTTCCATGCGGTTAGGATACAACACCACAGGATTACCTTGGATCTGAGTATGTGCCTTGCTCTGCTGCAATGTGAAGCACCCGCTTCAACTCAGCTTCCGAAGTGTCTTTAGTGAAAATATCACCCGCGCCTGAAACGACTTTGAAACAAGGTGGTGTGCCCATTTCCATTTTCAAGGAGACTTCGAAATACCCCGACAGATATGGGCGTTGGAGGCGCCACGTATGGTAGTAGTCATCCTTCACTATCTGAAACTTCTCACGTAAAGGGCTGAGCCAATCGGTGCCGAAATACGCTCTCCCCAAATCATACAGTAATCGGTGGACCATTGGAGTCACCTTTGACAACTCGTCATGAAGTTGCTTGGCATACAACTTTCCTCTCTCTTCCGCATTACGCTGTTCAATGTCTCTCTTAGTAACAAAGTCTCGTAGCCAGTCCATAGATGTTTTAAATCTTACACCTCATCGCCGTCATGCGCAACAACAGATCAATTGCCTTTCGTGTTGCGGGGGGTGCATTCACTTTTTTGGGTTGCTAATGCTTAGGCTTGGGTGGCAGCCACGGGCTGGCGGCGGGCGTGCGTAAAGGGGTCATAGCAGGGGTCACCTAGCGTGTCAACATTTTATTGGTCTGTGTTCATAGGGTCTGCGATTGACGGATTTCCAGGATCCCATCTCGAGAGGGGCGCAGATCCATTTGCGCGGCATCGTTGTTTCCCGCCACAACGCCAGAAAAGACCGCTTCCCGGCGGTCGCCGCGGCTCATCAAATGATAAAGCGCGCCCGGATATTGCAGGCAAAGCGTTCGCGCCATACCGCCAGAATGGCCCGTCTCGCCTGCCCTGTCAACCAATAATGTGGCATTGCCAGGAACTAACCCCTTCCCCGACCCCTTCGCGACCCATCCCTTAGCCGTAGCCATGCAGAAGGATTGGGAGCGCGGACGTCCTCGTCCGCTGCCTTCGGCGTCTCGCCGAAGGCATTTAACCATTTTGCGATGAATCACTGAAAAGTGAGTCTTTTTATCTCACCGCCAGTCGGCGGGACGCCGACTGGAAGCGACCGAGACGGTCGCGCTACCGTTTTTCAACTACATGGATACGGCTTAGGATT
>Ga0187874_10002106_pt1 | contig 15961 bp, 5 predicted proteins | sample June2016WEW_16_1_3_FD_132993 | JGI IMG/M metagenome (GOLD analysis project Ga0187874, IMG submission 132993) | Peatland microbial communities from SPRUCE experiment site at the Marcell Experimental Forest, Minnesota, USA - June2016WEW_16_150 | ecosystem: Environmental > Terrestrial > Soil >... | reverse complement strand
GAACTATGGCACACGGGTCCGCGGATTTATTACCGCTCCCCTCACCGGCGCCTATCGGTTCTGGATCTCCAGCGACGACAACAGCGAACTGTGGTTCAGCACCAACGCCAATCCCACCAACGCGAGTCTGATCGCCTCGGTGCCAGGGTGGACCAATCCCCAGATCTGGACCAACTACAGCTCCCAACATTCGGTGCCGATCAACCTGCAAGCCGGGCAGCGATACTACATCGAAGCGCGGCACAAACAGGGCGGCGGCGGCGACAATCTGGCAGTCGGCTGGGCCATGCCCGGTCAAGCTGCCGCGGCGCCTTCGGAAATCATCCCCGGAGAGGTGCTGTCCCCCTGGTCGAACGGAACTCCGGGAATCCCGGCTGTGATTGCGCTCGGCTCCAGCGCCCCCGCCGCCAAAGGCCAATCCAATCTCACCCAGACCTCATCGGCGACCACGGCCGCCAAGCTCTCCACCCCGACCCACTCTCCCCACCCGCTCCCAAGCGATGTGACGCCGGCGGCGCCGGCGGCCACGCCGATGTACACGCCCCTGGGCGTAACCCCTGGACAGGATGGAATCATGCCCAACGGGGTCTCGGTCCCCACTGACTTTCCCTACATTAACATCACCACCAGTAACAATCCCGATCCGGAATATATCTTCATTGATAACCGCGGCGGCGGGGGCGACCCTTGGAACGTTATATTTGACAATTCTGGCCAGCCGGTGTGGTACTCGAAGTATCCCGACGAGCGCCGCGACATGAAGGTCCAGCACAACGGCGTGATGACCATGCTGGCCCGCGACGAAGGGGGCGACCATTTCAACGGTTTTAACACCAACTACCAACAAATCGCCCAATACTGGACCACCAACGGTTTCTACGGGGACGAGCATGAACTCCAGGTGCTGGCCGATGGAACTTATTTTGTCACCGCGCTCAATACGGAAACAGTGGACATGAGCCGCTACATCGCCGGCGGCCTGACCAACGCTTCCGTTATCGAATCGGCGATCCAGGAGTTCACGGCGGCAGGGGACTTGATCTTTCGATGGCGGGCCTGGGATCACATCAATATTCTCGATGAGCAACAGTTCATTGACCTCAGGTCCAGCTACTTTGATTTTCCCCACATGAACGCCATTGACGTGGATACCGACGGCAACATCCTGCTGTCCAGCCGCAACACCAGTGAAATTACCAAGATCGACCGGAACACGGGCCTCGTCATCTGGCGGCTGGGCGGGGTGGAGAGCGACTTCACTTTTCCGAATGATCCGCTGAATGGCCCGGCCAACCTGCACGCCATCCGCGTGGTGGCCACCAACCAGTACACGCTGTTCGATGATGGGAACTTGCACAACCCTCCCGTGTCGCGCGGGGTGGAGTACCAGGTGGACACCAACAGCATGACCGCCACCGTGGTCTGGCAGTATCCTCCGATCACGACGACCTCCCTCTACGCATACTACATGGGCAACACCCAGCGTTTGACCAATGGCAACACGCTGATCGACTGGGCCGTGACTAATTTGCCCAAGCTCACCGAGGTCACACCCAACGGCACCAAGGCGTTCGAGATGAACTGGGTCAACCATTGGGAGGCCTACCGCGTTTGGCGCTGCTCCTGGCAGGCCGTGGCCCTCCAGCCCTACCTGCTCATCGAGTCCTATCCCGACAACGTGACCCTCATCTTCAATCAATTCGGCGACACGAATATAGCTTATTATCGCATTTACGGCGGCACGGCATCCCACTCGACCAACCTCCTGGCCACCTCGACGACGACCCTCGCGCGGTTGACGTTCCTGCAAAACGGCGCTGTGTATTACTTCCGGGTCACCGCCGTGCATCGTGACGGCACGGAAGGCGGGTTTTCCAACGAACAAAGCGTCACGGTCAACCTCATCCGGCCGGGGCAGAATATGGTCACTAACGGGAATTTCTCCCAAGGCACGAATGGTTGGATTTTCGCGCTGGCCAACAGCGGGTCGGCGGGTTGGACCGTCACCAACGGCGTCATCCATTTCTCCATCACCAATGGCGGCACCTACGCGACGGACATTCAGTTGTACCAAACCGGCTTCCGCCTGCTGCAGGGGCTGCAATACACTCTTGCATTTGACGCCTGGTCGGCCCGGCCACGCTTCATCCAAGCTGAGGTTGGGCAAGCTGCCGCTCCTTATCTCAACTACAGCGGCATCGGATCCACGGCGCTCACCCCGGTCCCGAACCAATATCAATATACCTTCACCATGCAGCAAACGTCGGATTTCAACGCCAACCTCATGTTCGACCTGGGCACTTCCACGGCCGGCGTCTCGCTGTCCAATGTTTCTTTGTCCATCGCGCCGCCGACGACGGCGACGGCGTTGAGTTGGGTGAAATCGCCTTCGACCAGCGTAGCGGGCAGCGTGATCTCGCCGGAGATTCAAGTTGGCGCCTCTAACGAAGCCTACGCTGTTGTCGGCATCCCCATCACGCTCTTTCTCTCCAGCGGTGTCGGCGTCCTGACCGGCATCCAAACCGCCAATACCGACTCAAACGGCATCGCCCACTTTTCGAATCTGAGCGTCAGCCAGGCCGGCCTCAAACAAATCGTAGCGAGCAATTCCTCGCTGGTGATCACCAGCGCGGCCTTCCATGTCCTTCCGCCGCCGCTCACGGCTACCGCATTGAGTTGGGCGCAGGAGCCTTCCAATGCCTTGGCTGGCGCGGTGATCTCGCCGGAAATTCAAGTCGCGGCCTGGAGCAATGCCGCCCCGGTTACGAACATCCTGCTCACCCTTTCCCTGACCAACGGCACTGGGACTCTCGCCGGAATTCAGGCCACCAATACCGATGCCAATGGCATCGCGCACTTCCCCAATCTGAGCATCAACGCCGCCGGCCTCAAACAGCTTGCCGTCGGCGACGCCACCACGACGCTGGCCACCAATAGCGCCACCTTCACCATCAGCCCTGTTGCTGCGAACCAACTGGTGATTGCGCAGCAGCCTCCCGCCACAGCCACTGCGGGCGTGGTGATGACACCGGCGCTCGCGGTTCAAGTGACTGACCAATACGGCAACGTGATTTCGAACGCCACAGATACGATCAGCGCCGCTCAAGCTGCCGGCACGGGCGGATACTTGAACGCCAGCACTGCAAGCCAGATGGTGACCGCCAGCAATGGCACGGCGGTCTTCGCCAACCTCTATATCACTAATGCGGCCAACAACGTCACCCTCACGTTCACCGATTCCAGCCTGCCCAGTCCCGCCGTGACATCCAGCGCCATCAATGTCAGCGCCAACACCGCCACCGGGCTGAAGGTAACCCAGCAGCCTTCCAGCACGGCCATGGCAGGCGCCTCCTTCGCGCAACAACCCAGCGTGACGGTCCTCGACAATTATGGCAATATCGTGACCAGCTACACCAGTGCGGTCATGGCGGCCGAGGTGGCCGGCGGCAATTTGAATGGCAGCCTTGCCGCGCCAGCGGCGATGCCCGTCAGCGGCGTTGCCCTTTTCACCGGTCTTTTTGTAACCAATGCCGGCCCGGCGGTCACTCTGGAATTCACCTCCGGCGGCCTGGCGCCGGTCAATTCCACCGCCATCAATGTGGGCGTGGGTCCAGCCTCCGAGTTGATCTGGACCATCCAGCCCGGCAATGCCACCAGCGGGCTGCCCTTCGGCACGCAACCCGTCTTGCAAACGGCGGACGCTTTCGGCAATCCCTCCACCAGTGGATTGGCCGCGACCCAGAACGTGCAGGTGTGCCTGAGCGTTGGCACCGGGCCTTTGCTGGGCGCCACGAATTACAACATTGGCTCCGCCGGCGGCGACGGCATGGTGGCCTTCACCAACCTCGAACTCAATGTGCCAGGCGCTGGCTGCATCCTGACCGCCACAAACACCACCCCGGTTGGCTACATCCCGCCGCTGCACAATGAACTGGGCTTGTGGCTGGACTCTTCGGATTTGAATAGTCTGACGCTCATCGCAGGTTACGTGACGGCGTGGAATGACCGGAGCGGCAATGGGCGCAACGCGGCCGCAGGCGTCCCCCCGATCCTTGCTACCAACTCAACTTTGGCGTCGGGTGCGTCGGGGCAGGCTCGGACGGTGCGTTTTGACGGATCGAGCACGTTTTTTGACGTGGACTTGACGTTCCTGAACAATACGCCCTATACGATTGCGGTCATCGAAGTGGCCTCGAACAAGGGTGGGAATACCAGCTACTTCCTGGGCGATACAGGCAGCGGAGGCAATAGCACCGACAAGGCCTTGCACACCGGCTATCGCAGCTCGGGCGACTTCACCTTTGCGCACTACGCTGACGACTTGGATTACGTTCCCGGCAGCTTTACGTATCCGGCGGCCCGCGTCTGGATGGATACGATTGATAGCAACCGCTACAAAACGATTTACCTGAACGGCACGGCAGTGGCAGCGGGGACGGCGGCCGGTTTTCTGAACGCGGCGGGTTGTCAGGGGCACGTCGGTTCCGGTTTTGACACGAGCAGCACTATCTTCCAGGGAGACGTTGCGGAGATTCTGGTTTACAGCAACTCCCTCAGCGCCGCGGCCTCCATCAGTGTCCTGAACTATTTGAGCAACAAGTGGCTTTGCGCAAGTTGCGTCGCCCCGGCGTCGCTGGCCAACGCCGTTAGCGCGCCGTTCACCGTCCATACCGCGACCCCGCCGCCGCAGAATATCCTCGGGGCAACGGTCAATCCCGGCGGTTTGGTCGTCCTCACCTACGCCACCACTGCCGGATTCCAGTATGAGGTTCAGGTCAAGACCAACCTGGCGGTGGGTTCGTGGACCACCTTGCCGGCGAGTGCGACCAACGCAACGGGTGCCACAGTGATTTTTACCGATACCAATTCGCCCGGCAGCACCCAGCGATTCTACCGTGTTGTTTCGCCCTAAACCCTGCTGGCCGCTTGCTCCGGCAAGCTTTGTAAAAAATGGTCGGGGCGGTGAGATTTGAACTCACGACCTTCTGAACCCCATTCAGATGTGATTCCCTATGAAAACATAGGTCAGATCTGCCAATCCGTCAGGTTCCGTCTCCGACACAATACTGTGCATGATACCCCGCAAGGTTAATCGGCGCAATCTCTTCTGATTGGTGTTCAGAACAGCTGCCAAGCTACGGAGCCTTTGAGTTTCGTAGGCACCCAACTCCTCAAGCGATTGGACGGCAGGCTTGAGATCCGGCGCGGCATGGATGATGACCGTTGCAAGGGCCGGGAATGGATGGAGACGTCTATAAAACGAAAGGCGGTTGTCGAGCTTGGGAAGAGGTTTTGAGGCCAATCATCGCATTCTCACGACGCCCTTTTGTTCCACTTTGGCTGGGTCCACAAAAATGCCAACCCCATTAACAAGAGTGCGTAATCCCGAAAATGTTTTGTGGATGTCGTTGACCTCCAATTCCTGATTTATCTGCTGAATCCGTGCCTGCCGCTCCTGGCTGAACTCCCGATTCTGCTGCTGGGAAAGATTAGCCAATTCCCCCCTCAAATCGTCCTCCTCATTCCGGCTCTTCGCATACTCCTCTGCCGATTTGACGGTCTCGCTCGTGGAATGCGATTTTGCTTTGCGGTTGAGTCTGTCAACGAAACGAGTGCTTAAAAGATTCACTGCTTCAATCGCGACAGCTTGGTTGTCGCCTTCAAAACAAACCTGATACAGCGCACGATTGTTGGTCGTCCCGGCAGGGATTACCCTCAAGTATTTCCGCAACTGTGCTTCGAGTGAGGCTGATTTGGCGCTGGGAAGTTTACCGTGGTCGCATAACAGCGAGATAAATTTTTTGCTGACCTTAAATTTGGAGAGGCTGGCGTTGAATTCTTGATGTGCCTGTTGTGGATCTTGGTCTGGTTGGTTGGGCGGCATCTGGTTCCAATTGACCGAGAATGCTGCATTCGCTGTGTAACGAGGGGCTGCATTGCACGCACTTGCTAAAATTATGAAAAGCGCCGCTCCAACAGCGAACAGCAGGCCGAACGCAATTTTCATCACACTCGTTTGCATCTATCGAAAATCCTTTCTGGACCGGCACTTGTCAAATCTCGAAAGCCGTTCAATACCCGTGATTTCCAAGTGCCTATCAACATAAAACATCAAACTCCAATACGGGGCTGGGGCGAGAATCTTGCAGTTTTGGCTCACTGATTTCCACGTATGGCTGGCCAGATTGTCGATCAAAAACCAGTTCACGGCTCGGCTTTCCTCCCCCTGCGACCCGTAACCCGCAGCAGAGCCTTTATTACCGCAAAAACCGCCTCCTGATCCTTGACCGACAGTTTTCGCAAGCCCTCGATTATCTCCCGCTCCCTCGGACTCAACTGCGCGGCATTGAATTTGGCTCCTGTCCCTGCATCCTTCACTTCCCTTGTCTGGCCCTCAATCAGGTCAGGGCGTTCTTGGGCGATGATGAGCCTGAGCAGTTCCATCATGGTCCCGGTCGGCTTGTTGGGGTGAGCATGGACGAAATCGCTCCGACCTCCTGGACACTAACCACCAGTCCACCGAGATTTGACCGCTGGTTCAAGGGAACACGGCAGCCAAGACAAAGCAGGAGTCTGCCTAACGGAGTACGTCAGGCTTCAGGTGACAGATACGTGGCTTCCAGTGTTTTAAGGATGCAAAAGACGGAAGAATAAACTGCCAGGTGTCGGTGGCATGGTGAGGCTCTTGTTCGTTCCGTCATCGGTAATGCCATAGCCGTCATAACCGCTGGGCAGCCAGTTCGGCTTCGTTAAATCTGGATTCTCCTGCAATTCCCAACCGGGCGAAGGATACGGCCACGCTACGCAAATATTCCTGCTCTGTTGTTTCACGGTCAGCGTTGGAGTCAAAGTCGGAGTTTGGAAAAGAGAAGTATTCATCAGCACCGTTACCGTCCCATCAAGGTAATTCGCGACGAGCAAATCCATTTTGCCATCACCGCTGAGATCCGCCCCAACAGGGTTCGGCTTATTGCCCGCGGAAAGGGTGGTATTGTAGCCAAAAGCACCGCTGCCATTGTTGGTAAATACTATCAGGTAATTATCTCCTCCACTGCAACCGGGGCCGGAAGTCCCGCAGATCAAATCCACGTAGCCATCGCCGTTGAAATCCCCCACCGCGAAGGCACTCGGAAAAAAGCCCCCGATAGGGTCATTGAGCGTGGCATTGATGCCAAAGCCACCGCTGCCATCGTTGGTCAGCACCGTCCATGAGTTGCCCGAAAAATTGGCACAGATCAAGTCCGGTTTGCCATGGCCATTCACATCCGCCGCCACGACCCATAAGGGTCCTTGGCCCACGGTCAGGGTGGCATTGTATCCAAACCCACCGCTGCCATTGTTCGTCAGCACCGTTAATGAGTTGCCGCTACCGCCGCCATAATTTGCACTGATCAAATCCACGTAGCCATCGCCGTTAACATCTGCAGCCGCCAAACAGTAAGGCCCCGTGCCTACGGTGAGCGTGGCATTAGTGACAAAGCCCCCGCGGCCGTTGTTAAACCACACTGTCAGCGTGTTGCTGTGGGAATTTGCGCTAATCAAATCCAAGCAGCCATCACCGTTCACATCAGCCGCCACGACACATGATGGTCCAGCGCCCACGGAAAGCGTCGCGCTCAAACCAAAACCACCGGTGCCATTGTTCGTTAGCACCGTCAGGGTGCTGTCAGTGATATTTGCGCTGATCAAATCCACGTAGCCATCGCCGTTGAGATCTGCAGCCGCGACATCAATCGGCCCCGTGCCTACGGTCAGGGTGGCATTGGAGCCAAACCCACCGCTGCCGTTGTTCGTCAGCACCACCAGGGTGGTGCCCGATGAGTTATGAGTAGGATCTGCACAACTAAAAACGGAAATCGGGATAATCAAATCCAGTTTGCCATCGCCATTGATATCTGCCACCGCAGGTATTACCGGCCCACTTCCCACAGGATAAGTGCTGGAGTTGAAGGTCAGGTCCTGCGCTTTGCCAGTGACCGCTTGCAGCATGGCCGCACACAGCAGCCAAATTTGAATCAAGTTTCGTTTGGCATTCATTATTTTCCTTTTGATCTGTTGGAGGCGCTCGGGAACAGCCGTGTTGGATTTAAGGCCAGAAAAGTTGTGATCCTGGGAATCCTCGTTTGCTGCCGGGGCTGCGCTTTGCAAACCAGATTGGTTGAAGACTTCCATCTCACTTTGAATTTTGTTCCCAATTTCAAAATCCCGTCAACCCACCATTTTTGTCCGCCAGTTGGCCAATATACGGTGAGTCTGAGAGACGGTGCCAAAGCACCTACTGAGTAAACCGTTCGGGCATTTATGAAGCCGTCTCAAGAACCGTTCCCACCTTTCCAAAACAGCCCCTGACAGCTAAAGAAAAGGATCCCGCCCAAAGGCGAACTCCCTCTTTCCCAGATCAAGCCGCGATCCTTTTCAAACCACCACCCTCCTCCCTCAAAGACGTGGCCATTCTCGCCCTTCCCTTTGCCCAATTCCTCAAACCGGTAATCTGTTCAGCCATCAGTTTGGACAACGGCACAAATTTGGTCAAAATCTGTGCCACGTCCAAATCTGTAGGCTCCCGATCAAGATCAAAGGCCAAAAACAACGAATCGGTGAACACGCTCTCGATCTCGCTTCCCGTCAACCCATCCGTGACCTTGGCTAATTGGACCAGGTCGAAGTCCGAAGGATTGCGGCCATATTTCCGAATCTGAATGCCCCAGATCGCCTCCCTTTCTCACTGCTTTTCATGCCCAAACAACTTTTGGAGAGCGGAAACGAGTCGGCTATCAACTGACGGCTGGCCACTCTTGGAGAATAGAGCAGGATAACTTGGATGACGGGAAAAGCTTACGTTGGTGGCCAAATTGGTGCTTATGAACATCTGGTCGGGAAGCATGACTGGTACGGAGTAAGAATCGGAAGAGGTGAGGGGGCTGAACATACCATTGCAGATCGTCGCGCCAGAAACTTGGAGCACAAATGGAACGGGCATCGGGACTATGTCGTAAGTGCCGTTCCAATAGACGTAGGGAGAAGCTGACCATCCAGGGGCATATTTTTCCCCAACGACCAAATCGCGCCGGCCAGTCGCTTTGCAGCTTCAGGGGTGATTGTAAAGGTCTGGTTCGCTGTGTCAACGGCCACAAAATCCTTATCGGCCAGCACAGACGGGTAGATGATTTTCATGTCGCTGGCATTGGTTGTCTTGACCGGCATCCGTGAGAGAAACACCTTGTCATCCACCAGGGAGATGGACAACAGATTGGTTGATGTTTCTGCTGCGTTGAGATTGAAACACGCCGAAAGGGCTAGTAATAGTATATGCCTTTTCATTGCAAGATGACTTTGGTGTTAACTCAGCCACGGTATACAGACGAAGTCAACCCCTGAAGCATTCGACCTTTGTTCCTTGGATCGGTCTGCAAGTTGATCTCCGAATCAGCAATTGAGACCATGAGACCCTTGAAAACCCTTGAAAACCCTCGAAACCAGTTGAAACCACTGAAAACCCTTGAAACCATATCAGACCTGTAAAAAACAGGTGAGACCTTGAGACTTTGAGATTAAATCAATCAGGTTCACCAAGGTCAGATGCCGGTAACGATAACGGCTGCTGGGAGTCTTCAACGGAGTTTTTGGTTGGAAGGGGCGTGGGGACTGCTTTTTTGAGCAGGACGCATTCACACCAAGGAAGCTGGAGGTGGTAGCATATATGGTGTTCTCCTCGTTTTCTCGCACCAATCGCCAGCAATTATATGATTAAAGGTGTGTAAATGCTTGGTTATCATATATTTGTCGGGTCAGAATTGGTCAAAAGCCGTGATCTCATCAGACTTTGGCCGGGATGGCCGGGAACCAGCATAAATCTTCGCTTTTCAACGCTGCCAATAGGCCAGAATCGAACAAAAGCGCAAGGGCAAACGTTTAAACGAGGGGTGACGGCGAACATGTCAAGCTTTCTTGACCGGGCTGGACTTGCCGCGAATTTGCCTTGCCTTTGCGCGCCACTGCGCCATTGGCCGCCTGCGTCCGTTTGGGCGGTTGTCTGCGCGTGAGGTGGAAGAGCGTGTGAAAAGGCACAAGTGTCAACGAAACGGTCCTTTCGCCAAAGAAAACCGGGGTCGGATTGGAAAAAAGATTGGGAAAAAGACTTGTAAATGGGAAATATCTATTCAATAGTCGTTGTTATGGAAAGCTTCTTTCCTGAGAAAGTGGTCCGTTTAGCGCCAGTTTGCCCTTCGACAAATCACTCCGCCTTATGGTACGGAACGCTGCTCATCATCGTGGGGTTGCTTACGATTACTCCCGCCCATGCTCAGAATGCCTCCTACACCCTTGGCCAGACGAACCTGGTGGAAGGGCCAAGTGCGGGCGCCGATAGCGTGATAGTGGCGGTGACGCCCTCAACCGCGTCCTGGACGGCTGCTACAAACGCAACCTGGCTGCATCTGACTGTCGCGTATCAAAGCGGCACTGGGAGCGCGAACATTGTTTTCAGCTTCGATGCAAACTCGGGTGCGACGCGGTCTTCCACCCTAACCATCGGAGGACAGACACTTACCATCACTCAAGCAGGTTCAACGTATAGTCTCGATAATGTTCTCAGCACCGTGGTATCTTCAGGCCTCTCTCAACCGCACGGCCTCGCCCTCGACGGACAAGGCAATCTTTACATAGCTGATACCGCAAACAACGCAACTAAAGAATGTACGGCGACCAATCACCTCGTCCGCACTTTGGCTTCTACGGGATTGAATAATCCCTTGGGTGTGGCGGTCGATGCCGCCGGCAATGTTTATATCGCTGACACCGACAACAATGCGATCAAGGAGTGGGTCGCAATGACCTCGAACGTTATAACGCTCGTCTCTTCGGGTTTGCTGACCCCGACTGATGTGGCGTTGGATTGTGAGGGCAACGTTTACATAAGCGACAGCGGCCACGCAGCTATCGACGAATGGACCGTCGCCAACAGCAACCTTGTTGTGCTGGCGCAAGGAGAATACGTTTGTTCGGCGCCGGCATTGGCGGTGGATATTGCCGGCAACATCTACTTCAACGACACATGCAACGACACTTTTAAGGTGTGGACAGGAACAAATACGGACTTATCGATGCCTGGTACAAGTACGTTTTACGATCCGGAATCGGTTGCAGTGGATGGGTCCGGCAACGCCTATATCGCAGATGGTAGCGGGATATACGAATTGTGCCCTTCCGGAGGAAGTTTTGCGGATGCTCTCAACCCGCCGTTGACTGGGTTAGGTGGGCCTGCAGGATTGGCGGTGGACCAACAGCGTAATCTGTTTGTCGCCGAAAGTACAATCAACGTTGTCGAAGAGTTTTTGCCTTTTCTGGCGGATTGGACCCCTAAGGTTGAAGGTTTGGCCGCGGGTGTAGACTCGCTGCCTGCTGTCTTGCCTGCGCCCACTTCAGCGCAGAGCTTGCCCGGTCCCATTAGCAACGAGCCGTGGCTTACAATTAGCGGCGTAACAAATGGTATCGTTTACTTTGCCTTTACGGCCGCTACATCCACTCGCACGGGGTTGATCAGTTGGCTCGGGAAGAACTTTCCGGTTACCCAGCGCGCTCCGAGCCAAACGATCGGAACAACCTCCTTGTTGGAAGGCCCAGGCGCGGGTGCCGACAGCGTCATCCTGTCCGTATACCCCTATTCCAGCACTTGGACCGCCACTGCAAACTCTTCCTGGTTGCATTTAACTCCGGCAAACCAGGCCGGGATCGGCTGCACCAATGTGGTTTTCACTTTCGATGCGAACCCGGGCAGCACGCGCTCGGGAAGCCTTACTATCGTTGGCCAAACAGTTACAGTTACTCAAGCCGGGGCGAATTATGTTGCGGCGCAGCCCGCGGCACTGATACCGGTGGTGAATTCTGAACTAACTTCTCCGGGCGCCCTCGCGGTCGATTCTTCGGGCGACCTATTTATCCTCGACAGTGGCCAAGTTAAGGTCTGGTCGCCAGCAACCAATACGGTCACTACATTGATCTCTTCTGGCCTAAACAATCCGAGTGACCTGGCGCTGGACAGCGCGGGCAACATCTACATTACCGACAACGGCACTACCTATAATGGGAGCTCCGGTAGCAATGTAATCCGGAAATACAGTGCGGCCACTGGAAGCCTGAGCCCGTTGGCCATCTTGGCCCCGGATGCCACGCCGGGCTACATCGCGCTCGATCAATCGGGCACAATCTATTTCAACGACGCCTCGATCGAAGAACTCGACCCAGCCAGCGGGAACATCACGACGCTGTTGTCAGATGCAGAGCCCGGTGAGGGTCTCGCCGTGGATGGAGCCGGCAATAATTTTTACTTCACCATTCCCTATTCGCTGGCCCAGTTGAATCTGCCAAGCGATGCAGTAACGACTTTGGCGACCCCGAGTCCATACGGCTTTGATGAGCCCAGTGGGCTGGCTTTGGACGGTTCCGGTAATGTTTACGTGTCCGATGCCTGGTTCAATGACGTCTTGGAGTGGTCCTTAGCGAACAATGCGCTAACGACCCTTTGGTATTGGCCGGGGGGCAGTCCGCGCGGCACAGCCGTGGACTTGGCTGGCAACGTTTATTTCAGCGCCTCGGAAAATGGCACAATAATGGAGATCCCACACGCCTTCGTGGACCCAACTTCAAGGTTTGAGCCTCTGACTGCCGGCACAGATTCGTTACTGGCAGTCGTGCCTGCGACGCAAAACCTTCTTCCTCCTCTGGCGCCATCCAGCGACCAGCAGTGGCTGACAATTACGGGCGTTTCCAATGGTGTGGTAATGTTCTCTTTTAGCACAAATTTTACAAGCCCCACCCGCACGGGTCATATCAGTTTGCTCGGACAGTCCATTACAATCGTTCAGAGCGGCCCTGTTTTTTCCCTTGGTAGATCATTGGCATTGGAAGGCCCAGGTGCGGGCAGTGCTAGTGTGGTCCTGTCGGTAGTTCCCAACTTCGGCGTTTGGACCGCTACCAACAACGCAACGTGGTTGCACATGAGTCCTGGAGACCAGGGCGGGACGGGCAGCACGAACGTTGTTTTCAGTTTCGACGCCAACACGGGACCGACTCGTTCCGGCACCCTTACGATTGGCGGTCAGAGCCTTACTGTAACTCAGGCGGGATCAAATTACGTAGCAGCCCAACCGTTGATTACCTTGGTATCTCCGGGGCTTTCCGGTCCTTCTGCCGTGGCAACGGATACCAACGGGAATGTCTTTTTCGCCGACACCGGAAATAACGCGATCAAAGAGTGGGTGGCGGCCAGCAACAGCGTGGCCACCCTCGTCTCTTCCGGCTTGAGCCAGCCTCGTGGGCTTGCGGTTGACAGTTTCGACAATCTTTACATTGCGGACACAGGTGACAACGCGATCAAGGAATGGACCCCGTCAAATTCAACGCTGAATATAGTGGTCTCTTCGGGTCTGATCCAGCCTGGGAGCGTGGCAGTGGATGGCGCGGGCAATGTTTACATTGCAGACACTTTCAACAACGCGATTAAGAAGTGGATGGCGGCCGGCAGCAACGTGATCATTTTGGCACAGGGTTTGAGCGGCCCTTCGGGCGTGGCGGTGGACGTGGCGGAAAATGTCTATATCGCCGACAGCAGCAACAACGTCATTAGGAAATGGGTGGCGGCGAGCAGCAACTTGACTACCTTGGCATCGGGGTTAAACGGCCCTTCGGGTGTGGCCGTGGATGGCGCGGGCAATGTCTATATTGCCAACACCGCTAGCAACACGATCTTAAAGTGGACCGCGGCCAGCAACACCCTGACTGAGATCGGATCAGGCTTCAACAGCCCTTCTGGCGTGGCGGTGGACGGGGCGGGAAATGTCTATCTCGCCGACACTGGCAACAACGTCATCAAAGAAATGCCCTATGCGTTCGTGAATCCCAGCCCCAAATTAGAAAGTGCGAACGCCGGCAACGATACGTTAATAGTATTGCCTGCCACCGAAAATCTGCTCGCCCCGTTCACTCCCACCAGTGACCAACCTTGGCTGACGATTAGCGATGTCACCAACGGCGTCGTGGATTTTTCGTTTGCCGCCAATCTCGGTTCCAGCCGCATCGCACACATTGCTTTGCTCGGCCAAACCATTCCCGTCACGCAGGGCGGTTTAAGCTATTCCCTTGGCACAACCGCGCTTTTGGAGGGGCCGGCTGCCGGAAGCAATAGCGTCGTTCTGGCTGTGGCACCAAAAATCGCCGCCTGGATGGCCACAACCAATGCCGCCTGGTTGCATCTTAGCCAAGCGATGCAAAGCGGCACAGGCAGCACGAATGTCGTTTTCAGTTACGATGCCAATCCGGGCGCGACGCGCTCCGGCACCCTCACCATCGCCGGCCAGACGCTCACTGTCACCCAAGCCGGTTCAACTTATGTCGCGGCTGGGCCAGTGACCCCATTGGTGTCCTCGGGACTGGCCCAAGCCCAAGGTTTGGCAGTGGATGGTGCGGGCAATGTTTACATCGCGGACACCGGCCACAACGCGATCAAGAGATGGACTGTTGCCAACAACACCGTGACCCCATTGGTGTCCTCAAACCTGAGCCTCCCCCAAAGCGTGGCGGTGGACGGCGCGGGCAATGTTTACATCGCGGACAGCGGGAACAACGCGATCAAAGAGTGGATGGCGGCTAACAGCAATGTGACCACATTGGTATCCTCGGGGTTGTCTGAGCCCGCTGGCGTGGCCGTAGATGGCGCGGGCAATGTCTATATCGCCGACACCTACCACAATGCGATCAAGCAGTGGACGGCGGCTAAGAACGCTGTGACGACATTGGTATCCTCGGGGTTGTCTGATCCCTCTGGTGCGGCGGTGGACGGCGCGGGCAATGTCTATATCGCCGACACCTACCACAACGCGATCAAGCAGTGGACGGCGGCTAAGAACACTGTAGCTACATTGGTGTCCTCAGGGTTGAGCCGTCCCTTTGACGTGGCCGTAGATGGCGCGGGCAATGTTTACATCGCTGACACCTACGACAGCGCGATCAAAGAGTGGATGGCGGCTAACAGCAATGTGACCACATTGGTGTCCTCGGGGTTGAGCAGACCCTATGGCGTGGCGGTGGACGGCGCGGGCAATGTCTATATCGCCGACAGCAACCACAACGCGATCAAAGAACTTCCTTATGCCTTTGTGGACCCGACCCCCAAGTTGGAACCTCTGGCCGCCGGCAACGATGCTTTGCCAGTGGTATTGCCCACGACGGAGAATTTGCTGCCCCCGTTTGCTCCCACTAGTTCGCAATCGTGGCTGACCATCGGCGCCATCACCAACGGCGTGGTGCGCTTTTCCTTCACCGCCAATAGTGGCCCGGCCCGCACGGCCAATATCACCTTACTTGGCCAAAGCATTCCTATTACCCAAGGAGTGATCGGCACGCCGCCGACGCTAACCGTCGCGCAGGAGTTGGGCAACGGCGTTTTGCAGTTTTCCTTCACCAACAATCCGAGCGGGATCTTCACCGTTCTCTCCGCCACCAACCTCTCATTGCCGCTCAACAACTGGAGAGTGGTCGGTTCAGCCTCGAACATGGGCGCTGGCCAGTTCCAGTTCACTGTGCAACCACCCTTCAACGCTCCGCAAAGTTTCTACACGGTCCGCTCGCCTTAGCCGCTCGAGAGAAAGGCAACTTCGCCACAGTCGCCGCCAACTACCCCAGCACACTCGTTCGCCGCCGTTCATTAAAAAATCAGACTTTCCCCATTCCCCAGTACTATAACCACCAGGAAACGGAAACGGGAAACACGCCCTGTGCTTCCAATGAACCTCCGTGTCAATCGTTGTGATTATGGTGGTTATGCAATCCGGAAAAAGGGCTGTTTTGCGTGTGAAAAAGCGAAAGGTTCATTGGCACAATGCACCACCCTCGGTGGTTGATGTCTCCAGCGGAGGGTGCGACAATGCAGGGAAGAGATCCGAGTGCCAGCAAACTCATGCGGGGG
>Ga0187874_10002104_pt1 | contig 15963 bp, 12 predicted proteins | sample June2016WEW_16_1_3_FD_132993 | JGI IMG/M metagenome (GOLD analysis project Ga0187874, IMG submission 132993) | Peatland microbial communities from SPRUCE experiment site at the Marcell Experimental Forest, Minnesota, USA - June2016WEW_16_150 | ecosystem: Environmental > Terrestrial > Soil >... | reverse complement strand
CTCGCCGCTTTCGATGAGCTTGATGTGCATCCCCTTCCTGTCGGTGTACGCCAGGTATCTTCCATCGGGCGAAATTGTACCCGTCCCCACGGCGTTCTCGCTGGAGTTAGTGGTGAGTTGCCGCAGCTTGATCTCAGGCAGAGTCGCAGGAGACTGCAGCCGGCGTCTTGCGAACCAGAAAGCCGCACTCGCGATCAAGAGTACAGCAACAGCTCCCGCCGCCAGCGCGCGCCTGCGGGCGGCGCTTCGCCCAGGCCGCATTTTCTGTTTCACTGCCTCCAAATCGGCGCGGAGTTCGGCAGCCGTTTGGTAACGTGTGGCGCGATCCTTCTCGAGCGCTTTATTAATGATGAGCTCGAGCTTTCTGGGAAGTTCCGGGTTCAGTTCGCGCACCGGCTTGGGGATTTGTTTGAGGATGGCATTTTGGAGCACCGGCCCAGTGTCACCCGTGAACGGACGTTGACCGGTGGCCATCTCATACAACACCGAGCCAAAGGAAAACAGATCCGTTCGCGCGTCCAGTTTCTCGCCGCGTACCTGCTCGGGCGACATGTACCCAGGCGTCCCCATGGCCACGCCGGTTAGACTGATGGAAAGATCGGAAGCTGCCAACGGTACGGTCTTCTCGGTGGCTGCTTGCGCACCTTCGTTATCATCGCGGTGGAGCAGAACAGATGAATCTCCGGGAGCCCTTACCAGGGAAGCCAGTTTTGCCAAGCCAAAATCCAGGATCTTGGCTTGGCCTTGACTGGTGACAAAGATGTTCGCGGGCTTGATGTCGCGATGAATGATGCCGCGCGAATGCGCCGCGTCCACCGCGTCGGCGATTTGTATTGCCAGGTCGAGCAGCGTATCGAGCGGTAGGGGTGAACGGCGTTCGCCCTCGCCCAGTTGGCGCGCGACGGGCTCGCCCCCAGCGGCCGGGCGCGCGCCGCGCGCCCCTCCAATCCGTTCCTCGAGCGTCTGCCCTTCGAGCAACTCCATCACGATGAAGGGCTGGCCTTCGTACTCGCCGATGTCGTGGACCACGCAGATGTTGGGATGACTCAGCGCCGAGGCCGCACGCGCCTCGCGCTTGAAGCGTTCGAGCGCCTGGGGCTCGTGCTCGGGCGCCCTTTCGAGCTGCCCTTGGGAGGACCTCGGGGCCGGCGGGGTGAGAAACTTCATTGCCACCAGACGGCCCAGGCGGGTGTCCTCGGCCTTGTACACCACCCCCATGCCGCCGAGGCCCAGCTTCTCCAGCAAACGGTAATGCGAGATCGTTCGGCCGGCCAGCAGAGCCGCCTGGACGGTCGCGTTTGTTGCCTCCGCCGGCTCCTGAGCCAGCGCTCTGGCCGCCACCTCCAGGGCCGGCGCCTCCAGGAAACGATCACCTCCGTCTTCTTGAGCTAGCAACGATTCCACTTCCCGCTCGAGGTCCTCATCACCGGCGCAAGCCTGCTTCAGGAAGGCGGTCCTCTGCCCCTGTTCACGCTCCAGAGCGGCGTGATACAAGTGCTCGATTTGCCGCCAACGCTCAGCCTCCAACCGGCTTCTCCTTGCTCAGCTCTCGCCGCAGCCAGCTCTTGGCGAACTTCCAGTCCCGCATGACCGTCTCGGGGGAAACCTTGAGCACTTCGGCCGTCTCCTCCACGCTCAAGCCGCCAAAAAAGCGGAACTCCACCACCTCACTCTTTCGCGGGTCTAATGCCGCCAGAGCCTTTAAGGCATCATCCAGGGCCACCAAATCCGCGCCCGGCGCATCCGCTACCACCAGCGCTTCCTCCAACTCGAGCGGTCGCGCTTCGCCGCCCCGCTTGAGGGCCTGACGAGAGCGGGCCCAATCCACCAGAATGCGCCGCATCACCTGCGCGCTGACGGCGAAGAAGTGGGCGCGGTTCTGCCAGCTTAGCTTCGGGGAATCGACCAGCCGGAGGTAGGCCTCGTTCAGCAGGGCGGTGGTCTGAAGCGTGTGGCCGGGCTGCTCGCCTGCCATGTAGTGGTGCGCCAGCCGGTGCAACTCCTCGTAAACGAGAGGAATGAGGTGCTCCAGCGCGCTCTGCTCTCCTTCGCTCCAAGCCTGCAACAGGCGCGTGATTTGGTGGGCTGACCGCTCCATCGTGCAACCGCCTGCGGCGGAGTGCGGCTAACTGTAGGTTATCACACTTGTCCGGCGTTTTCCACGCGTTTCGTTCGCACTGTCGGTGGCGCGATGAGAATCTCTCGCGGCCATGACAGTTTTTGGGCGCCATTTCCGCCTTATAGGGTGAGGGCAACAACGGGGAACACCTTGAACGGGCGAAACGCGTGCGACCCTCCGGGATTGAGGCCTGCGGAGACCTCGCCCACGGACATGCAAAGACAACAGGATCGAAGGAGGAGATTATGAGAAAGAACCTGAGTGCGCTCTTGATCGCGCTAAGTTTGTGCGCTGCGCTGGCGTTACCAATTGGATTGTCCGCGCAGGAACAGAAAGAACAGAACGAACAAAAGAAACAGCACCATCACTACCAGCTCATCGACGTGGGCACGTTCGGCGGACCAAGCAGCCTGTTTAGCAACCCCGGTGATAAAGTCATAAACAATCGAGGCACGGCTACCGGGATGGCTAATACATCCATTTCCGATCCCTATTCTCCAAACATGTGCTTCTATTATGACTGTTTGGTCGATCAAGCGTTCGTGCGAAAGAACGGCGTAACGACCGATCTCGGCACGCTACCGGGGGGTGCGAGCAGCTTTGCATATTGGGTCAACAATCGTGGGCTTATAGTCGGCCAGTCACAAAACGGTTCGATTGATCCGCTTACTGGGTGGCCCGAAGCCGACGCTGTCGTCTGGGACCACGGTCAGATCATTAATCTCTGGACACTCGGAGGAAGTCAAAGCAATGCCTACGCGACCAATGAGCACGACCAGGTCGTCGGAGGGGCGTTGACTGCCACTCCCGATCCTTTCGCAAATGCCCTCCAGGGTGCGTGCGTGCAGTTGCCTAGCACCGGTTTCTGTTCTGGTCTCACCTTCGCAGAAAGTTCTGTGTACTTCCCCGCCACAACCGAGACGCACGCCTTTCTTTGGCAGCACGGCTTCATGCGTGATTTGGGCACGCTCGGCGGCCCCGACAGCAATGCCTTCATCACCGATGATCACGGACAAGTTGCGGGCTGGTCTTACACCAGCTTCGTCGCGAATCCGTCGACTGGGGTGCCAACCGTGGATCCTTTCCTTTGGAGCCCGGAGGACGGCAAGATGACGGACCTGGGGACCCTTGGTGGGACGTTCGGAGCTCCATTTTTTCTCAATAACCGGGGTCAGGTCGTCGGGATTTCGAATCTGCCTGGAGATACCATCGCTCGCCCCTTTCTCTGGAGTAAGTCCGAAGGCATGAAAGACCTGGGTACACTAGGAGGGACGTGGGGATTCTCCACCTGGGTGAACGACGCAGGAGAGGTTGTCGGCCTCTCGTTCCTTGCAGGCGATCAGAACTTCCACGCGTTTCTCTGGCGCCACGGCGTAATGACTGATCTGGGTGCAGCAGGCACCGACCAGGGCAGTGAGGCTTTCAGCATCAACTCGCAAGGTCAGGTCGTGGGCGATTCAGGCAGTAACAATGTCGATCTCCATGGATTCCTGTGGGAGCACGGGGGGCCAGTTGTCGACTTGAACCAACTGGTCCCTGCCGGTTCGGGCCTAACCGTGGTCACGGCCGTTTTCATAAACGACCGCGGGGAGATCGCCGGAACGGCAAAGCTCTCCAATGGTGACGAACACGCAGTCGTGCTGATCCCGTGCGACGAGAATCATCCCGACGTCGAAGGCTGCGACTACGACCTTGTTGAAGCGGTCAGTGAGGTTCAAGTTCGTCCAGCGCAAATCACTCCGGCGCCAGCAGCGAGTCCAGCCAAGTTGTCCCCGGCTGAAATGATGACTCGATTTGGATCCTTAAGGGCGGGCCGCAATCGTCGCTTCGGAACACCGCAAACTTCACCGCAGTAGTGCGAACCGAAAGCGCCTGGACCGTGCCTTGGCACAACGAATGCAATCTTGGGGAGGCATCATGAAAAAATCTCTGTTACTGCTAATCTCGATCTGTAGTTTGTGGCTTCTCAATGGTTGTGGTGGCGGCTCGTCAAGCCCGCCTCCCCTGACTCCAGATGTAGCCACTCACTTTTCCGTCACCCCGGCCACCGCCACCCCAATTGCCGGAACCGCCTTCAACTTCACCGTCACCGCGCTTGATGGGTCGAACGGCGTGGTCAGCAGTTACGCTGGAACGGTTCATTTCACCAGCTCGGATGGCCAAGCTATGCTACCGGCCAACTCGACGCTGACCAATGGGACAGGGACCTTCTCGGCCATGCTGAAGACCCTCGGCGGCCAAACCATCACTGCAACCGACGCGGTCACGGCTTCGATCACCGGCACTTCAAATTCTATTAACGTAACTGGACCCCCCGCCACTCACTTCTCCGTCGTCGCTCCAGCTAACGATACTTCCGGCACTTCCTTCAGTTTCACAGTGAGCGCTCTGGACGCCTCGAACAATCTGGTCACCACCTACTCCGGGACGGTGCACTTTACAAGCACCGACAGCCAGGCTGGCCTGCCAGCCAATTCGACATTGACGAACGGGACGGGGAGCTTCTCGGCGACGCTGAAAACCGCTGTCGGCGGCCAAACCATCACTGCAACAGACACGGCCACGCCTTCGATCACCGGCACTTCGAGCTCGGTCAACGTCAGCGCCGCCGCAGCCACTCACTTCTCCGTGACCGCTCCTGCCACCGCCACCTCCGGGACGGCTTTCAACTTTACGGTCACTCCCCTCGACGCCTCGAATAACGTGGCAACCAGCTACTCTGGGACGGTGCACTTCACGAGCACGGATGGCCAGGCGGTGCTTCCGGCCAACTCGACGCTAGCGAATGGGACAGGAACCTTCTCGGCCACGCTGAAGACCCTCGGCGGCCAAACCATCACTGCGACCGACACGGCGACGGCAACGATCTCCGGGACTTCCAACGCGATCGACGCCGGCGCGCCGGGTCCGCTCACCATAACCTCCGGGAGCCCGCCCAGCGGCACCGCTGGAACACGCTACGACGGGCACTGCAATCAAATACCGCCCTGCAATGTGATTATTGAGGGATTCGTTCTCGAAGCCACAGGCGGCGTGCCGCCCTACTCGTGGAGCTGGGTTGCTGCGCAGGGCTCGTCCCTGCCACCCGGCTTGGGTATCGATAGATCCTGCATCAATGTTCCCGGCCATGGTATTTGCGGCATTCCATCGTCGGCGGGAATCTACAAGGCAGTTCTCACGTTAGGAGATTCGGCATCCACCGAAAATCAGGCGACCGCGGACTATACCATTGTCATCCGCAACCCCGCGCCTCCCTCCATCAACACGACGCCTGCCCCCTCCGCCGGCGCGGTGAACCTGCCCTATAGTTTCGCCTTCACGGCAACCGGCGGGCTGCCACCACTCACCTGGAGTGAAACAGGCGCGCCGCCTCCGGGCTTGGGGCCGCTCAGCAATGGCGGAGTACTTTCCGGCACGCCCACGGAAGTAGGGTCGTTTCCCATCACGGTTACGGCGCAAGACTCGCTCGGCCAAAATTCCGCGCCACAAGATTTCACGATATCGGTTTTCCTACATGGTTTCAAAGCTACCGGCAGCATGGGAACTGCGCGCACTTCACACACAGCGACCTTGCTCAGCAATGGAAAAGTCCTCGTAACGGGAGGATCTGCAGGCGGGCCCCCGCGAGACGGCCCCCCCGGCCCCCCCACCCTGTTAGCGACGGCGGAGCTGTTCGATCTAACCAGCGGAACTTTCACGGGGACGGGCAGCATGAGCATCGTCCGCATTGGTCATACCGCGACTTTGCTCAACAATGGAAAAGTCCTCGTAACGGGAGGATCTGCAGGCGAGCTCACGGGAAACGGCCCCCCTACACCCGACACGTTAGCGGAGGCGGAGCTGTTCGATCCAGCCAGCGGAACTTTTACGCCGACGAAGGGCAACATGGAAACCGGGCGCGTCTATCACACGGCGACCTTGCTGAACGACGGAACAGTGCTCGTGACAGGAGGGGTGGACAGCAATAACGCAGTCGAGGCATCTGCGGAGCTGTTCGATCCAACCAGCGGAACTTTCACGCCGACGAAGGGCAAAATGAGCGTCGCCCGCTATGGTCATACCGCGACTCTGCTCAACAATGGAAAAGTCCTCGTAACGGGAGGAGGTGGCAACACTGCGGAGCTGTACGATCCGACCAGCGAGACCTTCACGCCGACGACGGGCAGCATGGAAACCGCGCGCTTGTACCACACTTCGACCTTGCTGAAAGACGGAACAGTGCTCGTGACAGGAGGGGTGGACAGCAATAACCAAGCCGCCGCAACTGCGGAGCTGTACGATCCGACCAGCGAGACCTTCACGCCGACGACGGGCACTATGGAAACCGTACGCTCAGAGCACACAGCGACGCTGCTCAGCGATGGAACAGTCCTCGTGGCGGGAGGATCTGGTGGCACGACAGCGGAGCTGTACGATCCGACCAGCGGGACTTTCGCGGGGACGGGCAGCATGCAAACCGCGCGCGCAGGGCACACGGCGACCTTGCTGAGAGACGGAACAGTGCTCGTGACGGGAGGACTCAACAACTACGGATCCGTTCTTGCGGAGGCGGAGCTGTACCAATAGCATGAGCCCACGAGTGTTGGAGCGCGGGCGCTCTTTTCTCTGAACTCCGCGCTCAAGACACGCCGCTGGTTAATTCTCGGTCGCCCGCGTGCCTCGGTTGAAGTCACTTGTGTGCTCGTCAGGGAGCTGCGAGGATGTGCCATTGCCGCCCAAGGACGAACCGAGGCAATATCCGAAAGAATTGAGGCAATGGACACTTACAAGACGCACGTTATCATCAATCAGAATCGCCGGTTCGTCTTTGCCACATTCCCAGCTATCCTGCATTATCGGTTTGCCCTCGTATTCCTTTGCTTTTGGGCGACTCTGCTCACATCGTGTGGCGGCGGCTCCACAAGCACAACGTTTCCTCCGCCCAATCGCGCTCCCACTTTAATAGCGTTATCCGGCCCAGTATCGACCCACTTGCGGCCGGGTGTCTTCCGAGTGCGCCCTCCAGGCAGAATCGCCAAGGTAACAGGGCGGACCACATCTACAGATTTGCGGTGGGACCAAAGGGCTGAAGTGGGAGCAGGTGGTCAAAATGCCTATGGTCAAAACGCCTATTGCATAACCTGGACCAATTGGACTAACATTGCTCTCCTCCGCACTCATTAGGGCTGAAAACTAACGGGGTCAACAAAAGCTTCGATCCGAAACCGCGACAGGCATCCCAGACCCCACCAGTGGAGGAGCGTCTGGAAACTTGGGGGGAATCGCGGCTAATTTGAATGTCGACCAACACGCAGCCCAGCGGTGGGAGGACATCTTGAGCCTGCCCATTCACCGACTTCAGGGTCGAGTCTTCGCCTTCAAGCCTGAGGTGGAAGCTTGGCGGCGCAAGCGCGAGGACCCTCCAATTTTTGACTAGGTGAACGACCGGGGCGGGCAGATGGGCTTGATACTCCAGGTGCCGGAAGTAAAGGGCGCAGCTTGGCGCGATGGGCTCCGCCGGTTTGGAGTTGCCGTGAAGGAATCGGTGCCGTTGCCTCCGGCGCCATTTGGAAACTCGCCTCAGTAATTGCTTGTGAAAAGGGACGACGGACTATGAGTAAACCGGTTTTCCTAACCCTGTTTGTCGCGATGAGTATGTTCGCGTTCGCTCGGCCGGCGCGCGCTGCTGAGGCCGTGCTAAAGGATAAGTACCATGCCATCCAGGTGGACAGGTTCGACATTCAGGCGAGTGTGGAGTTCCCGGCAGACTACTTGTTGACCTTGCAGGAAGAGATCCTGAAGCAACTCCAAAAAACGCATAAATTCAACGAAGTGCTTCGCACTGGCGAGAACCCGGCCGACGCTCCGTTGCCGGTGCTTCGCCTGACTGGGACCATAACCCACTTCAAAGCGGGTAGCCGGGCCAAGCGCTACCTTGTCGGCCCCGCCGCTGGGTCAACTGAGATCTTTGCCCACGTCGCTTATATCGACCGCTCTACGGGCGAGACTGTGATCACCGAAGAGGTGAGGGGAATCATGACGGGCGGCTTTATAGGCGGCGAGTCAATGGACGTAACGCGCGATTTTGCCAAGAAGGTCGTCACGACTACTACATTGGTGCTGGAAAAGAGTTTGCCAGCGCCGGGGGAGCCCGCTGCGGCGTCGGCAGCAAGTGGCCGCCTGCCTGCGGTAGTTGATCGGCATGTGGTGGCTATTTCATCCGGCGATTTTGAGGCAGCGCAACAGAAGTTGAACGCGGAAGCTGCCGCCGGATACCGTGTTGCAGGCTTTGCCGCGACGGGAGGGAAAACTGCCGATGTGACCATGGAAAAGTCCTCCAGGCCTGCCCAGGTCTTTCTGTACCGGGTGGTGCACACGCAGTGGTTACCGACCTTGCAGAAGGATCTCAACAAAGGTGCTGATGACGGCTTTCGCCTCTGCCCTCACACGCTTTCGGGGCTCGGTGTTTTGTCTCTGCTCATGGAGAAACCTCCGGGAGCCGCGAAGACGCGTTACCATTACCTAGTCCACAATACCTGGCGCGTCTCGAGCGCTCAGAAAGACATTCAAAAGGATCAGAGCGAGGGCTATGTCCTGTCAGAAACATATGAGCCGGCTGGTGGTATGCACGTTGTAGTCCTGGAAAAAGCTGTCGAGAAAGGCAGCGATTGAGCCCAGATCCAGTATTCCGAGCGAGTCCCCGTTATCCGGTATGAATGGAATTGCACCGCCTGAAACGAGGTCGGCCATGGAAACAACTGTTTTTTCCACTACCCCATTGGGATTTTCATGGCCGCGGCGACAGCGAGCGCTGGCTGCCGTAGCGAGCGCGCTGCTCGTGGTGTTCACGAACACCGGATGTGCGGTAAAGAGGATCGCCGTCAACAAGCTGGGCAACGCCATCGCCAGCGGTGGAAACACTTATGCAAGCGACAACGATCCCGAGCTGGTTAGGAGCGCAGTTCCTTTCAGCCTGAAGCTGATGGAAAGCCTGCTTGAGGAAAGCCCGAAGCATCGCGGTCTGCTCTTAGCCGCGTGCAAAGGTTTTACGGAGTATAGCTATGCCTTTGTCCAGGAAGATGCCGATGAGCTCGAGAGCACGAACCTCGCCGAGGCCACCCGGCTGCGCGCACGGGCACGACGCCTTGATCTACGGGCCCGCGATTACGGGCTCAGAGGACTTGAAGTACGCCACCCAGGATTCGGCAAGGCCCTGGGCGATAACCCACCAGCCGCCGTGCGGCGCATCACCTCAGCCAGAGAAGTACCGTTGCTTTATTGGACGGCAGCGAGCTGGGGCGAAGCCATTTCGCTCTCCAAGGATAATCCTGACCTCATTGCTGACCAGCCGATCGTGGAGGCACTGATCGACCGCGCTTACAAGCTGGACCCCAACTTTGAGGCCGGCGCCATCGACGGCTTCCTGATCACCTACGAACCGAGCCGGCAAGGCGCCAAAGGCGATCCTTGGGCGCGCTCCAGAGAGCACTTTGCGCGGGCTGTAGCATTGTCGCACGGTCAGCTTGCAGGGCCCTACGTTTCTCTGGCCGAGACAGTTTCAGTCCAGAAGCAAGATCGGGCCGAGTTTCAGTCGCTGCTCAACCGGGCGCTGGCCATCGATCCCGACGCCAGACCTGAGTGGCGACTTGAGAACCTGTTGATGCAGCGCCGCGCCCGCTGGCTGCTGGCACGGGTGGATGAGCTGTTTGTGGAGTGAGACGAGCGTCAGGGTATCCCAATTTTGGATGAACAAGAGGAGCAATAAGAATGACGAGATCGCTCAGCCGAGCAGAAAGTGAAATGTTATGGGGGTGGGTTCTTGCAGTCTTCCTGGTTCTCCTGGGCGCCTCAGGGGCGCGTGCGGCCGGACTGCCGGTACTGGTGCGAATCAAGCTGGGCACGTTGATCCCAAGAGGCACGCCGCCCTATGAAGTCCTCTTGGAGATGAGGGAGAAGTGGCGCCAGGCGCCGGAGGGCGGAGTTGAGGTCATTGTCTATCCCGACGGTACCATGGGCGGCGAGGCCGACATGGTCCGCCGGATGCGTGTAGGGCAGATCCAGGCGGCGCTGCTGAGCATGACAGGCATCTCCGAAATCGATAAGTCGGTCAACGCGCTCCAGGATATGCCGATGATGTTCCGGTCGCTCGACGAAGTCGAGTACGTCAGGGAGAGAATGCGACCCATGCTAGAGAAGCGTCTTGCCGACCGGGGCTTCGTCGCCCTCTTCTGGGGCGATATCGGATGGGTAAGGTTTTTCTCCAAAGACGCGGCCGTACACCCTGCTCAGTTCATGCGCATGAAGCTCTTCACCTGGGCCGGGGACAACGAGCAGCTTGACCTCATGAAAGCGCTGGGATTCAACGCCGTGCCGCTAGAGACCAGCGACATCCTCCCCGGCCTCCAAACCGGACTCATCAACGCCGTGGACACGGCTCCTCTGTATGCCCTGGCCGGGCAGTTCTACGGCCCCTGCCCTCACATGCTGGACATCAATTACGCGCCGCTGGGCGGAGCCGCGGTCATCACCGAGAAAACCTGGGACTCGATTCCCCCGGCCACTCAGCAGGCTGTGCTGAAGGCGGCGGCCGAGGCCGGCGGCGAGATCACCAAGAGGAGCCGGGTAGAAAGCGACCAGGCCGTGGAAGCCATGCACAAGCGCGGACTGACGGTCCACCACGCGACCCCGGAGATCGAGGCCGAATGGCGGACCATGGCGGAAGGAATCTACCCAAAGATCCGCGGAGGCATGGTTCCGGCGGACGAGTTTGACGAAGTGGAGCGCCTGCTCCGGGGTTACCGGACTTCGGCGGCGGCCAACCGGGGCAGCGCAGGAAGCAAGTTGAAATGACCACGAATCTCCCGTTAGCCACACCCGTGGAACCGTTAGCGGAGAGCCTGGAGAAGCAGGAGTCGAAAGCGCGCCGCTACTTTCGCCACGGCGAGAATGCTGCCGTGACGCTGGCACTGGCGGGGTTGGTCTTGCTGCCTCTGACAGAGAGCGTACTGCGAAAAACGCTCCACCTTGGCATCTCCGGGTCGACGGCCCTCGTCCAGCATCTCACTCTGATTCTCGGCATGATTGGAGGCGTGATTGCCGCGCGCGAAAACCGGCTGCTGCCGCTTTCCACTCTCGGCGCGTTGCTGAAGGGTAAGAAGAAAATAGGGGCGCTCATTTTCTGCGGCGCGTGTTCGGCCGCTGTCGGTGCTCTGCTCTGCTGGGCGAGCTTTCAGTTTGTGCTTTCCGAAAGACCTGCGGGGAAGATCCTCGCCTATGGGATTCCCATCTGGTTCGTGCAATTGGTCATGCCCTTCGGCTTTACCTTGGTGACGGCTTACCTGCTGTGGCACGCCTCGGGAAGTTGGGTTGGGCGAGTGACTTGTGCTGTAATCTCGGGGGCCATAATTCTATTTTGCGCTCGATCTCCGCTGCCCGTGGAACAACTCATGGTTCCGGCCCTGATTGTGCTTCTGGTGGCCACCCTGCTGGGCGTTCCAGTTTTCGTGACTGTGGGTGGCGCGGCCGTGCTGTTCTTTTGGAAGCTGCACGAACCGATCGCCTCCATTCCCATCGACCTTTATTCGCTGGTCACAAATCCGTCTTTGCCGACCATGCCCCTCTTTACGCTGGCGGGCTACTTCCTGGCGGAAGGCGGAGCCTCAAAACGCTTGATGCGCGTCTTCCAGGCGCTTTTCGGATCGTTCCGTGGCGGTCCGGCCGTCGTCACGATCCTGGTGTGCGCCTTCTTCACATCGTTCACCGGAGCTTCGGGTGTGACGATTCTCGCCCTCGGAGGGCTGCTGATGCCCATGCTCGTGGCAGCGCGATTCAAGGAGAAAGACGCGCTGGGCCTGGTCACAGGCGCAGGCTCGTTGGGCCTTTTGTTCCCGCCGTGCCTTCCGTTGATTCTCTACGCCATCGTCGCCAAAATTCCCATCAAGGACGTTTTCCTGGGCGGAGTTGGGCCCGGCATCTTGATGCTGGCGATGACCGCGGCGTGGGGCATCATGGTGGGGCGCAGAGGCACCGCCCCAATCCAGCGTTTAAGCTGGACGGAAGTCCAAGCCTCTGTCTGGGAGGCCAAGTGGGAACTGCTTCTTCCCGCGGTAGCCTTTCTGGCGCTCTTCGGTGGATTTGCCACACCGGTCGAAGCGGCCGCAGTCACCGCCCTGTATGCCTTCTTCGTCGAGACGGTCATCTACCGCGACCTCAGTATCACCAAGGACATTCCGCGCGCGATGACCGATTGTGGCTTGCTGATTGGCGGCGTACTCCTGATCTGGGGCGTGGCACTGGGCCTCACTGATTACATGGTGGATACGGAGTTGGTGGTTCGCGCCGTGGATTGGACTACCCACACCATTCAATCGCCGTGGGTTTTCCTGCTGCTGCTCAACTTGTTTCTCCTCATTGTCGGCTGCGTGATGGACATGTACGCCGCGATTGTGATCGAGGTGCCGCTCCTCGTACCGCTCGGCGTGGCCTATCACATCAATCCCATCCACCTCGGCATCGTCTTTCTGGCCAACATGGAACTGGGGTACCTGACGCCTCCGGTAGGACTGAACGCTCTGCTCTCCTCTTACCGCTTTAAGAAGCCCCTGAGCGAGGTCCTAATCTCCGTGCTTCCCATAGACTTCGTGCTGTTTATCGGCGTCATGCTTATTACTTATGTTCCAGCACTGACCACCTGGTTGCCGGCCTGGCTCGGCCACTGAAAGGTTCTCGAGCCGGGAACGGCGACGTGCCCAGCGATCCACGAGCGCGTCAAAGTTCAATAGGACCGCGAGCTTAATGGTTCGGGAATACCGGCGCGTGATTTCAATTCAGTTGCTTGATTGATGCTGTGAAACGTCCGCCTAGGAATCAATCCTGAGTAGTCACCTGGTCCTATAAAAGGGGCAATCCGAAGTGCTGGGCGAGCGACGGCGAACTCGGAAAGTACCCGCCTATTGAGGTGCGGCGTGTCCGGCCGCGCTTCCGATTTTAGCCTCTCGACCGCATCGGAGAGCCAGGGCGGCAGGCGGCAAAGTTTGTTTTTGTAGACGGTGAAAGCAACCTCCTCACAACCCAAACAGGATCCTGCCTGATAAACGCCCTTCAGTGCCGGAATCCAGCCGGCCACAATGCACTGCCCCAGTTGACGGCTAAGCAACGAGATCATTCGATCTTGAGAACGCTCGAAGGGAGCATGATACTCAGAACTTTTTTCAGCCGGTTAAATTGGGCTTCGCTGGCCTGAAATCGAATCTGGACCGTTTCCGGTGGCTGACACATAATCTCCAAACGGAAGAGGCCTCTCTCAAGCTCTGCTCTTCTTATCCTGAAATGCCCAGAAAGAGTCCGTAGATGGCTTTCAACATAGAGCCGCCCATGATCGGGTGATTCGAATTGCCGCTGGACCAGAAAGTAACTGTCATCACTGTCTTCGTCGTCCGCAAACGACACCTGGAAATACTCACCGCCAGATTCAGCCACCGAAACGTGTTTGAGGAATAAGTCCGTCATACTGCTTTCCCACGAGGTATTGTAGTACCCTCCCGAGAGAAATGATAAGCCGCAATCCCTAATACGCCGATTCCAAAGCGCCGGCGCCTTGCAAGGATCGAATCTCCTGTTGCCAAGTCTCCGAATACACGATCCAGGAGTTGAGCGACGTCGCTCTACCCTACGGCGCTTTTCGCCAGTAAGGGCGCCATCTTGCCATATGGGGACCTCGGGGGAGCCAAGGGTTGCACTTCTACCAGTAGGCCAAACCGTAAAAGCGCCTCACGCATTCAAACTCCCGAGATACGGGGTTCGGGGCCTCGAAGCGGACTTCGGGGGAGTCAGGGGACGCAGTTCTACGGGTAGGCCGTTACACAGCCTAGTGGATTGTTCGGCTACATCCGTCGTCCGCACAGGCCCTAATCCTCTTGGGGGACCCTGTTCTAGGCTGCCTTAAAAATCTGCTACAATCTCCCCACTTGAATCCGGTGTAGGTGTAGGTGTTTTATGCTCATTCTTCGCCTGACACAGGTGGCCGAGGGCCGCAAAAGGAACCGTGTGGAACTTTCGCTCGAAGGCCGTGGCGCCCGCCACGCCGCCGTTTCTCGCTTCGTGTTTGCCGTGACCGAGCAGGATCGTGAAGACGTGCGGTGGTATCTCGAAGACTTCTTGCAATACCCACTCGACCCTGCACCCAGGATCGCACGCCGAATCGAACAGCGGATGGCCGAAATCGGTCGGGAGTTGTTTAATGCCGTGTTTCACTCGAACGACGATGCGCGTGACCTTTGGGCCGCGTTGCGGCCCAACCTGAGTGATGCACGAGTCGAAATTGTCACGACCGTCGAGGAAGCCAGCCTATTTCCCTGGGAACTGCTGCGGGACCCAAAGACCAACATTCCTCTGGCCCTGCGCGCCCGCTCCTTCATTCGCGCGCATCCTCAAGCCGCTGAACAACCACACCTACCAGAGGGCGACTTAGGTACGATTCGAATTCTTTTGGTGATTTGTCGCCCCGGCGGTGCGGATGACGTGCCCTTCCGCTCGGTCGCTAGCCGACTCATGAAGGGCCTGAGTGAGGCTGACCCTGACTCGGTCCATCTCGATGTGCTGCGCCCGCCCACCTTTGAGCAATTAAGCCGTGTGCTGCGCGAAGCAAAAAGTAATGCCGCGCCTTACCACGTGGTGCACTTCGATGGCCACGGAACATATACTGAACGGGGTCCCAGAGATGGGGCACACGGGTATCTGCTATTCGAAAATCCAGCACTCCAAGACAATTTTCAGCTTATCGACGGGCCGGCGCTCGGCAGTCTCCTTAGTGAAACGCAAGTGCCACTACTTATTCTGAACTCTTGCCGCTCCGCTCATGCCGATCCTCCGGTAAAGCCAGTCGCGGTCACAAGCGGCACAACCGATCTCCATGCGAAGATCCGCGCGCTCGGTTCACTTGCGCATGAAATCACGGAAACCGGTGCCAGCGCTGTCGTCGCCATGCGTTACAACGTGTATGTTGAGACTGCCGGCCAGTTCATTGCGGAGCTTTACGAGGCGCTGGCACATGGGTATACAGTGGGGGAAGCGGTGACCCTCGGTCGTAAGCAGCTTGCGGCCCAGCCCCTGAGGTCGATTGCCTTCGACCCTCTGCCGCTCGAGGATTGGCCTGTGCCGGTTGTCTTCGAAGCCGCACCCGTTACCTTGTTTACAAGGCGAAGGGGTGCGGGTGCCACGAAAATCAAGATTACCCTTGGCAAGGACGAGGCGTCGCCAAAGCATCGGGCTCTTGACCCCCAATTGCCGCGTCGTCCCGATCCGGGGTTCTTTGGACGCGATGACACCTTGTTAGCGCTTGACCGCGCCTTCGACACGCAATCGATCATTCTTATGCACGCCTGGGCCGGTGGCGGCAAAACAACGACCGCCGCGGAGTTCGCCCGTTGGTATGCACTGACAGGGGGTGTCGAAGGCCCTGTTATATTTACTTCCTTCGAACAATACAAGCCATTGGCGCGGGTGCTAGACGAGTTCGGAACCGCGTTTCATAATGAGCTTACTGGGTCGGGGGTACATTGGCTGGCGCTCGATGACGACAGCCGCATCAAGATTGCTCTGCAGGTAATGGGGCAGATCTCCGTTCTTTGGATCTGGGATAACGTGGAATCGGTGGCGGGGTTCCCGGCGGGGACCCCGTCACTGTTTAATTCGAATGAGCAGCGGGAGCTTTCAGAATTCCTTCGCGCCGCGCGTGACACCAAGGCTAAGGGCTGACGCAACAATACCTACTCATCCGCAATCGGTCATCCATCATTATCAAAGTGGCAGAAGCCGGAAATCCGGATTTCGTAGCCTGCATCGCTATCAACGATCATAGGGTAGCG
>Ga0187874_10002102_pt1 | contig 15976 bp, 15 predicted proteins | sample June2016WEW_16_1_3_FD_132993 | JGI IMG/M metagenome (GOLD analysis project Ga0187874, IMG submission 132993) | Peatland microbial communities from SPRUCE experiment site at the Marcell Experimental Forest, Minnesota, USA - June2016WEW_16_150 | ecosystem: Environmental > Terrestrial > Soil >... | reverse complement strand
GGAATACAACAAAACCTGGTTCACCATCATGGATTTCAAGGGCGCGACCAATCTGTTCGCCGACCCGGACTTCGACGGCGAACCGGTCCAGATTTACGAGCCCGAACCGGACGACCCGCCCACGCCGGACGAGCCTGAAGGACGAATCTTGGTTACCCCCGAACCGCCCGGCCCCGGTCGTCCCAAATATTACGTGGCCAATGTGTCCGCGAAAATCGTCCGTGAGCGCACCCAATTCATCGGCGGCGACGGCAAACTCGCCACGGAATCCGTCAAAGATTACACGCGCAAGAAAGTTCGGCAGAAATACGCGCTTGTTGACGATTTCCTGAACACCTGGTCAAAAGCCGCGCAAAAACGCGCCATCGTCCGCGAATTGGAAGAGCAGGGCGTCCCACTGGATTTGTTGGAAGCCGCTGTCGGACGCGACTACGACCCGTTCGACCTTGTCTGCCATGTGGCTTACGACCAGCCGCCGCTCACCCGCAAGGAACGCGCGGACCGCGTCCGCAAACGAAATTACTTCACCCGCTACGGTGATAAAGCACGCGCCGTGATGGAAGCGATTCTCGACCAGTATTCCAACCAAGGCCTTGAAGCCATCGAATCGCCGGACGCTTTGAAAGTATCTCCGTTCCCCCAATTCGGCACGCCGGTCGAAATCATCAAATCCTTCGGCGGGCGTAATAAATTCAAAGCTGCCTTGCGCGACTTGGAAACCCAAATCTACCAGGCTGCCTAAACAGTGAATACCCGCCAACGCATTTCTGACTTCCAGCATCACGTCAACAGCCACGCTGTCGAAATTCGGAAAGCAGCCGATGATGCTTGGAGCAAAATCAATTTAGCCCAGCCAGAACCACAGATTATTTATGATTTCCTGAAGGATACCAAGGGCGGCACTGGCTATTTGAATCGCGAACTCGGCAAGCTTTTAAGCGTTGGAGGCCGCATCGTCAAATTCGCCAGTATTTTCCTTCATCAGAAACCGAAAGTTAAAGGGGTGATTGGCCGAACGAGTAATGCTAAAGGAATTGGCGGCGTGTGTGAATTGGGAGACCTGCAACTTCTGTTTCTTTACATTTCGGCGAACAAAGCTATCTGCCAATGCAGGAGCACGATTTTCCAAGCCAAGATAAAACCCTCAACTGGTTCACATGTAATTGACCACCTCGATCAACGCCGGCTGTACGACCAATGCTTTGGCTTCGTCTATCAGACTGTGTTGACGGGCGAACAAAGATGTCTGCCGTGGGGGAAGCCAGAACGCGAACGAGCATTGCAGTACCTCTTTATCGGACAAAGACCGATCCAGTCACGTCTGATTCCATCCGACCAGAATCAAGGCGCTTTCGTGGATTTCGGAGAATTAATTCTTCGTTTCCTTAATGACTCAACGGGTTATGGTGTCACCGCTAGGCCCTCAGCGGGCAGAAACTGGAGTCGTATTGTTTGGGACCAGATTGACAACGTAGCAAAGACCGCCTTCGGCCATCAGGGTGACCGCAACTCAGCCCTGAAAAGCATTCTGAACCAGTTTAACAACTTCGATGACCCAAAGGAATTCTTTCTGGAGGTTCCGCCTTCAGAAGCAACTGAGTCCGCTGGTGGCATTCCGATGCTGCTTATCATTGTGAGCGACGGCGAACTTGGACCGGAGAAAGTCCTACAACAGCAAGCTCACAATGATATCACTGGCGAAAGGCGATCTAAAAAGCCGCTGTCTCCCACCCCGATAAGTGTCACCGTAAAAAAGCCAACTACCACCGGCGAAACTGAGGAGAAAAATAACCTCAGCAACAAGCAAGACCTCCATTCTGCTAATATGGATGACCTGTTGCTTAGTCTGGAAGCCTCCGCGCCGAAAGAACAGCATGACATTGTTCTCGAACTACGCCGACGGAGTAACAATCATATGTTACCGCAATATCATGCGAATAAAATTCTGAATGTTCTAAAACGTATTCACGGTCTCGATCAAAAGACAATGTCAATGGTATGGGAGTTGCAACGAACCTTGCACCCAAAAGAAACTGAAAAAGTAAAAGTTTACCACAGTTCGTAAGTTTTATGTCCCTCTCCACCACCATCAAATCCATCCAGGACATCATGCGCAAAGACGTCGGCGTGGATGGTGACGCGCAGCGCATCTCCCAGCTCGTCTGGTTGCTGTTCCTGAAAATCTTCGACGCGCAGGAGGAGGAGATGGAGGCCACACGCGACGATTACCACTCACCGCTGCCGGAGAAACTCCGCTGGCGCAACTGGGCCGCCGACGCCGAGGGCATCACTGGCGATGCGCTGCAAAAATTTGTCAACGACGATCTGTTCCCCGGCCTGAAAGAACTATCGCCCAGGACACCCCGCCACCTGCTCATCCGCACCGCTTTCGAGGATGCCTACAACTACATGAAGTCCGGCACGCTCCTGCGGCAGGTCATCAACAGACTCAACGAAGGCATTGATTTCAACAAAACCCAGGATCGCCATCTGTTCGGCGATATTTATGAGCAACTCCTGCGCGATCTCCAGAGCGCCGGCAACGCGGGCGAGTATTACACCCCGCGCGCCGTCACCCAGTTCATGGTCGAAATGACCAATCCGCGCCTCGGCGAACTCATCTTCGATCCCGCCTGCGGCACCGGCGGGTTTCTCACCGGCACGCTCGAACACATCCGCAAGCGCGAAGTCAAATCGCCCGCCGACGAGCAGCGCCTCCAGGAATCCATTCGCGGCGTCGAAAAAAAGCCCATGCCGCATCTGCTCTGCGTAACCAACATGCTCCTGCACGGCATCGAAGTGCCGGTGAATATCCGGCACGACAACACCCTCGCCAAACCTTACGCCGGCTACACCTCGTCTGACCGCGTGGATGTCATCCTCACCAACCCGCCGTTCGGCGGCATGGAAGAAGACGGCACGGAAAAGAATTTCCCCTCCGTATTCCGCACCAAGGAAACCGCCGACCTGTTCCTCGTGCTCATCATCCACCTGCTGCGCGACGGCGGGCGCGGCGCCATCGTGCTGCCGGACGGCACACTCTTTGGCGAAGGCATCAAAACGCGCATCAAGGAGGAACTGCTGGAGAAATGCAACCTGCACACCATCGTCCGCCTGCCCAATGGCGTGTTTGCTCCCTACACCGGCATCAAGACCAATCTCCTGTTCTTCACCAAAGGCGAGCCGACCAAAGAAATCTGGTATTATGAACATCCCTATCCGCCGGGCGTGAAGAGCTATAACAAAACCAAACCCATCCACATTGACGAATTCAAACCCGAAAAAGCCTGGTGGAAAAAACGTAAGGAGACTGAACTGGCCTGGCGCGTGTCCATCCAGCAAATCCGCGACTCCGGCTACAATCTCGACATCAAGAATCCCACGATTGTTGACCCCGGCCACGGCGACCCGGACAAATTGCTCGCCGAATACCAGCAACTTCTCGGTGCCGTGAATGAAACCCGCGAGAAATTGAAACGCGAATTGCAGACCGCTCTCGAACGCTGACGACATGAATCGCGCCACGTTCTTCAAACATTTTGAGCTGCTGGCCGACCAGCCCGACGCCGTGCCCAAAATGCGCGAGTTGGTTCTGGCGCTTGCCCTTCAAGGCCAGCTTGTCCCGCAAGATCGCAAAGAACCCGCCCCGAAAGTTCCCGAAAAGGACTTGGGCTTTGATGGTGCCGATGAAAACGGTTCGACACAAAACGATGAGAACGCAGCGTCCGCGAAATTACCGCCCAATTGGGCAAGAGTGCGTGTTTCACAGATTTGCAGAAACCGAAGCGGAAACTCAAAACTCATAAAGGGCAAACTCTATGACGCGCCGGGCGAAGATCGTTTTCAAGGATTCAGCGCTTCCGGTCCGGATGTTTGGTGCGACGATTGGGAATTTGAAGGAGAGGCCGTTATCGTTTCAGCCGTCGGTGCCAGATGCGGAAAGGCTTTCAAGGCCACGGGTAAATGGTCAGCAATCGCCAACACACAAATCGTTTGGCCATCAATCGAGTTCGTCACTTTGGATTTCTTTTTTTTGATGCTCAACAACGAGAAATTTTGGAAACGAAGTGGGGCAGCACAGCCGTTTGTCAAAGTTCGCGCCACTCTTGCCAAGTACATCGGCCTTCCCCCTTTAGCCGAGCAGCGGCGGATTGTAGCCAAGGTGGAAGAGTTGATGGCGTTGTGCGACGAGTTGGAGCAGCGGCAGCAGGCGCGGCAAGACACCCGCCAACGCCTCACCCACGCCGCCTTCCATCACCTCACCGCCGCCAAAGACCCGGCCGAATTCCGCAGATACGCATTACTTGTTACTCGTCACTCGTCTCTCCTATTCGACTCCGTCCCCCAACTCCGTCAGGTCATCCTCCAACTCGCCGTCCAAGGCCTTCTTGTCCACCAGGACCCCAATGACGAACCGGCTTCTCAACTCGTTAAACGCATTCAGTTGGAACAAGCACAACAACAAGCGGAAGGTATTTACAAAAGTTCCAAGCCGCTTCCGCCGATTGGAGAGACCGATAAGCCGTTTCCGTTGCCTCTCGGGTGGGAATGGTTTCGCCTGCGATCTTTAGTTTTCACACTCGGAGACGGTCTACATGGCACCCCAGAATATTCAGAAGGGACAGATTGCCATTTCATCAACGGAAACAATTTGGTCGACGGGCGGATTGTCTTCAAACCACACACGAAAACCGTATCGTTGGATGAAATGCAAAAGCACAGGAAGCTGATGACATTAAATACCGTGTTGGTTTCGATTAACGGAACCCTCGGCAGCGTTGCATTTTACAACAATGAAAACGTCGTTCTCGGAAAGAGCGCGTGTTACTTCAACCTGTCTAGTCTCGTAGACAAGCACTTCGTGCGCTTGGTCATAGAAAGCCCCTACTTTGTCAACTATGCTTTAGAGAACGCTACCGGGACAACAATCCGAAATCTCGGACTAAAGGCCATGAACTATTTTCCGGTTCCGCTCCCACCTCTCGCTGAACAAAAGCGGATTGTGGCGCGGGTGGAGGAATTGATGCGTTTGTGCGACGTGCTGGAAGCGCAGTTGAGCCAGTCCCGCACCCTCGGCGCGCACCTCCTCGAATCCACCCTCCACCACCTCCTCGCCGCCTGAACCATGAGCGTTTCTCAAAAAATATATTCTTGGGACTTTACTAAAACTTTTAATATTAGGACAGCACTTCCCTTTCATGGCTGGCAGGCCATTAAAGAGCTAATGGAAAAATCTCATCGGGCTATTCTTCCACGGCTTTACGAATATCAAGAAAGCGAACACCGGTGGGAAAAAAGATTGCAGCCACTTTGTGGCAATCAATACGGATGCGACTGGTCCAAATTCCGTCCTCTCCGGGTAGCTCGCGAGGAGGATTGGTCGGACTGGCTGGCCTGGTTGCTGGAAACCTCTGACACCGGTTGTCTGGGAAAATTGTTATTCGGCCAGACGACGGATGCCGAGAAAGATTTTAAATCGCCGAGTGTTCACCGTGAAAAATGGGCAGAAGATCGCCGGGCAGATATTGTGGTCACATGGAATACAACTCAGACGACCCACATCGAAGTGAAAATCCGGGATAAGAATTTCGATAAAACGTTCGAAACCGCCAACAAGTTGCGAAAAACAGCGCCGGACAGAGACTGGCATGACTTCATTTTAATTCCGAGCGAATTAAAAGGTGCATGGAATGAAGTAGCACAAGCACACGGCAACGAAGAAACGGTCAGGGTGAAGGTTATTCTATGGGACGATATTGTTCACGGTTTGCGAAAATGTTTATGGAATAATCTTGAATGTATTTTATGGCGCGCATGGGCGTGGACTTTTTGCAGCGCGATTGAAAGAAAAATCCTTAGTCTTGAGCCGATAGATAAGAAGCGGAAAACGTTAAGTCCGGCGGAAGCATACATGACCGTAAGATGGCTGAAAATATTAACCCCACAAATTCGACAAGAATATGAATGACGAACTCAAACCGTTTCTAAACGAAGGATTGAAGGTTTATGCCGCAGCCAAGGATACCATTGCTCACTTTGAGGAAGAGATTTCGAGCATAGTTTCGGCTGCCGTAAGAGCCAGAGAAGAATGGTTCCCGCTAAAAAAACAACCTCGAATAGAATCAGCCGAAGCCGATAAAAACGCACAGACCTACTGGATTTCTACGTACATCAGCGGCTTGTCCGAGCGCGATGGGGAGATTAAAATTGAATGCGGTGTCTGGTGGAAAGTGCCCGAAACCAATGACCAACCGATCGTTTTTGCCAATTATGAAAAAGCACCTGAGCGGATACGTGGATTCGATCTGAACAAGAAAGGGCTTAACATCCTCAGTTTTACGCGCGACAACGTGACATTCTTATACTTGCCAGTAACTGAGTCCGCCGAAATTGTAAAATCTTTGAATAGGGTATTGGATGTACTTTTGAAACAATTAGCTGAACCAAATCTCCAGTAAGAAAATGGTTAACAACCGAAGGGAAGGGACAGTTTTGGAATTGTGAGCGTGCCAGCTATTTTACACCTGATTTTGGAACGTGATCCTTTTGACCGGATTGCAAAAGGCACGAAGCGGCTTGAATACCGCGACTACACACCGTATTGGCGTCGCCGGATCGAGAACCGTAAATACGATTTCACCCAGTTCCGCAACGGTTACGCCACCAAAGCGCCGGAAATGCTGGTGGAATACCGTGGATACCGAATCCGGGGCAAAGGGAAGAAAGCGGAATTTGCCATTCGGCTTGGTCGCATCCTGAAAATCAAACGCTGGAGGAAAAACAAATGAACCCAAATGACCTTTACGCACAACAGCAGGCGCTGTTAAACCAAGCCATGCAACATGCGCAGCAAGTGCAATGGGCGTGCCTCGCTATCAGTGCCGCCATGTTCATCTTCGGCATGTTCGTGGTGTATCTCTTTTACGCCCGGCTCCGGGACATTGCCGACGAACTGCGAAAGTTGCGCATCGCCTACGAAATGGCGGAGGACCGCAAAGCACATGCTGCCATGTCCGCGCCTCCCCCGCGCCAGTGACGAATTGCGTTACACGCCCAAATCATGAACACCGCCGCCATCCTCCCATCTTCGCCCGGCTTCCATCTTCGCACTGCTTCGCCGAGACAAGTCGCCGCGACAGGCGACCGCGCTGGCAAAGGGGATTTGGCGTCATCTTGCTTTAACAAAAGCAGTTCGTTTTTTCTGAACGGCGCCGGCCGCTTTCCGGATTGCCGGCCAGCGCAGCTTGTGTTAACATCCGAATATCATGAAAGCAAAAATACTTGTCAGTGCCTTGGGTTTGCTCATTTCCGGCACGCTGGTGGCCGTCGCCGGCGAATTTCCAGACAATTGGACCTGGGACGACAAGCCTGAGCAACGCGCCGCCCACGCCGCCTTGGAAGGCAAGCCCATGCCCGCCTTTCACGTCAGCAACTGGATCAATGGCGGCATCACTTCCGGCGACATCAAAGGCAAGGTCGTGGTCGTGGATCTTTACGCCACCTGGTGCGGGCCCTGCATGAAAGCCATTCCCCATAACAACGAACTCCTGAAAAAATACAAATCTCAGGGACTGGTCATCATCGGCGTCTGCACGTCCGATCGTGGTCAGGAAACATTTGCGGTAAACGCCCAACAACATGGCATCCAATATCCGGCTGCCCGCGATCCCGAATTGAAATCCGAGAAGGCCTGGGCCGTGCAATACTATCCCACTTACGCCGTCATTGACCGCAAAGGAATCGTCCGCATCGTCGGCCTTTACCCCGATTACCTCGAAACGGTCATCAAAAAATTGCTGGCAGAACCCGCTCCGTAAAGGTGTGAAGGGATTAGTCCCGCATTTTGAATAATCGGCTGGCCACAGCTCGCGTCTTCGCTCTTGCCGTAAACGGGTAAGTCCTCACTTTTGACATTTTTCCGCATCCTGAAAATCAAACGCTGGAGACCAAAGCCAGAAGTCAGTGGCTGGTAGTCAGTGGTCAGTGGCCAGTGGTCAGTAGTCAACTTTTGCGCGGTTTGTGACTTTTTGCGGCAACAGGATCAGGTCAAACTTCCAATTCGCCGCAGGCGCAAGGCCGGTTCGCCCAGCTTCCGGGACTCGCCCAAGTCCACCTCGAATTCAGCCACCCAGTCATTGTGCTCCTCCGGGTCCACCAGCATTTGTTGCACGCGCCACGTTTTTTTGTCCGCCGCAGGGAGCACATAGGTGTGACGCACATTGCGCGCGTCGGGGTCGAGACAAATGCGTTCGTGGTCGGTGTGGTAAGCAGCCAAAGCCTGTTGCAAACGAGCCGCCGTCCAGGGTTGCCCGTCGGTATCTAGCGGAGGGGCGAGCTCCGCGAGCCCCTGACTTTGGATGTCGGAATCAATTTTGGGGTCTCGTGGAACTCGCCCCTCCGAAAGCGATCCCAGCGCGGCTTCGTAATCGCCAATCACCAGTCCGCGCAGGAAGGTGAAGATACGATTGCGGATCGCGGCGGTGAATGCTTTCGTATCGCGCGTGATGTCGGCGGCCGTTTCCGCGGCCCCGGGCGGACGGACTTCCCGGGTCTCGCCGGGGCGATAATTCGGGTCGCGCATTTTCTCCCACTCGTCGAGCAGGCTGGAGTCCACCTGCCGGATCATCGTGCCCAGATAGAGTTCCATCTCGCGGACCTGGTCATTCTTGGCGGCGTCGGGCACGGTTTGCGCCAGGACTTTGAAGACGCTGTTCAGGTGCCGCAGCAGCACGCCCTCGGCACGCTGCAATTCGTAAAGCTTGATGTAATCGGCGAAGGTGCGGAATTCCTCGAACATCTCGCGCGCGATAGATTTCGGGTGAATGTTCTCCTCGCCCACCCAGGGATGCCGCGCGGCGAAGGCATTGAACGTGGAATAGACAAACTCACCATTCGGCTTGGGATATTCGAGCTTCTCCAGTTCTTCCATCCGCTGTTCGTATTCGATGCCTTCCATCTTCATCTCGGCCATCTTCTGGTCCTTCACCCGGTCGAGCTGTTTGCGCAGGATGATGTCCGGGTCTTCGAGGATGGACTCGACGAGCGTCAGCAAAACGAACGCGTAATCCGGCGCTTGCGGGTCCATGAGCGGAATCGTTTCGAGCAAATACAGCGACAGCGCCTGATCCATGGAGAAATCGTCCTGCAACTCGACGTTCACGCGCAGGTAAACGCCGTCCTCAGTTTTGGGAATGAACTCCACAATCTTGCGGTCAAGCAGTGAGCGGAACAATTGCCAGGCGCGTTTGATGTGCGCCTGCTTCTGCCGCGGCGTTTCGTGGCAATCGCGGATGAGCCGCTGCATCGCGGCGCAACCGTCGCCTTTGCGGTTGAGCACATTTAACAACATCCCGTGCGTCACCTGGAAGCGGGAGGTCAATCGTTCCGGCGGCGCGCTGAGCAGGCGGAGGAAGGTCTTCTTGTCCCAGTTGACGAAATTCCTTTCTGGCGGCTGGCGCTTGACGGTCTTCCGGCCATCGCGCGCTGATTTTTCCGCGAGCTTGAGGTTCTCGATGACATGCTCCGGCGCTTGCGCCACGACCCAGCCGCGATCATCAAACCCTTTTCGCCCGGCCCGGCCGCCGATCTGATGAAAATCCCGCGCGCTCAGGATGCCGGTCTTCTGCCCGTCGAACTTGCACAGCCGCGTGAAGAGCACGGTGCGGATGGGGACGTTGATGCCGACGCCGAGCGTGTCCGTGCCGCAAATGACCTTGAGCAATCCCTTTTGCGCGAGTTGCTCGATCAGCACGCGATACTTCGGCAACAATCCGGCGTGATGCAAGCCAATGCCCTGGCGCAGCCACTTCTTGATTTCCGGTCCGTAGGGACTGCTGAACTTGAACCCTTCCAGCGTGTTCGCAATCGCGGCTTTCTCTTCGCGGGTACAGACATTGAGGCTCGTGAAATCCTGCGCGCTTTGGGCCGCCTCCAGTTGCGTGAAGTGAACGACATAGACCGGCGCTTTACCGTCGGCGACCAGGCTTTCCAGCGTTTTGGCCAGCGGCAACTCGGAATAAGCATGCTCCAGCGGCACGGGCCGGTCCGTGGAGGTGACGGCCACGGTCGGCCGGCCCGTGAGTCGCGTGAGTTCCTCCTCAAAAAACGCCGTGTCGCCGAGCGTCGCGGACATCAAAAGAAAGCGCGCCTGCGGCAACGTCAACAACGGCACCTGCCACGCCACGCCGCGCTCGCGGTCGGCGTAATAATGGAACTCGTCCATGATGACTTCCTGCACGTTGGCCGCCGCCCCTTCGCGCAACGCGATGTTGGCGAGAATCTCCGCCGTGCAGCAAAGGACGGGCGCGTCGCGATTGACCGAAGCATCGCCGGTGCAAAGACCGATGTTGTCCGGGCCAAACTCGCGGCACAGCGCCATGAACTTTTCATTCACCAGCGCCTTGATCGGACAGGTGTAAATCGAGCGCCGGCCTTTGGCGATGGCCTGAAAGTGCAGCGCGGTGGCCACAAGGGTTTTGCCCGAGCCCGTGGGCGTGTTGAGGATGACGTTCTTCTCGTCGAACAATTCCAGGAGGGCGGTTTCCTGCGCGGGATAAAGCTGCAGCCGCCGGGCCTCCGCATATTCAAGAAAGCGTCCCAGCAGCACATCGTTGCTGAGTTGCTCATCGCGCGGAATCAGATCGTATAACGTGGCCGGCACAGACCATCCAATCTACGGAGCCGGAGCAGCGTTGAAAAGGCTGATGCTCAGTGTGGACGCGTTTCTTCAACAAACATCTTGACGACTTTCTGGCCGCGCGCCAAAGCTCCAAGGAAACAAATGGCCACAAAGCGGAACCGCGTCAACTTGAGTCTGCCGTTGATTATTTGGTTGTCCTTGATTATCGCGGTTTCATACCCGTCTGCGCTTGCATTCATGGATGGCTACCTCCCGCTATCCAAAGCAGAGATCTCAAGATCGTTCCCCGTGAAATTCCAAGGCACACTTGGTCCCGAACACATTATCAAAACAATACCGGCCGGCCCCTCTGGCCTCACGGTTTCGACAAATCAAAACGGGGACTTTCTATTAACCGGGAATGACAAGCTCCAGAAGAAATGGACAATTATAATTTCGCTCGGAGGGTCGGCGATTCCATACTACGCTTTTACCTCGGACCTCGACCACGACGGAACATCCGATCTCATCCTGGTTTGTGGAACCGGCGGCTGCGGCTTGGCCCCATCGGCAGACTTTCTATGCTTTCTTTTTGATGCCAGTGGACGACCAGTCCCCTTCACGGCCGATGGCTACTTTGACTACGATGAGCATGGCATACGTGATTTGGTGGACATCGACGGAGATGGAAAAGCCGATCTCGTTTACATGAACTACGATGACGGCTTCTGGATTACCAGTCTCTACCAAGCAAGAAATGGACACTGGCAAAAACTCCATGGCCGTTGTGGGAGCCGGATTTTTCCTATCCACACTCGGTTTACCAACCGTGACAACCGTACCCCAGTCACCCCAAAGAGTGGACGCCACCCATTCGCCCCAGACCTATCAAACGCAGATTCTGCAATTCACGGCCGTCTTCTTAGTTACCAATGGGCCAACGTTAATCAGTCAGAAGATATTCAACTAAAAATCAAAACCTCCCGCGACGAAACAGTAATTTGCAAGCCCGTTTCATGGTATTCGACATTTAGCGTCGTCTTGGACGAACCCAACGGCCGCCAGATTGTATCGCTCTCGGCAAACGAAAGGTCAGTGAGAACACTTCTCAGCAAAATCGTTGCGACAAATTGCACAGTCACCCTTTTTGGCCAAAGGCGCCCCAACGCACCTAGCCCTGAGCTCCTCTGGGCCGTTCCTCAGTCAAAAAATGTCCAAAGCTCGCAACCCAAGTAAACACGACAAAAATTACAGGCATTCACACCCGTTCCGCCGCAGTCTTGATTGCTTCCAACTCCTCCCGGCGCGTTCCCGTTTCGTGAGCAACGGCGCGGCGTTTGCCACCGGCCAGCCCATGAGGAAATGTGTGATCGGGCCCATCGATGCCGGCGCGCAAATACCCTGGTTCAAAGCAGTGCCAGTGGTTGTCCGCCGATGACGCCATCCGTGTAAACATCATGCGCGTCACCGGTTTCTTTGACGTATGGCAGGGCGCGATTGGATTTAAACAATGGGCCTTCGGCGTCACCACCGGCTTTGAATGATTTCAGGAAAATGAGCAATCCTTCGCGACAGCAACCGCCAGACGTTTCAAATATTCACCGCGGGTAATCGCCTTCGCCCCCAACAACCGGGTAGCGGCGGTCACCATCTGGATGTCGAACAACCAGAAGCGTCGCTTCCGCAGATGCTCAACCAGAAAGTGGAGTGCCACCTTGGAGGCGTTGTCGGCGCGATGGAACATGGATTCGCCAGCGAACAGTCCGCCGACCGAAACCCCATAGATGCCTCCCACCAGTTCTCCGTTACTCCAGCATTCGACGCTGTGGGCATGGCCTTGCCGATGCAACCGGGTGTAGGCCTCGATGAATTCTTCGGTGATCCAGGTGCTTCGCCGTTTGGGACCGGGCGCGGCACAGGCCTGCATCACCTCCCGGAAAGCCCGGTCAATGGTGACATCAAAAGTCCGCTGGCGAATGGCTCTGGCCAGGCTTTCCGAAACGTGAAAGTAATCCAGTTCGAGGATGCCTCGCGGATCCGGCGACCACCACGTGATCAGGTTGACCGTCCATGGGAAAATGCCCTGCCGGTAAGCCGCCAGCAATCGCTCCACTTTCAAGTCGCCACCCACTGCCACCAAACCTTCTGCGTCTGAAAACTCCGGGTTGGGAAACCGGATGTCTTTGCCCAACAACCCAGGCCTGAATACATTCCGTTCAATCATGACCGGGCTGAAGATCACCATTGACAGCGTGCAGCAATGCCGCCTCGAAATAGCCGGCCAGATTCATCAAAGTGTAAAAAACCAATTCTCTTTCTGATGGTGGAGGTGTTTCCAGTTCCAGGTCTTCCGGTTCGCCCAACATACGCCAGCTTCCAACCCTGATATCGTTGAGAATCTGTAACAAAATTTCATGTTCTTCCAGATTGAGCGTCAGCCAATAACCTTTCTCCACTTTCTTGAATTTTTTAGCAGCGAGCAGATTCGTGGCCTGCTGCTTCAATTCGTTCCGGTGTTCAGCCAGCGATTCATTGAGCAGCTTCTCCCGCTCAACCGTTTCAGGATCGGCGTCGGTCCTGGAGATTTGGGCCGGAACGTTCGCGGTGATGGGGAATTGTTGCAAAAGGCTTCGCAGACAATCGGCCTCTTTCTGATTCAGTTGATATGCCCGTCCATCCTTGTTTTGTCTGACCAGTTTCATTCCGCCGGCTCCATCGTTGCCTGCAGTTTGTAATTTTGCAGCTGATGAACGTAGAACTCGGCCTTTTCAGCGCCTTCCCGGACCAACACGCTTTTCCCCTTTTCATGAACTTCCAGCATGTGTTTTTCCGCTTTCTGTCGTTCCCAGCCAAAGAGCCTCATAAAGACATGCGTTACATACACCATCAGATTTACCGGGTCATTCCAGCAGATGACGTAGTAGGTGGGCGCCAATCTATCTTTCGAACGGGTCTCTTTTTTAACAGTTCGCTTCGGGACTGTGATTGGTTCCAGGACTGAGGGCATGCGGTTATTAAATCAAAATTCCATGTCCAGTGAATCAAAATATAATCGCCCAACCACGTTTTTTCAAACAAGTCGCGGTCAATCCGCACCGGCTCGAGGCAGCGCGGATTATCCGTCTCGGGCTGTTCACCAGATCGCTGACCGGATAAAATTTTAGCGGTTCTTCCAGCGGACACCGTACGATCAAAAAATATGTCCGGCTCGAACATTGAGATCGGTCACAGTTCTCTCTGCGTCGAACTGAGCCTCGGGCGTCAGTTTCCAACTTTATCACACACCCGGCGGTAAAGCGCTTCGTAACGTGGCACGATGACCTCGGCGGAAAACCGTTCGCGCGCCCGGCGCTGCGCAGCCTGACCCATTTCCATTCGGCGTTTCGGGTCCTGAATCAAACTTTCAATCGCCCGAGCCAGGGCGTCTGGATCGCCGGACGGCATCAAAAGCCCGCTCACGTTGTCTTCCACCACCTCCGGAATTCCGCCCGCGCGCCGGGCAACGCTCGGACAGCCAAAATACATCGCCTCAAGTATGCTCAGACAAAAGCTCTCCGTCTCGGACGTGAACAGTCCAAGGTCGGCGGCCTGCAGGTAATCTTCGATTTCATTCACGTTCTCACGCACCATCACGCGGTCTTTCAGGTCCAGCCGCTGCACGTCCTTGAGGTATGGCTCGAAACTTCCGCCCGCCATAATCACGAGCTTGAAGGCGTCGCGCGGACGGACGCGCGCGACGGTTTCGAGCAGGAGATCAATGCGTTTCACCGGGCGAAGATTCGAGGAATGGAGGATCAGCACCTCGTTGTCCGCCACGCCCAGCTCATAGCGCACTTCCTCGCGTGAACGGCGCGGCGGTCGCGGTGCAAAGAAATTATGAATGACCTCCAGCGGTCCATTGAATCCGAGCACCCGCTGGGTCTCCGCTTTCAGGTAAGCTGAAACTGCCGTGACTGCATCCGAACAGGTGAGCGCATGGTGGATGGCCGGTCCATAACCCGGATCGCAGCCGAGCAGCGTGGTGTCGGTGCCGTGCAACGTCGTGACCACGCGCGGCTGTTGGCCCGGCGGCAGCATCGCACGCGCGAGAATGGCCGCCGTTGCGTGGGGCACGGCGTAGTGGACGTGCAGGACATCCAGTCCGCAGTCACGGCTCACTTCGGCCATTCTGACCGAAAGCGGCAGCGTGTAATCCGGGTACTTGAACAACTGATATTCGTTGATGACCACCGGATGGAAATGCAGCCGCGGCGTATTTTCCGGCAGCCGGAACGGGCGTTCGTAACTGAGGAAATGCACCTCATGCCCGCGCCGCGCCAATTCCTCGCCCAGGCAGGTTGCCAGAATGCCGCTCCCGCCCACCGAAGGATAACAGGCAATACCGATTTTCATTTGATTCCTATGTGCAAAAATTCTCCCAAGTTACGCAAATTCTTTAACGCAGAGACGCGGAGAACGCAAAGTTCGCAAAGGCATTTCTTCTCTGCGTTCCTCTGCGCCCTTTGCGCCTCTGCGTTAAGGTGATCTCGGTCAGTTGCAATGGTGCGCATCGGTAAAACCGTGGTTCAAACTAAAAGCGCCGCGCGCCGCGGCTCACAGGCGCCAGCGAGTCAAGCACCAGCGGATCATTCGGAAACAAGGCAATGGCATGGCCGCCACCCATGCGCAACCCGCGCAAACGCGCCCGGGTGAGCTGCAGTTCAACGTAATTGCGCGCGGCGGCCTGCGAAGCATGCGCTTCCATCGCGGAGGTCCAGGCCTTGAGAATGTCCGGCACGGAGACATCAATGAGCACCGGTATGATGTTGGCAGGCTCGGCTTCGGCTGTTACCGCGTAATAAAACAGTTGGTCAATCGCATGTGGAGGCAGGCGGCGCAGTTCCTTGACGCCGCCGTAACGGGCGAGCCGGCAGGCATCGCGCACGAGTTGTCCCAGCCGCGGATGATCGGGATGCTGGTTTTCCACCAGGCTCGGCGCGAGTACGATACCCGGCCGCACACGGCGGATGATGCCCGCCAGTTTGATTGCATGAGCCACACGAACTTCAAAGTGTGCATCACCGTCCAGGTTGACGAATTCAAGCGAGGCACCCAGCAGGGCGGCGGATTTTTTCGCCTCGGCAACCCGTTGTTTGGGCGTGCCATGGGATGCGGCCTCCCCGCGCGAGCAAATGACAAAGTGCGCCGCACGACCGGCCCGGGTTTCTTTTGCAATGACACCGCCGCATCCGAACTCGATGTCGTCGGGATGCGCGCCGAAGGCCAGCAACGGCACGGATTCAGGACGGGATTTCGGTGTAGGCTTCATCGGAACGCTCAATCGTTTCACGATTCACAAAGGCGATTTCCGGCGCTTCT
>Ga0187874_10002101_pt1 | contig 15981 bp, 15 predicted proteins | sample June2016WEW_16_1_3_FD_132993 | JGI IMG/M metagenome (GOLD analysis project Ga0187874, IMG submission 132993) | Peatland microbial communities from SPRUCE experiment site at the Marcell Experimental Forest, Minnesota, USA - June2016WEW_16_150 | ecosystem: Environmental > Terrestrial > Soil >... | reverse complement strand
GCTACGTGGGCGGCGCGCCTGGCAAGATAAACCTCTACGTCGGCAAGCAAGCCATCAAATTCAACATCCCCGAAGCCGAAGCCGTGGACCGGCTGGTAGATTTGATCAAGGAACACGGCAGATGGGTCGAGCCAGGGGCCAAGGAAACAGTCGCGGCGCATGGATGATTGCTTCCGGGGCGGCCATAATTTCCACGCTTCCTCAAGGAAATCCGCCGTAAAAGTCATGCCATCGACTGCGGCGCGATGGCGCTCAAAGGTCAATTCTTCCCGTTGAGAACTTCCTGCAACGCATGGAGCATGGCCTCGGCGGTGTAAGGCTTGGGAATGAAATGTCGGACGCCGGCGCTCATGGCCTTGGCCAGCCCCCTCTCCGAGGCCAAACCGCTGGTGGTGACGATTTTAATTTCCGGATTAATAGCTCTGAGAGCCAAAATCGTGGCCGGGCCATCCATGACTGGCATGGCCATGTCGGTGATGACCGCGTCAATTTCGTTCCGGCGTGACGCGTACAGGGAAACCGCTTCAGCGCCATCGGCGGCGAGCAGGACGCGATAGCCATGACGTTCCAGTGTTTTTTGCGCGACTTTGCGGATGGCTTCTTCGTCATCCACGACCAGCACCAGTTCATTGTGGTTGCCCGACAGGTTGGATTGCTCTGTGGCCGCGTAACCCACCGCCACCGGTGTCGTGTCGGCTGGAAGATAGACTTTGAAGGTGCTGCCTTTGGCCACTTCGCTGAAGCAATTGATGAAACCGTGGTGGCTTTTGACGATGGACAAAGTGGTGGACAGGCCCAAACCGGTGCCTTTGCCGGGTTCTTTGGTGGTGAAGAAAGGCTCGAACATTTTTTCCTGCACTTCCTTGGTAATGCCCACCCCGGTGTCGCTCACACTAATGACCACATACGGGCCGGGTTGGGTTCCTGGGTTCACTCCGGTTTGGGTTTTGTCGAGCCTCATATTTTTCATGTGGATGGTCAGTTTGCCTCCGTTGGGCATGGCGTCGCGGGCGTTGACGCAGAGGTTCAGCAGGACCTGGTGGAGTTGTGTCGGATCACCGGTGATGGTCCAAAGGTCGGCGGCGGATTGAGATTCAAACTCCACCGATTTGGGAAAGGTTTCCTGGATGATGTGTTTGATTTCGCGCGCGATTTGGGCAGGGTGTATCGGAATCCGCTCGCCTTTGACTCCGCGTCCAAACGCCAACACTTGTTTGACCAGGTTTGTGCCGCGCTGAACATTGGCCTCCAGCATGTCCAGCAGTCCCTGTCCTTCGGAATCAGTAATCCTCTCCTTCAATAGTTGGAGCGAGAACAGGAGTGGCGACAACACGTTGTTGAGGTCATGCGCGATGCCGCCTGCCAGTGTGCCGAGACTTTCCATGCGTTGCGCACGCAGAAACTGGGACTCGAGTTTTTTCTTTTCCGTGATGTCGGTGCTGATTCCCAGGACTGACCTGGGCTTTCCCTGGTCGTCGCGAACCAGGGTAAAACGGCTATCGATAATTACCTCCTGCCCGTTTTTGGTCCAGCAGACAAATTCGTTGTTCCATTTGCCCTTTTCCAGAAGCATTTTTCTGCCCTCCTGGTATTTATAAATTTCCTTGTGCAAAAACTGCCAGGCATGCCGTCCCAGCGCCTCTTGCGAACTCCAACCAAAAAGCTGTTCGGCGCCTTTGTTCCAAAACAAAATCCGGTCCTCCATATCGTGCACCACGATGGCGTCATGGGCCAGATCCAACAGCCGTGCCAGCCCGCGGCTTTGCTCTTCCGCTTCCCGGCGGTCGGTGATGTCAAAGCCATGGATGTAAACGTGCTGGCTGTCGGCAACATATTGCATCACCTGTTGATACCAGGAGTTGCCGATGGCCACCTGCCGAACGAGAGAAGCGTTGGGCGCGACCTGAATGGCCGCAAAGGTCGAATCCCAATCACGAAGGAACGGGTGTGAGTTTCCTCGCGCCTTGAGATCCGGGAATTTCCTGGTCGCAGCGTGATTTAGAAAATGGACCTGCCCGTCCTTGTCCACTTCGACAACCGGCGCCGGATTTAGCCTGGGGAAGGAAGCGAGGTGGGCGATTTCCTCCTCCGCCTGCTTGCGCTCGGTAATATCGCGCACCATCCCAATGACGCCAACAATCTCTCCAGAGGCCCCCCGATGCGGCCCATAGATTGCCTTGAACCAACCTTTCTTTCCTGTCTTTGGCATGTGATATTGCAAGTCGTCCGACTGAACGGTTTCTCCCTTTAGCGCCCGCTCCAGCAACCGGTCAACACCCTGTTCGCGCAGGAAGGGGAAAAGATCGAGCGCCTTCCCGCCCAACGCTTCCTTAGCCGGCAGGCCAGTCAACTGTTCCATAAATCGGTTCCACAACCGGTACCGAAGCTCTTGATCGTAAACGATAATTCCTTCGTTCGCTCCGGAAATGACTTCCTGGTTGAATTCATGCTCGGCGCGCAATTCATTCTCCGCCTGTTTGCGTTCAGTGATGTCGCGGGATATGCCGAAAGTCCCGACGATTTTCCCCTCGTGGTTGCGGAGCGGCATCTTGGTTGTGGAAACCCATCCTGTCCGTCCGTCGGACCATGTTTCCTTTTCCTCCTTTCCCACCAGGGGCTCTCCAGTGCGGATGATGGCTTGTTCATCCCCGTAGGCCTGTTGGGCATGTTCTTTACTAAAGAAATCAAAGTCCGTCTTGCCAATCGCTTCCGCCGGATTACTCAAACCCAAATGACTGGCCAGAGCGGGGTTAATCTGGGTGAAGCGGCTCTCTCTATCCTTGAAATAGATCCTATCCGGAATGTTGTCCATGAGCGCTCGAAGTAAATTGCGTTCATTTGCCAGTAGCGTTTCCGTCTGCTTGTGCTCGGTGATGTCTTCGTAAGTGCCCAGGACGCCGATAATGCGCCCATCCAGGTCACGCAGGGGAGTTTTGCTCGTGCGCACGCACAACTGTGTCCCTGTCGGTGTGGTTTCAGGTTCCTCATACTTGACTTTGGGAATGCCGCTGGTGATCACCTGCCGGTCATCTGCGCGATACTGGTCGGCTTGGTCTTTCCACGCCATTGCATAGTCATTCTTGCTCAACACCTCCTTCGGTGAGTCAAAGCCCGCGTCGCGGGCAAACGGTTGGTTGCAGCCCAGATACCGCCCCTCCGCGTCCTTCCAGAAAACACGCTGGGGAATGGTGTCCAATATCAGACGGAGCATCTGCTGGGATTTGAACAATTCTCCCTCCGCCCGCTTGCGTTGAGCGACTAAAAACGCCATCAGCCATAGCACAGTGATGCCCATGAGACGGCTGATGAACGCCAAATGCGGGTCAACTCCCGGCGGTGAAAGGAAAAACCCTGCCAACGTCAGCATCGAAAAAATGGCGGCCAGCAGATAAGGGAATAAACGGCCCCCGACATAGACCGACAATAGCAGGGGAATAAAATACCAAACCCAGTCAGCAACGCCCAGTGGTGTGAACAAATCCAAAACAACCCCGGCGACGGCAAGCGAAGGAATTGCCGCAAAAACGATTCCCTTTTTTTGTCTGGGAGTCATGACAATGCCACTGCGTTTTTGCATTAGGCGTTAAATCACAGCATAATAGATGCCCAAACGAAGTGCCTTCCATCGCATTAATTTATTGCAGGACAGACGGTTACCGCGACCAGGAAAGCCTGCAAAAAGCACGTTTCCCCGCGTTGACCAGCCATCTTTAATCCTTACACTGGAATAGGTTGGGAATATTGTAGCGCAAGTTGCAGCTTAAGACCGAAAACGAAAGCGCTCATCTTGTCCGTAAAATCAAAGAGGTCAGCATTACCCTTTTCGGGCAGGATAGCCCTGTCAAAAAACCATTCGCCACGTTTTAATTCGCTTTCTCGGAAGCTCCCTGAAAGCGGAACTCCAGACGCGGGGTACAATATGACACCGCCGAGAACCCCAGCCTCCGGTCTGGCGCTTTGCAGACGTCTGTATCACTTCGCGCCGAATCGAAGGACTGGCGTTTCTCACTTGCGGGTTCACGTGGTCCCCGGCCACGGCCGGCTTGACAGCGCAAGCTCCCTGGCCTGTGAATTTGTTGGCTTTTGCAGACGGAACGTCTGCGCTACTCTTCAGGCCGTCAAATGAAAATCATTCCGAAAGAGTTCCGCGTTCGCGAAGGCGAAAAGGTGAAGCTCAAACAATGGCCGACGAAAGGGAGGCCGTTCTATCAATCGAAAGAGGATTATCAAAAAATTCTCGCCAGCCATATCAAGGAAATGAGCGCGCTCCAAAGCCTGCTTTACGCCTGCAATCGCTATGCCCTCCTGTTGATTTTCCAGGCCATGGACACCGCCGGCAAGGACGGCGCCATCAAGCACGTCATGTCCGGCATCAATCCGCAGGGTTGTGAGGTCTTCAGCTTCAAGCATCCCAGCGCCACGGAACTGGAACATGATTTTCTCTGGCGCACGACATGTTGCCTGCCGGAGCGCGGGCGCATCGGCATCTTCAACCGCTCTTACTACGAGGAGGTGTTGGTGGTGCGGGTGCATCCGGAACTTTTACGCGCCGAAAACCTCCCGGAGGACCTGCTGGAAGGGGACAGGATTTGGGAGAAGCGTTACCGTTCGATTGTGGACTTGGAAAAGCACCTGCATCGCAACGGCACGCGCATTATCAAATTTTTCCTGCATCTTTCAAAAGAGGAACAGCGCAAACGGTTCCTCGCCCGCATTGATGACCCGGCGAAAAACTGGAAATTCAGCCGGTCGGACATCGAGGAACGGAAGTTCTGGAAGGATTACGTGAAGGCGTACGAGGCCTGCCTGGGCGCGACCAGCACCGGCCACGCGCCGTGGCATGTCGTCCCCGCCGACGACAAGGAAAACGCCCGGCTGATCATTTCCCAAATCATCCTCGACACGCTCAAGGAGTTGAAGATGAGCTATCCCAAACCGGACCGGGAGCGGCGGAAGGAATTGCAATCGCTCCGCAAGCTGCTGGCGAAATAGGCAGTGTATCAGTTTGAAATCAGAAAACCAACTTTGGGCTAGGAATGTGATTTGATATAGTGCAGAATGGATTCATGCCCAACCTCATAAGAAAATTTGACAAATTAAAAGAAAAGGTTGAAAAGCTTGAAAAAGAAGATTTGGCTCTTCGCACATCTATTGACAAAAAGCTGGCGCGCCTGGACGCAAGCCAGAATGCCCTGCAAAAGTCTCTCCATAGGTCTGCTGGCCTTCATAGTTGCTTTGGCGCTGGTTTAGATTGTTTTGGAAATAATCCAGATTCAAACTGATACACTACCGCGAAATAGAACCGGCCCATGGTCATGCCCGTCCTGATTGCCACCGCCAATCCCCGGGAGCCAGTCATTCTGGCGATTTTTGCCATCACCTACATCGGCATTGCGATGGGGCACGTTCCCGGATTGAAGCTCAATCGCGCCGGCATCGCCCTGTTGGGCGCCATCGCCATGATGATTTTTGGCGAAGTTACCACGGCCAGTGTCGTTTCCTACATCAACTGGCCGACCATTTTTCTGCTGTTCGGTTTTTTTGTCATCTCGGCGCAACTGCGGCTGTCGGGATTTTACGACAAGGTCGCCAATGGCATTTCCGCGCGGCTCGGTCATCCCGCGCGATTTTTGCTGATCCTGATGGCGGTGACCGGCGGCCTGTCCGCCTTCCTCAATCACGACATCGTCTGTTACGTCTTTACGCCCATCGTCGGCGTGGCCCTGTTGCGCAAACGCATCAATCCCGTTCCCTTTCTGATTGCTCTGGCGATTTCGAGCAATATCGGCGCGGCGGCGACGCTGATTGGGAATCCCCAGGACATGCTGATCGGCCTGGTCGCGCACCTGGACTTCGGCCGTTACCTGATTTGGAGCAGCATGCCGGTTCTCGTGGCGATGGGTGCCGCCTACGGAATCATCTGGCTGATGTCGCAAAAGAACCTTCAGCCTGCGTCGCCGGTCCAAAATGAGTTGGCTTGCCCATCTATTCCTTACAACCGGCCGCACACAATCAAGGGGCTGATCATTCTGGTGGTGGTGGTCGGCCTGTTTTTTTCGCCCATGCCCAAAGAAATTATCGCGCTGGCCGCCGCCGGGGTTCATCTGGCGAGCCGCAAGTTTCGCACCGAGGATTTGCTCGGGTTGGTGGAGTGGCCCATTCTGATACTCTTCATGGGATTGTTTGTTGTGGCGGGTGCCTTTGAGGCCGCGGGCTGCGGGGACCAGGCCGTTCAATGGCTGGCCAGCAGCGGATTCAATCTCAATGCGCCGCCCAACCTGGTTTTGACGACAGCGGTGCTGTCCAACCTCATCAATAACTCAGCGGCGGTGATGTTGCTGCTCAAAGTCGTCCCGCTTTCCCAGCCGGTCACGGGCTACACTCTCGCTTTGGCCAACAGCTTTGGGGGGAGTTTGATCATCGTAGGGGGCGTGTCCAACATCATCGTGGTCCAGCAGGCGCGGGAAATGGGGATCAACATTTCCTTCTGGGACTTTGCCCGGTTGGGCATTCCGGTGACGCTGGCTGCCCTGGCTGGATTGATTGTCTGGGTGACACTGATGGCCGGTTGAACTGCGTCAGCTCATCAACGGAGCAAGTTACCGCCAGTACCCCGGCGCCCGGTGCCAGCCGTGATAGTCTCTCCACCAGTAACCGCTGACCCAGACGGCGTGTGGATACGGGGGATAAGCCCAATGTCCGCCCGCCCAAACCCACCTGCCGTTCCACACCCATTCGCCGCCAATCCACACGTAACCCGGTCCAGGTGCGACAACCACGGTTTCCGGCGGCGAAGCTGGTGGCGGTGGTGTTCCCTCCACGACGGTGGTGGTGGGTGGCAGCGGGGCCGTGGCGGTGTTAGGCGTGTTGATCATGTAATTGACCACCCGGTCGCTCACGCCGGAGTTGTGCAAATCAATGATGTCCGCCGCGCCCAAATGGAAAACCGTGTGCGAACTGATGATCTGGCTGATGATGACATCGTCGCCCACGCCCGCCCTGGCCATTACCTTGATGTCGGCGGTGCCCAACGGCTGGCCTTGTTCGACGCGCACATAAGTTTGCGGCGCCTGCGCGCGCAACTGAGCCTGCTGCTCCTGGTCCATCTGATGTCCCATCAAGCCACCGGCAATCACGCCTGCCGCCGCGCCAATCAAGGCGCCCTCGCCGCCGTTTCGCGGCCCGCCAATCGCCGCGCCTGAAATCGCGCCAATGGCGCCGCCCATCAATGCGCCGGTGCCGGTGTTGTCCGGCGTGCCTTCCGGTGTTTCACAACCCGTCAACACCACCGCGGTCGCCACCACTGCCAGAGTCAAAGGATGCCATTTCATAATTCGAGTCTCAGTTAACCGACACCAAACAATGCCTGCTTATTCAAAAAAAATCAACTGCCGCCTCGCCTGGATCATGGGGGGTTCACCCTGAGCCGCCCTCAAGTCGGCGATGAAACTCTGCCGGAAACCATGTGAAAAATCAACGGGCTGAATTCGCCCTGGTGATTTGCTGGAGAAGTTCCTCGGCCCGGGTGCGCAGCTTTGTTTCGACCGTGGGCCGGAGCAGGGCGGTCAACGTCTGGCGCGCCGCTTCCAGGTCCTTGTTCCTTGCCTGCGCGTCAGCCAGCGCGAGCAGGTAATACGGATTTTCCGGTTCCAATTGGTTGGCCAATTGCAGGTGCTTTACCGCCAGCGGGAGATTTTCGCCCTGCGCCATTTCGAGGATGCCGAACAATTCATGCGACGGTCCGAAGTTTGGCATGAGCATGATGGATTTTAACAATTCGCTGTGGATTTCCGCTGCCGTTTCCCTGGGAAGTGAACCGCGCCCGCCTTGGGCGTCGGCGCTGAGCCGGAACTTCAACCAGGCATAAAGATAGTGCGCGAGGAAACTGCCGGAACCACGTTGCCACGCTTCTTTGAATTCACGCAACGCCTTGTCGGTCTGGTCGTGCCGGACGGCGAGCAGGCCAAGTCCTTCGTAGGGCAGGGGACTGGCGGGCGCAAGCTTTTGTGCGTCGGTAAAACATTTTTCTGCGTCATCGAGGCGATCAATGCGGAACAGTTCATCGCCCAGGCGGAAATAATTTTCCACCGGCGTGAGGTTGCGCGCAACGAAGGGTTTGGCCGCGGCAATGTTTTCCGGAAGGGTGAGTTTAATCGGCTCGAACCGTCCGCGTTCCAGGTAGCGGCGCAGTTCAGTTTCCATCGCCGGCAGGGTGGTCTGCAACGCATTGGTGAAGGCCTGCACAGGAGGTTGTCCGTCGCGCAAGAGCGCGGTGAAATTTCCGAAACGCGAACGGTAACCGGGATTGTCTCCGGCCATCAGAAAATGCGTGAGCAGCCATGATTCGGCGTAGAAGACCCCCTGGCGCTCGCGCTCGTTGTACTGCGGCGAATCGTGCTTGACGGCGAAGAGTTCGGCCAGCGGCATCAGCGGTTCGTGCGCGAGCAATTGCAGGTGATGGTCAATCGGCCGGGCGATGAGGGCGGTGTAGCCGGTCGTCGCAAACGTGGAATAGACTTCGGCCATGCCTTCCTTGAGCCACATGGGCCAGATGCGGTCGTTGCGCCGGAACAGCAGATGGGTGTATTCGTGGAAGACGACCGGCATTTCCATCGAAGCGGCACCGGCTTCCGGCAGAGAAAGCACGATGAGGTTTTCGTCGTTGCCGCGTTGGAAGAAGCCGGCGAGGTTTTCCGGCTGGCCCTGGTAGAGCGGCAGGAACGGTTTCATGGATTCGTGGTCGGGAAAGGCCATCACCACAATCGGCGGTGAGGCGACCGCCTGCGATCCGGCCAGCAGCGCGAAGGCTTCGCAAAACTCCTCCAGTTGCCCGGCGACCTTGTTGACTTCCTGCGGCGCGCCGCAACTGTAGATGTTGAAATGCGCGGTGCGCGTCTCGAACCACTGTCGCTGCACGAGCGGAACGTCGCCGGCATTGGCTGGTGACGCGGGCAAAAATCCCAGCGCCAGCAGCGCAGCCGGAATCCAAAACAGTTGACGGCTCATGGGCACTTGGAATTTAAGCGACCATTAGGCGGATGTCACCTGCTGTCGCTGCATTTTCACATGGCAAGTTCCCATGACATCGTTCCACGGGCGAGCCGGTTTCCAGCCGGTTTTTGAAACAAAACCGGGAGCTGCCGGGTTATCCAGTTGAGATATGAGAAGGTTTTACATGAAACCAAAAGTGAATCCGGCGTTCAAAGTGGCGCAGCCGCTGCCGGTGCTGGCCGCGCTTCCGCAACTTAAAACCACCGGGGCGCGTCCCTGCCGGTCGGCGGCTTCGGCGCCGCCGTATGGAAGCGGGTTGGATTTTCCGGGCATGAAATTGGATGAAAAAAGCTGCAACCCGGCCCAGGAGCCGCCCCCGGGCAATTTATTATGCAAGAATTTTGCATTTACCAACCTTCCGCAGGTAGTATGAGTCCCGGACGGTCACGGCCCGGCCATGACAAATGCACAGCAGTTCGAGACGTTCATGCGGAATTACCAGAACATGGTATTTAGCACGGCCATGCGTTTGCTCACCAACCAGACTGAAGCTGAAGACATCACCCAGGAAGTGTTTCTGCGCGCGTATGAACGTTTCGGCGACTTGCGGGGCAGTCCGACGGCGGGCGGCTGGCTCAAAACTGTGGCCACTAATCTCTGTCTGAACCACCTTTCCCGTTATCGCTCGCGCTGGAGTTTCTTTTCCGAGATTTTCACCGGCGACCCCGACACGGGCGAGGAGCGGGAGGTGGAGTTTGCCGCCGAAGGCGACGCGGGCGAAGAACTGGCGGCGCGGGACCGGCACGAATTGGTCGAGCAAGCCCTGCAAAAGCTGCCCACAGCGCAACGGGTGCCACTGGTGCTTTACCACCTCGAAGGATTGCATTACGAGGAAATCGCCGAGAAACTCGGCGTGTCGCTGGGCAAGGTGAAGACGGACATTTTCCGTGGTCGCGAGACTCTGCGAAAAAAGTTGCGTCTTACTTTGGACGCGGAAGACAGGCAGACTTGATTGACATACATGAATCCGGATTACGACAAACGATTGGAAGCGGAGATCAGCCGGGAGCTGAAGGCCCTGCCGGAACTGGCAGCGCCGGTCGCGCTGGTGAACCGCGTCATGGCCGCGCTCGAGCAACGCGCCACGGTTCCCTGGTATCGCCGTTCGTGGCAGACGTGGCCGGCAGCCCTGCAAACGGCGTCACTCGTCGTGTTGCTGGCGCTGTTCGGCGGACTTTGCCTTGCCGGTTGGGAGCTGTCGCAGACTGAAGCCGCCACGCTGGCCGTACACCGGGTCGGAGAATGGTTTTCCGGACTCAGCGTGGTTGGGAACACGTTCAATGTGCTGGTGAATGCAGCGGCCCTGGTGGTGAGAAAGCTCGGCACGGGTTTCACCATCGCGTGCCTGGTCCTGGCAGGGCTGGGATACGCCCTGTGCATCGGATTGGGCACGGTCTATTACCAACTCGCCTTCGCCAAACGTGAGGAATGCAAATTATGAAAACGACAAAACAGACCTGGCTGGTTTTATTGGCCTGCGCGTGGAATTTGTCACTGGCACCGTTGTTGACGGCGCAGGATTCAAATACCACGGCCCCTTCAGCGGGCATTGTTTCCAACGCACCCACCGCTTTCGTCACCAATGCGGTGGCAACGAATCTGGAAATCGGGAGCGGAGGCCAGCCACAGCCAATCGTGATGTTTGGTCAGGATGTGGAATTGAAGGCCGGGGATGCGGCGGAAGCGGTGGTGGTCATCGGCGGCTCGGCCAAAATCCACGGAAAAGTTCATCAGGCAGTCGTCACCATTGGTGGTAACTCGGAGGTGGACGGAGACGTGGGCGATGCGGTGGTTGCGGTCATGGGCGACGTTCACATTAAGTCGGGGGCCAGAATTCACAGGGACGCCGTGGCGGTCCTGGGCACGCTTTCGGTGGATCCCGGAGTAAAAATAGGCGGCGATGCGGTGTCGGTCGGCGGCCATCTCAATCTCGCGAAGGGCGCAACGGTCAAAGGCAGTAAGGTGAACGTTGGATTGCCGGTGCTGTTCCCGAGAGCCGGCTGGCTGTCCAAATGGGTGAAGTATTGCGTGTTTGAGTTGCGGCCGCTGGCGCCACAAGTCGGCTGGGTATGGGTCGTCGCGGGCGTGTTCTTTTTGCTTTACCTGTTCATTGCGGTGGTCTTTCCGCGGCCCGTTCAAGCGTGCGTTGACAGTCTGACCCGGCGGCCGGCCACCACGTTTCTGATGGGACTGCTGACAAAAATTCTCGTGCCGATTGCGGTCTTGATTCTGGCCATCACGGGAATTGGGCTGGTGGTCGTGCCGTTTTTGGCGACGGCCCTGTTTTTAGCCGCGGTTGTAGGCAAAGTCGCGATTCTGGAATGGCTCGGAATACAAATTGGACGGTCCTTGGGAAGCGGGTTTCAAAGACCGTTGGTGGCATTCCTGATCGGCTCGCTTCTCCTCACGTTGCTTTACCTCGTCCCCATTTTGGGACTGTTGACCTACACCATCTTCAGTGTTTGGGGTTTGGGTTGCGCGGTCACCACCCTCTTCAGCCGGACACGCCGGGAAATGCCGGAGGAACCAACGGCCCCACCGCCGGCTTATGGACCGCCACCGGCCATGGCCGCCGTGGCGGCCAGGCCAACGACCGGCACGCCGCCAATCCATTCCGGAGTCGTTCCGGCCGCAACCTCGGAAGCGCCAATTGCATCGGTTGTCCCACCGCCGGGCTTGCCGCCGGTTCAAACAACTCACGCCGCGGCACCGGCCGCCCCGCCAATACAAGGTGAGTCATCATCGTATCCGCGAGCCGGGTTTTGGGAACGCATGGGCGCGGCGTTTCTGGATGTCGTGCTCGTGTGCATTCTCGGCGGCATGGCCGGCGGATTGTTTGGACATCACGTCAACCTCCCGTTCAAACTTATCATCGCGCTGGCCTACTTCGCCGGCATGTGGGCATGGAAAGGAATGACGGTGGGTGGTGTGGTGCTCAGGTTGCAGGTGGTGCGCCAGGACGGCGGGCCGCTCACGTTTCTGGTGGCGCTGGTGCGCGCGCTGGCCGCGGCTTTTTCGGCGGTGGTTCTTTTCCTCGGGTTCTTCTGGATTGCGTGGGACAATGACAAACAAGGCTGGCACGACAAAATTGCCGGCACCGTGGTCGTCCGGCTGCCGCGCTCCATGCCTTTGGTGTGTCTTTGAGCGGCAGCCAGCACGCCATTTTCGGTCGAATCGCCATCCATATGGGGGGGAATTTCCTTTTCTTCAGTCGCGTTGCGATTTAGCCGGTTTAATCAGATACTCCAAGGCAAGCTCTGGCATGGGGAATATAAAACCAACGCGCCGATTTCGCCTGCAACCACTGGAAACCGGCCAAATCTGGAAAATGGCGGAATGGAATCTCAAAGTGGGACTCATCGGCAACCTGTTGATGCATTACAAACTGGCCAGGCCCGATGCCATTGCAGGCGTCTGCACCATTGAGAATATAGCCGTTGTGGAAAAATACCTGAAAAAGCACAAGGCCGTCTTGATTCAAGGATGATTTCATGCCAGGGCGCAAGGCCCGCAAAAGGAATTTCACTCCGCGCCAGACGCAACGAAGCAGTGATGGAAAAGGCCCGGCTTCACACAGGATGGCGTGATTGAAAGGGCAGAGGAATGCGACACGAGCCGGCCCAATATGGATAGACAAGGGTGACCTTGGGGAATAGGGTCATCTTCGCGGGAAAAATTCAACGGCATTTTTTACACCTATGGATTTTTTGAAACGCTACCGTTGGATCATGGCCTTTTTCATGGCAGTGCTGGCGCTGACGGGTGGCATTGAACTGTGGATGGGACGGTCCCCGCTGGGACCGGACGGCCGGTTTGGACTGTGGGAAGGAGATATCTGGAGCAGTGAAAACTCGCAACGTGTTGCTGATCCTTATTCATTTTCACACCTCGTGCATGGGATGTTGTTCTACGGTTGCTTGTGGCTGGTGGCGCGCAAGCTGCCGGTTCGTTACCGGTTTCTGATCGCCCTGACACTGGAAGCGGGTTGGGAACTGCTCGAGAATTCCCCGCTCATCATCAATCGCTATCGCGAAGCCACCATCTCACTTGGTTACGTCGGAGACAGCGTGCTCAATTCATTGAGCGACATTCTGATGATGGCTCTTGGCTTTTTGTTCGCCTCGCGAGTGCGGCCCCGGATCACCGTGGCCGGGATTATCGTGATGGAGGCCAGCTGCGCGTTGTGGGTGCGCGACAATCTGACGCTCAACATCATCATGCTGATCCACCCGATTGAAGCAATCAAGGCTTGGCAGATGGCCGGCCAACCGCATCCGTGATGGCGGCGAAGTTGGAACATTGAGTCACGGACGCCGCCGCAGGGTCCCTACCAAGAATTGATTTTGAATCCGCCCGTCCTCCGTAGTCCTGCGATGCGGGACGTAGGATGGATGTTTATCCGTGGTTAATCCTCCTGTTCTCCAATCACTTTGCGATTTAACTGGTTTAACCGACTGTTCCGGTGCAGGATAAGTCATGAGAAAAAGCAAGCCGGGCCGCCACTTTCGCCCGCAACCCTTGGAAGCTGGTCAAGTCTGGCGCATGCCGGAAGCCCATCTCCGGGTTGGAATGGTTGGCAAATTGCTGGTGCATTACAAACTGGGCAAACCGAACGCCCTCCGGGTCGCCAATTCCTGCAATGGCATAAAAACCATTGAGAAATATCTGAGAGCGCACAAGGCTGTTCTGGTTTAAGCCTGGTGGCCAGGGTTGCCGGCTTGTCTTGGCCGGCAAATTTCCTTTTCTTCAATCGAATTGTTGTTGTCCGGTTATTTGAAAATAGCCTAGCGTTTTAGCGTCGGATTGCTGACGCGTAGCCACCAAAATTTCATCAGGGACGAACTGCTGCGAAATCATTCCTTTGATTTTGATTGGAAGAGGAACGCGAGCTTTTTCACTGCAAAGCCGAGTGCGTAAATGATTCCCAGCAGCACGACATCGGTCGGGCCAATGGGACAATCCCATTGGTAGGCAAGCCAGAAACCGAGAAACGCCGCGACTCCACCAATCACCGAGGCCAGCGCCGCGAATTGGCGCATGTTGCGGGCGAACAGATGGGCGGTCAGCGGCGGAATCAGTAAGAACCCGAACGAAATCAGCGGGCCGACGCTCAACACCGCCATCGAAACGGTCAGGCCAATCAACAGATACAGCACCACGTCCCAGAACAGGACCTTTTTGCCAAGGGTGATGGCCATGTCCCGGTCGAACGAGACCAGCAGCAGTTCCTTTTGGAACAGTCCCAGCACGGCCAGCACGATGGCCAGTGTGGCGGCGGTCAGCACCAGATCGGCGTTGGAAACCGTGATGATTTCACCCTTCAGCAAATCAAGCCAGCCCACCTCGGCAAAGCGGTTTTTCGACAGCAGCAGAATGCTCAACGCCGCGGCAACGACGTAGGCTGCGCCGAGACGGCCTTCCGGCAGGCCGCGCCCGCCGCGCTCCAGAAACGCCAGAACCAGGATGGCCGTGAGCGAAAAAACGGTGGAACCGGCAAAGGCCAGCGCGTGTTCGGTCGTGGCGGTGTGTTCGGGCTGGCTGGCGCCGAGCCACATCGGGAGGGAAAGTGCGACGGCTACGCCGGTGGATGAAATTTGCGGCAGGGCGACGCCCATGAACACCAGTCGTCGGAGCACAAGAAACACGCCAACAAGCGGGCAGGCGAAGCCGATGAGCATGCTGGTGTAAAGCGAATTGCGCAGCAGAAAGCCGGGCGACAGGATTTCGCGGAGTGTTTCCATCTTAAAAAATCACAAACTGTCTTGAATCTTTGGACTGCGCAGACGTGTCCGTCCTTTGAAGGCGGCGACACGTCGCCGCACTCCAAGAATTCCATGAAATCCGCAATTTGTGTCCGTTCGTGTTCATTCGTGGTTCATCTGCTTATCCAATCTCCATTTCAAGGATTTCGGCCATGCGTTCGGGCGAAAGCAATTCCGCCGCCGGGCCGCACAGGACCTTGCCGTCATGCAGCCAGATGACTTGTTGGGCATGTTTGCGGACAAGCGGCAAATCGTGCGTAACCAGCAGGACGGTCAACTGCCGTTCCACATGGATTTGGGAAATAAATTCGAGTAACGCATGGGTCGCGGCGGCATCCACACCGGCGGTCGGTTCGTCGAGCACCAGCACGTCGGGTTTGGTGGCCAGCGCGCGGGCGATAAGGACACGCTGTTTCTGTCCGCCGGAAAGCCGGCTGAATTTTTGGTGGGCAAAGCCATCCGCGGCGGTCGCACGCAGACAGTCGCGGACGAATTCGCGCTCGACGTGCGATGGAAAACGTGCCGGGCCGACACGGCCAAAGGTTCCCATGAGCGCGACATCGAATCCGGTGACCGGATACAGCGGGTCGAACTGGATCGCCTGGGGCACGTAACCAAAAACGGTTTTGACGCCGGCGGGAAGGTTGAGCCGTATTTGCCCGGCGATGGGCGGCTGGAGTCCGAGCAGCGTCTTGAGCAACGTGGATTTGCCGGAACCATTCGCACCGAGAATCGCGGTAAAGCCGCCTCGTGGAATCGCCAGCGAAATCCCGGACAGCACGGCCCGGCCATCGTAACCGATGGCCAGGCTGTCGAACGTGATGATGGGTTCGTTCACTTTTGCAAGGCATTGACCATTGAGTGGATGATGTAGTCCATCATTTCGATATAAGTGTCGGTGTGCGGCACACCGCCGGGCATGATGGGCAGCTTGACCAGTTTCGCGCCGGTCTCGCGCGCAATGAGCGCCGGGACTTTTTCCGGGAACTGCGGTTCGCGCACGACGATGGGAACGTGCTCGGCCTTCATTTCGGCGACCAATTCCTCAATGTGACGCGGGGTCGGGTCAATGCCCGGTTTCAATTCGATGGTGCCGATGTAATCCATGCCAAAGCGTTGGGCGAAATACGGCCAATGTTCGTGGTAGGAAACGAATTTCACGCCTTTG
>Ga0187874_10002097_pt1 | contig 16011 bp, 9 predicted proteins | sample June2016WEW_16_1_3_FD_132993 | JGI IMG/M metagenome (GOLD analysis project Ga0187874, IMG submission 132993) | Peatland microbial communities from SPRUCE experiment site at the Marcell Experimental Forest, Minnesota, USA - June2016WEW_16_150 | ecosystem: Environmental > Terrestrial > Soil >... | reverse complement strand
ATTCTCAGGCCGGTGCCGGCACTACCGTGCTGCTGGTTTTGCCCCTCGACCACAACCCCCCTTCTCTATGACTACCATTGCAATTGTTGAAGACAACGATACCGTTCGCCAAACACTGCGCGAGTGGGTTGACGGCGCTTGCGGCTGCCGCTGCGTCTGCGCCTGCGCGACCAGCAACGAAGCTCTGGCCGCCATTCCGCGCCATAGCCCCGACGTGGTTTTGATGGACATCCATTTGCCGGGCGGAGAGTCGGGCATTGCCTGCACCGCCCGTTTGAAAGAGTTGCTGCCCCAGCTGCAGATCATCATGCTGACCGTGTACAAAGACCACGACTTGATCTTTCAGGCGCTACAGGCCGGCGCCAGCGGCTATTTGTTGAAACGCTCCAGCCGCGAAGAGATCCTTCGCGCCATCGCCGACGTGCATACTGGGGGCGCCCCAATGACGGGAGAAATTGCCCGGATGCTCGTGGAAACCTTTCAAAAATCTCTCCCCAAACAATCCGAAGGCGGGTTGTCTCCGCGCGAAACGGAAATCCTGCTGCTCCTGGCCAAGGGATTGACCAACAAAGAGATCGCCAGCCAGTTGAGCATCAGCTTCGAAACGGTTCGCAACCATCTGCGCCATGTGTACGAAAAACTCCACGTCCACTGCCGGGTCGAAGCCGTCGCGAAATACATCCACGCGAGCGGAGGCGGGACGAGCAAGGCGCTGCCACTGCATCAACAAGCGCAAGAGTCTTAGCATTACACTGTTTTCCATTTCATGACGCACAGCCCATCCACTTGAGCAGCCAGATCCAGGTATGACACATTCATGTCATATCATGGCGCGCGCCGGTCTGATATGATCCGTCTTACGAAAAAATGGTTGCACTAAAGCCGAAAACACCCTCGCGGCCCGCCGTTCCGCCATTCAATTGAAATCATGATCACCAACATCAACAAATGAAACCCAACCCCTCCTCCGGCCAGGTTCGCGAATGCGACGCCACCAGAATTCTCAAGCGCCATGCCGCCAACCCGATCCTTCGCCTGGACGACTACCCAGGCGTTGCCCAGATTTATAACCCGGCCCCGGCTCAACTCGGCGGCGAAACGATTCTACTCGTCTCGGTAGTGGACCATGCAGCCACGCGGGGATACGGGCGGGACGTCGGCCAGACGCGGATTGCCCGCAGTCAGGACGGCATTCATTTCGAACTCGGGAAAGCGAACTTCATTGACACTCAGGCCACAGGGATGCCTTGGGATCTCTATCACCATTTCATAGACAACCGCGTGACGGCGATCGAGGGCGAGTTTTACATCATCACGCCGGTCATGGTGAAGGGATTCGACTCTCCGGTTGGCATGCTGGGCAAGACGAAGGACTTCATCAAGTATGAGCGCATCGCCGTGATCACCCAGCCAAAGAATCGCGGCGCCTCGCTTTTTCCAAGTAAAATCAACGGACGGTATTACAAACTCGACCGGCCTGGCGGAGGCGACGGAGGCAACGGCGATATTTGGATTAGTTCGTCGCCGGATTTGATCCACTGGGGCAATTTCCAGCCGTTGATTGCCGCTGGTTACCGCTACTGGAATACCCAAAAAATCGGCCCCACTCCTCCGCTTTGGACCCCGGAAGGATGGCTGGAAATCATGCACGGCGTTTTCAGCCCGGCGGGTGGAACCTACTATTACGTCGGCGCGCTCCTGCTTGATCTCGAAGAGCCTTGGAAAATCATCGGCCGCACGAACAGCTGGATCCTTGCGCCCAAAGAAACCTATGAGCGAAGCGGAAATTGCGACAACACTGTGTTCCCGTGCGGCGCTTTGGGCGATTGGAAAAAGGACGAGATCCGCCTCTACTATGGCGCCACAGACGACAAGATCTGCCTCGCCACCGGTTCGATGCGCGAACTCGTGGAGGCCTGCCAAAAAGGCTGGTGAACGTGCGTTAACAACTCCAACACCACACGGCGTATCCACACTCCATGAGCAAGATATACGAAGCGTCCGGCGCCAAGCCGGCGAATGCTCCGCATGAACCGGCGAGTCAGGTTGCGCCATTCCGATTGCCGAATGGCACTGGAAACGCCAACCGCATGAAATCGGCGCGCGTCACAAATCCGAATGACAGAGTCCCACTAGCCCAAAAGCTGGCGGTGGGCGCCGGGGGCCTTCCCTTTCACCATGGCGGCATGGTTGTGCAATACATGGCGCAACCCATCTACCAGATCATCCTTGGCCTGAATCCGGTGCTGTTCGGTCTGGCGATGACGATTCCGCGAATCCTGGATGCGTTTACGGATCCGGTCATGGGCGCGATCTCAGACCGTTTCCGATCGAAGTATGGGCGACGGCGACCCTTCATCTTCATGGGCGCGATCACCATGGCCTTGTCATTCTTCCTCGTCTGGATGGTCGCTCCGTCTTGGAGTGAAACGGCTAAATTTACATGGCTCCTGAGCACCACGGTCATCTTCTTTATCGCCTTCACCGTCTTTTCGGTGCCGCTCACGAGTTTGACTTATGAGCTAACCCCGGACTATCACGAACGAACGCGGGTGATGGCCTTCTGGGCGTTCTTCTTTAACGTGGGAAACTTTCTTATTAACTGGTATTCCCCGGTCGCGACTTGGAAGGGATTTGGCGACGCGCTAACTGGCGCCCGCTGGGTCGCGCTGGCGATTGGAATCGTGTTGTTCATAGGCCTGGGAATACTGCCGGCAATTTTCGGCAGTGAACGCTTCTACACCGTTGCGGCCAGGGAGAAACGTAAAGTGGGTTTTCTTTGTGCCGTCAAACAGGCGGCCTCATCTCGCCCCATGCTCGCGCTGGTCGGCGTGATCATGGCGCTGAATTTCTGCGGCACGATTGCCGGAAGTCTCGCGCAATACATTGTGATTTACCATGTAAAGAGAGGTAATGTTGGCGCCGGGATAACCCTCAACGCAATGAACGGCACGGGGTTCGCGATTGTTGGCTTCGCAGCCATCCCGTTGCTTTCATTTCTGGCAACGCGTTTTGGCAAGCGCCGGGCCCTGCTCCTCGTTCTCATTCTGGCCGCCGTTGGCGGCGCCTCCAAGTGGTTCATTTTCACTCCCGACATGCCGTATCTGCTTCTGCTGGATTCCGTGCTCAACGGCCCTGTTTGGGTGGCGCTCGGAATGCTCATTCCGGCGATGATGGCGGATCTCTGCGACTGGGATGAGCATCGCTATGGTGAGCGTCGTGAGGGGGTCATTAGCGCTGTCTTCTCATGGATCACCAAGGTGGGTCTCTCGTTCACGTTCCTTTTCTCGGGCATTGCGATCCAGGTCAGCGGGTTTAAGGCGGAGCTCGGCGCGACGCAACCTGAAGGGACTATCACTTGGATGAGGATCTTGTTCGCCGCCTCGTCGGTTCTCGCTCCCGGCCTCGCGATCCTTTGCCTCTGGCTCTATCCCATTACTGAGGCGAAAGCCTATGCAATCCGCGCTGAATTGGAAAAACGACGCGGGACCGTTTAGGTCAATCCGGCCACCTGAAGAACTATGAAATCAGCAAACTACCCTCAACGCGCCATCGTCCGCGGCGGCGTTTTCTATTTCGAAAATGGATCCGAAGTCAATCTCTGGGGGGTGAATTTTCAGTCCAATCTCTACTGGGAACAGGGCTTTCGACGCGCCCCACTCGGCCTCCAGGGCGACCCCGCATCCATCAAGGCAATGAATGACCGGGGTTTTGATGAGATCGCCAAGCTGGGTTGTGATTTGATTCGTGTCCACCTCACGCCGGCGGATTTCACTGACGAGGCGGGAAATCTCATTCCCAACCAGTGGCTGGACATGCTTGGCTACCTTTTGGCGAAAGCCAGAGAGCATCGCATCTATGTGGCTCTGACTTTTCTGAACCAGATGGAGTTCAGCCTCGTGCGCCGGTCATTCATCGCAAATTGCCCGCGGAGGGACTGGCTTTTCGACGCAGGATGTCTCAACGCCGCGCATAATTACATCCGTCAATTGATCAACTGGAAAAACCCCTGCACGGGAATCCTCCTCAAGGAAGATCTGGCGGTGATCAGTTGGGAGCCTGTCAACGAGCCGGACTATATCCGCTACGACGATATGAGGTTGAATGCCGCCTATCGCTCGGAGTTCGAAGGCTGGTTGCGCAAATGTGATGGAGCCTTCAACGACTGGTATTTCGCACAATGGCGCGAAAAAAAGGTGCGCGAGATCATTGACGGCTTTCAACGCCTGCTTTGCGAGGAGGGGGTCCGGCAACCCATGGTATGGAATGCAAACTGGCCGCGCATGATGCTGGGCCATGAAGATGTCTTTCGCGGCATCGCAACATCGAAGGCGGACGCTGTCTCATTTTGCTGTTATCCGGGGCAAGACGAAGTCAACGAGCCCTTTTTGCAGGGAGCGCGGGACACCAGCGGGAAGAACTACATCGGGTTTCTCCAGCGTTGTCACGACGATTACGACCACCTCGGCTGGTTAAAGAGCCCTCAGTTTTCAGGCAAAGCAGTGACCGTTTACGAGTTTGAAGCGATGTATAACGCGAAGAACTCCTATGTGCATCCCGCGATGGCCAAGCTGTTCCGCGCGCTCCGGGCACAGATGGCCACGCTCTGGACCTACAGTTTTTCCGATTATGCGGACCGGTTCAGCGGTTCGCACCTTTTCAACATCGCATGCACGCCGGCCAAAGCCGCCGGCTTTGCCGTGGCCGGAGAGATGTTCCGGCATACCGCAGCCGGATCGGCGCTGCAATTCCGCAGCCAATCGGACGACAGCTTTGATGGATTTTACCTTTCCTATGACAACGATCTTGCGGTCTCGGCGAACGACGGGCTTTTGATCCACTCCGGAGACATCACCGGATGTCCGGTCCCGCAGGGGGCGCCGCCCCGGCGGATCATAGGCCGGGGGAACTCGCCATTCGTCGAATATGCGGGCACGGGCCTTTATTTCCTTGAAATCGACCGCGACGAGATTCGGCTCGAAATCCTGCCGCACGCGCGATTCGTCCGCGACCCGTGGAAATGGTGGATGGACGGCAAGCTGGTCACTGAGTTGGACCGGGAAACACCCGCGACTTTCCGCCTCCGGCTGCCGGGCTGGGAAGGTGCGCGGGTGTTCCGCGTTGAGAACGGAAATCGGATTCCTGTTCCTCTCGCCGGACCGGCCTTCGATCTCTCTCCCGGTGTTTTCCTCATTCTCCAAAGCGACCCATGAATAAATCCTTCTCTCCCCTGTGCGCGGCCCTGCTGATCCTTGGCTCTTTGGCCGTCTCCTACTCCCGGCCCTCGGAGATGCAGGCCATGAAAGTCCGCGATGGGGTTCTCCGATTTGCCGACGGCCGCGAGGTCAACCTCTGGGGCGTCAATTTCCAGCCGAATCTGAGCTGGGAACACGCCGCGCGGATGGAACCACAGGGAATTTTCACGCCTTTGGGAACGGAAGATATGAAGAAGATGACCGACGAGAGTTTCAATCAGATCGAACGGCTCGGCTGCAATGTGATCCGCGTCCACCTGTGTCCGGCCGATTTCTTTGATGGCGAGGGGCGGCTCGTCGATCGTATCTGGCTTGATCTTCTCGATTACGCGATGGCAGAGGCGCGGAAGCGGGGCATCTACGTCTATCTCACCCTTATCAACGAGATGAAGAACGGCGGAACCCAGGCGCCCGCATTCAAGGATTCCTTTCCACACAAATTTGCGCGCGTGGAATGGATGGTGGTGCCCGGCGCTGTAGAAGCGGCGCGTCAATACACCCGCGCGCTCCTCAACCGGCAGAACCCCTACGACAAGACCCTCTACAAGGATAATCCCGCCATCGCCCTGATCGAACCCGTGAACGAGCCGGATTATCTGACGCGGGAGAAGCTGGAGGAAATTCCACGGATGCAGCGGGTTTATCAGGATTGGCTCCGTGCAAAAGGCCGGCAGGATAATGCGGAGGCATTTGCGGCGTTCCGCTACAAGACGGCCCTCGACTACATCAACGGAATGGTCGGAGTGATTCGTGCAGAGGGGGCAAAGCAGCCTTTGGTCTGGAACTGCGGCTGGCCGCGGCGCATCCAGCACAACGAGGAAATCTTTCAAGCTATTGCCGATTCCAAGATTGATGCCATTTCCTACTGCCTCTATCCCGGCCAGGACGACCTGAAAGCGCCTTTTTGGAAATATCCCGAAAATCTGAGCGACCACAACTACCTGCCATACCTCCAGAAAGTTTCCGACCGCGAAGATTGGATGGGTTGGATCCGGGCTCCACGCTTTGCGTCCAAGGCGAAGGTTGTTTATGAGTTCGAGACCATGTGCAACCAGAAAACGTATCTTTTCCCAGCCATGGCCAAGCTGTTCCGGTCCACGGGTGCCCAGGTGGCTGCTCTCTGGACCTATGCGCTTTCCAGCTATGCGCCTTACTGCGGAGGAACGCACGTTTTCAATTTGGAGACCACGCCGGGCAAGGCTGCGTCCTTCATGATCGCCGGCAACGTTTTCCGGGATCTGCCTCGCGGAGTGCCGTTCACGACAACCGCCAACGATGCCGATGAATTCCAGGGATTCTCGCTCTCCTATCCGCTCGATCTCAGTGTGGCGGTAACGTCCGACTCCCTCATCCACTCCGGCCCGCTGCCCGAGGGCTTCGCTCTCCTGCCACAAAAGCCGCGCCGCATCGTGGGCGTCGGCGATTCGCCATTTATCAGTTACGCCGGCACGGGGCTTCACTTCCTTGAGCAGACATCGGAGACGCTTTTCCGCCTCACGATCCTCCCTCATGCGCGCTTTCTCTCGCCGCACTGGATTAGCAAGAACGATGGCACCCCCGTCGTTGAATTGGACCGGACGACGACATTTCCATTGCGTTTGCAACTGCCCGGAAAGCCGATGATCGCCAAGGTCGAACGCCAAGTCGGTAAGAAATGGCAGCCGTTGCCTTTCGAAAGCGATCAATTCCCTGCTTCACCGGGAGAATACCGGATCACATTGAAATGACAGGAAATTGCAGTTTTGTTTTGGCACGACCGGTTGCCGGATTCGCGGGAGGGAACTTGCTGGCGTCATGTGCTGGAGACTTTGACGGTGTATCGGCTGATCCGGTCGGCGGCAGCGAACTCCCACATCGTCGCCAAACCGCCGCCCGAAGCGCCGGTGAGGTCGACGCGGCTCATGTCGGCCTCGGATCGGGTTGCCCGGCCCTTTCTGGAAGCAATCCATGCCTTGTTCCTGGGCGATAACCTCGGCCAGCGTCAGGAACGGCACGCTCATCGCGTTCATCAAGTCCGGGAAATAGGAAGAGGTCATGGCGCCGCCTTGTCCGCAATCGTCCAGCAGGACGACGGGTTTGGCGGACTTTTTCATGAGTGATGGGCTGGTTGAGGATGACCGGCTTGCAGGGTAAAACAAGGGGAAGGACGCGCGACAGCGCGCCCCCCCCGCCGAGCATGTTGCAGTGCCGTCCCGCCTACGGGCTGATGAGGCGATAGAACTGATCGCTGACACCAGGCTCGCTGGTGACTTGGAATTGGCCGTTGACGACCGTTGGCGTGGCGGTGACGTTGGACCAAGGGCCGATGACGCTGGTGCTTGACTGCAAATGAAGGGTGCTCAGGACGTTGGTCGGCCAGCTAATGATGAAGGAGCCGCTGCCCGCGGAGGCAATCGTCAGCACCGCAGCGGGCAGAGGGATGACATTAGTGTTTAGGACCGTAATGCTGCCAGAGCCGATGTAGTTCGTTGAGCCGAGTACCCCCGAGCCCCAAGTGGCTGGGAAATTGCCGGGATAGCTGCTGTTCAGTTGGGCAAAGGAATGAGTGCCGCCACTCAGGGGTGTCCCGTTTACAAACACGTTGGAGAAGGTGTCGTTCTGGTGCAGAAACATGACTCCATTGCTGATGTTCAGGGTGGCGTTAGGGCTATTGATGTCATAGAGCGTTTCCAATGCGCCGTTGGCCAATACGGTAATGTTGTTTGTCCCCAGGGAATTGGCGCCGCTGGCCAGCAGCGAGCCTTCGTCAACCTGCCAAGTACCCGTGAAGGTGTTGGACGTGCCCGTAATATTCAGGCTGGCGGCGATGTTGCTGGCGGCGACAAAATCGCACCACTCGATACTGCCATTGCCGGTCAGGTAGGATTGGATCTGGAAGGGAGCGCTGTTGCCACTTTGGGTGGCGCTCACATAGATCGGGGTGTTGCTCACAATGTCCATCACGCCCTGAATCACGATCCCAGTGCCGTTGTCGGTGCCGTTTTCCAGTTCGCCGCCATTCATCACCAGCATTGGGAAGAAATTGGTGGCCCAAAAGCCGCTGCCGGCGGGGTTTTCTTTGAAGCGGATGTCGCCCTGCGGCGCACCGCTGCTGGGCTCATCGAATAAAACTCCATTCCCATCCACAATCAAAATGTTACCCGGGAAAGCGTCGAACGGATCCGTTGGGGTGCGGAGCATGGCCCCTGGCAGCACCTCGTAGGTGGAGCCTGGGAAAGCGACCGCGGAATAGGAGGCCGCGTTGCCGTCACTCCATTCACCGAGTGTGTCCCAATCCTTCCCATAAGATTCATGGTCGCTTAATGTGATAACCTCGGCCGGGCCGACCTGTATGACCGTCACTGTCGCCGGCGAACTCTGGATTACGCCTATCGAGTTTGAGACGATGCAGACGTAGTCCAGGGCGTTGACGTTGGTGACATTAACAATGGTCAAGGTGGCCGTGTTGACGCCGGAGATATTGCCGCCGTTGTGCAGGTTGGTGTACTGGGCGAGGCCGGTCACGCTGGCCGCCCATTGGTAGCTTAAAGCCGGGCCGGAGGCCTGGACGGTCAACACCAAGGTCTGCTCGTCGTAAATGTTCGTGCTGGCCGGAGATACTTGGATGGTAGGCGCGCCAGCTACAGTCCCCCCGGAGGCCGAATAGAGGCCCATCACTTGACTCTGGGTCAGGTTGGTGTTGAAAATGGCCACATTATCAATCATGCCGCTGAAGCCGTAATCGCCGGTATTGTTGTCACCGGGGTCATCCCCAATGAGCGTATTGCCGTCGAAGGGCTGCGCGACCGGGTTGGCCACGGGGTTGACGGCCATGAGGAAGGAATTGGTGTTTAACACATAGATTGAGGCGTTCGTGGGTGTAATGATCAGGGCGACAAAGGACCATTGGTTGGCCGGGGGGACGATGCCGGAATTAAAGCCGTAGGTCGCGCCGTCATTGTTCCAGGTATATCCGATGGTAGAAGTGTAATCGTGAAAGTAATTGATGCCGGCAACGGTCGTGCCACCGCGACAAAACACCACGCCGGCGGAAGGGGGCTCAGGCTGCAGGTTGGGATTGATCCAGCAGGTAATGGTTACGTTGCTGGAACTGGGGCCTAGATTGAGCGGGGGAATGGTGATGCGCGAATTTGGCACAAATGAGGTAAACAGTGCCGCCCAGTTGGTGGACGAAAAGTCCGGGAATCCATCGGTCGGACGCGGGCCGGCAATGGCGTAACTTGGATTGCCATTTGAGACCATATTTCCGTAGATGCCGGTGTGTCCGCCGGCAATGTCGAAGGCAGCCGTGTTGGTGGCGGGATCGCCCTGTTCGTTTAAGGTGTAAAAAGCCACGGGATTATCGGACTGGACGGCGTTGTCCGCCTGCTCAATATTCTGCAAAAGGAAGGTGAGGGGCACGATGCTGCTGGTGACCACGCCGGCGGCGTTGGAAACCACCAGGCTATAGGCGGCGGCATTGGCGGTCGTGGCATTGCTGATAGTCAAGGTCGGGGTCGTTGCACCTGAGATATTGCCGCCGTTGCTCAGAGGGGCGCCGTTGATTTGCCATTGGTAAAAGAGTGGGTTGCCGAGGGCGAGAGCCGAAAAGGAAACAGTGACCCCCTGGTACACCTCCTCGGGCAAGGGCTGTGTTACGATTGCCGGGCTGACCACCGTCGTGTAGGGTTCCACCACCAGGACGCCGAAGCCAGTAGGGAAGGTGTCGGGCAGGCCGGTGAAGTTGTTCGGGAATCTGTTGGCAAGAGTGGCGTAAGAATAGGTGCCATTGCCCAAGCTCTGGCCTTCGATGGTCACGGCACTGAAAACCACCATTCCATGAAGGTATAATTTGCCGCTATTGGTCAGGGTGAGCGTGCCCCCGCAGTTTGCCAGAGAAGGGCCAAAATCAATTATGGCTGGGCCGTTCTCAAAGACGTCACCCGAGGCGAAGCCCGAAGGTGCAAAATTCGGGTCCACCACAAAGCTGACGGCGTTGTTGGTGCCCAGGGCGTTGTATCCATCCGAAGTGCCGTCTCCCGCGCCTTGCAGCCAGCCCGACATCACAGTCCATTGTCCGGTGTATGTATTGGACGAGCCAGTAACCTGCAGCGGCACCAGAGGGGGAGCGTTCACGACGGCGATGCCGCCGCTGCCGGAGAGCTGGGCGGCAATAATGAATCCCTCCCACATAGAATCGGCTATATCGCCAGAAAGGGGGTCGCCAGGATTGAGATAGGATAGAGTGCCCGGATCGGCGTAAATCGTTCCCAGAATCGTAAACATCGCCCCATCTCCGGCATTCAACAAGCCGCCGTTAAGAACCAGTCCGGGCAGACCGTTGGCGCCCGGAAAACTGTTGGTTGGAATGGCAAACCCAACTCCTTGGGCCGAGGCGCCCCAAGTGTCCCATATCTTGAACCGCATTTGGGTGTTGGTATCCATAATCAATGAATCGCCAGGAAAAGCGACGATATTGGCAACGCCGTTCCCATGCGGGGTGCGCACGAGGGTATCGGCGCCGCTGCCCACAGCATTGCCGTTGTACACGGCTTCGTAGGTATTGCCGGCGGTGGCGGCGACCTCCGGGCCGGTTCCGTTCAATTGCCAAATGGCCGAGTCCCACATCGCGCCAGGGCCGTCACCCCCAGGCTGGTGCTCCGTCGTCGTGTAGAGCGGTTCCTGGGCAAAGACCGGCCCGGCCAGCCAAAGCGAGCCTAACGCGCAGAGCAAAGACGGAATGGCTAAAACAGGGCGGATCGCCGGCCACGTTGATGCTGGCTGATCGGGAAGCGAGTTGTTAAATCTGTTCGTTTGCATGAGTGGTGCTGAGTGTGGGGTTGGTGGTTTAGGATTTGTGACAGGCTTTGAGGCTAAATGAGATGAACAGTTCAATGAGAGTGAGGGCACAAGCCTGATTGGTTGCGCCGCCCTTTTCGGTCTGAATCGTTGTCATTTCATTACCTATGACTAGCTGAGTTTCATATGACTAGCTAGGTTTCAGCGTGATGCTAATGCTGATGCAGGGTTGCGTCTAGGGCTTTTTTGCGCAGAATATGGACTTTTTTGCGCACGTTGAGCGCCGCCATCTTCCGGCCACGCGGCGCGCTTATATCCAGAATCGAGACTATCCAGCACGATTCAGCGGCGCCACGGTTGGCCGATTGTCGAGCCTCCGCGGGCTGTTGCGGCTCTCCTTGCTCGCTGCGCGTCTGAACTTCGCTGGAGTCATCCCGGCGATTCTCCGAAAAACAAGGCGGAAGTGGCGCAGGCCCGTGAAGCCGCAGGCGGCGGCAGTATTGGTGAGGCTTTGCCGGCTGGGGGCAGCGAGGAGTTGTTTAGCCCGTTCAACTCGCAGCTCGTTGATCGCCGCAGACGGCGTCGAGCCGAAGCTTTTCCGGAAACGCTGTTCCAGACTGCGACGCGACAGGGCCGCTTGACGGATAATCCGCTCCACGCCAAACGGCTCGTCCAGATGCTGGCGGATGTACTGGACTGCCGCTGCCACATGCGAGTCTTCGATGGCCAAAGTGTCGGTGGATCGGCGTAACACGACGCCATCCGGGGGGATGAGGATGGGGCCTTCCGAGCGACGCCCGCCACGGATCAAGTGGTCAAGCAACATCGCCGCCCGGCGGCCGACTTCCCAACCATTGCGCGACACGCTGGACAACGGAGGCACGCAGAATTCACAAATCGTTGGGTCATCATCCACGCCAATGACGGCTATGTCTTTAGGCACATGGAGTCCAGCTTGCGCGCAGGCCTCGAGCACCATGTTGGCGCGCAAATCCGTGTCGGCCATGATCCCCACGGGCCGTTGGAGCCTGGTGAGCCAGGATGCCAGTTCCTCAATTTGGTCCTTCCATTTGTGCCCTGGTTCGGCCAACGTGCCCGTTTCCAGAACGTCGCAGGGGTTGCCTTTGGCTGCGACGGCGGCTTGGAAGCCCTCTCGCCGCAGCTCGCTATACAGCAAACCGCCTGCCCCATAGTAGGCGAATCTTTTGAAGCGTCGCTCCAGCAAGTGCTCAGCGGCGATGTGGCCAATTGTTTTGTGGTTTACAGTGACGGTGGGAATAGACGCATCCGCCAAATAGCACGCCAAATTGACCACCGGCATGGGCAGCGAGCGCGCAATCCGGGCGTCCGCCCGGTTCGTGATCAACACAAAGGCGCCATCACCGGGCCAGTGTCGCAGCCAGCCGATGGAGGGATCCAGCCGTTCCGGCAGCCGGGTGAAGGCCCATCCACCTTGCTGGCGGGCAAAATCCACGATGCCCCGAAACAGGCTCTCCGTGAAGGCCATGCCCAGGGGAAAGGCCAGGGCGATCCGCCTGGTGGGCTTCGATTTTCTGAGGCTAGCTTTGGACATAAGCATGCGGCTTGGCCGAAAAACGGCGGCCCTCAACGTGCGCAAAACAGTCCATATTTTGCGCAAAAAAGCCCTAGCCGCAACCATGAACCGGCTTTAGCGTTACTCAATGCTTGCGCTAATCAGGGGATATTGTAAAGAAATAAAGAAAGGAACACGAGATTCACTGGAAAAACCCCGTGGACGGGATCAACGGCACTTCGCACGATCCGATCTTCACGTTGGAATTCCCGTTGAGCGCAAAGCAGCAGTTTTGCCGGGTGTTTGTGCCATAACGGTTTCACACGTCGCCCGGGACATGCTATAATATGCGTGACCCGGGACGATATAACATAACATGTATGAAAACAGCAAATCAAATGAGAGAGCGAGAATCGGAGCAAAGCCCAAAGAAACGGGCCTTTACGTTGATCGAACTTTTGGTGGTGATCGCGATTATCGCGATCTTGGCCGCGATGTTGTTGCCTGCGCTGGCCAGAACCAAAGAGCAAGGCAACCGGACAAGCTGTCTGAATAATCTGCGGCAGGTTGGTATCGGCTGCCTGGCCTATGCCGGAGATAATAAGGAAGTCCTGTTCCAGGCCAGCCCGTGCTGGCCTGGAGTTTTTACCACGTGGGTGCAGAACTCCATCGACGCAACCAGCACGATTTCCGGGGTGGCGGGATTGCCGTCTTACAACCCGAACATGGGCGACTATTCGCGGGGGCCGACCAACGGCCTCAAGTCCATCTGGTCTTGCCCCAATCGCCCGGGCCTTCCGTTTTATGAGCCGCAATACAACGGCATTATTATCGGCTATCAATACTTTGGAGGCATCACCTACTGGAACAACCCCCTCGGCCAGTTTCCCTCGTGCAGCCCGATTACAACGGTCAAGTCTAAGCCGTGGTGGGTTCTGGCGGCGGACACGGTGATGTGTGTCGATGGAGTCTGGGGTGGGACCGACTCAGGCGACGTGAATCCTCTTGCCTATGTGAATTGTCCCTCGCATATGCCGAACCGAAAGCCGGACGGCGGCAATGAGCTCTTCATGGATGGCTCGGCAAGCTGGCAGCGATACAACACCATGTGGTTTCTGACAAGTTGGGTTGCCTCCTCATCTGGCATGGGCAGCCGGGTATGTTTCATGTACCAGAACCCAAGGGATTTTCCATTCCCGATGAATCAAAGCGAATACCTTAAGAAGCTGAGTCCTGCGGGCTTGCATATCAACTGAAGCGGATTTGGCAAAAAATACGAACTCCTCTGAAGACGCCCCGTGGGCGAGGCTGAAGCACATCCGGGACGGGTGGCGGGAACTGGGCGGCTGATGGTGGAGGCGTCCGCTAGCCCGACTTTCGCAACTGGAGAGCAATTTTCACCTTTTTGGTGGTCTGGATCTGTCAATTCATTGGGGTTTTTGAGAGGTTTTCCCAAAAAAGTCGTTTGGTGCAGACCTGCCCCCTTCCGCCGTCCTGGCTGATTCGGGTAATATGCCAATCGATGAAAAGAGATGATCCAGACGTGAGCCGTAAGCGACCTGAGTTGAAAAGGTGAGTTTGGTGCAGACCTTTTCGAGCGTTGCATTGATTTTCAACGACTTATGAAGTGTCGACCCCTCCAGTTGCGAAAGTCGGGCTAGAGGTTGTTGATCGCCAAGCAAACCATGAAAACACCAGAAACAGAACGAAAGCGCAAAACCAATGAAACAAAATCGAACCTTGCGGAATCGCTGGCTTCAAAGCGCCATGCTTTTGCCCGCCCTCACCTTCCTGGCTGCCACGGCCCACGCTCTCATTCCGGTGGTCGTCCCGCCGGCATCTCCGCCAGTCGTGGTGCTGGCTGCGGAGGATTTGACGCGCTGTTTGGGGCAGTTGTATCCCCGGGAGAAGTTTGTCCGCGCCGACACTCTGCCGGGCGCCGGCCTGGCGGTCCTGGTCGGGACCCTGACGGACCCGCAGGTGCGGGCGCGGGCGGGGGAAGCTCCGCCGCTAGCGCCGGAAAGCTACGTCGTGCGCGTGGCGGGCGAGGACCAGCCGCAAGTCGGCGTCGTCGCGGGAGCCGATGGGCGCGGGACTGCCTATGGGGTTTATGCGCTGCTGGAGAAGCTCGGCTGCGGCTTCTACCTCTCCTATGACGCCGTGCCGCCGGCGCGGACGGAGCCGTTTTCGTTTGAGGGCTGGGCGCTGGCCGACGCGCCGCTGGTGCGGGAGCGCCTCGTGTTCCAATGGCACAACTTCCTGAGCGGTTGTTCGACGTGGAACCTGGCGGACTGGCAGCGCTGGACCGCGCAGTCGCAAAAGATGGGGTTCAACGCCATCATGGTGCATGCCTACGGGAACAACCCGATGGCCAGCTTCGAGTTCGACGGGAAGAGAAAGCCCGCCGGCTATCTCAGCACGACCGTCAAAGGCCGCGACTGGGCCACCATGCACGTGAACGATGTCCGCCGGCTTTTCGGCGGCGAGGTTTTCGACCAGCCGGCTTTTGGCGCCGACGCTGGCCTGGTCCAGGACGAGCAGCGCGTGAGCGCGGCGCAGTCGCTGATGCGGGAGGTCTTCGCCGACGCGGCCCAGCATGACATGGGCGTTTATTTTGCCGCGGACGTGGACACCCCAAGCGCGAATCCTCAGGAACTGGTGATGCTGCTGCCGCAGTCCGCGCGATTCGAGGTGAACCGTTCGGCTTCGACAAGTGCGCGCCGATCGTCCGAGCGCGTCTGGCTCCCGAATCCAGAGACCCCGGAAGGCTACGCATTCTATCGCGCGGAGGTCGAAGGATTGGTAAAGACCTATCCACAAATCACGCGCCTCGTTGTTTGGTTTCGTCGTGAGGATTGCACTTGGTGGTCTGAGCTTAAGCTGGCCGATTTGCCCCCGGCATGGCAGACAGAATTCGCGGCTGAAATCCGGCGGACGCCGGAGGCGGAACAATTCTGGCACGCGCCGGGCCTCTTCGCCATTGGCAAGATTATCCGCGCCTTCGACCGCGCGCTCAAGGAGTGCGGCGCCAACCAAGTCAGCCTCGCTTCGGGCACGTGGAATTTTGATTTCCTTCCTGCTGCCGACCGCTTTTTCCCGGCGGGTGTGCCCCTGATCGGGCTTGAACTCAACCTCATCGAGGGGAAGTCACAGTTGGGCACGGCGGACTTGCGCGCGTCGCTGCGGCAAATAGGCGGGCATCGGCCCGTGATCCCGGTGCTCTATGTGCAGCACGACGACGGGCAGTACATCGGCCGGCCCTACACGCCGCTGCCGGAGTTTGCCTCAAAGCTCGACGATGCGAAGGCCGCCGGCTTCGGCCTCATCCACTGGATGACCCGTCCTTTGGACCTCTACTTTGAAAGTCTTGGCAAACAAGTTTGGAAGAGCACCAAGGACCAACCATTGCTTGAGACATGCCGCAGCTTTGCCGCAAGCTCCTTT
>Ga0187874_10002096_pt1 | contig 16012 bp, 17 predicted proteins | sample June2016WEW_16_1_3_FD_132993 | JGI IMG/M metagenome (GOLD analysis project Ga0187874, IMG submission 132993) | Peatland microbial communities from SPRUCE experiment site at the Marcell Experimental Forest, Minnesota, USA - June2016WEW_16_150 | ecosystem: Environmental > Terrestrial > Soil >... | reverse complement strand
CTTTACCCATCTTTGAGGCACGCCATTCCTTATCATAGGCCATGAGCGCTTTTTTAGAGACATCGCCTTTCGCGATGCAGTCTGTCGCGATTTCAGCCGCGAGCCTGCCCGTGTACATCGCATTGTAGATGCCGCCGCCCGTAAGCGGATCGACAACCCGTGCCGCGTCACCGACCAGCATCAGGCCGTCGGCAACCGTGCAGTCCAGCGGGCGGCAGACCGAAACCCCGCCAACAATGCATTCGATCGTCTTTCCGTGCGGGAATTTCTGCTTCACGAATTTATCGAGGTAATCCTTTGCCCGGTGTCCCTTGCCGCTCTTCCTGCCGGAGATGCCGATACCGACATTCGCCGCCCTCCTGCCTTTGGGGAATACCCAGAGGTATCCTTCGGGTGCGACCTCGTTACCGAGGTAGAAGACCGTGGCGCCTGGATTGATGTCGATATCGGTCATGACGTACTGCACCGAACTCATGATCTCGCGGACCGGGACCGTCGTATCGATACCGCACCATTTGCCAAACTTCGACTCAACGCCGTCGGCTGCGATCACAACTTCTGCACTGACCCTGGAGACATTCCCGCAGGACTCGAGCTGCGCGCCCTTTATCCGGCCTTCATGCATCAGCGGTGCCGAAGCACGTGTCTTGACAAAGACATCGGCCCCGGCTTCTGCCGCCTGCCAGACCAGTTCCCGGTCAAAGACCTTGCGGTCGAGGATATATCCGACTTTTGAACCGGCCAGAGACGACTCTAAGGTCATCTCAAAACCATCGGGGGCGACAATTACGGCGCCGCTCATTTCCGCAGAGATCCAGCAGGGATCGGGCTCGATAAACTCGGCAAGCGCTTCCTTTCCGATCCCCTCAGCGCAGCGGACAGGTGCGCCGATTGCCGGACGCTTCTCCACCAGACAGGCCGAGAGCCCTTTGTCAACCGCGGTCTTTGCAGCGAGCGCCCCGGCCGGGCCGCCTCCGATGATCAGCACATCATACTTACTTTTCATGCACGACCTCCAGCGCACCAAGCGGACAGACCTTGGCGCAGATACCGCAGCTCGTACAGTTCTCTTCAACAGAAAGGTATGCGTCGATCAGTTCGAGTGCGCCTTCAGGGCAGACTGATACACAGCAGCCGCAATACCCGCAGATATCCCGGTGTACGTTGAGCATTGATCGAATATGTTGGAGGCCGGTTTCATTAATCTTTACGGATGGACACGGACAGGCAGATTGGGTTTTGTTGGTTAAAACTGCATAAGACCCGGCTGTAATACGAGGCATTCGGATTTTTCCCGGCACTATACCGCATACCTGCTTTCGTGGATTATATGAGGGAAAAAGTACCGTACTTCCCGCCACCGCCGGGGTGAAGGGTCACACGGTTTTCCCGCAACGCAGCGATGGCTTCTGCAACCTTTGGATGAACCGCCCGGATCTCCGGTACCGGGATCGTGAGGAGCACGTCGATCTCGTTGCCGAACGCCGCGATGAACGCATCGTAGATTGTACGGCATTTTTTCGTTCCCGGTGACGAGACACCTTCCACGGTCTGGATAATCTGCCCGAGCGGGACGAGGTGGAAATATGGCGGGCGCGACCCGGGTATACCGCGTGAAAGTTCCCGGGCGCGGTCATACACGCCCTTCTTGATCAGGCCGCCATCAGCCGGACAGCGCCACTTATGCTGCTGTGCCACTTTAAGGGAATAGTGAGTAAAACAGCGGATACAGGCGGTGCGATTGTACTTTCCTTCTTCCGGGAAAAAGCCGGCGTTTGCCTCAATGGCGCCGACCCTGATGCTGTCAAGCACGCGCCGGACAGAGAGATTCCCGTCGAGCCGGATCCGGTTAAACTCACGGCCGATCTTCTCCGGCTGCGGGCTGTGGGCATCCGAGTTCGAGAGGAAAGGAACGCCGGCGAGATCCGGGATCCCCGCGCCGTACGAACTATCCGCCGAGAGCCCCAGTTCAAGGAGATCGATCTTCTCGCTGCCATAACAGCCGGCGACTGAATCATGGTACGCAAAGAGCGCGGTCCACGGTGTGAACGCATGGGCCGGGCCGACAAGGGCCCCGACATCATGCGCCCGCTTTGCGATCGTTTCTCCCGAGAGGTACACGTGCGGGCGTCCGTTCGTGCTGATGCTTTTGCTCATTGGTGCAAGGAGATCGCGGAGCTGGTCGAACTGCCCGAAATCCTCGGCAAGGATCAGATGGTGGACCCGGTGCTCGTCTTCAATCTCTCCGGTAGGGATAACGCAGATCCCGGCCTCGTTTGAAAGAAACGGTTCCCATTCTTTCTGCCAGGCCGGGTGCAGGGCATCACCGGTGCCAAGAACATGGAGTCCCTTTGTTACGCAGACAGATAACAGGTTTTCGGGATGCATCGCTCCCGATACTGCCATGGAGTACGGGGAGTGGATATGCAAATCGGCATTTGCCAGCATGGGTACCTTTCTGATTGCACATTTCAAGGATATAATGGGTTAGGGAATTAGATGTGCCGTAGGTTTCGGCTGGCACTCTCAAAACAAAAAAGATAATCGCCTTTTTTACAGGCTGAACAACAAAAGAAAATCCATCCCTTGTCAGGACTGACGTCGGGTGGACCGTAAAAATAATTCCTAGTTTAAGAACGGGCGGTTATCCAATGTAACTGAGTTCTTCGTCCCGCTGCATCTTCTCGTTTTCAAGGAGACCCTGCACGACTTTCTCCATCTCAGCTGCGCGGTCATTGAGCTGGGTGGGATCAACCGGTACTGCAATGAGGTTTGAGAGAACGAAAAGCACGCTTGCCGCACTCATCGGGTCGACGATGTACCCGCTCGTCTCTCCCATCAGGCAGACTGCATCGATTCCCCGCATGCCACCCATACCGAGTAGGAGTCCTGCGGCACCAACGATCCCCCCACCCGGCTCATCGCGGTCAAACGTCACGCCCGCCGCCTCGATCTCCGATTTTAATTCCTCACGGTTTGTGGCGCCAAGAACCCGGGGGGTATTGACCAGATGTCCGACACCAAAACCTCCGAGCGTATAAATGCGCTTTACCCCCAGTTCTGTGGCAATATCGAGATATGCATCGGCCATGAGGTAGTGCCCCTCATTTGAGGTGCTCTGGAAATCCCCCACAAGGAACACAACATGCCGGTCCTTTGCGTGGTACAGATAGATCTCGTTTCGCGGCAGCCGGGCAACGCCGTTTTCCTCAATAATAACCTGCGGAGGCAGGTAAATCGAGTGGATCTCCCCGATCTTTTCTGCACCCAGCATGTGGATCATATACTCGGCGACGAGTTTTCCTACCTGCCCGATACCGGGCAGTCCCCCGATAAGGACCGGGTTTACAAGATTCTTATCCATGAACGTATCCCGGTACTGGATGCTGATGTCATCTATCATTGTGCGGCACCTTCCTTTGCCTTCCTCCGGTATCCGCCAAAACGATCCTGTACCGAAAAACGCGCCGGGTGGGTGATCCTTGTCGGCCTGCCGCACACGGGGCACATTAGAGAAAGGGTATAGGTATTGTCTGCGCTGCAGCGACGGATTTTCCCGCTCATTGATTCTTCCCGGACTTGGGTTTTTTTACGAGTTTGCCTTCGCCGCCTGCTTTTTCAAGAACTGCAATTGCGGCATTAGCTGCTTTCTCGAGCGCTTTTTCCGCTTTCTTGTAATCGGCAGCCGTCACCTTGACCCGGTAGATGGGTGCTCCCAGGTACAGGATCTCGATGTCTGCACCGGCGGTCTTTGCTTCGCTCGCCTTTTTTAGGGCTGTTCGGATGACCATTACGCCATCTGATTCTGCGGACATGAGCACCAGCTGACCGGTCACCTCGACTTTTGGGATTTTTACACTCTCGTGGGCAATATGCACCAGTGCTTCACCTGCTTTTTTGGAGAGCCCCAGTTTTTTGACCGTCGCATCGCTGTCGGTGACGATATCCTCAAATACCGCATACAACTCGCCGTACTTATCGATAATTGCATCTTCAATAGCTGTTGCGGGTTCACCGGATTTCTCTGCAACAAACCCTATCCACTTGCGCGCCTTTGACTCGTTTTTCCACTCGCGGATCTTCTCGCGCCGCTGGTGTTCGTTGACATCCTTCAAAGAAAGGTCGATATGACCACGGTTTCGATCAACGTTCAGGACCTTGCAGACGATCTTCTGTCCTTCCCGGATATGGTCACGGATATACTTGATCCAGCCGGTTGCAATTTCAGAGATGGGGATTAGCCCCTGCCTGCCACCGTACTCGTCAAGCGATACAAACGCGACGAAATCCTTGACGTTTTCTACGGTACAGACTACCAGTTCCGATTCCTGGGGCCACTCCCTGTCTCTTTCCTGCATGTAACGGCTCACTTGAACTCTGAGATGATCTCAGCCTTTAAGTTCGCCTTTCCGCCCGCCGGTGTCGCAAGATCGCGTCCGCAGACAACACACTTGACTGTCGTGCTTGCTTTGGAAAAGACCGTCTGCTCATTATCGCAGTCAGGGCACTTTACCTTTAAAAAACTGCTCCGGTTTGCTCGTGCTTCACGTACCATGTTTTTCACTCCGTCAACTCGAACTTGGCAACCCGGTAGCCTTTGCGCAGGTGGGCTTTCCCGCACGTTGTGCAGCGGTACCTGACGTTGATCTTCTTTGTGGGCTTGTCGCCACCCGGGACCTTCGAGAACTTCCCCATGTTACCCACTTTGCCTCTCCGTGCCTTCTGGCGGTCGATCCAGTGGAGACCGGTTGTCTTGCTCTTCTTGACCTTCTCCACCTCATGGATCTGGTGACTTCTGCAAAAAGGACAGTATGTTTTGAATTTCACTGGCATCTTCATGATGTTTTCACCGAATGTACTGGATATTGAATCCCAGTATTATTTACTAAGGTTCATATTTAAGATATGGGTTCACTGGCAGTGCAGGATACCTATACCGTCCTGATTTTGTGCAATTCTCATTGTGGCGAAGAGTGTTAAGGTTTTAGCGCCGGGATATTAAAAAGATTAGGATAGTGTGAATCTTCCCACCGGATCCAGACAGGAAATACCACAATCTGAAAAATGGCCTCCCCGGGAATTACTGCGCAGAGAATTTCTAAAAAATCCCTGTTATTTGCAGGAGGGAAGAGTGATAGCGATAACGATGTTCCGGTCGCTGAGCACGGATGCATTCCTCTCGGGAAGGGTCACGATGTCCCCTTTCGCAAGGGTGTAGATCCTCCCATCTACTCCCATAAACATATCCATATCCTCGAGCACCCGCACGAGCAGATATGGGGGGGTGAGGGTAGGTGCAGCTGACGATAGGTCGACGGATGGATCCACCGTTCTTTCCGCTAACTCAGGGATCTCTTCATCTTCCACATCCATTTCATCCTCCGCTGCCTCCATGCCGGCTGGCATCACTGCGGGAACCGGCATGAGCGGGTGTTTTGCGTTGTGGAGCAGGATACCCTGACATTCCTCAAGCCCGTCAGCAATCCGTTCAAACATCTCGTGCTCAGCAGGGAGCATCCTTCTGACCTCTTCCCGATCATAGTAATTGCCCTCAGCGTGCATGAGGGCAAGGGTGAGGATCTTGCGCGAACGGATTGAGAAGAGCTCATGCATAGTCTCCTTTATCGCAATCGTCTCTTCTATGAGCGCCCGCGCCTCATCGGAAAGCGGATCCTCAATCGCATAGACCTTCTTGAGAAGTGCTGCGATCTCCCCGTGGGTGCGATCGAAGATATCCGGGGATATCTGAACCAGTTTGCCGGTTTCGCGCTCGGAGAGCAGGATGCTGCGCAGATCATCAAATCCCATAGCAGGTACCCGAAAGGAGATTATTTTTCATGCAATTTCCGCGATGCCGCGGCAGCAGAGAAAGACCGCCACGGCCTCAGGTACTGTAGAGATCCCTTTTTGGATCTGATAAGTGCTTCCAAGCATCGGCATGGCAAGCGGAAACCGCGAGTCCACCCGTACCTCCCGGGTTGTAAAGACCACGGCATCAATGAGAGGATCAAATTCATGAAGGTCACGGACCTCAAGCGGTTGCACCCGCATACCGCTGCCGCCGTGAAGGGAGGTGGGCATCCGTATCAGGCGCTTGATGTCGGTTGTGACCGGCTCATCCGCAAGGGCAGCCCGGTCGTTCAGCCGCTTCCGGAATTCCCCATTGGTTTCGTGCACGACCGTTTTTATGACCCTGTCTTTGAGGATTGTTGGATCGACATGCCCTTGGAGTCCTGCGATCATCTCTTCGCGCTTTTTCAGGAACCCGGCTGCTGACTCCTTTCCCACACCTTCAAGTGCAGTAAGATGAGCCATCCCCTCTGCCTCACTCAGACTGCCAAGCCACGTGAGGTAATCGATAAGCGCGCCACGAAACCGGGCCGGCCACCCGGACGATGCAGGCGAGCCGGTGAGCAGAACCGCTGGATCAATCCCGATACCGCATATGTAATCGACCACTTCACGCCGCTCGGCGCTCCCCCACCCGCGAAAAGCAAGATCCCGCACATGCACATGATACCCCCGACCTCCCGAAAAGACCAGTTCAATCTGCTTTGGATCGATCCCCAGTTCTTCGGTGAGCATGACCAGCAGTTTTTCTGTCTCGGTCTTTACCCGGGCAAGCATCTGGTCATAGGGCCCTTTAACGATATGGTCTGCATCCAAATCGAAGATCAGATCGGCTCCGCACCAGCCTTTTTCCGCCATAGTGGGCGCATCCGGTTTCTCATAATAGGCACTCGAATAATAGATATGCAGGGGAACGAGATTTTTGATGTAATTGACGAGCTCCAAACGATCGGAAAATGCGATGTGCCGGCGCATCCGCATCTCGGCAGTACCGGGATTAAAAAGGACAAAACCCCATTCCCTCTGCGCAAGCGAGGGCGGGGCGACCAGCATCGCCTTCCGGTAATATTCAGTGAACCGCTGCCGCAGAAACTCCGTAGTCGCCGGGTTCATGACATCTCCTTTTCCATATAAGGCCCTCTACGCTCATATCCCTGCCTCCGGTAATAGGGCCTGACGCCGATTCCGCTCATGATCGCCACGCGTGCAAATCCTGCTGTTTTGGCGATCTCCTCTGCATGGGAGAGAAGCATCCTCCCGAAGCTCCTGTGCTGCCACTCCTCTGCCTCAGCTGCATCCAGGCCTACCGGGACAAGGCTGCCGTAGACATGGAGCTCGCGTACGATCGCGGCCCCATGGAGCTCGGGACGGAACACTGACGAGGGGAACCGGAGCCGGGCAAACCCGATCAGCGAGTCTCCCGAGACCGCGGAGATGAAATGTTCTGTGCCGCCACAGCACTCGTACCGGGTCACCCGTATTTCAGATTCCACGTCAGAGGGGAGTCTGCCGATCTCCCGGCACCGGATGCAGCGGCAGTGCCGGCCCTGCGCGGCAAGACGGTTCTGGGCCAGCTGCCGGAAATTGGAATGCCGGGACCCGGCTACGATCAGTTTTGCCGGGATGTCGCGCTGTACCCGCGAGAGCCGCGTGTACTCAGGGATGAGCGATTTTGCGTAGGCGATGAGGTCGATGAGCTGATCTTCGTCGTACGGGGCATACTCCTTTCGTTCCCATAGTTCTTCTATCTCGGAACCGGGGGTGACAAGCGTCGGGTATATCTTTAAGAAATCCGGCTTGAACCGGGGATCGGAGAAGATCGTCTCAAACATCATTCTGTCAGATGCAATCGTCGAATGTGGCAGGTTGGGCATCACATGGAACCCGACCTTGATCCCGGCGTCCCGCAGGAGCCGGTTTGCCTCGGCTGTATCGGCCACCGTGCAGCCTCGGCGGTTGAATGCAAGGATCGCATCATCAACGTGCTGGACACCCAATTCCACTTTCGTGACCCCGAGATCGAGCATCCGGTTGATATGCTCTTTTTTGCACCAGTCCGGTCGGGTCTCAAACGTAATCGCAACGCACCGGACATCGGCAGTCTCGTTTACCGCCTCAACATATGCAACGGAAGGCATCGCCGCTGCCGGTATGTACCCGGGGTACATATTCATCGCCTCGACGCACCGGGCGACAAACTCATTCTGATACTCCACGGGTCGGGCAGTCATCGTCCCGCCCATCACGATCAGTTCCACTTTCTCGACCCGGTGACCCAGCGTCTCGAACTGTCCGAGCCTGGCGTGGACCTGGGCAAACGGATCGTAGCCATGCTCCCGGGCCCGTTTTGCCGCCGGTTCCTCACCGGTATAGCTCTGTGGTGAACCAAACGGATGGGCCGGGCCGCCCGGGCAGGGCAGGCATTTGCCGTGCGGGCACGGGTACGGCGAGGTCATGACCGCGACTGGTGCGACGCCCGAAAGCGTACGGGTAGGCTTAACAAGCAGGACCCTGCGCAGGGTCTCCCGCTCCTCCGGAGTCGCAGCGGCAAGGATCGCAGAGTTCTTGGGAACTGCACGAAGCCGGTACTTCCGGCAGATGTCAATTTTTACGGCAACGATCCCGCTGTCACCGGGCGGCAGGGAGAGGATGCGGGAGATGATCTCCCGGAACGCCAGCGCCTCATCCATGACACTTAATGTTCGACAGCAACCTGTGGTGTCGATGCAGTTGCAGTCTCAGGAGAATAGTTCACCACATGCACATGGTGGTGTCCTTTTATATGGGTCACGACCTCTTCGCCCAGTGTGAGAAGAGCATCTTTATGGGCTTTTTTATCCTTATGGATGTGTACCGGCGATATTTCGAGAGCATCATAGCGTTCAGTTACTATTTCCTCATTGGTGGTGTTCTCGTAATACTTCCTGATGTGGACCATCAGCATATGCAGATGCAGTAACTCTTCCTTTTGCACACTATCGCCTTCTCTCTGAAAAGTTATTCTTTCTGTGCGGCAGATATACCTTATTGGTGAAATTTATAAGAGAATACATTCACCCAAGGGGATTGCTTGCGGGACTGGCAATTGGGGACGCGTTGGGTGCGCCCTTGGAAGGATCTCCCCAACCTGAAGCGTGGGTGACAAATATGCGGCCCGGAGGGCGCCATTTCCGGAAGGCCGGCCAGTTCACGGACGACACCCTGCAGGCACTTGCGGTCGCAGAATCACTTCTCGCGCGCAGGGGATTCGATCCATCTGATCTTGTACACCGATTGCTTGCCGGATACAGGAAGCGCCCGGAGTGGTACGGCCCTACTTCTTCTGCATTCTTTAACCTCGTGAGTTCCGGTGTCCCGCCGCAGCGGGCCGCATGGCTCGTGCACCGGCGCCATCATGGAAGCAGGAGTAACGGGAGCGTGATGCGGGGATTTCCCCTTGGGATCTTTTATGCTGATGATCGGGTGTATGAGGTAAGCATCACATGCTCCCGGCTCACCCACTATGATCCGGTCGCCGCCCACTGCTCTGCGTGGCTCAACATGATGGCAAGCGAGATGTGCCGGGGGGTTTCCCGGCACCGGGCATTTGTTCACGCCCGCTCGCGGTGCAGGAACGCGGAGGTCCTTGCCTTGCTCGGGAGTTACGAGCAGTACTGTCCCGATCCCTCGCTCGATGCAGTGCTCTGCTCACATGCGGCACTCTTCTGTTTTATGAAAGCCCATACGTTTGAGAACGCCGTACTCTCTGCCATAAATATGGGGGGAGATGCGGACACGATCGGGGCTTGTTGCGGTGCGCTCGCCGGAGCCTGTTGGGGGATCGATGCAGTGCCAAAACGGTGGAAAACCGTACTCGAGGGATTTAAGGATATTATACATGTCGCAGATGCACTCTGGCAGGTGCGAGAGGATGAAAGCACGAGATAGCTCATCTGACCAAAAGGGGATCTATAAGATCTTTTACACGGGTTTAATCTCGACGAGCTTGAGTGCCCGGCCTTTACCGCAGATATCGGAAGCATTGCCCAGCACATCGGCAATGACATATTTTTCGCCTTCCACTACCCCATCCGGCCGGCAGAGGGGGTAGCTCTTGCAATCCGCTTTGTTGCAGGAGAATTCTATCTTTATCTTGGAGTTAATTATCGCCATGTCAGCACTGATAAGTATGGTCACCGGGGCGTCCATTACTTCGACAGCCGTCGCTCCGTTGAAGTGGACGGCACACTCGTGATGGGTGCTCCTGACCGTGACGATCCGGTACCGGTGACCCTTGTTTAAGTTGTTGCACGCCTTTTTGACCTTGCAGGTCCCGCATTCAGGGGACTCCCCTTCGTAGATAAATTCAATGCCAGGTTTTGCCAGCACCGTTCCCACAAGTGTCACTTTGGTTTTTGTCTCTGCCATGGCAAAATTCCTGCACCTTTGATCGTTCCACCGGATTACTCTGAATAGAGCATCTGCACAAGTTTCTCCGCTGATTCTTTGGTGATGCCCATATCAAAGATTGTAAAGCGTTCCGGGCGGATAGTCTTTGCCATGAGGAGCGCCTTCACAGCGACCTCATCACTGATACCAAGATCTGCAGGTGTCACAGGGGCGCCAATCTTCTTAAGGGACTCCCGGATTCCCCGCCAGTCGCCGCCATGCAGGTACATCGAGATAATGGTACCGATACCACAGCTCTCCCCGTGCAGCGCCTTTCCCGGTGCGAGGCGGTCGAGAGCATGAGAGAACTTATGCTCCCCCCCGCTCGCAGGCCGGGACGACCCGGCAATGCTCATCGCAACCCCGCTCGACACAAGTGCTTTCGTGACAAACCACGCCGATTGTTCCTGGTGCGGTTTGATGAGATCGGCATTTTTGACAAGAATCTCCGCAGTCATCTTGGAGAGCGCGATCGCGTACTCGCTCATCGGCTCACCCTTGATCCGGTGGGCCAACTCCCAGTCGAGGATAGCTGTATAATTGGAGATCACATCGGCACAGCCGGCCGCTAGGAGACGGTGCGGGGCGGATGCAATGATACCGGTATCCGCGATGATTGCCAGAGGGGGATGCGCCTCAAGGGAGACATTGCCTTCTCCCGTGGGCACCGATGCCCGGGCTGATGCGATGCCGTCATGGGATGCCGCAGTCGGGACGGAGACAAACTGCCGGTCGATGTTGTACGACACGATCTTTGCCGTATCGATCACCCGGCCCCCGCCAACCCCAACCACAAAGTCCATGTCCTGCGCCGCGTGCTCCGCTTCATGAATAATCTTCGGGCTGATCTCTTCGGCAATGAAGACTTTTACCGTACCGGTACGGGAGAGCAGATCCTGTACGGTCCTTCCTGCCCGCTCCATGGTGTTCTTGCCGGAGATCAGGAGGGAAGACCTGCCCAGTTTGAGGTCTTCACAGACCGGGGTGATCTGGTTAAGGACATCGTGGCCGATCACGACATCCCGAGGAAACTGCATCCACTTGGTCTTGTCAAAGACCTTCTCTTTAAGTACTTTTATAGTATCCGGGCTCATCGGTATTATGAATGATTAGTGATTTCATATACAAATATTACATTGATCTTAATAGTTCCTTGACGATCTTATGGACAGCCGTATGTAATTTCATATCCAAATATTACATCGTTCCCGTCAGGGACGGCGAGCCCTATAATATTGTCGAGACGCTTACCTACGCGATTATCCTTATTATTGGCGTGTATTTGTTGTACCGCTGGTTCTCGAATTCGACATGGCTTTCAGAGCACGGCATAAAACTGGATTCCGCGTTCATCCTTGCAACGATCCCGTACGTGGTGCTCGGCGGCGTGCTCCGGGTGATCCAGGATGCCGGGATGGTCACGGGAGACTGGCAGTACCTGATCGTCACCCCCCCGATCTATTTTGTCCTCTTCTTTTTTGTCATCGGGATGATCTTTATCGGCGGCACGATCAGGAAAAACGACCTGATCAAAGATTTCCTGTCGTTCTACGCTCTCATCGGCTGCATGGCAGTTCTTGTCATCACGCTTATCCTTGCCGCATGGGGCATGACCCACACCCGTATCGATCTCTTCATCCTCGCTATTATCCCGCTCATGGCGATCACGGCATCTGTGCTTGTCTGGGCCTGCATGCGCTACGTCCTGAAGTGGGAGTACGTCAGCGATCCGCTCTACCTCGTCCTGATCTTCGGGCAGATGCTGGACGCAAGTGCCACCAGTTACGGCCTTACCTTTCACCCGGCAGTTCATTATATCGAGCAGCACGTGGTCGGGTCAAACCTCATCGATATGACCGGCACCGCATTCGTGATGTTTCCCCTGAAACTCGTGGTGCTCTTCCCCGCGATCTATATCATGCAGCTCTACCGGAAAGAGGCAAACCCCGCGTTCTGGCATCTCGTCCTGCTCGCGATGATTGTGGTCGGCCTTGCCCCGGGAGTCCGGGATATGATCCGGATGGTCCTTTATGTCTGATCCCGTTGCGTCACACATCCCGGATCATTCCTCCATAGGCAATAGCATCATTATCACGATGCTTCTTTTTATAGTCGCAATGCTCGTGGGATGGATCGGAACTGCACATAACCCAACGGTAGGAAATGAACTGCTCATGATGTTCCAGAAAGAGATCGCCGGCCAGATTACGATCGGCAATCCTGCCGATATGTGCGTCAAGCTTTTTGCGAACAATCTCGAAGCCTGTATCCTGCTCTTTCTGGGAGGGGCCTCCTTTGGCATTCTCACGATATTTATTTTGAGCCTGAACGGAATCGTGATCGGTGCGGTCACCGAGATCATCAGCCACGGTCACTCGGCAATCTTTATTGCCGCCGCCATCCTCCCCCATGGGATCTTCGAGATTCCCGCATTTATCATCGCCGCGGCGCTCGGATTTCTTATGGCGCAGTCGCTTATAATTGAATGGTATGGGGCTGCTGATACAGCTGCTGAAGCTGGGCATTTTGCCCGGCTCTTTCTCCTGTACGTGCTGCCACTTATCACCGTGGCGGCACTGGTCGAGGCTTTTATTACTCCGGCAGTCATACAATTGGTAGCTTAAGAGGTTTTTATGGACGAGGATGCGGGTGCCCTGCCAAAAAAACAGGATTTTGCCGAATGGTATAACGAACTTCTGTGGCGTGCGGAGATCATGGATGTCCGCTACCCGGTAAAAGGGCTCTATGTCTGGTTTCCCTACGGGTTTGCAATCCGCAAATATGTGTACCAGCACCTGCGCGAACTCCTAGACCGGGACCACAAGGAGACGCTTTTTCCCCTGCTTATCCCGGAGCAGGAATTCATGAAAGAGGCAGAGCACATCAAGGGCTTCGAGAACGAGGTCTACTGGGTGACTTATGGCGGCACGACACCCCTTGATGTAAAACTGGCACTCCGGCCCACGAGCGAGACGGCAATCTACCCGATGTTTGCTCTCTGGGTGCGTTCCCACGCGGATCTTCCTATAAAGATATACCAGATTGTTAATACATTCCGGTACGAGACCAAGCAGACCCGCCCGATGATCCGTGCCCGTGAGATCACCTCGTTCATGGAATCACATACCGTTCACGCGATGTGGGACGAGGCGGAGGCACAGGTTGAATCGGAGATCGCGCTCACCCGCGAGTTTTACCAGAGCCTCTGCATCCCGATCATTATCTCGAAACGCCCCGACTGGGACAAGTTCCCCGGCGCGGATTATACGATCGCGGTGGATACGATCATGCCGAACGGCAAAACCCTCCAGATTGGCACCGTCCATCATCTCGGCGACCATTTCTCCAGAACGTTCTCCATCCAGTACGAGGACAAGAACGGCGAGCAGAAGGTCGCGTTCCAGACCTGCTACGGGATCTCGGAGCGCTGCATCGCGGCGCTGATCTCCGTGCATGGCGATGACAAAGGTCTCATCCTCCCGCCGGCAGTCGCCTCGCACCAGACCGTGATCGTGCCGATCACGATCGGAAAACGTCACGATGATGTGATGGCCGCTGCGGAAAAACTCAAAATCGATCTCGAAGCGGCCGGTTTCCGGGTGAAACTGGATACCCGTGACATGCGGCCGGGAGCGAAATATTACTGGTGGGAACTCCGTGGCGTCCCGCTCAGGCTCGAACTGGGGCCAAGGGATCTCGATGCCGGTAAAGCGATGGCGGTAAAACGGGGTGGCAAAAAGACCACCATCTCCCTTGCAACAGCAGCTGATGATGTTACAAGGGTTCTTGATGAGATCACGGACGACATCCGGGCAAAAGCAGAGGAGCACACGAAAACACATCTCTGCACGGTTGATTCGATGGATGCCTTAAACTCCGCCCTCAATGAAGGGAAAGTTGCGGTCGTCCACTGGTGTCGGGAGCGGGGGTGTGGCGATGCCATTGAAGAGAGAGCAAATTCGAGCCTGCTCGGGACTGATGTCCGGTCGGACTACGTCGAGACCACGGACGGTCCCTGCATCATCTGCGGGAAGCCGGGCAAAGCAACACTGATCGGGCGGACATACTGAATTTTCCCGAAATTACAGTGTCTTTTTGCATTATTGAACACAGATTTGCTGGGCCACTGAGGTTCCGTACCAGCAGATGATATAATCTCTTGTCTAGGGGAACAACAGGGGACACTGGTTTTCCGGATCATTATTGTACCATAATGGAAATGATACCCCAGGGTACAGGGACAGAACGTCGATACAATTTATCCATTACATTAAAAGTTCCGGTAAGACAGAGTTGTATAATAGTACACATTCCTATGGCAAAGATCGGAAGGAAATGCCGTAGCACAACGACGCTGTGACGATAGTAGCAGGTTTATGCAAGAACTATTTACACCCCCCTCACATTCCGGTACCTGGCAGGAAGGAGAGCGATACAGGATCACAACATCTGCATTCCCAAAACCCGATGAACAGGAAATGTGCGTTAATGTTATGAGAGAATACCGCCCCCTATTTACATAAGCGATCGCGTGCACGTTGGCACACCTCAGGATATACGAGAGAGAGATGAAATCAAGAACCACGGCCATAACCCTGATTGCACTGCTGGTAGTGCTGATTCTGCCGGCATCTGCCGCGCTCACTGCAGTGACCAGCAGCCCCCAGACCATTGTAAAGGCAGATACAGTGACTCTCTCAGGTACCGGTGCACAGAATTGTTCTGTAATCCTCTGGATCCTCGGGAGGAATTACTTTGCGACCACCCCGGCAAAACCGGACAAAATAGGAGATTTCACCTTTATTATCAAACCGGAAGAGACCGACCGGTTCTCTACCGGGGAATACGCATTTTTGATTCAGGACCCCGGGGCTGACAGGAGTTTTGAGATCGAGCCGCTGTTCTGGAGTGATGGCATACGCATCGCAGATCAGGGAAAAGTTATCACCAACATCGGGTCAATATCATCGTTTCCGGCAAACATTGAACCGGTAGCCACCACCATTCTCAATGCATCGGTATGGCCGGACGTTGACGATATCTTCACTCCGTATTACTTCTCCGTTCAGGAGCCGACCGTGCATTTCAACCGGGAGAGCAATTCTGGCAAACTACCAGACCAGACCACCGGAGAGGCCATTCTTATCACCGGTACAACAAACATCGGGCCCGAGAACCTGCTCCAAGTTGAGATCAGAAATGCGACCGCCAATGATCTGGTAACGTCACAATCCATTCCGGTAGTGAAAGGTACCAATACAAATCAGTGGACCTATTCGCTCGATGAGCCCGGCCTGCCGGCGGGTTCGTATATTGTGACAGTCGGTGAACAAAAATACACTACTTCGGGGAGTGCATCGGCAGGGCTCACTATTCGGGAATATCTGATTGCAGGCAACTCCTCGTTTTCCCTGCAACCGGAGTTACCGGCAGGTGTGACCGTCTATGGTGTCATCCTCCCCCTGCTCATCAGTTTTGCCGCTCTTGTGATCATCGGGATTATCATGCTGGTATCGTTACGAAAGTGAACTGACGCTAATGGATGCCAATGATTTTATTTCCCCGATACGGGTATGATTCATCTGGTGAGTTTCTCAAAGGAACATCCAGATAACGGGTATATGCTATAGAAAATTTAAAAAATCTAGGTGATTGAGTAAAGTCCACCACTAACTAAAAGTTAGTATAGGATATTTTTTTTACAAATTTTGTAAGACCCGTTAAATAATTGGTG
>Ga0187874_10002084_pt1 | contig 16095 bp, 17 predicted proteins | sample June2016WEW_16_1_3_FD_132993 | JGI IMG/M metagenome (GOLD analysis project Ga0187874, IMG submission 132993) | Peatland microbial communities from SPRUCE experiment site at the Marcell Experimental Forest, Minnesota, USA - June2016WEW_16_150 | ecosystem: Environmental > Terrestrial > Soil >... | reverse complement strand
GCTTCCGTCGTCGCGGAAAGACAACGACCGGCCACGAATACATTGTCCAGTTCCACAGGGCGCAGACAGTCCAGAGGAATGTCATAAAAATCGCGGTCGGCGAAGTAAGTCATTTCCGGTCGCGGACTGTTTGTCCAGCGTTCCATTGGCCAGCTACCGCGGGCAATTCCCAACGGAGACTTTCGCGTGTCCAACACGTCCTCGTCCGCCAGCCGGGCGCGTCCCAGAATGCGGCGGCCCGAACGGACGCCGAGTTGCGGAGCGACGGAATCCAGGCGCGCGTTGCGGCAGGAGGCGATGTTCTCGACCAGGAACCGCCGGAGCGGCTCCAGTAGCTCCCGGGCCTCGCGTTCCCAATCCGTGACCTGCTGCCAGAGTGCGCGGTCGGGGTTTGCGGGCAGCAGGCTGAGTTTGAGAGCGAGGCGGCCATTGGCGCCGGTGCCGGGAACCAATGACAGCCGCTCACAAAGTGCGGGCAAGGACCTGTCCTGAACGGCCCGGTGCAATTCGCGTCGCACTTCGAGCAGGCCGCGCTCGGCCAGACCCGGATCAACGCTTTCCAGGACAAAGACCAGGGCGGGCGCCTGATCGGCACCGCCGTTTTCCGTGTTGGCGCCGGCCAACGCAGCGGCGGTCGCCTCGCCGGTGCAATCCACCACCGTATTCGGGCTGAAAAGCAATGGCTCATTCCAAGCCAGGGCGCGAACCTGGCTCAAGCGGGAACCTTCAACCTGCGCTTCCGCCACCGTGGCGTGCAACACCAGAGTGACGCTTCCGGATTCACTCACAACGGCGTCGGCGACGCGGGCGAAGGCGGGCGGAGGATACGGCAGCACCCAGAGGCCGTTGTCCACCCGCAAAGGTTTTGTGTCGGCGGCGCGTTGCAACCGCGTAGCAAATTCGTGTGGAAAGCCACCGACGACCGGCGTGGCTTCCACGCCCGTCGTGTCCCGCAGATAGAGTCCGCAGATGGTGCCGACCTGCGCGGTGGTGGCCAGTCCGCCCAGAAAACCGTACCGCTCCAATAAGACTACCCGTGCGCCGACGCGTCCGGCGGCGGTTGCTGCCGCCACACCCGCCGCACCGCCGCCGATGACCAGCACGTCGCAGGAAATGTTTTTGGAACCCATGCGGAGGGCGTTGCTCACGGTGTTTTCCGTCTCATGTGTTCGCCATAGCTGCTGATGTTTTTCCATTGTGGCCGCACGTTGAGCAGGACCGTTACTTTTTGTCCTAAACGGACTACAGCCTTGCGCCAATCCGCCGGCGAAGTCCACTCCGCGCGCCGCCGCGCGATGCGGTCAAGGTTTTTCTCCGTGTCCCCGGCCAGATGAGGCGAAAGGTAATATGCCGGCTCGAAGAGGTCCTGGTCCGGTTTGACCTGGCCTTCTTGCACTGCGATCCGGGCCATGGGCGTGTCTTCGTAAACCCGGATGCCGATGGTGGCAAACACGGCATTCGCTCGTGAGCAACTGTTCAAAAAATTTTGGGTGTCCTCGACATCCGCCCAGGTTTCGCCGGGACCGCCGAACAGCAGGTAAACTGCAAAAGGCAAACCGGCATCATGCGCCGCTTGCAGGGCAATCCGGGTTTCCGTTGTCCCAAACGGCTTGTTCAATGCAGCCAGCATCTTGTCCGAGGCCACGTCCAGTCCGAATTCCGCGCCATCGCAACCGCCGGCCTTCATCGCGTGGGCCAGTTCCGCGTCAAAACCTGTCGGGTTGCAGAAGGCCGACCATCGGACTGGCAACCGCCGACGCTGGAGTTCCTGACAGATCGCCAGCGCGTGGCTCCGGGGATCGTTGAAAACACTGTCCACGAAAAAGAAATGGCGCATCTTCGACCGAGTTGCCACGGTTTCAATTTCCTCCACCACGGCTTCCGGCGGACGGAGCCGGTAGCGGCGCCCCTCCAATTTGGGGTAAATGCAGTAAGCGCACTTGAACGGACATCCCCGCTTGGTTTGGACACCGACAAATCCGCCGCGCCGGACGTATCGCTTGTAACCGCAAAATTCGTGGGCGGGCATCGGCAACTGAGCGAGTGGCTCGATCGCTCTTGCGGGCGCAGTGCTGCGGTCGTCGCCTCCGTTGGCGGTGATGACGCCTTCAATTCCCTCCAGCGAACGTCCGGTTTCCAATCGCGCCAACACTTCCGGGAACGCGCGCTCACCCTCGCCGATCACTCCACAATCAGGCTGCAACCGCTGCATCCAGCCTTGCGGCGATACCGAAAAACCGCTGCCGCCCAGAATCAATGGTCCTGCGAAATGTTGCCGCGCCGTTTCCACCAGTTCTCGCACCTCGTCGAAATACAAACGCGGCGCAAAAGACCAACAGTTGTCCAGATTGCGGATGCCGAAGGCCACGGCCTGGAATTTGTCCGCCGCCAGCGCCTTTCGCAGTGCCCTTTGCGGCAACCGCGCCAGTCCCAAATCCAAAAACTTCACCTCGTGGCCGGCAGCGCGGGCGGCGGCGGCGACGCACAGCACTCCCAACGGTGCCACGGGATAGGGAGAGCGCTCGCGGTTCGTTGCCACCAGGAGTACCTTCATGATACTTCCTCCTCCAGTAAAGCCTTGCGCACATCCCGTTCCAGCCCGTCCACTTCGGGCGGACTCAGGCAGTCATCCACCGACGACAGCAGCGCGGAGAGCCGGTTGCCAAATCTCAGAAATACCACCGTCAACCCCGGCGGCCGCCAGCTCGGCACCAGGTGTGTGACGCCCAGAATCCGGGCGCCCCACAGTTCCGTCATCCCGGCGCAGGTCTCGCCTGAATCCGAAAAACAAAAGGTGGCAATCTTGCCGCGGGTCGGCTTTCCAAGATGATGCAAATAGTATCCCAGCGGCAGCGGCTTGAACATGTCCAGCGCCGCCATGCAGGATTCCGGGAAGCGGTCACGAATTTGGTTCGTCAGCTGCCGGCTTAATTCGTCGAGGATGTTGCCGAGCCACCCGGCCAGTTGCGGCTCAATGCGATAGAAAAGGATGGAGAGATGGTTGGAAAAGATGGGGCCGTTCGCGCCGCGCCGGCGCGTGTCATGGGGCACGGGGATTAAATACGCTCCGTCTTTGTTGCCGCGTTGGACCGCGACGGCATGCAAGGCCCGGACCGAAGCCGCCAGATAGAAGTGGCTGCGCCGGAAGCCGCCGACGAGTTGCTGGCATCGCGCGTCAATGCGGGCCGTCTCCTGTTCGGTAAAGGAAACGACGCGATGATGGTTGCGGCACAAACGGGGGCGCGGCCCGGACGGCACCAGACTGAAGAGCGGTTCGTCGCCGGATTCCCGGAGCCACTCCACCGAACCGTGCGCCTGTTTCATGTTCGGCCACCAGCCGGACAAACCCCATCCCCTTTGCTTGGGACTGATCAAGTCCTGAATGGTGGGTACTCCATTCGTCGCGCTGTCCGCATTCAGATGACTCAATACCAAATCCAAGCCACGCGCATCCAGCAGGGTGTGGTTCCAGGAAAGGTACAAATGGCTGGTCCCATCCGCGTGGCGCACCACATCAAACGCCAGTCCCGGCCCCCGCGCGGCATGCAACTCGCGCTCCACCACCACTTGCGGCAGCGACCACGGCGTGTCCGTGCCGCCATTTTGATCGTTGTGCTCGTAAAGGACGGCCCTTGGTCTTGCCGTGGTGCGCCAGAGCGGGGGAAGCAGCGGAAACGGACGAATAATGCGCGCTCGCGCCAGCCAGTCCAGAATTGGCGAAGTGGCGATGCGCTGGCGCAGTCGTTCCATATCCAGGCCGGTTCCCAATCGGATGACTGCGCAACAGACATTGCCCGGCAGTCCGACGCGCCGCATCCGGCGGTCCTGGCCGTGCATGAAGTAATCTCCGGCAGCCAATCGAATCTGACGGGGCAGGTCAGGCATAGGCAGCGGCCGGTCCGGCGCTCAGGTTGAGGAGTGGTTGTTGCGGGCCAGCTCGGCAATGCAATTGGCGAGCGTGGCCATGGAGGTCAAATTGTTGCCCGTCAGGTGCGAATCCGGCACCCGGACGCCGATGACACGTTCGCAATAGAGCAGCAGTTCGACCAGCGCAAAGGAATCAATGCCGGCGTGGGCTAGCGGGCTGTTTTCGTCAAAATCTGTTCCTTCGACGACGAAATTGGTTCGCGCAAACTGACAGAGCTGCGCGGCTATGGTCTTGGGGTCCTTCTCTGAGGTCATTGCTGAGTTTGGTCGGTGACGAAGTGGCGGTTGTTTGCGACCGCAACAACAGGAGCTGCTGGCGAACCAGCCGGTCGGTATTCGCACCCGGCCTTCGCGCAAGCGACGAAGCAGTGATTAAGGTCAATGCTCATTTCTTTGAGTATGACCCGGCTCGAAATGGCGTCAAGCTTGGAAGCTTGAAAGCGGTCGCCGGCATTATGTACTTGCTCGGTGTCACGGCGTCGGAACATGCTGTGAGGTATGGCGGCATCTGTCCCAAAACAAATTGAAGTTCCTGCCCTTCCTTCCAAGGCGAAGGAAATAACGATTAAAATCATCGCCTTGACGGCGCTGACGCTGGCACTGGGTTTTGCCCAGGGCTGGGCCTCCTCCCGGTATTACAAACCCGACCACGTCGCCGGCTTTAACCTCGGTGTGATGCATGGAATCCTGATGCCCGCCGCGTTGCCGGGCCTGCTGATGGGACAGGATCTGCCGATTTACGCGCCGAACAATTCGGGGCGTCTCTACAACATCGGCTTCGCGGTGGGCGTCAATTGCTGCGGCACGCTGTTTTTTGGCATCAGCTTCTGGCGCCCGCGCAGGCGATAAAAATGCGGAGTGCGGATGCAATGAAGTGAGTCGCACCTCCACCATCCTTCACTCCACACTCCGAATTCCGCACTAATAAAGCCCGCCACAAAAGATTTCGATCACGTTCAGCGTTCCTCCTCCCCAATAGCAGCTTGGGGGAAAACTGAATTTTCTCTGGTCCCGGTCATAAATAAGTTTGACCGGATGGGCCGGAATGTTCGGATCGTACGCCTCGAATTCCATGTTTCGCTCCGACTCCGTCAGTCCATACAGCACGATTCCGTGGTTGATGATGATGCGCGGAAAACGAAACAAATGCACGAGGGACACACCGCGCTCGTGAAGCGATTGTTTCAACTGTTGCGCCATTCGTTCCTGATGCCATCCTCGGACCGGAAACACCATGCGCCAGTGGCTCCGCAAAAAATAGGATTGCCATGGGCCGCCCAATTCCGCCTTGAGCAGCGGTTCATGCGCCTGACTGAACGAACGCAGTCCGTCGTAGCCGGGAACCACCACCCTTTCGGATTCCGCGCACGCCCGGCGCGGATTGCGGGAGACAACCTCGCGGATGAGCCGCCGGTAAACTTCTGATTCCGCCGGCGGTAGTTCCGGCGCAAAGCGGGCGTGATAAAAAAATTGCCGCACCGAGCGCACCATCACGAAGCAACGATGATAATAAGTCGGCGGCGGGTTGGAGCGGAAGGTGGTCATCGCCCCGGTCACCGGATCGAAATAGTATTGCCACACCAGTTCGTGCGGAAACGGAAAGGTATCGCGTTCAAACTGGAAAGTGCGGACGGACTGCTTGGTCGGCGCCATCATGTTCACGAAGCAGCACGGGCATTCTTCTCCGCGGGTTCACCAGCTTTGGCCATGCCCGCCAGGGTGAGTTCCGCGGACAGCACCCTGGTGTTCGCGATGAAGGCGGAAACCTCGGCTTGAATCAGGGAGCCCAAACAGCCGGTAATGTTGGCTTCGATTCGCAGGGTGTCGCCGGGTTTGGCCGAGCCGAAGATTTTGACGGCGCGCAGCGCGGTCAGTTTCAGTCGTGGCCATCTTGGGTTGGCCGGGTCCTCCTGCGCCACCATGCCGGCCACTTGCGCGCCGGCTTCCACCAACAGCACGCCGGGCAGAATCGGTTCGCCCGGAAGATGGCCGCGCAAATAAAACTCGTCGCCGCGGACGCGATATTCGCCCACGCCTTTCTTGCCCGGCGTCAGGCTCACCATCCGGTCCACGAACCGGAATTCCGGGCCGTGCGGCAGCGATTTCATGGCCAGTTGCAGAATTTCAGGCGACGCGCTCATGGTTTGAATCCGGGAGCGCCGGCATCCTTGCCGGCGAGTTCACGCCACGGCGGGCCGGCAAGATGCCGGCGCTCCCAGGAATATCTCCGGCCCGTGTTCATTGCTTTAGCGGTTCAACGACACTGTAATCCGGCGGCAGTTTGGCTTCGAACTGTGTGGGGTCAATCGGCTGGTTGAGCACCACGTTGGTGAAGTCGTTCCGCAGGCTGGAGCCGTCGGCAAATTTCATCTCGGTGGCGACGATGGAAAAATCGTTGGTGTGAAAACCAATCACAATTTCACTGATGAATTTGCGGGCGGAATCGCTCCGGGGTTCGAGCGTCATTTGCAGAATCGAGTTTGTTTCCGTCGCCGACAGCAGGCGAAAGTTTTTTTCCATGGTCGCCCGGTCGCGGGGCAGGGTGGCATCCAGCAGGGCCAGCGCGTCCTTGATCGGACCGGACGGAACGCCGTCGAGCGGATATTTTTCCGCCCGCTTGAACCGTGGATAGATGATGAGCAGTTGGTCCGGCTGGCGCAAAACGATGGTCTGCACCGGCTGGCCCAGTTCCCATCGGAACTCGCCCGGCGTCACCCAGACCTCGCCGGTGGATACCAACGGCTGGGACAACACTTTGAGCGAGCGCGTCTGGGTGAAGTCGGCGGACCAGCTATGGAGATTCGTCTGCACCTCGAACCATTTGTCGAATTGCGCGTCGGTATCGGCAGCGTGAGCGACCGAGGCAGCCAGGCACAATCCAGCGACGTAAAAAGTGACGATGGAAAGCAGCCTCCGCAGTACCGCCGAATGACGAATTTCTAAACCATAATGACTAAAGAATGACGAAGACTGAATGACGAAATCAGTTTCAACGCCAGAACGGCAATCGGCAATTGGGGCATTGGTGGTTGGGATTTCTTTAGTCATTCGTCATTATGGTTCAGTCATTGCTGGCGCGGCCAGATGGGAACGAATTGATACCATTGGTCTATATCCTTGCGAATTTCGGGCTCGAATGCACGCAGGATTTGCTGCGTCAATTCCCGGCGGGCCTCGCGATTGCCCAGCGCCTTCCGGTCGTAGGTGAACTCGGGCAGGACTTTCACGGCGTAGCCGTTGGGCCGGCGGACGATGGTCACGCCAACCAACGCGCAGCCTGACGCGCGTGCCAGTTCCGCCGCTGCCAGCGACGCTTCAAACGGGTAACCGAAAAATTCTATCGGAACACCACCCCGTTCCGGCGGCCGGTCCAGCGATATCGCCAGGTCCGCTCCAGCCTGAAGTCGTTTGATGACCTCCACAAAGGCGAAACTGTCCTGGCCGATAATCAGGGTATCCACTCCGTAACGCGCCCGCGACGCGATACGAAGGTCGGTCAGGCCGTCGTCGGGTTCGGCCTGAGTGAGAATCGTCAACCGGATGCCCAGTTGCCCCAGCAACAGTCCGCCATGCTCCCAATTACCGAGATGAAGCGTGATGAAGAGCGTGCCGTGTCCGCGTTGCCGGGCGGCGCGAATGATTTCCAATTCACCCGGATTGGTCAGCCAGTTTCGTACCGGCACGCCGCTTTCGACTCGCCATAAATCAACCATTTTTGAAGCGAATTTCCGATGAAGCCGATGAGCGGCTTTTTCAGCGGCCGGGCGGTCGCCGGCAAAGACGGGCAGAAAATTTTGCACCACCACTTCGCAGCGCCGACTTTGCAACAGGAAATAAAACTCGGCCAACATCATAGCGAATCCCTTCACCAACCCGACCGGCAGGATGCGCACGATGATCAATCCAAGCCGCCACAAGCCGGCGCGATAAATCGCAGGTTTGGTGAGGCGTGGCGTGTGGCGTGTGACGTGCGACTCTTTGTCATCCGTCACCCGACACTCGTCACTGCCTTGAACTTCAGACTTTGAACTTTGAACTTTGAACCTTGAACTTATTAACGACCACCAGGCCGGAAGTAAAAACACGGAAATCAACATGTTGGCGCCAATGCCCACCGCGCACACCTTGCCCAGGCTGGCCATGCCCGGATTGCTGGACCAGGCCAAGGAACCGAACCCGGCCATGGCGGTGCCACCACACAACATCAACGCCCGTCCAACGGAACGCCGAACCACACCAAGGTCGCCGCGATGCCGGCGCAAAGCCAGTTGCATGAAAAGGGTGTAATCCACTCCCGTGCCCAGCATCAGCGGCAGGGCCATGAGATTCATCAAATTCCAAGTCCAACCGCCCACGGCCATTATTGCCAGCAGACACAGTCCGCTCAGGCACAAAACTGCCACGCCCAGCAGGATTTCGGTTGCCCGACGAAAGGCAAACCAGAGCGAAAGCAACACGAGAACAACCATCGGTGCCACCACCTGCCACATTTTTGACTGTACCCGTTTCAGTGTCGCGGTTGCGAGCAATTCCCAACTGGAAAGCAACACGCCGTTTTTGGACAACTGTGAGGACAGGTCAGCCAGCGCCGCCGGCTCGACCCGATTGGTTGCGGGATAAACCAGGCCCATCACCAGCCATTCGTCTGGAGTCCGTGTGACGAACCGTTTCAGCAGCCATTGACTCACATGGTTCGTTGGCCAGAACACGCCCGTGCTGGTGCCGGCGCGCGCCCAAGTCCGCACCAATTCCTCCGTCAGAAAGAGGGCGTTGGTTTTAAAACCTTCGCCCAGCGCCGCGTCGCGCAGCAATGGGCCTTCCTTGCCCAAGGCTGCAGCGATGGCCCGGTTGGTCGCTTGATATTCGGCGCGCGGCCAAAGCGCGCTGGGCAGCAGATACCGGCCAATGATGCGGTTTGAAACCGAGCCGTCCAACAATACATCGGCTTTGGTGAGACGCTGATAAACTTCAGTTTCATCCTTGCCGGGGATGATCACCCAAAGCGGTTGCGGCGGCAGCCCGAGTTCGGACGTGATTTCGTCCAACGCTGTCTGCGCCTCGCCGTGCTGAGGTTGCAGGGCGTTTCCGGTCCGGTCCAGTCCCGGTTGGCGGAAACACAACATTGCGCCTGCGCCGAGTAGAATCAAACCGGCCAACCACAGCGCGGCAGCATTGTTTCCGGGAGCGCCGGCATCCTTTCCGGCGGGTTCGCGGCAAAAGATAGAATCTCGCCGGCAAGATGCCGGCGCTCCCGGCTCAGGCGCGACGAAATAGTTCCACCAACGGAACGGCGGTTGATTCGGACGCGGTTTCCGGCGGTCGGGAAACAACGGTGGCAGATAAATCATCACCATCACTAACGCTGACAAGCCGATGCCGATGGCCACCAGCGTGCCGAGCTGTCCCAAGCCGGGCAGTCCGCCCAGGTTCAGCACCAGAAACGCGCTCATCGTGGTGATGGCCGCCCACAAAATGCTCGGCGCAATCGCGCGGCGGATTTCCGGCACCGTCATTTGCGGATGCGCGAGCGCTTCCTGGTAGTGGACCACGGCGTAATCCACGGCCAATCCCAGCAGCACGGCGGCAAAGCCCATGCTCACCACGCTGATGGTGCCCAGCACCAGTCCGCCGAGCGCCAGCGTCGCGCCCAAAATCAGCATCAGCAACGCCAGCAACCACAACATCGGCCGCCAGCGCCGATGTGTCAGCCAGAACAGCAGGGCGATGATGATGGAGGTCGCGCCCACCGAATGGCTCATGTCACGTTGCATGCTCGTGGCAATTTCCTCCACGAAAACCGGACGGCCGGTGTAACGGACCACGACGCCGTTCCAGTCTTCCTTCGTTGGCCCGGTCTGCAGACCGTCCATGACCGCATGGATGGATTTCAACCAACTTTCGCACGAACGGTAACTGCCCAAGTCCGCGGCAGATTCCACATACAACAATCGGAACTTCCCGTCGGATGAAGCAAACATTTCCTGTCCCTGTTGCAGGGAAAGACCGCTGAGATTGGTCAGCGCCGGCATGGTCAGCAAATCGAAGGGATCGAACGAACGGCGCGCCAGATCCATCGGCGACATGGAAGTGGCGAGTGTTTCCTTGGTTTGTTCCAGCACGGATTTGAGCTGGCTGGGGGCGAGACGGTTGGTCAGTGTTCCAAACGATTCCGGCGGTTGATTGAACCACAGCCAGCCGAGCAATTCGCCCAATTGCTCCGGCTGTTCCAGCCAGGGCGGCTGCCAGGTTACATCCGCGATCAGGTTTGTCTGCTGCCGCAAACGTGCCGCCAGCAAGCCCGCCAGACGTTCCGCCTGTTCCGATTCCGGCGCGCGGAGCGTGACGATCAGTTCCCGCGCGTTGGTAAAATGCTGCTGGTAAAGCTTCAGCCCTTGAACCGTTGGCTCGTCCGGCGGCAACAGGTCAAGGATGTCCACGTCAAAGCGGAGCCGCCACAGTCCGAAGCAAATTGCCACCGCGAGCAATACCCACCACCAGCGTTTCAGAAATGAACTCACGGCGAAAGAAAGCCTTCCATGGTTTCTCCCGTGCGGATGTTTTCCAGCCGCCAACCTCCATCCGTTTTGCGCTCAAAATACAATGGTGGAGGAAGCGGTTCCCCGGCCAGAGCCGTGTGCAGGTAAAGCCAGGCAAAGCGGGTGGGCCCCGGACCGCGTCCGGCGAAATCCATCTGACGTTGCGAAAATCGGATGAGCCATTGTGTGGGAGTGGTCTGGACGAAGACCAGCGACAATGGCGTCTTGTCGAACTGAAGAAGGCAGCGGCCATCGGCGTCGCTGGCCAGCACGAGGTCGCCGCCAAATTCCGGCAATCCGCGTTCGGGCCGCCACAGCGCCTGGCCTTCCTGAATGTGCCAGCCGGAGCCGGAAGCCGTGAACAGACTCTTGGTCGTCGTCCGGCAACCGCAGAAAAGCATGAGCACGGCCAGCAAGACTGACCCGAGAGAAAGGCGAGGCAAATGACCTTCGAATGACCGCATGCAACGGCGGTTATTGTTGCGAAAGCCGAGTGGTTGTCAACGCCTCACGCTGCGTGTGGAACCGGCGATGGAAGTTGAGTAAGAAAGGGCAAATTGGGGTTCAACTCCCTTCATCCGTTCTACTTTTTCTCCTTTTTTCAGGCTGATTTTACATTTTCGCCCGTCTGGATGGTTGCGACCGCAATGCAGCTCAAAACTTCAAGAAGAAATCCGTTCATTTGGCAGAACGAACCCAATTCTCGTCGCCACTTTGTCGCCACCTTTTGAGGCTTGCCTTGACTTGTGACATGTTACGGTACAAACCGGGTTTTCCGAGAAAGCCGGGCGCAACCGCTTGAATCTGAGCTAAAAAGGCGGCGCTAAATTGGTTGCGGGGGCTGGATTTGAACCAGCGACCTTCAGGTTATGAGCCTGACGAGCTACCGGGCTGCTCCACCCCGCTATTCGGATGAACGAAACATGGCCAATGCGCGAGGGCGGCGCAAGATGTTTTCAGCGCGTGGCGGGCCGTTTTTCACAGTCGTCAAAACTTTGACACTTTGCGGCCAAGCCTTATGCTTGGGCCGTGCGCACCGTTCACGTCTCACTGGGCAACCGCAGTTACGCCATCGAAATCGCGCCGGGCTTGCTGGACCGGCTCGGTCGTGAATGTGCGCGCCGGAAGCTCGGCCCGCGTTGTGCCATCATCACGGACACCAACGTCGGCAAACGCTATGCCAAAACCGTTTTCAATTCCCTCGCCACGGCGGGCTTTTCGCCGTCGTTGATCATTGTTCAGCCGGGCGAAGCGGCCAAGAGCTTGAAAACGGTCCTGTCCTGCTACGACCAGCTCGCGGTGCACCGGCTCGAACGCAAATCATTCATCGTCGCGCTCGGCGGCGGCGTGGTTGGCGATTTGGCGGGGTTCCTGGCGGCGACTTACCTGCGCGGCATTGCGTTCGTGCAGGTGCCGACGACTTTGCTCGCGCAGGTGGACAGCTCCGTCGGCGGCAAAGTCGGCGTGAATCTGAAGGCGGGGAAAAATCTGGTCGGCGCATTTTATCAGCCGCGGCTGGTGGCCTGCGATCTCGACACGCTCAAAACCCTGCCCGACCGCGAATTCCGCGCCGGTCTGGCCGAAGTCATCAAATACGGCATCATTTACGACGCCAAACTGTTCGCGCAAGTCGAACGCGACTTGCCGAAGCTGCTTAAGCGCGAGCTGAGAATGCTCGCCGCGGTGGTCGCGCGCTGCTGCAAGATCAAGGCGGAGGTCGTCGGGCGGGACGAGACCGAGGGCGGGCCGCGCGCGATTTTGAATTTTGGCCACACCATTGGCCACGCCATCGAAGCCGTTTCCGGTTATGGTCGGTTTCTGCACGGCGAGGCGATTGCCATCGGCCAGGTCGCCGCGGCGAAAATTTCCCGCCGCATTCTTGGCCTGCCGGAACGTGACGTCGAGCGGATCACCCGCTTGTTCCGGCGCGCCGGTCTGCCTACGACCGTGAGGTTGCGTGCCGCGCAGCGCCCGAAACTCTTTGCCACCATGCGCCTCGATAAAAAAGTCAGAGGCGGCGAAATCAAGTTCGTGCTCGCAAAGAAAATCGGCAGGGTCGAATTCGGCCACAAAGTCCCTGCCGCACTGATTGAGCAGGCCCTCAACCCTCAACCTTCAACCTTCAACTAACTCAGTGGCGGCCGTCAGCGAAACCATCGTTCGGGAATACTTCGAGTTGCACGAGTTCCTGGTGCGACAACATCGGAAGTATATCGCGCAAACCAAGCGCGAGGAGGACGATATTGATTTCTTTGTGCTGAATCCGCATCCGCAAAAGCGCGATGCCGGTTTGCCGTTCATTTTGTCGTCACCGGACCTGACGTTCATCGAGCGCGCCGTGGTGGTGGTGAAGGGCTGGCACACGGAGACGTTCAGCATGGCGGTATTGGCGCACGCGCCGGAGATTTTCCGGTTCGTCGAGCCGAAGGTGTTTCAACAGGCGGCCCGCGCATTTGGCGCGGACGGCGCGCCGACAAAAATCCTCGTCGTGCCCGCGCTGCCGCAGGGCGAGGACGCGCGCAAGCAGAGCATCGAATTGCTGCGGTCGAAGGGCATTGACGCCGTGATTCCGTTTCACGTGATGCTTGCCGATCTCATCGGGCACATTGAGGTGAACCGCAACTATCAGAAGTCCGACCTGCTCCAAATGATTCGCATCCTGAAGAACTACGATTTCTTCAAGGAACCGCAGTTGGAATTGTTCAAAAGCAAACGAAGGCGGCGTTAAACCGTTAAAACGTTGAATCGTTAAATCGTTACAACATTGGGCGGTTTCCAAAGCTCCGCAGCAGCCGACGTAAGGAAGCTCTGACTGGTTTGGCTCTGGCGTCCCGGTTCCGGGCTTTTGGAGATGGGAGCCTCGTCACCCCGGCTATCCAATCCGACTTGCCTCTTGGCCGGACAACTCCTTGATTTCCGCCGCCAGCCGTTCCGCCTGCTTCTCCAACTCGGCGCTTTCCTTGTCGAGCAGCCTGGCCCGTTCCGAAGCCAGTTCATCCAGCACACCGGATTTTTACTCGCTCAACTGGCTAAACTCGTAATCAGGACTTTCGCGCAACTGGTTCAATGATTCAATAACTCGTGGTGCTCATAACAATTCTCGACATGCTCGATAAAGCCCGGCCTCGGTTTGCATGTTCAATCTTTCACAGACGGCTATAAGCCGGTCGTAGCGAGCTTTCGGATGAATTTGGCCAATCCAGCATATTTTTGCCACGCAATCCGGGCAAACTTCAATCGGGTGGCGATCAATCTGATCAACCGTTTCGACGCCATTCATATTGCACGCATGTTTGAGGCAATGCTGCACGTGGAATAAATGCCCGATCTCGTGCGTGACCAATTTGAAAAGACGTAGGCGACACAGTTCGAATCCTACGGCATCTGGCTGCCAAATCCTCCGAGTTGAGACAACGGCGATACCGGGCAACCCGGGTTCGCCCACCCTCCCACGAAGCATGTGTCAAGACGCTCAACAACATGGGGACTATTCTCTACATGGCCCCGGAGCGATTCGTGAGGGGTTAATCCGAAGGATTCACATTGGAAGGTTGCGGAGTGGCACACAAAAATGGCGAGAGAACTCGTCCCGGAGGTAAATTGGGACGATTCTTCTCAAACCGGTAAGTTCATTCAGGAAGTGCGACGAAACGGATTGTCGAATTAGCAATACATGCCGCAAGCAAAATTTGTGGCACAAGTTGATCGCTAACGTGTGATGTCCGTCCGCGCGAGATTTGGCTTGGTGGTGTCGGGTTTGAAAACAGCGCAGAGTGTGCGGAACTGGAAATGTGAATCCGGCGGTGCATCGCTCAAGCCGCCTTGTCCAAGGCGACGGAGATGCGCAAGCCCAGCGGCTTCAAAATTTCCTGCAACGTGGCTAGCGTGGGGTTGCCTTTTTTTGAAAGAATTTTGTAAAGGCTCGGGCGTTTTAATCCCACGCGCCCGGCCAGATTGCCCATGCCGCCACCGGCTTCCACCACGTCCTTGAGCGCAATCAGGAACGCGGCGCTGTCTTTCTCCGCCAGCACCTGGGCGAGATATTCGGCAGCGTAGTGCGGGTCTTCCAGCCGCTTGAGCAGGTCATCCCGATAATTTTTCAGACGCATGTCTCGTAAATTGTTGCCACAGTTGTTGCGCACGGCGGATGTCGCGTGCCTGGCTGCTTTTGTCGCCGCCGCCCAGCAGGACGACGATTTGCCGGCCATGAAGACCGTAATAAACACGGAGTCCCGGGCCAAAGGCGATTCGCAACTCAAACACCCCGCCGCCCACGGATTTGCAATCGCCGAAATTTCCGGCGCGCACACGGGCCAGGCGGGCATCCACCGCCACCTGCATTCTTTGGTCGCCAAGGGAATCGAACCACTCGTCAAACGGGACGAGTCCGTTCTGAAGCTCCAGCTTCCTGATTTCCCTTTCGAGCGCCGGAAGACTGTAACCTATAGATGACAGCACGTCAACTCTTGTCGAACGTTTTTTCATGCGCATTTGGAAGAGCTTGCTGTGAAAAATTACCGGGAAGATGCAAAAAACCATCTTTCCCGGCAGCTCGCGCCCTTACCGCGCTGGCTGGTTTCATTTCCTGATTTCCAAAATCGCGCGCTATGCTAACTTAAAGCCGCCATGGTGCTGGTCATAGACAATTACGATTCGTTCACCTACAACCTCGTCCAATATCTCGGCGAGTTGAACGTCGAGATGCAGGTGCGACGCAACGACGAAATCACGCTCGACGAAATCCGCGAGCTGAAGCCGGAGCGCATCCTCGTGTCGCCCGGTCCCTGCTCGCCGCGCGAATCGGGGTTGTCGAACGAAGTCATCCGCACCTTCGGAAAGGAACTGCCCGTGTTCGGTGTCTGTCTCGGTCACCAGTGCATCGGGCACGTGTTCGGCGCGGAGGTGGTGGTCAATTACCGGATGATGCACGGCAAGACCTCGCCGATTAAACACAACGGCAAAGACTTGTTTGTCGGCATGTCCAATCCATTTGTAGCCACGCGTTATCATTCGCTCGTCATCAAACGCGACACGATGCCCGATTGCCTCGAAATCACCGCCGAGACCGATGAGGGCGAAGTCATGGGTGTGCGGCACAAGGAACTGCCGATTTGGGGCGTGCAATTCCATCCCGAAAGCATCCTCACCGAAAACGGCCGGCAGATTATGAGGAATTTTCTCAAGTTGAAGTAACCGTGTCGCGCGTTATACTCAATGCCTCATGCAAATTGTTTTGCTGAAATCGAAGATTCACCGTGCCACGGTCACGGGTGGCGATGTCAATTACGAGGGCAGCCTGACCATCGCCGTGGATTTGATGGAAAGGGCCGGGTTGTCGCCTTATGAAAAAATCCTCTGCGGCAACATGGCCAACGGTGAACGGTTTGAGACCTACGCCATCCCCGGCAAACGCGGTTCCGGCGAAATCATCCTTAATGGCGCGACTGCGCATCTGGGCAAGAAGGGTGATCGGCTGACGATTACGAACTTTGCGACCTTCGGCAAGGTGAAGGCGAAAAAGTGGAAGCCGCGCGTGATCGTGCTCGGCAAGGGCAACCGCATCGTGGAACAGCGGAGGATTTGAACCGCCAGCTATTTCCGATTTACGATATACGATTTACGTCATCCCCCG
>Ga0187874_10002082_pt1 | contig 16111 bp, 14 predicted proteins | sample June2016WEW_16_1_3_FD_132993 | JGI IMG/M metagenome (GOLD analysis project Ga0187874, IMG submission 132993) | Peatland microbial communities from SPRUCE experiment site at the Marcell Experimental Forest, Minnesota, USA - June2016WEW_16_150 | ecosystem: Environmental > Terrestrial > Soil >... | reverse complement strand
GATCGGCAAACGACCGTTTCAGGAGATTGACCGCCGCGTTCAGGATCACGAGGCCGACCCCGATGGCAATGATCGGGTCGAGAATAGTAAGGCCGGTGAAATGAATTAAGATCAGCCCGGCAAAAACCCCGAGCGACGTATAGATATCTGTCCGCAGGTGCCATGCATCGCTCTCAAGGGCGATGGACTCAGTCTGTTTTGCCACCTTCATGAGCCTTGAAGAGACATACCAGTTGGCGAGCACCGATATACCCATCACCGCAATACCAAAAAAGAGCAGTCCGGGTGAAAATTCCTGTCCATACCCCCCCAGCAGTCTGAGTATGGCTTCAGTGATAATGATGATCGCCGCGATGAAGATAAGCAGCGCCTCGATAAGCCCGGAGACATCCTCGAATTTCCCATGGCCGAACGAGTGGCCGGCATCGGGAGGCTCTGCGGATTTTCTCACTGAAAAAAAAGCGATGACCGCGGCGAGCAGATCCATAGAGGAGTGGATGGCCTCGGAGATAATGCTCACCGATCCGATGGCAAAGCCCACGACAAACTTCATGACCACGAGACCGGTGTTGGAGATGACCGACAGGTGTGCGGTCCGCTCTTTTAACCGGTTGATGATCTCGGTATCATCAGAAGTGGTGTTCATATACATTGTCTCATGGTATGTCTGCGCATAGGATGCCCTGAGGGAAATGACCGGGGCAAGAACCGATCTTCAATGCCCGGTCTTTCCGTAGACTTTCTCCGGGTCAAAAACCTTCCTATCGATGATCTTCCCATCAAGCGTCCTGAAGAAGCAGCTGCGGTATCCCATATGGCAGGCTGCACCGGTCTGTTCCACCTCATAGACAAGGCAGTCTTCGTCGCAGTCCACCAGGATCCTTTCCACTCTCTGGAAATGCCCGCTCTCCTCACCTTTCTTCCAGAGTTTTTTCCGGCTCCGGCTGTAGTAATGGGCATAGCCAGTCGTCTCGGTGAGGCGCACCGCTTCCTCGTTTGCATACGCCATCATGAGAACACTCTTGTTTTTTGCATCCTGCACAATCACCGGGATCAGTCCGCCGTCAGGAAATTTAAGTGGAAGCATCTTACGCACCTCCGGTGAGCAATCTTATGAGAGAGAACAGGAAATCCCCGCAAACAATTGCTGAGATAAGTCCAGCCGTGATCGGGAGGATAAAGGGAACTGCGTAGGAGATCCAGACCGTTCCTGCTTTCCGGTAGAGCCCCAGTTCCTTTTCGTACTCTTCGGGGTGTTCCCGAAGATCTTTTGTGTAAACCCTGCCTTCTTCGGAGCGCATCCGTCGCAGGGAATCCCAGAACCCGATAAATTTCCGCTCCACCGTGCCCTTTGTCTCGGTGAAGTCCTCCATCACAAATCCCCATGAATCCTGGATTTCCTCACCTTTCACCGGGAACCCGAAGAACATGTACTGCAGCGGGGCGCGGTTTCCTTTCACGATATTTATGATAAAAATGCCCACCGGTGCCACAAGGTTGAGGATCAGCGCGTTGATCAGCACAGAGAACGAGAGAAACCCGAGCGGCGGCGTATTCAGGAGCGGGGTGATCGGGAACGTCGGGATGCAGAAGGCAATAAAGATGAGCGCCCATGCGTCGGCACCGCCAAAGAGGTGCATCTGCCCGAAGACATAAAACACCCCGCAGAAGACAGCAGCAAGGGCGATATAGATGCCGGAAACACCCCAGCTCCCGCCGCCAATCATATAGAAGGATGCAATCGCAAGGATGACGATGACCAGCACGGAATACCAGCGGCTCAGCACCTCTTCAATGTTTGATTCCTTCATGGCATCTTTTTTTATCTGTTTTGCCTTGAGTTTCCGCCCTGGCTGTTTTTTGTATTCCCGGTAGGAGACATACCCAAGCAACCCGACAAACAGCACGTACCAGGGAATGAGCTGGAGTTCGGGCAGTTTTCCCGTTGAAATGGTCGGTATAATAAACCAGGAGATGACGGGAAGGGCAAGAACGGCTGCAAGGTACGGGAATCTGAACGGGATTCCGGGGTTGCGGTTGTCGAGATAGTCTGCGTAAAGGAAACTGGCAACCAGTGCGAGATATCCGAAGATCAGGCTGATATTTCCGGTCTGCTGGTAGAAGAGCACGATCGTTGCGGAGATTCCTATAGCAAGCATCGGGTACCATGTCATGAACGGTACGCGACGATCCCTGATGTCCAGGTACGAGGCATAGACAAGGGTAGCAAGAACCGCAACAGCTGAGATCACCATCGGATAAAATATCATAAGCAAAATTACCGTTACATCTCCTACAACTTATGCATGGCGATTCCCATGCCGGCTGCGACGGGTCCGCATGGCGGTCGAGGGGATGTACCTGCATCTGAATCAGGGCAGATTAAACTGCCCCTTTTCTCGTGTGAAGATTCCTTCGCAAATATATATTACACCGGTTACGAATAAGTAATTGAGAACATTCAGAACAATGTGTGGGAGATCCTGAAATTCCCGCCCCGGATTGTACTGAGAGGATATTCTTATGGATCTTATGGGGTCGCTGGAAAATATCATCGAAGGATCGAAATACCAAGGCACCTTTTCCCTTGCTGAAATGCTTACGTTTGCTGCTTCCCGGCGACTGAATGCGATCGCCGTGGCAAAAGAAGGTGACTGCGAGTATTACCTTGCCTTCTTAAACGGTGAACCCGAGGGAGCGCTCTATGTTGATGCAAAAGGGGCGCTTTTTGGTGATAAGGCGGTCGTCCATATCAGGGCCGGCCGGCAGTATACCCTCTGTGACGGGGAACCGGAGATCATCGGTACGTTTGTTATGGGATGCAGGATCTTTGAAAAGGGACATATCGAGAAAAATATTACGCACATAGTCCCGGAGATCGGGGAAAAAAGCCAGGGTGTCGGGGTAATCACCCTGTCAGTCCGGCGGGAAAAATACCCGCAGAACGGCATACGCGTCTCTCTCCGGAAAGACGGAGCGATTGTAGGGAGTGATATCACCACCGGGGACGGGGCGGTCAGTTTCCGGGTGATGCACGGCAACTATACCTGCCTTGTCCAGGATCGGTCCCAGACCGTAACTCATTTTCAGATCACCTTTGATGAATCTCACACAGATCATTTCCTGGATCTTTAATACCACAAGGGTATATGGGCCATTTATACCGGATTTTTTCTGAGTACTGATGAAACCTGCATCCAAAATCAAGACAAAATCCTTTAATTATATAATAACTGAGTGATCGCTCATGAAGATAGGACGTGAAGATTTCGAGGCGCTGATCAAAGGGGAGAAGGATATCACCCCCTATATCGAACTTGACCCGGTTGCAGGTTCATACTCGGTTTTCGGTGTGAAAACGGCAAGCAACCCCAATTACCTGATCAAGGCAATTTACGAGATGTACGAGTCCCACTTAAACAAAAAACTTGCCGTAAAGGCAGTACGCAAGTTGTTCCGGTCTGTGGGAATGGGCTCCCTTGGTCTGTACAACCTCCTGAAAAAATTTGGTATGAATTTATCCCCTGCAGAATTTCTCCTGTTGGTCTTCAAACTCCAGCACCAACAGGGCTGGGGAGCCCCGTTCGAACTTGTGGAACAGAGCGAAAAGAGGATCATCCTCCGCACAAAACACACCTTTGAAGCGGAGATCTTGAAAGACTGGAAGATGCCGGTCTGTGGCGTCCATATGGGGTGGATTGAAGGGGTAATGATGGCCGTTACCGGTAAGAACTGGTACTGTCTTGAACGCAAATGCGTGGCAAATGGTGATGACTGCTGCGAGTTTGTTGTCGACCAGGTTGATCCCAGCTGGAAGTTCAAGGCACAGGCCGTGGTCAGAGGCGATTCTGCCATTACCGAATTTATCGACCACAGGCCGGTGGAAGGGACGATCAAGCTGATCGATGATCCGGTGGTAATTATGCCTAGGTTTGTCTTCACGTCCATGATGAACTCTCTTAAAAAGACCATGGGTGAGATGCCGGCGGGCGGGATAAACTACCGTGCCTATATGGACATGGGTAAGGAGAATGTCGAACACTACAAGAAGATGGGTATCACCCAGCCAACCACGCTCTCTGATATGGCGTTTACCTTCTATTCCCAGATGGGCTGGTTCCACTTGGTCAAGAGCGAATGGAACGAGGCAAAAAAGGAAAAGACCATTACGCTCGAACATACGGTTGAATCCGAAGCGTTCGGGAATACCGGAAAGAACGTCTGTTACTGTACTGCCGGCCTCCTTGCAGGAATAATTGAAGGATCCTTTGGGATCAAAGTGCAGGGCCGTGAGATCAAGTGCCGTTCGAAAGGTGACGAGTACTGCGTCTTTACCATCACCAACAAGCCTGAATAAGCCGGTTTTATACCGCCCCTCAGCGTGGATACTCGCTGAACTCCAATTTTCCATGATCCATTCTGTTGCGAATCTCCACGGAGAGGGACGATATCCGCGGGACACGCATTGTCCCTACCATCTATATTTTATTCAGATTCTGATTGTGGAAGATGGCGAGATGATCTCCAACCCCTTCTGTAGCCGGTAAGGTAAATACCGGTGAAGATGCGGTTATGAAGGCCGCTGAACACCTGCCGGATCTCGGTCCTTGTTATCCTCGCGAACAAGAAGCAGTATGTCGGGCTTGCCGCCTGGGAGAGGATGACAAGAACAGGATGATTAGCGTATCGGTTTATATCCGTGAAAAGACACTGACAGAACTCAAGATGGCAGAAAGGTACTAAAAAACCTCCCTTCGGGGGCCTCTGACCAAAAAATGAAAAAAATAAAAAAATGATACCCGGCTATTTCATGTCGGATTTCTTTTTGAAGAGCGCTTTTGAAAACCGCTCGATGAATCCTTCCCGGGGGACTCGGGCTGTATCCTCCTTAAAGGCGACGCCGGCAAGCCCTGATGCGATTCTCCGTATTGCTATTGATGCCGGCGAATCCGGATATTTCACCACAATGGGGGCGCGTGCGGCTGCAGCCCTCCTCACGTTGGCATCCTCCGGAATGATTCCGATGACACGTACCCCGAGCGCTTTTTCCATTTTCTTGGATATGATCTCGCTCTTGTTCGGGTCCACGCGGTTGATAATCGTTCCGAGGACATGCCCTCCTACGACTTCTGTCAGGATTTTTGTCTTTAAGGCATCGACGATCGAAGAGAGTTCGGGATTGACAACCAGAATAACCTCATCTGCAACAGCGAGAGGAACAACGCCGTCCTTGCTGATTCCGGCAGGTGCATCGATCAGCAAAAACTCACACCGTTTCACAATCTCCGATAAAACGTCACGGATCTTGTCCGGATCTGCCTGCTGGAAACCCTGCAACGAAATTCCGCTCGGAATAACCTTTAGTCCGGCCGGACCCTTGTAGATACCTTCATCGATATTGTTTTTTCCTGCAAGAATCTCATGCAGGGTTACCGGGGCATCCTGCAGTCCCAGAATCAGGCCGATGTTTGCCATGCCGAGATCGGCATCCATAAGATACGTCTCTTTTCCCAGTATGGCAAGCATTGTTCCCAGATTAACAGAAACGGTGGTTTTACCGGTTCCTCCTTTTCCGGATGCAATCGTATATACCCTGACCATCGAACACCTGTCATCCTGAGTATAACGCCATACAACTATTCATACAAAGAAATTTTGTATTTATGTTTTTCATATTCGTGTTATATCCACCAGTTTAAAATATCTATTGTCTCGCATATCAGTTCTTGTCCGGGCTCCTGAATAAACGGGTCTTTTGTTTTTACAACCCCTACAAGGGACGACCCCTTATGCTCCATACCAAACAGTATGATTCCGGGAGGCCGGGCCCGGGGATTGCTATTATAGATCTCACAGTTACGGGCGATGTCATCAGCTGCAGGTGTCCCATGGGAAGAGGCCAGTAGCAGGCCGTCTGCAGTAGCGAGTGTAATCTCGTCCAAGAAATATTTTTCCGCAAGAGCCCTCAGACTCTCCGAAATATTCGACCTGCCATGAATACAGTCAGTATCCTTTGGACGCGGAGTAGACGCAATGACAGTACCGTGGTAGTTGGATTCTCCCTTAGTATCAATCGGGATCTTCTGTACGCAACGGAGAATCCGGATCTGGTCTGCAGTGATTTTGTCATGGTTGGCCTTCGCAGTGGCCCTGATTTTTTTTATTGCAAGTCCTGCAGCAATACAGATTGCGACCGTGATACCCGTACCAAGGATGAGCAGAGTACTGTCAATACCAGAGACGATGGACATACGCCAGACCCCTTTGTCAGTCCCGGTCCATCAGATGATCCAGATGAAGCTGTTTTACCACTGTTCTGCAATCGTCCCTGATCTTGTCCGTCATCTGATCAAGATTCATGGAATCAAGCAGATCAAGGTCGCTTTCAGAACCTGTTGGTGTAGTATCACGTGCCGGAATCTTCCTTTCTTCCGGAACCGGTGCGGTTGCTGCTATGTTCAATACCGGAGGGTCGTTGAGAGGGTTTTTGGGGGCCGTCTGCGAACCGGCCTTTATTTTCGGCAGTCGTGCCGCGGGAGTTGATAATTTCTCTCCTGATGGAGAGAAATTAGTTCCTGGAGTCAGGCCAGTTTTTTTTATTATTATCCGGTGAGCCGGATTCACCGGCTGGTGAACTGGTTTCTGGAACGCCGGTAAGGCACGGCCGATTTTTTTGATCTGCTCGGCATTGTTGAACTCAAGGGAGAGTTGGATCTGCGCTTCGTCTAGCGTTGAGAGTGCAGCATCAATATTCCTATCTGCGATGGCATGAAGAAGACCATCAAGTGCAGCATCTCCCTTGACTGTGTCATATTCCGCAAGGATACATCTTCCCGATTTCAGCACGAGGGTGCTGACATCATCCCGGTACGAGATGCTGCAGATCCCGGAGAACCTCACCCGCTCAAGCTCTTTAAGGAGGTCTCCGGTGTTCTGATTCTTTTTGATCTCGCGGAATGTCCCGCGGGGAAGTTGCATGATCTCTTTAATGATCTCATGCTTGTATATACTTTCTTTTTCGGGAATTTTCTGGCATGTTTCATGCTACATTCCGCCGGATGCAAACATGTAAAATCCAGTTGTACTTCTCCCCGCTGGATATTATATAGGTGTTAATATGCCTGTTGTTTTACATGCCTGGGCCGTATAGCCGTTGTTTTTTGTATTTGAAGAGCAAATCAAAGCCTCCTCTCGGTGATATGAAACCAACATTTTAATAGAACAAATGCAAGAAAGTCACATCTATTAAATGGTGAAAAGATGCTTAAGCCGTTATTAGAAGAGTTCCTGAGGGTTGAAGGGGTTTCTGCTGCGGTGGTCGTGGGAAGAGACGGGTTTGTGATCGAAAGTGCGGTATCCGGCAAAGTGGATATCGAGGCGCTGGGTGCCATGGCATCGACCGGTCTCGGGACGTCTGAAGCGATGGGAACTACTCTGGGAAAAGGCGAACTCTCCCAGATGCTTGTTGAACTGGAGAAAGGTCCAATCATTCTTGCTCCACTGTCAGCTGACGAACTGATTGCACTGGTTGCAGATACAACCGCAAATATCGGAAGGATTCGCTACGAATTAAAGAAGAACAAGGAACGTATCATCGCGGCTCTTTAGTTCTCCTATATTTAAAATTATTTTTATGAAACTGCCGGCAGGAACAGAAGGGGGTGTCATTATAGACCCCCCAAAAGAGGGCCTACTTCAGTATCTGATGGCATTTAAGGGGGCAATCGAGATTGACTCCGGGAGGGGGGAAGGTTTTATTCTCACGTGCAATGGTGAATTGATTGCTGCATATTTCAAGGACAAGCAGGGCGTTTACCGTGGTTCATCTGCTGTCCAGTACCTGATGGCCACACCTGACAATGATACCGGTCTAAAGCAGCAGAATTTTATCTTGAGGGCGTACGGAGATAAGGATTTTGCAGAGGTAATGGAACTGTGCAACCAAGGGAGGCTGCTCATCGAGACTGCTCTCTCGGGAGATACTACCGTCTCCATCCCGGAAAAGACCTCGGGCCTCCCCCGGCATACCTCCCCCCTCCTTGACGAATCCACACTTACAAGGATTATCCGACAACCCGGCGTTGTCGCAGTATCTGCATTTTATGAAGGTTTTCCAGTAATTTCCGCCGGGGAGGCAGATTTCGAGCATGTGGCAGCGCGTGCCGAAGATCTCCTGCGGGCCGGAACTACAATCGCGCAGGACATGAACCTAGGACAGCCAGACCAGCTGATCCTCGAAACTGCGGAGAACAAATTTATTATCGTCCCCTGCGGAGATCTCTTTCTCTGCATCATCACCCGTGCAGATGCCCAACTGGGCCTCATGCGGGTTCTGCTCAAGAGTATCCAGACCGAAGTGAGGAGCGATACCAATCGGTAAGGTAATGTCCACAGTGCAAAGATCTTTCCTGCATCATTTCAGAGGATATATGCAGTCCACGAGAACAGAATTTTTTATAGAAATACCTGTATCCGTGATCACCCGGCGGGAGGATGTTCAGATTGAAATCACATGATGATAAGCCTCATGACGAAATAAGCAATCTGATTAAAAAAATCCGTGGCGCACATATACCGGAAGATAAATCAGCCGGACCGGCATTACCTCCGAAAAAGAAGCCCGGATCGGGCGGGGCCAGTGATCTCTCTGCAATCCTGCAAAAATCTGGCATGAATAAATCCGGAAACGCTTCCGGCGAGGCTCCGGAAAAGATCGTTACACAAAATCCTGCATCACCCGTGGGTGTTGATGATTTCGATGATCTGCTCGAGGACATACCCTCATCAGAAACGGTTCCGCAGACACCCGGCCTGAGCGGAAACGATGTGCCCGAAGTGCCGGGAAAGTTTCCGGCACAACCGGGGCCAGTATCAGATCCTATCCCCCCCACAATAGAGGAAAAATCCGTTCCGTCAGCTGCTGAACCCTTGAAACCCATTGTTGAAATTTCTGAAGAAGATCCCCGTGAACACCGGACATCCTCCATTCTCAGGAAACGAAAGGCGCTCCTTGAGGAAACACCATCAGAAGAACCCGGTGAGGCGTTCGAAAGCGATACCGATGATCATATTATATCTGCCGATCAGATCTCCGAGCTCTCGGGGCTTATCCTCCCCAAAGGTGCGACATTCCCGATCGACGAGATCAAGCTTCATGGTGGTATAAATGCATTTGAAAGCCGCGGGATCGAACCCCTTCCACCGGAATTTGCGGATATCTGGAAGCGGGAATTCTCTACCGCAGGGTTCAAAGATCTGGATCTCGAATATGAGCATGCCCTCGATCAGGAAAAGGTAAACCAAGCTGTGACAAAGAAGTCCCGGTTTGCGTCACTTTTCAGTGTCATGCATTTGGCGACCGTTGAATACGATCCCCGAACGCATGGACCGCTGGTGGATCTTTCCTTTGAAGAAAAACCGGGTATCGAAGAGATGGAGATGTACCCGGTCAATGAGCCCTACGCATATGTCCGGATCATTTATGACCACTCCACACATGAGTATACGTATCAGGTTATAGAACCCGTTCTTGCCGAACCTGAAATGGATCTTTTGAAGGAATTAAAAGAGCGCCTCTTTGAAACGCTCGATATCAATACCAAGGATATATCCAAAGAAGAGGCGCGGCGCCAGCTCAGGAGTGCTGTTGACGATATCTTGGCAGATTATAGGCTCAAAATCACTCCGGTTCAGCGCGAGAAGATCCTCTATAACATGCACAAGGACTTCCTTGGCGACGGCCTGATCGATGCGATCATGCATGACAAGTATATAGAGGACATCTCCTGTGATGGTGTCAACACGCCAATATTTGCATTTCATGCCAGTTATGAATCAATGAAGACGACGCTGATGTACCACAATGCGGAGGATCTCGATTCATTTGTCACAAAACTCGCCCAGCGTGCCGGCAAATATATCTCGATTGCGGAACCGATTCTCGATGCATCCATGAGCGATGGTTCCCGTATCCAGATGACGCTCGGGCAGGAAGTAACCGCCCATGGCTCCACTTTTACCATCCGTAAGTTCAAGGATGAGCCGATCACCCCGACAGATCTCATCGAATGGCACACATTTGCCCCGCTATCGGTTGCCTATATCTGGCTAGCCGTTGAGAACGGCAAATCGGCGATCTTTGCCGGGGGTACGGCATCCGGTAAGACTACTTCGTTAAACGCGATTTCCCTTTTCATTCCCCCGATGGCAAAGATCGTCAGCCTCGAAGACACACGGGAAGTGAAGCTCCCCCATCCCAACTGGATCCCGAGTGTAACTCGGGACTCTTTTGATACGGCAGGACGCGGGGAGATCAACATGTATGAACTCCTGCGTGCCGCCATGCGGCAGCGGCCCGAGTACATCATCGTCGGGGAAGTCCGTGGCAAAGAGTGCCAGACGCTCTTTCAGGCGATGAGCACCGGCCATGTCACGTACTCCACGATCCATGCGGACTCGGTATCGAGCGTTGTCCACCGTATTGAGAACCCTCCTATGAATGTGCCGCGGAACATGCTCTCGGCTCTCGATATTGTTTGCATCCAGGTACAGGCCCGGATGGGCGGCAAACGGATCCGCCGAAGCAAGCAGATCGTTGAGATTCTCGATATCGACCCACGGACCAACGAACTGATCACAAACGAGGTCTTCAGATGGCGGTCGGCAAATGATGAGATCACCTATTCAGGGAAATCCTACATTCTTGAAGATATCATGGAGGCCCGGGGCTGGAACGAGAACCGGATGCGTGAAGAACTCAAACGCCGGCAGGAAGTACTGGAGTGGATGCGGATCAAAAAGATCCGGCACTACAAGGATGTCGCAAAGATCCTCATTGAATATTACCGGGAACCTGAAGTCGTTGTCGAACGTGTAAGGAAGGACCTGTATGAATAGTTTTGAACGGTTCTGTTTCAATCTCCTTGGTATGCGGATGAAGGCAAAGCGGGAGCAATACTTCCAGCTTCGCAATGACCTTACATCGGCCCGGCTCAAGACCTCGTTTGAAGTCTATCTCTCTACAGCAGTTGTCAGTTCTGTATTTGTAGGGCTTATCTCCGCGGTCGGACTGGGATTTTTAACCTGGTTTCTCAAACTCCCCAACATCATAAAATACAAGGGTGAGGTTCCTGAAACGGTCGTCTTTTTATCCCAGAACAGTCTCATACTCGGAACTGTTTTTGTGATCATCTTTTCGTTTCTGGTCTTTGGCGGGATGACGTATGTAGTACTCCTCGTGTACCCATCGATCGTCGCCGGAAACCGCCGCCGGAATATCGATGCAACCCTCCCCTACGCTATCAACTATATCACCTCCATGTCCACTGCCGGCATCACTCCGGCGGAGATCTTCCGCCTCCTCGGGGACAGTCCCATCTATGGGGAGAGTGCAGTGGAAGCGCGGTATATCGGCCGGGAGATCGACATCTTTGGGAGGGATCTTATTGATGCAATCAGGATTGTTTCTTCGAGCACCCCCTCCCGGCGGATGAAGGAGTTTTTACAGGGTGCGATGGCCAGTATTTCCAGTGGAGGTAACCTCACGGACTATTTCCGTACCAAGGCGAACCAGTACTCACTGGAAAACCGCCAGACCCAGAAAATGTTCCTGGATACACTCGCACTGATCGCGGAATCGTACGTAACTGCAATGGTGGCCGGCACCCTCTTTTTGATCATTCTCCAGTCGATCATGTCCGTCCTTGGCGGGGATGCACGGCCGATGTTCCTCTATGTAGTTATCTACCTGATGATTCCCTTCGGCACCATGATGTTCATTATCATGATCAGTTCCATGACCCCGGAGTCCTGATATGGCATTCAATGACAGATTCACAGGCATACTCGGAAAAAAGGAGGATTCGTACTCTCAGCCTCCCCAAACGCTCACCCGTGCCGAGATGGATTCAGTGGAAAAGGAACTTAGTGATATCACCGGGAGACTTGAGGCTGAACAGAAGAGCCGGGAAGGGATGGGGCGATTCTTCAAGCACCCGATCAAGGTTCTCACGGAACAACCCGTTAATATCCTCATTGTCTGTGTTCCCCTGTCGCTGATCGTCTTTATCGGCGGGTTTATCTCAATGGTAAAGACGTATGGCATCAACGTGCTCTTCACGTCAACAGTTATCGATGATTTTGCGGTTCTCGCCGTGCTTATATCTATAATCCCTGTGGCCATTCTTGATTTCAGGGAACAGCGGCGGATAAACAATCTCGAGGATGCCCTCCCCAACTTCTTCCGAGACCTTGCCGGTATGAATGATTCCGGCATGACGCTCCCCAATGCCGTTCATCTTGTCGCCGGCGCAGAATACGGTACCCTGACCCCTCACATCCGGAAACTGGACAACGAGATGTCCTGGGGCGTGGGTTTTGTCGAAGGAATGTACCGGTTCGGGAAGAATCTCGGAACGCCGCTTGCCGACCGGAGTGTTGATCTGATCGCAAAGGCGAGCAAGGCCGGCGGGGATATCAGTGAGGTGCTTCGAGCGGCAGCAAATGATACATTCGAGGTGGTCAACCTTGCACAGGAACGCCGGAACAATATGCTGATCTACGTGATCATCGTGATAGTCTCGTTTGCGGTATTCCTCTTTGTCATCGCAGTTCTCGTGAGCTCCTTTTTGAGTACCATGGCTACCGCCGGCACAGCAGCGCAGATGACAACCGCGAGCAGCAAGTTCATGGGTCGTATCGATCTTCCGGCGTACAAACGGCTGTTCTCCCACGCAGCGATGATCCAGGGTTTTTTCTCTGGTCTCTGCGCCGGTCAGATGGGTGAAGGGCGGGTTGTTGCCGGTCTCAAATATGCCGCGATTATGCTGATCGTATCGTGGGTTGTGTTCCGCTTCTTCATCTGACCTTTTTGCTTTTTATCATTCAATGTAACCGTTTTTATTATTCTGTGAGATCCTGCCGAAAATGAGAGGTCGATATGTGACAGCTACAAATATCTGATAGTACGCCGAATCACGAATTCAGTAACTGGCCGGAACGTCACCGTTTACCTAAAAAAATGAGAAGTAAGTTGGGATTTCACCCGTCACGAGATGTTTTCTGTGCTGTATCCTTTCAGGGAGAGGAGTTCTTTTACCCGGTCGCGGTGGTTGCCCTGGAGTTCGATAGAATTCCCTTTCACCGTTCCGCCGCAGGCAAGTTTTCCTTTCATGAATTTCGAAAGATCTTCAAGGTCAATATCCGTCGGGTCGAGGCCTTCAATCACGGTGACCTCTTTTCCGTACCGGCGTTTATTGACTTTGACATTGATCCTCTGCTGTTCCTTTGCTACCTCCTCACAGATACAAAGTTCCTTGGGAAGTCCACACGTCGGGCAAATGCCACCAATCATTACAGCTATTTTTAAGTTCTCGTTATTTATTACTTGGCATTGTCCGGACGGTATAACTCTTTTTGCCGCAATTTCCGGCACGCATCCGTTTTATGTGCGGGGCATTCAAATGAGTTAGTATGCCGCTCATGGTCGTGGGGACTTCGTCACATGTGGGAAAAAGCATAACTGTGGCTGCGATCTGCCGGTGCCTGGTGCGCCGGGGAATCAGCGTTGCGCCGTTCAAGTCCCAGAACATGAGCCTGAATTCGTTTGTGACCGCGGATGGCGGCGAGATCGGCATGGCACAGGCAATGCAGGCCTGGGCTGCGCGTCTCTCTCCCACGACCGACATGAACCCGGTGCTGCTCAAACCGAAGGGCGACTGCGTCTCGCAAGTGGTGCTTTTCGGTCATCCCTATAAGGATGTCCCGATTGCGGACTACTATGCGGAAACGCCCTATCTACTTTCGGAAGCGGTGGCAGCGTTCCGGCGACTTATGCAGGAGTATGGGCAGGTTGTTGTCGAAGGTGCGGGGGGCGCAGCCGAGGTCAACCTGTATGACCGTGATATCGCAAATACGCTGCTTGCAGAGAAACTCCGCATCCCCCTAATTCTCGTAGCTGATATTGAGAGGGGCGGGGTATTTGCCCAAATCTATGGTACCCTGAAACTGTTGCCGGAACCGGTACGACCGCTCGTGCGGGGCATTATCATTAACAAGTTCCGGGGTGATCCGGCCATATTTGCCTCCGGAATAACGATCATTGAGGATCTCACCGGGATACCTGTTCTTGGCGTCGTGCCGTATTTCTCGATTCCGCTTCCAAGCGAGGACTCCCTGTCGATCACGGATAAGGTGCACCGGGATCTCCAGGTCCGGATCGCAGTAATCCATCTCTCCCATGTCTCTAATTTCACGGACTTCGAACTACTCGAGCAGTACGCGTCGGTCGAGTATGTACCTTGCGGGGCATCGCTTGCCGGCTATGACTGCATCGTCATCCCCGGCACAAAGAATACGATAGAGGACCTGGCCTTGGTAAGGAAGACCGGTATGAACCGCGAACTGCTGGCTGCACAGGAAAGAGGCGTTCCGGTTATCGGCATCTGCGGAGGGTACCAGATGCTCGGGAAAACCCTTGTGGACGAGGGCTTCGAGTCAGCAGTCGGGATTTATCCCGGGCTCGGGCTGCTCGACTGCGTCACCCGGTTTGCCGCATATTCCAAGAACACCACGCAGGTACGGCGCCGTGCAGAACCGGTGCCCCCAATCCTCTCAACTATAGGAGAGGTGACCGGTTACGAGATTCATATGGGGGTGACTGAATCAGGCACGGATCGTGAAGCGTTCTGCGGGGATGGCCGGGTGAGCGCGGATGGCCTGGTCTTTGGCACCTACATGCACGCCCTCTTCCTCAACCCGTCTGCGGCAAATGCGCTGCTCACCTACCTGTATGCGAAAAAGGGATTGCCATTTACTCCGATCCCGGCTGAACGTGTCGATCCTTACGATACGCTCGCCTCCCTGTTCGAACAGCACGTTAATATGGAAGCGATCATGACCCTGCTGGAAGAATAATCAGCCCCGATAGGGGGTTTCAGCGAGGACAGATCCCCGGTTGCGTCCTGTGAATGTCGTTTCGGGCCAGTCCTTCGACCTGTATTTATCCGATGAGGCTCGTGATACTGTGGAACCCTTCACTCTGTCGATCCGCACACCTGACTGCCTGCACAGCAGAGAGATCCACGTCCCCGGTCACCCGGCACTTCACGCAGTAGGCCAGTGACGGGGATTTCACGTACTGGCCCTTTACCTTGAACTCCCGGCAGTGGATGCAGAACCGGCAGTGGTCGATCGGCTCACGTTTTTCCGGGAGGCATTGCACCGTGCCGCTTGTTACGTCCAGTTCCCGGTACGTGTCTGATCCCAAACGAACATCCTCTCCTTTCCCATAGTATCTCGGGCACTATACTTAAAACAATTCAACGCCAAAATGAGATCCATGAAGGTGTGTATTATGTGCGGGGGCGAAGGAACGCGGCTGCGCCCCCTCACATTCGAACGTCCAAAGTCCTGCATCCCGATTGTGAACCGTCCGTCAATCCTGCATCTTGTATCACACCTCTCCAACCTGGGATTCCGTGAAGTGGTAATGACCCTTGGGTACCTGGGAAAGGATATCGAGGCGGCGCTCGGGGACGGCTCCCTCTTTGGTGTCGATATCACCTATGTCCGCGAGAAGACCAAGCTCGGCACTGCCGGAAGCGTGAGAAACGCCAAGAAATATCTTGACGGGCAGGATTTTCTTGTCGTTGGCGGCGATCATGTGACGGACCTGAATGTCCTTGAATTTTACCGCGCCCACCAGAAGGAAAAGGCGATAACCACGATCGGTCTCATCCCGATCGATGACCCGGGGGAATACGGTATCGCTGAGATCGATGTCAACTACGAGATAAAACGGTTCAAGGAGAAGCCTGCACCTGGTGAAATATTCTCCAATCTCGCAAGCACCGGGATGTATGTCTGTAATCCGGAGATCTTCGATCACATCCCTTCGGGAAAGAAATTTGACTTTGCACGGGATCTCTTCCCGCACCTGATGGAACAAGGCAAGTCACTCAAGGGTTGGCTTGCACGCGGGAACTGGAGCGATGTTGGCAGTCCCCACTCTCTCCGTCAGGCAGAGCGATGGAAACTGCAGGATATTGCTATTACTGATATTATCGGCGATCTCTCCATGCATGGCGCCCACGTAACGGGTCCGGTACATCTG
>Ga0187874_10002081_pt1 | contig 16117 bp, 24 predicted proteins | sample June2016WEW_16_1_3_FD_132993 | JGI IMG/M metagenome (GOLD analysis project Ga0187874, IMG submission 132993) | Peatland microbial communities from SPRUCE experiment site at the Marcell Experimental Forest, Minnesota, USA - June2016WEW_16_150 | ecosystem: Environmental > Terrestrial > Soil >... | reverse complement strand
TTTACGCCTCTCGAGCTACTTGTCTTTTTAATCGACGCCGTTCAGTATCCTTTGACCAATCTCGCGGCTTTCGCCTGTAGGTATCATAATCCTTAACTACGCGCTTGTGACATTCTCGGCATCGTCGCTGTCCAAATTTCTTGTTGGCTTGGACTAGATTATCCTCCGTCAGAGAATGCCCATATTTACAATGAGTTTTCTTGGCATTAAGAGCTGATGGCGCTTTGCTGCGTTCCCAATTCTTGTAATTAGTTGTGGGAATAAGATGGATAGGATTGCAGCAGATTTCATTATCGCAAACAACATGATCAACAACTAGGTGTTCTGGCAATTTACCATAGAGCCAATCACATATCAGTCGGTGAGTTCGCCGCATTCTTCCGTCGTGTCTGAATGCGCCGTAACCACGTCTTGGATCTTTTTTAGCTCCTTGCCATTCCCAACAGGTTGTCCATTTGCGAGCTTTAAGAAATCGACAAAATCTTTTCCACACTTCAGGACTTGGCGGCTCCTTCATCAAGGAGTACAATTCATCAGCAATAGACTTTGATAGCACCCTACAAACCCCCGTCTTTTAGTACGAGAATTATACTATCATCCACCTGTCATGGTTGGCGTCTGAGCAACAACTAACACACTAGAGCTTCCGCGAAGGAAGTAAGGAGGAAGGGGCTTATTGGAAAAATACGGAGGCGTTAGTTGTTGACAATTGTCCATGGACCACTGGACGAATTCATCGGTGCCGTCATCATGGATCTTCTGCCAGTATTGAGCGTCAGCAAGAGCGCCTTCCTTTTCTTTCATGCGTGCTAGGGCATAGGCATACCAGGGCAACGCGAACCTATCTGGGATGCCAACACTGTCGAGAGGATTCTTTAGTGTCCTGTGTACCTCGATGTACCAGAGATAGATAGGAATGTTGCTGTTGGGAATTGGATACACACCGAGGATTGTACGGTATTGTTCTGATAATTCGCCTTGCAATGGAATCTCAACAATGTTGCCGCCAGAGACTTGAGGTGTCAATGTACGACTGAATTGCTTGATATAGAAGTACCAGGGAATTCCCCCTACTTTGCCTCCTAGCTGCACTACTTCCCTTCCTACGGGGGTGATGGGAAAGACTACGCCGGCGAAATACGCGGCGCCGATTATCTGGTCAATGTCAATAGGCAATGCGTATTCTTGTTGCCATGAGCCACTACCTGATACGGCACCTTCGATGATGTTTGTTTCGAACTGGAAGAATGACTGAAGATTCTGTGCTTTTGAACACATCCGCTTAGCAGATGTGTTCAAAGCCATTACTATTTCCGTGTCTGAGAAGAAGCGGCTACGCGCCTCTGTGAGAGCCATTCTCGTTTGAAACACGCCATCGCGTAGATTCACGATACATTACCTGTCCTCAATAAATGTAACAGAGGGTCTGTGCTGGGGAGCCGGAGCTATTAGCAGCGGCAGCCACAATATTGGTCTGTAGTGTGCCATCAGGGGCCAGAGTGGCTGCTACTGCAGAAGAATCTACGACTTGACCGATTGATGTGCCGGTGGCAACGAGCGGTGAGCAGAAGCCTTTGATGCTGGCCCAGAAATATGAGCCTGCGGGGATTGTGGCGCCTGCGTTGTCATTGACTCCTAACGTATAGTCAGTGTGGGCGGATGCTGCCGTCTCATCTACTTCATAGCTAGAGGCATAGCCCGAGGTGAACTTGAGCGCTGCGCCTATTGGCAGTGTTCCGCCACCGGGGTTGTTTTGCACAAGCATCTTCACATTAGGTGTATTAGGCACTTGCTGAATCTGACCTGGTTGCAAGCCAGTGCCAGCCAAGGAAGTGTAAACACTTGAGAGTAGTCCATAGTTTGCTGGTGTTATCATTTTTCTTCCTTCCTCAGCCTGTAATGCCGGTAAGTACACCCATCGTGTTTGGGCGATTGTGTGTGAGATTGCAAATGAGCAAGCCATACTTGATGTCCACAAGGGCATTCGGTGGCTGTCTCCATGGGAATTGACGGAAGAAACCATCGCGCCACGGTCTGAACTTCAGAATGTCGTTGACGGCATAAATGCTGCCCGTGGTGCATTGATCATCTTGGACGAAAAGCACATCGCCGAAAGCTATTCCCGTGAATCCTTGTCTTCCTAAGCCAGTCTTGCCAAGATTGTCCTGACGGACAATGTTTGTCATCAGGTTCAGTCCAGCATTGTAAGCAGTGAGTCCTGCGAACATGATACGCGGTCTGAATTGACCCACCGTGCAAGCACTCATCAGAGCAATAATTGCCTGCCAAGAAAGCGTCGTATTAGTGCCAGGATTAACAGAGCCTTTCCAGAAAGTCTGCGCACCGCCATTGATAGTCATGTTGACCGCATTCCACCAAGGGGCTGGTCCTGTGGGAGCCTGGAATGAACCACTTGAGCCATTCCTGCTGATGCCGCCATATGCTCCCCCCGCTGGATCAGCGCTCGTGGTGCATATTGCATTGAGTCCACTGAGCGTGGGAGCGCCGTTGCGCGGAGTGCCATCTCCATAAACATCTTGTCCTAGCACATTGTTCAGTGACATCAAAGCATTTTCGTATTGAGCGCTAATGATGTCGATGATCATGCCATCGCCTTCGTTCAGAATGGCTGTCGTATTCGGGATTGCAATACTGTAGAAGTAATAGCATGGAGGGAAAGTTGCTTGAGTCGCATTGCCAACGAATGTAGCAGGCAATTCACTTACGCCACCAGCAAAGACGCCAGCGTTTGGAGTCGCCAGATAGGCGATTTGTTCATTAATCTGCAAACCGCCTGGAACTGGATCTACCTGTTGCCAGAGATATTCAAAGAGCGAAGTGCTCATGAAAATGTTGTCTCGGAGCCGTCTATCGAAGAACGGCAAAATTTCCGTTGTGAGAGTGTCTGTAAATGCCATTCTTTATCCCTTCCTTTTGTTATGCTCGCTTACTGCTGAGAACCTTAAGCGCTTCACGTCCGAACGATCTAAACGATAGAGAGCTAGGCAATTTGTCGATATCTTTCTTCCAAGAGTCGAAGCCGGGACCTGAGTTGTCCACGCTTGCCTTTGGCACCAGACCGAGCTTCTCTTTCTGTTGCTCTTTCTTCTTGTCCTTAGTCTCTGTCTCTTTTTTGCCTGTCTTTTCCAGTTTTTCTAATTGCGCTTTGAGGCGCGGATAATCGGCAGATTGATAGGCTTGGGCCAGTTGTTGGTCCCAATTGATCGCCGCCACATTGTTGATTCCATGCGTCTTAATTAGAGTCTCGTGGAGCTGATTGAGCGCTTGCCGATTGAAATATTTGTCGAATTGTGGGAGTGCCTCCTTCTGACGATTAATAGCCAGGTCGAAGCGATCGCGCTGTTGCTGCACGAGCATCGGCATGATCTGTTGTTGATAGAGCGCCTGTTGTTCTTGACGTGCCTGCGCAAGGATTGCATCTTTGTATGCATAAAGCGGGGCGGCATCCTGCAAACCAAGTTCCTGATACAGCGCATCTTCTATTTTCGGTTGCGGTGGTTGAGCGGCTTGCTGGTGCTTATATAGCCACTGCTGCATCTGCTCTTCGCGCTGTGCTTGCTGTTGCGTGAAATTCTGGAAATCTTGGCGTTGCCGCTGCATCTCATCATTGAGGACATGGAAACCTTCAAAGTCTTCTTTCTTTTCTTTCTTGTCTAGACTCTTCGAACTGTCTGGGTCTGACTTCTCAAGGTCATCACTATCTTTCAGATCTTCTTCTAGATCTTCGCGATTATCATCTGGATCATTATCGTTGGACTTAGGCTCTTTACGCTCACGCTGCGATTCTCGCCATGCATCCTTGATATCTTTAAAATCAGGTGAGCGACGCTGGGGCTCGCGCTCACCTTCAGCCGGAAGTTCAGGGGCCGTTTGTCCTTCCAACTTTTCTTGTAATAGATCCGGTCCGTCCAGATGAGCCAATCCGAGGGCCGATAAAGGCGACGGGCTTGGCTGCCCTTCCATGTGTCCGTCCAATAAAGCCCGCATATTATCTGGCATCAATACCCCCTAGGAATCCCCATTGCAGTCGAGTTCCCCGCTGCGGCCACTGCATTGCCGCCACTTTCCATGGAATCCGCTTGTTTCTGCGCGATTTCCTTACGCCTGGAAAGCTGAATCTTCTTGACTTCATACGCCAGCTTGACTACCTGATTGCTGTTCACATCGTCGCGAAATTGACGCAAAACAGAACACAGCCGAGACAAAGCGCTGTCGGCTGCGGCAAAAGCTGGAGTTGCTGGATCTAAGTCGCCTGGAGGTGCGCCGCCCACATTCTGCCCCGATGGGATCATTCCAGCTAAGCCCTGTTGCCCCTGCATGGAGCCTTTGAGCATCGCTTGAATGTCAGGCATGTTTGGCGGTTGATTTGGTCTTACTAAGATACCTCAACAATATGTCATGTCGTATTGTTGAATATCTTATGAGCAATCCATTAAATATGCAAGAGATAATAAAAGCCCCAGATTTTACTCTGAGGCTTTTGTTATTTTCGATGGTGAGTGACGCCTATTTTAATGGCGATGACCATCTACTTAATTGGAGGCGCTCTACGGATTCGAACCGCCTATGCGAGACAGTAACTCTAGCCGGGTAGCCCAGCCCCCCTAAGCGCACCTTAATATTAACGAACCCGGCGCTCTGAAGCAATTACTTGGCGTCGTACTTCTTCTATGCCAGCAATTTTTTCAATTATAACGTTTGATAATTCATCGTAGATAACATCGCCAATGAAGCCATCCTTTTTTAATCTTGCCAGGTCTTCACTAAGCAAATAGAGCTTGCGCGGATCAAAGCATTCCTTGATCTTCTCTTCAAAATCCCATCTATCGAATGCCATAGTGCTGAATCCCCTCTGCAGGAAATGAATGCACGACAAGCATACTTTCCGCAAAGCGAGCCACTGGCCCAAAATGTTCCTGATGGCAGTTCTCATGATAAGCCTTCTCTCGTATTACATCATCATTATGAACTTCGGCGTAATAGCGCCAATCTTTGCCTATCGGTTTCTTGCATCTATGGCACATCATGGTTGCCTCTCTAATTTGCTAAACATACCAATTTCAGGACACTATAGGTGTTCGGGCTTGCATTGCTGATGTACAGCGTCGGCGCTGAACCATATACGCGGCTAAGCAAAAATCCACCTGCCGCAAGCGTAAATTTATTGCTTCCGGCAGCCGTGCCGATGCTTACCGATTGCCCCGGATTGCTAATGTCCTGCACACCCCAGAGGACAGCCTGGTTGATATTCGGGAACAATGCGGCGAGATTAACCGTTTGGTCAGCCGTGGCTGGTGGAACAAAAATAGTAGTGGCATTGCCAAAGAGTGCCGTGGTCGTACCCGGCTCGATGTAGTTCAGCAGAGTCGAGTTGCTCTGGTAGCCAAGACCATAGGCTACTTGAGCATTTATCTCTATCTGGTTCGGCTGAGCATTGCTCACCTGAGACTTGACTGGCGTAATGCAGAAGTAGGCGAGGATGACGAAGCCTATTATTGTGGTTGCCAGCGCTGCCCATTCTATCCATGTTGTTCTTACTTTCATCTGCTGCCTTCCTCGCGTCCTTTACCGAGTATCCTGTTAGCCCTAGCTCTTACCTTCGCCTTCTGGGCCGCAGACAAGCCGCCCTGATTGATGCGAGCCAAGGCATTACGGGCATGGGACTTGTCAGGCATCGGAAAACTATCTTCTCCAATCGTTGCGCTTTCCTTACGTTCTTTTTCATTCAAAACACTCATGATATCTGCTTCCTCCCCGCTGCGCCATCCTTCTTTTTTGGCTCTATTGCTTCTTTAAGATAAAGCCCTTGAGCCCTTCCTGCTGCTATCGTCTCAATGTCAGCATCTTGTTTTTGGTCTATTCGTTGACAGATTTGTTGCCAGTCGTCAACCTTCAACATCTGGAGCGCCTTTTGGCGGTCGATCAAATTCTCCCTGTACCATGCGAGCGCCTCATTAGATTGTGCCTGCTGAGCACCCGGCAGTCCAGTACCACTCTGGATATCTACTATATAATCACTTGCGGCCTCCTTTTCGTGCCACTCTACTGTCTGTTGCGTGCCATCCGGCATGGACACTGGTATCTGAATGTTTTCATCGTATGTCTCACGCTGTAGCCACATGACCTGATAGCCGAGTTCTTTCATGCCTTCTGCGATTAATTCTGCCTTCATTTTGAGCATACCGGCCGCCATTCCTTGCAAAGAGCTTACCGCCTCCGCCGAGAGTTGAGCGCCTTCCGCGACATCTCCCCGGGAAATGCCAGCCTGAGCCATGGCGACATCCATAGCGGCGTCATAAGGCTTGAGAAGAACAAACGGGAATTGCGGAATTTCACTTGGCGGCATACGACTGAACGTACTACCTTGCTGAATAACAAGCACTGCTGTTGATGTGCCGCTCAGTTTGAATACCTGCCGTGGCGGACGCATGGCCTTGTTATCACACACCATTGGGCGCTCAATCTCACACTGAGCCATGATATGCATCCGACTTATCAAATCATTTTTCTTCTTGTCAATCTTGACGATATTGACTAAATCGCCGCTGGGGAATAGTTTTCGAGAGGCCGAGCCACGATAGAACACAAATGGAGCCTGCTTATGCCAGTATGGGTTCTCGAAGTCTTGCACAACCACAGTGTCACCGGCAAGGATAATACAACGGCCGTCTGGGTAAGCTGGCACCCATTGACCGACCACGTGCCCGCTTTCGTCAACCTCAGGGGTATCATACGCTTCCGGTTTTTCATCGTCGTAGTCAGGGTTTGGGATGATTTGCCCATCTTCGGAAACTTTGGTTGCTTCATTATTGACTGTGACCTCATCAGCTACAAACTTTAGCCGGTCATCTTTGAACCAGCATTCCAGTATCTTGACTCTATTGCGCCCGGTATTCGCATTCTCGCCCACCGTAGCCACTGGAGATAGCAGATGATGGCCGTAAAGTCCGTCATGTTTTTCCTGCGTGGTGCCCCTGAGCGCATCTGTGATCTTGTATTCTGCGCCTTTGAAGGCTTTGCGGGCTTGTCCTTCGTCCATCTCGTCTTCCACGATGATGAATTGTAGGTTTGCCCATTTTAGACGCTTGGCTTTGGGGTCTACGGCTATCTTGGCCGGGTCCATCTTTTCAATGACTATCTTGCCTTGCTTGCCGAATGGACCCGGCTGGTCCTCATCGACATAAGTCTTGAGTACACCCCATCCGCCATTACTCACATCGACGCCCAGATCAAAACACAATGCATTGAAGGAATTGGCTTTGTACTCCATCTGCGCATTTTGATTGAGCGCTTCAGCGTACTTATCCATTGTCATTCCAGGGGAGATATATTGAGGCTGTGGATAATTGCCCCAGAGTACACTTACCTGTTGGTCACGGGCAGCAATGGCATATGGCAATTTTTCCTTCGCACACGCAATTTCAGGCGCGAAAACGTCAAAATCGGCCGTATCTGGCATTCGCTCGACATATTCAACCGCAGTTTTCCATTGGTCTACAAGACCGCCATAGGCTTCCTTGTAGGATGCCTGCCAAGCAGTAATGGTATTTACCCAATGATTCTGATATTCGTCCTCATCCCAGTCTGGATCATCTCGTTTCCAGACTGGCCACTTCAGGTAATCCTCATACTGCTTCTTGGTGAATTTACGTTCTGCCACGTTCCACTATCCTTTGTGCCGCTTGTAATACTTCGTCCGGGCTCCTGCCTGCTTGTTGCCTGATAAAGCTATCCTCTAACTCCTGCGTCTTTATCCATGCTTGCTTACCTGTACTTTGATCAGTCGTCATGTTGTAAATGCCTGTATCAGCATATTGCAATTGCTTGCTCAGCTCAAGTTCATTTTCTACTTTGCGCATGTCGGCTCTGAGCACGTCGGTAACCATGATTGTTTTGTCTATGCATTGACGTACTTCCTTTTCGTTACACCTAAGATCTGCCTGTAAGACATAAATATCTTCCTCTATTCTCATACAGTGTCTAACAAGCCATCCTGCTGCTAAGAATGCTACTAGAGCTAGACCTGTAGCAAATCCTGCGATCATCTCCATTATTCTTTTTCCTCCACTTTCTTTGTCCCAAAGTCCAACGGTATTCCACGTTCGGAGCATACATCGCTCATGATGCAGCGCATGACTGTAAGCACGCTGATGTTACGATAACGAGCCTCTCTGCTCAAATCCTTGACTGTCTTCTGTTCCAGGAACAGGTACATGGCTTGAATCCACGGAGATAAGCCGTTCTCGTCCGTGTCTTCATCAAATCCTTCATCACCATGAATCTTGGCATACTCTTCGTAGTCATGCTTAATGCCGTTGTTGATGTGGTCATAAAGCACTTGAGATACATACACAAGCGGCTTGAGATTGAAACCAGACCGTGCGGCCGCCTCATATACGCGCTTCGCCTCGTCTCCAAATATTACTGTCGTTATTTTGTCGGCTTTGTCTCTCAAAGCGAAGACTTGGCCTTTGCTATTAATGCGGTAATAAAGCGAGTTCGGACGCTCCCGCACACTACCAGTCATGATTATAGCGCCGCCATCACGCATATAATGGGACGGGCTAAAATTCTCCTTTTCTGTGGTTTTCAATGCCTCTTGGATAGATTTAAATCTATCGCCATCGTAATGCTTGATGAGCTTAGAAGCCGCTATGCCTTTGCCGCTGTCTTGCATCAATGCTGGACCACTGAGTATATCAGCGAGTTGTTGCGATGATGCCGAGAATACGGGACTTGCGGGTACCACATAATTACCCGATAGAACCTCATCACTGCATCCTTCTGAGTTCATTGCCTCGCTGAGTGCTTGCAATGGATTCTCAATAGTATCTGTTTTTTTAGTGCCCATAAAATCCTTCCTCTCCGCGCCATAATCGCGGCCCGTCTTTGTCCCATATTTCTCTAAAATTCCTAATTACGTCCTTTGGATCTATTAGGCATTTGCTCATATCCATAACCGGCGCCAATTGTTGGTCATCCGCGTGTTTATAAATGCTGAGTATGTCGCGTTCTGTGCCATGTATTTCTTGCCGTGCTACTTCTACAGCAATGCACCATGCCATCACGCGATCGTCATTAGCACCATTGATAGCCTCGGGCTTGCCGTTATCATTGGCCGCGAATGTCCCCAACTCATTAATCAACTCACGACTCTTTAGAAGGCCAAATGCTCTTAGCCGGTCATTGGCCAAGTCCTCAACAAGCTTCTTACCTAGCGCCAACATTGTGGGCCGCGATGTTGTGTTAGTCTGCCACGCTAGATGCCTTGTGGCGTTCTTGGAAGAGTTCACATTATCCATGTAAGGATGCTTATATCGATAGATATTGCTATAACAGCCTTGCAAGGTCATGAATGTGACGTTGCCCGGAGGGTTAATTTCTGGAGCGGCCAGAGCCTGGTTGTAAATGTTGCCCATGAATGCGATGATGTAGCCATGTTCGTCGGGCCGCACCTTCCCATGAAACTCGCACATCATCTCGAATGTATTTTGGTCAATCACGAATGAACTAGAAAAGTCGCCGCTTTCTAATCCTTCAGAAGAATCACCTGAAACAATATATTCTGCATTCTGACGCGGATAATTCCATACTTTGAAAAATGGACGATTTGCATTCTCATCTATCTTGTCCAATCTTTCCAGCGCTTCAAAGCTATCGTAATCTGGTAAATTTTCATTCAGTGGCACATCTGGATGAAAGGCCCTGAATTGGAATGGAAAGTCACTGGTCTGCGCTCTCAGTTTGTTGATATTTTCAGTACCAAAATATGAAAGCTGATTGGACAACCAGGGTTCATGGTCATCACAGGGATAATCTTTGAGATACTTGGCATAGTCACCGTCCAACACGTTCTTAAGGATTAGATAGGAGTAATATATATTTCCTGCGGTGAGCTTATAATGCCGCATTCTATCTTTGAGTCTTGGTTCATAATCAAACGCCTCTGCTAGTCGTATATCTCTGTCTTTATCATTCGAGAATTCAAATGTGCATTCTGGGTCTTCTTGCCATGCTAGAAACTTGGCGCGGAAAGCGCTTTTGCCAATCTTGCTTCGCTCCCACAGGTCATGTGCATCAGAGCCGAATGTCTGCCCTGTCGTTTCAATAATTGCTTCTGTCGCAACGTCGTATAAAAGTGGTTGCAGGAATTCAGAGAGTACATCGCGCCCACGTTTCATGTAAGCATATTCTGTGATAACGAGTCGTTGCCGTGTCGGTCCACGTGCCGCATCTAGGTTTCGGGCTGAGGCAATCGTTATCTTGCTTAGAGTATCTCGGAATTGCATTCCATAGCGACTGTCTTGAGACAGAGGAAGCTGCAAATCTTTCGGCATTACTGAATAACAAAATTTGATACGGCTAACTAATTCTTCTGCCGTTTCTTCCAACTGTGCGAGCACGAGACAATTCAAATTATCATGTGCCCACGCTTGTACGAAATGACGATAAGTCATGGCTGTAGAAGTGCCACAACGTCGGCTTTTGAGCAGATATATACGGAGGGGACGCCGTGCTTTTTCTTCCTCTTTTATGAGGGCTGCAATCTGATTCTGTGTCCAATTATATTTGAATGGCACCACTCCAGCTTTTTTGTCTACCACTTGTAACTGGGATTGAATGAACTTATCGGGATAGGCAAAAGCATAATCCCGAATCTTTTGAACTGCGGGTGTTATGCCTTTTCCTATTGTTTTGAATCCCGTCATTTATCTATTCATTTATCCCTTCAATGACATCTTTGCGCCAGTTGCTTTTATCTTTGCCAAGATTGCTTCCAGCTCAGCGATTAGCTCTTGTCCTGTTGGACTATTTGCGAACGTCTGTAAAGCCGTCGCGGCTTCAATGATGTCCTGAATGATTTGTTGAACGCTTGTGCCCATGCTTTTCTCCTTTGAGATTTTCTCTGTTAAGTACCCAATATCTGTGATGATGCCAAAATCCGAGGCCATTGCTGGATTGAGAAAAACTTCCTTCAATGGCATAAGGAAATAACCATTTTCTCCCCAGGCAAATCCCCATGAATTACGGCATATAATCCAGTCAGTGATTCCTTGTGAGCCTGCTGCATAATTACTGAGATAGCCGACTGCCACCACACAATGACCACCCTGGAGACTTTCGTTGGGATGCGGAACAGGCATGACACCGCTATTGGCGACAGCTTCCGTCATGAATGACGAATAAACTTGAAAGCCAAAGACTATTGGAATGTCTTGGTATAAGAGGGCTTTTACTGCTTCCTCATCCTGCGGGACTGCCTCATGTTGCAATGCTACGTGTAACAGTGCGTCTTTATACATCGCCGGCGTAGGAACTTCTGCATAATTGCCAGACACATATGGCATCGACCAAGCTGGATTGCCGTCCTCTGGACAAACCCCATCTTGTGCAATAGCGTTGATAGCGCCACTGATAGTGCCCCCTGTGTCTTGACTAGTGTCATCACCGTCAAGTAGGCGCGTATTGTAATAAATAAAGGCTCGCGATGGAGTGAAAGGCCACGGGTAATGGGTCAGCTTAAGACGGAAGTCAATCACACCGCCGGCGCCATTTGCTGTGCATGATCCTTCCTCGCCTTGGTCGTAAACCGGCGGCCATTTAGATCGTTGGTCATAATTATCGGGGGGCACTATTTGGCATATCCGAGAAAATCTCACTACTTTTATCTTTGCTTTTTCTTCTGGCGTATGTTTGCGCCATCCTAATCCTTTATTTATCTGCATTATTCTTCCTCTCTGAGTTGATCGTAAATACGGGAAGCGGAATATTCCGTTTCTCCCTCTGGCTGCAATGCTCCTTTTCTTCGTCCCTTTGTTGTTTCGGATGTCAGATGTTCGCCAAGCCAGAGTCTCATAAATGCTGTAGCCACGGGCAATGTAACTTTGTTATTCTTGCCGGTTGGCGGATGATAATTGCCGATCCAGTTGAATGCTTCACGCTCTGCCACAATCACTTTTGCTTGTTTATAAGCCGAGAGAAGTGCATCCCATTCCATCTTCAAAGCTGCGTGTTGTGGCTTATTAAGTATCAGCAAAGAGCCCATAAGTATTGTCATTCTTGCCTTGTGGTCGCTGGAATGAAACTGCTTGACGAACTCTTCAATGTCTCCGTCAGCCATCTGGAGCATGTCAATTAACATCCTCGGATTCTTTTCGCATTGATGAAGTGTGCGCGCTGGAATATCCGGCATAATCACAGCCTTGGGCAGATGTCCACGAGTAGCGGACAGATTAACTACTTCGTCCATCTGTATATATCTCCATATGTCCCAGTGTCCTCATAAGGTGGATGTAAGTTTCTTGATTGTTCTTACATCTAACGAGGCGCTCAGCTTGTTCTCGTTGTCTGCGCTTGCGGATACCTTGCACGGTCACCTCAGCAATGTCTTTGCCTGGATCTGTAATGCCAGCTTTGTACTTGTCACAGCATTCTTGGCAAAAGAAACTAATCATGCCGTCTCCAGGCTTCACTCCTAGATCTATCCTTTCTTCTGTCCAGATGTTTGCATTGATAGCTCCGCCCGATTCTGGTCGTCCTGTGCGTCCGCAGTCGGCACAATAGGAGCGAGGGAGCATTATGGTCGTGCGGAAGATAGATTCTTGACGTTTGGCTGTCGGAGAGTCCTCAATCTCTTTCGTAAACGGCCTGTCTGGCATTGTGATTTTGCCAGGGGTAAAATAATCCACGATTTCTGAGGCGTCTTTCATACCATTGGGACGCAAGCCAACTAATCCTGCTTTTGTTCCGCCGGCGCCAGCTCTGGCGGACGTATTCAAGAGCTTTTCCATCTTCTGGCAAGCAAGTGTGTCTTTGCCCTTGTTGAAATATTTCTTGGCGAGAGCTACGGCGTCCATTGCTACTTTCATGTTATCAATCGTCCCCAAAAATGGACTGTGGCAGTCCCGTTGTCTTCACCGCAATGTGTGCAAATAAGCCTCACCACAGAGCTTTCAGCACTGTGATTGGCTATTTCAGTGACCGCGCCAGCTGTAAAGCGCCTGCTACAGCTGCTACACAGTTTGTGTCTAAAATGATTGACTACTTTTTCCCACATATTGTTGACCAGTCGTATTGTTGACAGTCTACTAATATGAATGAAAGAAGTAAAGTCCCCGTGCTGGTAGCAGGAAAGATATATAATTAGTCAGATTTTGGAGGAACAGAAATGACAAGTGAAAGAATTGGCGGCATGATACGACGTAATGACAGCAGAGACAAAGAACTTCAGAGCATGTTTACTGATCTGAAGACCTCCGTGGAACGCATCCAATGCGACATGAACATCATTGTCGAGTATTTAAAAGCAAGACAGGAACATAAATGTTCCTGTTCCTTGTGCTCCGCTGCGCCATGGTTACACGCTAAAGACAATCCCTATATAGGGAAGAGACTCCCGATAATTTCTGGCGAAGACGCTGAGATATAATAGGTTGTCGAATTCCTAATGGATTTTTGAGCCTTTGTTCATGCTTGCGGTATTCTCGTAATAAAGCCAAAGCACCAGCATCAGCCTGATGTTGTTCCATTTGCTTCTGAAGCACTGTTTTTTCAGTCGCCATATTTGTCTTCCATATCAGATCGTAATTGGCTTATCATCTTGCTTTGTCGAGTTAATGCCCATTTAAGGGAGCGGATCTCTTTTATTTCAGTGTCTTTCCGCATTGTTCACAACCTCCATTCGCCATCTTTATACATTGCCTGTCTTTCGTTGGAATACACTCACCGTTTCTTTGATAGCTCTTGTGGCAAGAGGCGCAATATAGTTTAGTTAGTCCCCGATATAGATGCAGGAACATTGTGTGAGCCAAATCTTTTGTATCGCTGCGCTTTGTGCTTTTAGCTTTCATTTCCAAATATCCCGCAATTATTCCTCCAATATTTTTCGCAATCGCCTCACATTGTTGCTATCTTCGCTCTTAGTAGTCTTGTTTACAATACGTCTGATTATCAATCTATCAGATATAGGCATCTCAATGACTTGAGCCACCACTCTTTGTAGACGCAGTCGCATATCAACGAGTTCATCGACAGGCAGTGCGTTCCGTTCTCGTATTTGCGATTGTACCGCGAGCAAATTCAAAGCTCTCTTTTTAACATGTTCCCTGGCAGCCAATCTTTTTGCTTCGTTCCGGGCCACTGCAGCGCCATAGAACTGAATGACTCTTGCATCATGTGAATATAATGCATCGCATATTCTGTCCTGCACCATTTCGATGACATTATCACTGGGTGCGCCCAGGTCGTGCTGACGCCACACTTGACGCGATTCTTTTAAGGCTGTTTCATAATTGCGATTGTACAGATTCATCCACCTTGATAAATCGAAGCGTAAGTTCTGGTTGTTTCCACGTACCTGTCATTCGGATAATACAATTGTCCTTTCGGATGCGATGATGTCTTAGCCACGCTGCTGGCAGATTAACATTGAGGGTACTCTTGCCAACAGCATTCATGTATCGTTGACAGATGAACATATCATCCTCTTTGTTCTTCATGATATCACCTCCTTTGTGACCGATAAAATAACCTTCTCTGCCAATTTCGTTAATTCATTTTGTAGAAATCTGATATGTTTTTGCTGATCAATAATCACTTCACCTTGTACGGTGATTATTGATCCCAATATATTTTCTGCATGATATTGGCCGGCTTTGAATGCTTCGCGACCTATCATTTCATGTTCTTCCTGCGCCATTTCTGCGCGGTGCACCTTTTCATCCCAATTATTGTCGCCCATTCCATTCTTTCTCCTTTTTTTTGCATATCTCGAATATCGTTACGGGCGCCAAACAGAACTCTTTGGACAGCCGCTCGTAAGTTTTACCTTCGCACCGGCCAGCATAAATACGCCAATTGCGTTCTTGGCTTATTTGTATTCCCTCTTTTGTACGCAAGGGCACTTGTGGTATCACTATCATCATATTTTATGTCTCCCTCAACGGGGCATATTCTTCTTGGGAAATTCCAAAGGTCCATGCGACTGCACCTAAAGCCGTCTCTGTGTCAGGATGAACGCGAATAAAGTATTCATGAAAGCTGCCATCCGGTTCTTGTGTAGCATTGATACATTTGACCATCAGAATTGGCTCATCGTTTTGTATTTGCTTTCGATAGAGCGTATATTCTCGTCCGCCCATATTTTCATTATTGATAGCTTCTGCTCCTGATTCTTTCAAGAATCGTATTTGTCCGAAACGTTCGATCATCACGCGTCTGACTTCTACATTTTCCTCAATTTCTATCTGCTGTACTGTCAAGGTGTGCGGAGCATCTACTATTTGCTTAGTGACACGTACTCCATGAATATGATATAGTTCCCAGCCATCCCGCCATCTATGTGATGGTCCCACATCGGAATGAGGCCGATTTTGTTCATCTTTTTTCAGTATCTCTGGAAAGTCTGAGACTATGCAAAACTCAGAATGCATGGTTCGGAAACTTCCATGAATAGCGGACTCTTCCCAATATTTGTATTTTGCATGTACGGACAGATTTAGTCCTAAAATATCTCGGGCAGCTGTCAGATATGAATCCCACTGACCCCACATATTACCGCCATGATACATACATCCCCAATTTTTGGCACACGAGATCATCAATTTCTGCAAAGATTCGTTTGAAGTAATCTCCTTAGCAAGTCTTGTAGCCCATCCAGTATCTAAAATTTGTTGGAGGACATCGCGTGTGGCATTCTCCGTGGCCATGCTTGTTGCATCGAATGTGGTTATGCGTGTTGGATCGCGTGTGGCATTCTCCGTGGCCATGCTTGTGGCATCGGTTGTGGCAATGCGTGTGGCAATGTCAGTGGCATCGCTTGTGGCATTGGTTGTGGCATCGCGTGTGGCAGCGATTGTTGCAGTGCGTGTGGCAGCGGTTGTGGCAATGTCAGTGGCATCGGTTGTGGCAATGTCAGTGGCATCGGTTGTGGCAATGCGTGTGGCATCGCTTGTGGCAGCGCGTGTTGCATCGGCTGTGGCAGCGGCTGTGGGAGCGGTTATGGCAACGCTTGTGGCAGCGCGCGTGGCATCGAATGTGGCAACGCGTGTGGCATCGTCAGTGGCAATGTCAGTGGCATCGCGTGTGGCAATGTCAG
>Ga0187874_10002080_pt1 | contig 16130 bp, 6 predicted proteins | sample June2016WEW_16_1_3_FD_132993 | JGI IMG/M metagenome (GOLD analysis project Ga0187874, IMG submission 132993) | Peatland microbial communities from SPRUCE experiment site at the Marcell Experimental Forest, Minnesota, USA - June2016WEW_16_150 | ecosystem: Environmental > Terrestrial > Soil >... | reverse complement strand
GAGCATCAACTTGCGTAGATGGGTCACAGGGATGACCTCCTTGTGACCCGACAATACACGCTACCGACGAATGCTGCTAGGGAACACGCGAAGCGTCTGCCGTCAGGCTTCGTTCAAGTCCCGATGTGGGAAGCTGGCCGGATTGTTGCCTGGGAATGGCTGCGGCCGACAGCTCGAAGTCAACCCAAAGTGCATTATCAGCCGACGAGGGCGTCGTATTCTGAGAGGGCTCCGATCCAGAACCAGGCTCCCTCCGGCGCCTCAACACCGATCGGATCTTGTGCACCCGCTCTTACTCGTACCGGAGCGCCACCATCGGGTCCACGCGCGTCGCCCGGCGCGCCGGGATGTAACTCGCCAGCAGCGCCGCGGCCACCAGCACCAGCGCCATCAGCGTGAACGTCAGCGGATCGAATGCGCTCACGTGGAACAGTTGGCTCTGCAACAAGCGGCTGAACACCAGCGATGCCACCAGGCCCACCGCCGCTCCCATGCCCGCCAGCCGCATTCCCTGCCCCAGCACCAGCCGCAGAATCTCGCCCGGTTCCGCTCCTAGCGCCATGCGCACGCCCAACTCCTGCGTGCGCTGCGTCACCGCGTAGCTGATCACGCCGTAGAGCCCGATCACCGCCATCAACAGCGCCATCGCGGCGAACACTCCCAGCACCGTCACCACAAAGCGGCGCGGCGCGAGCGAGCTCTCGATCATGTCGCGCAGCAGGCGCACCTCCGACACCGGCTGCCCGGCATCCACCGAGCGCACGGCCTCGCGGATGCCCGTCGCCAGCCGCGCCGGGTCCGACGGTGTGCGCACCGCGAACGTGCCGAAGGGCGGCGGCACCTGGTAGAGCGGGAAGTAATATTTGCCCTTCACCTCCTCGCCGGCCAGGTCGCCGTTCCGGACATGCCCCACGATGCCGACGATGGTCGCGAAGCCCGACGAACCGCCACGCCCGATGCGACGGCCGATGGGATTCTCATTCGGCCAGTATTGTCTGGCCAGCATATCGTCGATCACCGCAACTTTCTCTGTGTCCTGGCGGTCCCGGTCCGTGAACACGCGGCCTTGCTGGATGGGGATCTTGAGGGCCGCGAAGTACTCCGGGCTCACAAACCCGATGGCCCCGTGCGGTCCCGGATCGCCAGGCGGCGAAGGCCGGCCCTCGATGTTGAAGGATGCCGAGCCACCCATTCCACTGAACGGCATGGGGACGGCAGCAGCCACGGAGGTCACTCCCGGCATCGCCGCCAGGTTTCCCACTACCGCGCGAAAGAACGCGATCCGCTTGGCCGCATCGGCGTAGCGCGCGGGCGGCAAAGAGAGTCCCGCCGTGATCACGCCATCGGCGCGGAAACCGGGGTTGACGTCTTCCAGCGCGGCCAGGCTGCGCAGGAACAGGCCGGCGCCCACCAGCAGCACCAGCGCCAGCGCCACTTCCGCCACCACCAGGGAAGCGCGCAGGTGCTGGCGCCCGAGCCCCGCGGTATTGGCGCGGCCACCCTCTTTCAGCAGCTCGTAGCGGTTGAGCCGCGAGATGTGCCACGCCGGCGCCACGCCGAAGATCACGCCCGCCGCCATGGCAGCCAGCGCCGTGAACGCCAGCACCGTCGCATCCATGCGCACGCTCACCGCTGCCGGCAGGCCTTGCGGAGCCAATGCCAGCAGCCCGCGCACGCCCGCATAGGCCAGGCCGAAACCGATCATCGCCCCGCCCGCGGCCAGCACCAGGCTCTCCGCCAGCGACTGGCGAATCAAATCCCACCGGCCCGCTCCCAACGCCGCGCGCACCGCGATCTCTTTGCTGCGCCCCGACGAGCGCGCCAGCATCAGCCCGGCAATGTTCGAGCACGCGATCAGCAGCACGAACCCCACCGCGCCGAGCAGCACCAGCATGGGCGTCTTCGTATCGCCCGCGATGAAATCCGTGAACGGCAGGAGAAACATACCCCACGCGGAGTCTTTGGCGTACTCTCCGGCGCGCCCTCCGCTCGACTTCAACTGGTCGCTGAGCAACGAAACGAACGCATTCGCGGAAGCGAAACGCACACCCGGCTTCAACCGCGCCATGGCGTTATAGCTCTCGTTGAACCGGTTGCCGGGATCGTATTCACTGTCCGCCAGGCCCAGCGGAGCCCACAGGTCCGCATCCACCGGCCAGCGGAAATCCGGCCCCATCACGCCCACGATGCGGTAGATTTTCTGGTTCAGCTCGATCGATCGGCCTACCACGCCGGCATCCTGCCCGAAGAGGCGCTTCCACACCGCATGCGACAGCACGACCTCCTGGTTGGCGTTGGGCCGGTCTTCATCGGCCTGGAACACGCGGCCGAGTTGCGCCCGCGCGCCGAAGACCTCGAACCACCGCCATGTGACACTGGCGCCGCGCAGCCGCTCCGGCGTCCCCGTTCCGGTGTAGTTGAAATCGCCCGTGTCGATCAGCGCGGCCGATGCGAATTGTCCGGTGCCGTGCAGCACATCGGCAAAGTCGGGCACCGACACCCCGATGTTCCGCAGCGCCAGCTTGTCATAATTCACCCGCAGCGCCACGATGCGTTCCGGGTTGGAGATGCCGGCCGGATTCAGCAGAACCTGGTTCACCACGCTGAAGATCGCGGTGTTGGCGCCGATCCCCAAGGCCAGCGTGACCAGTGCCACCACCGTGTACGCCGGGCTCTTCAGCAGCGTACGGACCGCATAACGGGAGTCTTTCCAGAGTGCGCGCATATAAGAGTAATACTCCGGCGCGCCTCACCGGTGACGCAATTAGTTTGTAAAATCGCGGCCTTCCGCCACCTTCCTACGCTCCCATCGCCAGAACCGGGCGTTCCAGCACCACGGGAAAGCGCCGTGACGTATCGTACGGCTGGAAGCGGTGGCCAATGCCGAAGACCGTCTCGATGTATTCGTGTGCGTACACACCCAGCTTCTTGCGCAGGTGACGGATATGGACATCCAGCGTGCGCGTGCGGATGCCGTCGCCGTAGCCCCATACGCGCAGCAGCAATTCCGATCGCGGCACAATCATCCCCGCATAAGAAACCAGCAAGGCCAGCAGATCGTATTCCTTTCGAGTTAACGGCAGCGGCTGGAAATCGAGCGTGGCGAGCTGTTTGTCAAAATCCAGTGTGAGATGGGCGTCGCGGTACACCGAAGCCCGCGAATCCGTCTTCCGTAGAATCTCCATGGTTTCTCCTTTTCCTATGGCAATCCTACGGGAAACGCCGCGGAAGGTCGTGTTGGCGGTGTAAAGAGGTTGTAAAATCAGCGGGGCGTTACGAGGCCGCCGGCTCGAAATAGGTCTGCGCCAACTCCGGCTTCTCGCGGATCGCGCGCCGCCAGCACGACCGCGCTTCCTCTTCCTGCCCCAGCGCCATCAGCGCATGGCCCAGGTTGAGCAACGCTTCGGCGAATTCCGGATCCTCGGCCAGCGCCTGCTGGTAGAATCCCACCGCTTCTTCGTTCTGGCCCCGCTTCTGGCAGATCAGGCCCGCGTTGTAGAAAAGCTCGGGGCCGCGCTCGCCCATCTCGATCAGACGGCGATGCAGCTCGTACGCTTCCACGAAATCCTGCTGCTCCAAAGCCAGGGCCGCCATGCCGCGCACGGCGTCGGAGGAATCGGGCCGGTTCATCAGGGCTTCCTGGAAATAGCGTCTGGCGTTTTCCGGGTCGCCCAAGCGCGCGTAAGCGATTCCCGCGTTCAGACAAGCTTCCGGCCACTCCGGCCGCATGTGGATGCAGGTCTCGAAGGCCAGGGCACTGCCGGCGTAATCGCCGCGCAGCAGCCGCAGGTATCCCAGCCGGAAAATCGCGTCGCAGAATTCCGGCGCCTCTTCGGGAATCCGCTCGTAAAGCTTTTCCGCCCAGTTGCGCTCGCCCTGCTGTTCCAGCACCAGCGCCAGGTTCCACAGCACGCCCGCCTGGTTGGGATCCACTTGCAAGGCCCGCTCGTAGCAGGCGCGCGCGCTCGGAAGGTCGCTCAACTCCTGGTGCGCCACGCCCAGGTTCAAGTGCGCCTGCGCGCAATCCGGTTTCAGCCCGGCGGCCTGGCGGTAGGCCTGCACGGCCTTTTCGTGATTGCCCAGCTTGTGGTACGCCACGCCCAGGTTGAACCAGTTTTCGAAGCGGTCGGGCGCCATCTCCGAAAGGCTGCGGCAATGCCGCACCGCCGCCGGATAATCGCCGTCGGCAAATGCCAGCGTGGCCAGCGCCTCAATCGCCACCGCGGATTCCGGCTGCAGTTCCACTAGCATCTCCGCGTAGCGACGAACCGCATCGTGGTCTTTCTTTTCCAGGAACATGGCCACCAGGTTCGAAAGCGCTTCCTCGCAGCGCGGATTGCGCGCCAGCACTTTGCGGTACTGCTCCACGGCTTCGGCGTGCCGCCCGGTCTGCTGCAAGGCCACCGCTTTTCCGAACAGCGCCTGTTCATGCTCCGGGAACAGGCTCAGATACTTGTCGAGCGGCTCCAGCGCTTCGGCCGGCTCGCCCGTGTGGATCAGCGAAATCCCCAACCCCAGCAGCGCGTCGGCACGCGTGGCGTCCGCTTCGGCCGCATCGCGGAACGAAACCGTCGCCGCCTTCCATTCCTTCAAATTGCCCTGGCAGACTCCCAGGTTGAAGTGCGCCGTGCGATGCAACGGTTCCAGCTCCACCAGTTGCGTGTAAGTGGCCGCCGCCGACGCGTAGTCGCGCATTTCGAAATGGATGTGCCCGAGAGCCGAAAAGAGAGCCGGATCGCGTTCGCCCGACTCGATGGCCTTGGACAGCAGCTTGGCCGCGCTCTCCAGCTTGCCTTCCAGGTGCAACGACACAGCTTTGGAAAGCGTGCGATTGGGCCGCTTGAGCTGCCGCACATCCTCGATCGAGGTCACGCCGGCGGGTATGGGATGCTTGATACCGGTCTCTTGTTTTACGACTTGCATGGTTCGGTCCTCCCGTTAGTCAAAATCCTGGCCCGGTGCGGGCTGTGGTAAAGGAACTCCTCGCTCTCGACGGCCGCCAGGATGGCGTCCGGAGACGGCCGCGGCGAGGGCCGCGAAGCAGGCGCCGGCGCATCATCGTCGCGCCACAGATCGCCCGTTTCGGTGCTGCCGGCATTGCCCGAAAGATACGCGCACACCCGGCCCAGCCAATCCTGGTTCTTCGTGATCTTCATCCAATAAAGATGCGCGCTCTCGCCCGCATCGCTGAAGAAGCCTACGCCGCCTGTCTTCAAACTGTCGTCGGTCCACGAATCCACTTCCTCGCCTTCAATGGATGTGGTCACGCGGTTGCCTTTTACATCCACGGCCACGTGGTACGGCGTGCGGTTGTGAATCATCACGCTGAGCGGCGTTTCCACGCGCTCGCCCGGCTTGCCGCCCACCACCGGGTAATGCACCGCCGCCAGCACCGGCCGCAGCCCCGGCTCCATCACTTTGAACTTCATGGCGTAGTAATTCTTCGGGTCCGACGCGCGAACTGCCCACCCCATCCCCTTGCTTTCGATCTGGCCGAAGAATTCCAGCCGGTAATCGGTAAAATTCAGCGACGGGTGATACAGCGCGAGTTGGCCCGTGCGTATGTACCCGTCGGCATGCCGCGACCATCCGGCCGGCAGTGCCGCGGCCGCCGCGCCCCAGGCTTCCATCCCGCGGAACGTGTCGCTGAGTTCCGCCGCCGCGCGGCTTTGAATGGCGCGGCTTATCTTTTCGAGCGGACCTTCGGAGGGCCGCGGCGCCGGCGGAACAAAAACCGAGCGGACGCGCGCGAAGGCCGCCGAGAAATCCCGGCCGGCCGATGACGATGGCGTCTCCACCGAAGGCCAGCGCGTATTCACCGCGAGCAATTCGCGCCCGATCTTGGCCGAACCGGCGCCGAACCACAAGCCCACCGCCATCAGCAGGGCCGCCGCCACCGCTCGCGCGGGCGCACGCAAGCGGCTGTGCTGGGCGCGCCGCGCCGCATTCGCAATGCTGAAGATTTCGGTGAACGACGGCGTCTCCCGCTCCCGCTCCATCGGGATGAGCGCCAGATCTTCCAGGCGGTTGAACGCCGTCCGCATCGCGAATCTCGGCGGCGCCGCCGGAATGCTTCGCGTCAGCCATGCCAGATTCCGCCTGGGCACCATGGGAACCCGCTGGCAGAAGAATTCCATCGGGACCAATTGCCCTTGCGGGAAGGCCGCGCCAGGCTGATCGGCGCCCGTTGTGGGCGGCACGATGGAGATCGTGAAGAGCGGATCGAGCCGCGCCGCGCGGCCGTCGGGAATGGCCGTCTCGGGCGCCGCCACGCCCGCTTCCGATACTCGGAACGCGCCGGTCGAACTGCCGGTCGTCTGCGCCAGCACCAGGTCCGGGAATCGGATCACGCCGGCGCCCGCCGCAGCCGGCTCCGCCGCCAGACTCGATCCACGTTCCGGCGAGGCCGGGTTCGGCATCCGTTGCTCCGCCGCCGGCGCAGCGGGCGCGGATTGGCGTCTTCCGGCTAGGCCCAGGCCCACCAGATCCGGCACACAAAACGCCGCGGGCTGCAAGGCCACGCCGGCAATACTCTCCGCGAGCCGCGCCGAGACGTAAGCCACCACCGGTTCGGCCAAAGGAGCGAGCAGCCAGCCGGCGCTTTCGCGCATCATCGGTTCGGCAATAGCCAGCGCCGCCGCGCCAGGCACTTGTATCGCGGCTTCGAGCGGCAGTGCCGCGGCCTCCACCGGCCAGACTTCGCGCTCTGCCTCGCACGCCGGCGGAGGCGTCATCCAGGATTCCGACGGAAGCGCCACGTCCGCGGGCTCCGAAACATTTTCCGCTGTTTCCGTATCCGCTTCCGGCACGGCCGCCAGTGCCAGTTCCGGCAATCGCACGGCGCTCGATCGAAACTCGACCGCCCGAGCCATGGGCGTGGCCGGGATGAGCGTCTCCGCCGCCTCCGGCGGCGGAGCGGCCATCGCCCCGCGGCCTTCCAGAACGAGCGACGGCACGTCGGCCGGCTCGAGCATCCACGCCACTCCCGTGGCCGCTGTAGTCGCTGCCGGGAAGGCAGCCGCATCGGCATACGGCGCCGGCGGAAGCAGAGCTTCCACCACTTCGGCTGCCGGAGCCGCCATCACGCCGCAGCCTTCGAACTGGAGCGACACTTCCGAGATCGGTTCCGGGACCCACGCGCTTACCGTCGCCACCGCGGCCGGGAACGCCACCTCTCCGGCATACGGCGCCGGGGGCAATAACGTCTCCACCGCTTCCGCAGCCGGAGCCGCCGCCGCGCCACAACCCTCCAGTGCCAGCGACAATTCGTCGGCCGGGTCCAGAGCCTGGACGCTTCCCATGTCGACCGCGGCGGGGAGTGCCATCGCTTCGGCATACGGCGTCACCGGAAGCAGCGCTTCCACCACTTCCGCAGCCGGAGTTGGCACAGGGCCGCAGATCTCGGGCGCCGCTCCCAGTTCGTCGGCCGGTTTCAGAACCCACGCCAGGGTGAACGCCGCAGCAGGGAACGCCACCGCTCCGGCATATGGCGCCGGGGGCAATAACGCCTCAACCGCGTCTGCCGCCGGAGCCGCTACCAGGCCCCTGATGCCGATCACTAGCGGTGCTGCCACCATCGCCATCGCGGCTGGCTCCAGAATCAGCGCCGTCCTTCGGGCCACTTCCTGTGTGGCCATCGTGCAGGCCGCGTTGCTGGCTTCGGGGATTTCCCAGAACGCGGCCCCAGCCAGCGGCGGCGATTCCGCAACCTCTCCGCTCCCGAGCGGCATGCTATCTTCCGCCGCCAGCTCGAAGCGCGGGAATTGAATGTCCGGGCAATATACCGAAGGTCCTGCGTGCGATCCCGCGCAGAGGTCCGGCGCGAAAGGCGCCCAGTGGGATCCAGCGAGAGCCTTCGCGCCCTGGCCTCGCACGCCGCCAATCGAAACCGGCCACGCATCGCGCCATTCAAAGGCACTGCCGCCGTGTCCGAATTCCCAGACCGCAACCGAGCGATTTAAATTGCCTGACTGTAGCGGCATGTCGATCCGGAAACCGGCGACCGCTGCCGGAGGTGGTTCGGGCGCAGCCAGATCCTTGAGCGCTTTTCCCAGGCGCGCACCGTAACTCTTCCGGTGCGCGGCACTGCAGAATTCGCGATCTCGCATTTGCCGAACTAGACCGATCTCTTTGCCGCAATACCGGCAGCTCACGCAGTCCTCATTAATACCAGTACTACTATCCGTGCTGATTATAGCGTCACTTTTCACTGATTATGCCGCATTAAATTCCGCCAAATTACCATAGTTTTCGATAGCAAGAGGCGGTATTCGAATGTTAATTGGCTTACACAGCCGCAGGGCCCGATTGACCCCCGGCGAGGCTCTCCCGGCAACCTGTAATCAGGTGCGATTCAGACCGCCGGCCGGCGCGTAACCCGCCGCAGGCTCTTGAGTTCCGCAGAATCCGGACCGGCTGGGGTAACATTCCCTGTTTCCGCTTCGCCTACATGGTGTTACCCCCATGGCTGCTAACCGTTTCTACACCTCTATTGGGCGCCTCCTGCTGGTCGCCTGCGTTGTCGTGATGGGCTTGATGGCTTCGGAACATCACGGCAGCGTCAAATCCGGAGGACTGCCCGTCCCCGGCGCAACTGTAACCGCCACCCAAGGCGACAAAAAGGTCGTCACCACCACCGACGAGAGTGGGCTCTATTCATTCCCGGAGCTCGCCGATGGCGTTTGGACGATCAGCATCGACATGCTGGGCTTCGAAAAGGTCAGCCGCGAGATCGGCGTTGCCGTCGATGCGCCAAACCCCACTTGGGATCTCAAAATGCAGTCGCTGGAAGCCATGACCGCGCCACCTCCCCCACCCCCGGCACCGGCTGCCACGGCTCCGGCGACTACGGCTACCGCCGAAAAACCCTCCGAAACCAAACCGGCGGAGCCGGCGGCCACCGCTACCAAAGCTGCTGATACCACCAAGCCCGCTGCCACCACGACCACGGCAGCCAGCAACGCCAAGCCCGCCAAGGGAAACACCAAGAATTCCAAAAACTCCAACACGTCCACGCCCGCTGGCAATAACGGGAATCCCTCTCTCACCCAGGCCCTCGGTGGATCCACCGTGGCGCGCCCCGGCGGATCGCAGCAGGGCGGCTTTCAGCGCATCGGCGTAAACCAGTCCAGCGATCTCGCGGCCGCCGACGCCGGCATGAACAATGACATCTCCATGAACAGCGACATCGCCCAGGGCGCCAACGATGCCTTCACCATCAACGGCAGCGTCAGCCAAGGGCTGACTATGCCGGGCCAAGGCGGCGATTGGGGACCGGGACGCGGCGGCGACATGGGCGGGATGGGCCCCGGCGGCATGATGATGCCTGGCATGAACGGCATGCCCGGCGATCCCACCCAAATGGCAGCCGGCGGCGCTGGCCCCGGCGGTGGTGGCCGCGGCGGCGGTGGCCCCGGTGGCGGTGGCCCCGGCGGCGGCTTCGCTGGTGGTGGCCGTGGCGGCGGTGGTGGCATGGGCATTCCCATGTCTCCGGGCGGCGGTGGCCGCGGCGGCCGCGGCGGTGGTCGTGGCGGCCCTGGTGGCCGTGGCGGCACGAACTCTTTCGGCAACAATCGCCGCGATCCTCGCTCGCGCTACAACTTCAGCGCCAGCGGCATCCTGACCAACTCCGCGCTCAACGCGCGTAACTATTCCGTCACCGGCCAGGAAGTTTCCAAGCCCAATGCGCAGAGCCTGCGCTCCACCCTGACCGCCGGCGGGCCGCTGAAGATTCCCCATCTGCTGACCAGCAACAAGGGCACTTTCACCATTAACTACACCCTCGGCCGCGCTCGCACCGGCACTACTTACAGCTCGCTGGTGCCGACCGACGCCGAAAAGGCCGGAAACTTTGCCGGCGTGCTCGGCACCAACGGACTGCCCGTCACCCTGTACAACGGCGCGACGCCCTATCCCAACAACCAGATCCCGCTCGCCAGCATCAGCCCCATCGCTACGGCGTTGTTGAAGTATTATCCCGAACCGAATTTCACCGGCAGCACCCGGTACAACTTCGCCTCCTCGGCCTCGGGCGCCACCAACTCGGATAACGTCAACGCCCGCCTGAGCTACACCTTCAATACCAAGAACCAGGTGAATGGAGGCTTGCAGTACCAGCGCAGCAACAGCACGCAGCCCAGCATATTCGCGGCTACCATTCCCGCCTGGCACGACCTGCAAACCAACAACGGCGTCAACGCCAATGCGAATTACATCTACCATTTCAACCTGCACGTGATCGCCACCACGCGGTACAACTACAGCAAGAGCACCGCGCTGGGCACACCGTATTGGGCCAACGTCTCCAACGTGGAAGGAGCCCTTGGCATCGTCGGCACCGACCAGCTCCCGCTCAATTGGGGGCCTCCCAGTCTTAGCTTCTCGAGCGGCATCCTCGGACTTTCCGACGCGAACGCCAGATACCTTCATCCGCAGACCAGCGCGGTGGGCGAAACCGTGCTCTGGGTGCGCGGCGCGCACCAATTCCAGTTCGGCGCCGATTTCAGCCGGCGGCAGACCAATTCGCTGAACCAGAACAACCCGCGCGGCACTTACAGCTTCACCGGAGCCGCGACCGCTCTGAACGGGCTCGCCACCAACACTGGAACCGGGTACGATTTTGCCGATTTCCTGCTCGGCTCTCCGGGCACCATGGCGCTCAACGTCGCCAACTCCTTGAGCAATTCGCAAGCCGCCCAACTGGGCACGGCCACCGGCTCAACCCTGCAGAACCTGCTGAACGTGCAGAATACCCCGAGCGGCGGCGACCGGTATCTGCGGACCAATGTCTACGATCTTTTCGTCAACGACCAATGGCAAATCAGCCCGAGACTATCCCTCAGCCTGGGCGTGCGATGGGATTACCAGGCGCCTTCCACGGAATTGTACAACCGTCTCGCCACCATCGATCTGCCGGCCACTTTCGCCATCCCGACCAACGTGTACAACGCTCTGCCGGCTAGCGGTCTGACGGTGGTGGCCGGAGGCACCGGTCCCGTGACCGGCATCAAGTACGGCAACTCCATGCTCGGCGGCCAGAAGACCGATTTTTCGCCCCGCCTCGGTTTTGCCTGGAAGCCTTTCGCCAAACGCTCTACCGTGGTTCGCGGCGGATATGGCATCCAATTCTCTCCATCGGTCTACTCCACTCTGGTCGCTCAGTTGGATGCGCAAGCGCCGTTCGCCACCGAATTCAACCTTCCCAATAATTGCCACGCCACCTTGCAGAACGGCCTCAGCCTGGCTTCGTTGACGCAGCTCGGATGCGTCAGCGGCAACCAGGCCACCACGACCAATGCCATCAACCCGAATTTCCGCGTCAGCTATGCGCAGCTTTGGCAACTGGCCGTGCAACAAAACCTGAAATGGAACATGGTGACCACGGTCACGTATTTCGCGTCCAAGGGCACCGCGCTCACCCAGCAGTTCCTGCCGAATTCTTATCCATCCGGCGGCTCGCCGGTTTGCGCCTCGGGCTATACCTGCCCGTCCGGGTACACCTACGAGACTTCCAACGGGGACAGCACTTACAACTCGGTTCAGGCTCAGTTAAACCGCCGCACGCGCGCCGGTCTGGGCTGGAACGTAAGTTATTCGCTAGCCAAGAGCATCGATGACGCCTCCGGGGGCATTGCCCAGAACTGGCAGAATCTAACCGATGAGCGCGGCCGCACCGCCGGCGTCCGCAACCAGTCCTTCAACGGCTCACTCAATTACTCTACCGGCGTCGGCACCCGCGGAGGCGCCCTCATCAACGGATGGAAGGGCGTCCTTCTCAAAGACTGGATGCTCACCACCAATATGACCGTGGCCAGCGGCGCGCCCATCACTCCCGGCGCCGGACGGTTGTTGGTCGGCGGCACCGCAAGCGCCAACATCCGGGCCTACTACAATGACCAACCGGCCTTCATCGGCGGCGTCCTGAACTCCAACGCCTTCACGCTGCCGCCCGCCGGCCAGTATGGCAACATAGGCCGCGATGCGCTGAACGGCCCCGGCCAGTTCACCATGAGCGCCAACGCCAACCGCACCTTCCGCCTGGCTGACCGCAAGAACCTGACGTTTAGTCTCCAGACCCAAAACCCCCTGAACCACCCCAACATTTCCAGTTGGAACACGACCGTTGGCAATGCTCAGTTCGGCCTGCCCCAGAACTACGTTTCGATGCGCACGGTTACCGCCACCATGAGGTTCAATTTCTAATGCGAGCTACACTCATCACCATCCTTGCCGCCCTGCTGATTGCTTCGGCGCAACAGGTCGCCACCCAGCCGCCCGCCGCGCAGCAGAAGTCCGCTGCGAAAACGGCGGCGCCGCAGAAGAAGGGCACCGCCTCAACGCCCGGCGCCAAGAAGGTCTACAGCTTCACCGACACGGTACAGTTGGTGGTGGTCGACGTGTTCGCCAAGGACAAGGACGGCAATCCCGTTCCCAACCTGAAACCCTCGGATTTCGCTATCAGCGAAGACGGCAAGCCCCAGATCATCAAAGTCTGCGAGTACCAGGAGCTGAAGTCCGATCCCATCACCGCGCCGCCGGCCACTCTGGAGAAGCGCCCCGAGGCCGCTGCGCCGCTGCCGCCCGCCACAGCGGAAATCAAGGCTGTCACAACGAATCAGATCACCCCGGCCCAGGCCGGTGAGATCAAGTACAAAGATAAGCGCCTCATGGTCCTGTTCTTCGACATGACTTCCATGCCCATTCAGGACCAGATTCGCGCCCAAGATTCCGCCGTCAAGTTCATTAAGTCCCAGATCACCTCATCGGATCTCGTGGCCATCATGACCTTCGCCGCCGACGTCAAAGTGGTGGAAGACTTCACCGACGACCGCGACAAACTCATCAAGGACGTCAAGGGCCTCACCGTCGGCGAGGGCACCGGCTTCGACATCACCGACACCAGCGATGCCGCCTCCGATACCGGCGCCGCCTTCACCGCCGACGATTCCGAATTCAACATTTTCAATACCGACCGCCAGTTGTCCGCTCTGGAGACCGCCGCCAAGATGCTCGGCTCGCTCCCCGAAAAGAAAGCCCTGGTCTACTTCGCCAGCGGCATGACCCAAGACAGCAACGGCAACAACCAGGCGCAATTGACGGCCACCGAAAACGCCGCCATCAAAGCCAACGTCTCATTCTATCCCATCGACGCCCGCGGCCTGGTGGCCTCCGGTCCCCTCGGCGACGCCACCAAGGGCGCCACCAGCGGCCAGGGCGCCTTCACCGGCAGTTCCCAGCGGTCCGCCCAATCCAACTTCCAGCACCAGCAGGAAACCCTCACCACCCTGGCTGCCGACACCGGCGGCAGAGCCCTCCTCGATGACAACGATCTCTCCGCCGGCATCGTGCAGGCCCAGAAGGATATTTCCAGCTACTACATCCTCGGCTATTACAGCACCAACACCGCGCTCGACGGCCACTATCGCAAGATCGACCTCAAGATCAAGAAGGACCTCTCCGCCAAGCTGGAATACCGCCATGGTTATTTCGCCGGCAAGCAGTTTAAGAAGTTCGACTCCGAGGACAAGGAGCGCCAGCTCTCCGAAGCCCTGATGCTGGGCGACCCCATCACCGATCTTACCGTCGCCGCCGAAATCGATTATTTCCGCCTGGCGCGCGACAGCTACTTCGTGCCCGTGGAAGTCAAGATTCCCGGCAGCGAACTGGAACTGGCCATACACGGCGGCGCCGAAACCACGCGCCTCGATTTCATCGGGCAGGTGAAGGATTCCAAGGGTGTCATCAAGGGCAACGTTCGCGACTACGTCGAGCTCAAGCTCAAGGACCAGAACGCCGCCGAGCTTTCCAAGCGCGCCATCGCCTACGACACCGGCTTCACACTGCCGCCCGGATCCTATTCGCTCAAGTTCCTCGCCCGCGACAACGAAACCGGCATGATCGGGACCTACGAACAGAAGTTCGTCATCCCCGACCTGAGCACCAACCAGGCCACCCTGGCCACCAGTTCCGTAATCCTGAGCAACCAGCGCCAGCCCATCAACGAAGCCCTGTACTCCGCCGAGAAGGATAAGAAACTGCTCGCCGAGAATCCCCTGGTGCAGGACAACCAGAAGCTGATTCCCAGCGTGACGCGCGTCTTCAAGAAGAGCCAGGAAATGTACGTCTACCTGGAAACCTACGAACCGCTGGCCGAAACCACCGAACCAGTGGTGGCTTACGTCAGCTTCTATCACGGCAAGACCCTGGCCTTCCGGACCGAGCAACTGGCGATCACCGACGGGTTGGACAAGAAGACCAAGGCCCTGCCGATCCGCTTCTCCTTGCCGCTCGCCAAGCTACAGCCCGGCAAATACGATTGCCAGGTGAGCATCATGAACCCCACCGAGAAGAAGTTCAGCTTCACGCGGGCTCAGATCATGGTGGTGCCGTAGACGAGCCGGCGTTTGTAGGTAACACCACCTCTTTGCCAGCCGGATAGAACGGAAACCCGACGGGCGCCAATTGGATCGTCCGGTCCTGAATGGCCGGTCACTTATTGAACGTCGCTTACCTTCCCATCCGTGAAGGTGATTTTCATGTCCTTGTACACGTAGATCTTCTTCCCTCCAAGATCGACCACCTTCTCAGGTTGTCCCAGGATTCCGATCACCTCATCGATGGTCTGGCCGAAGGAGATGGTAACAGGCCCTTTGGAACCAGCCGTGGCGTCCATCTGGCTCACTACGTCCTGCTCCGACCGGTCGGCTTCCTGCGCCACCTGGGTAAGTTCGGTAGCGACGTTCGCATCGGGAGTCACGCTGCCGGCAAAGGACGCATTCACCACGCCCGCGGCGGAGGGAGGCAATTCCGGCAGTCCCCCTTTACCATGGCGGGCCTGGAAGTCCGCCAGCCCCTGGTCGATGGTTGCGCGCATATCGTTCTGCATTTCCTGCAGGTCTTGGATGGGCACTGAAGCGATGCTGCCCCGGCGGCAGTCCGCGCCCTTACTGGCCAGCACCAGCACATCTGCGCTCGCCGCGGTCGCGGGCGGCGCCCCGTAGAGTTGCAGCACATCGCCTTCGGTGATCATGCATTCTCCTCCGACGGCACTGACCTCCAGGGCATTGGAGACTACAAAGACATGGCGGGCGTTGTCGGCAAACATGGGCAGAACGTCGCCGGACGCCGCATTCTGCGATTGGCCTTCGGACCTCTCCAGATCGAGCTGCCGGCGGACTTCATCCGCGACCGCCTGCTTCACGTCCGGTGTAATGCCCACCTGGCCGCCAGGGGCGAAACCAGCGCTGTCTGTCCGCGCCTCATAAGCCTGCTCTAACACCGATCCAATCAGGTAGTCGGTCAACCAGAAGGTGGGGCTCGCGTACGACGGGTAGGGTGTGAAGTAGCCGCCGTAGTAGCCGTACCACGGTCTGCCTGACCACGCCCAGTCATAGACGATTGGCCTGGACCACGGGTTATACACGTACGAGTAGAACGCGGGCCGGTAGTAATGCATCGGAGTGTACACGTGCATGGACACTCCCCGGTATGTGACCGGCCGAAAGACCCGGGCAGAAACTACGCCGTGGACGGAGTATGTCCGTTGGATATACTGCCGGTTGGAAACCACGAGCGGCCGCTGGATATAACCGCCGCGCCCGTGGGCGTTAGTGACGATGGTCCGGCTGCCGGGGCGCACCATCTCAATGCGCCGGGTGCCGTCCGATCGATGAGTGATCACCGCTCCTCCTGGCGTGTGTACCTCGCGGACTTGACCACCCGCGTCCCTGTGGACTATTCCGCCGTTCGATGTGCGGACGATCTGCGGCCGGGAGCCTCCGCCGTTTGGTCCCGGCTGGCGCTGGCCTGCGTTTTGGCGGTTGTTCTGGCCAGCATTCTGAGGACCGGGCCGGCTCTGGTCTCGACCGGGTTGGCTGGTATTCGGGCGATCGGGACGGCCCAGATTCTGTTGAATGTTCTGGCCCGAGTCCGGGCGGTTGGGACGGACCGGATTCTGCGCGCCCTGGCCCGAGTCCGGGCGGTTGGGACGGACCGGATTCTGCGCGCCCTGGCCCGAGTCCGGGCGGTTGGGACGGACCGGATTCTGCTGCGCGCCCTGGCCCGAAGCCGGACGGGTGGGACGGACCGGATTCTGCTGCGCGCCCTGGCCCGAGTCCGGACGGGTGGGACGG
>Ga0187874_10002074_pt1 | contig 16157 bp, 8 predicted proteins | sample June2016WEW_16_1_3_FD_132993 | JGI IMG/M metagenome (GOLD analysis project Ga0187874, IMG submission 132993) | Peatland microbial communities from SPRUCE experiment site at the Marcell Experimental Forest, Minnesota, USA - June2016WEW_16_150 | ecosystem: Environmental > Terrestrial > Soil >... | reverse complement strand
GGCAAAGTCGACGGCGATAATGTTTTCTTCAAAGCCGGAAACAGCACCTATTCAGGAATGCTGAAGGGGGATCAAATCGAGCTTCAGCGGACGATCGATTTCGGTTTCCGAATGCCGGAAGCCCCCCCGGCGCCAACGGGCCCGCGCCCGGCAATTGGGCCCCCACCGGACGGATCAGATCCGTCGATAGGAGGCGGCTTTGGACGCCCCTTAATCCCGCTGGTTCTGCATCGGGTCGATCGGTAAAGCCCGGCAGCGGGCGATCGAGGAAGGCAGCAGCCTGCCGGGCTTCTGCGGAGCGTACACCGCTGGCTCGACGAACTGGCTTCCCGATGACGCTGACCTGGCCACAACCTCGCGCCAAGCTCGGACCTTCTGCCCACAGCCCTGCAAGGGGACAATCCTATCGCCGGGGCTAACCCCCGATAAGCGCTAAATTAATGGCTGGAGGCGCCCGGGAGTCCGTCAGCCGACGGACGTCATCATTTAGCCCATGGCGCCAACCGTGGGGTTCGGCACGCATCAAGCAGTTGTAGCGCCGGGCTTTAGCCCAGCATGTGCCGACCTCAAGGTCGGCGCTGCTGGTCCGGACATAGTCGAAAGTTATGAAATGTCACGATAGAGAAAGAGTGAGCACTTTTGAACAGACAGTAAAATCTCTACCGGTTAAATTGTCCGAATCATACGAGCGGAGGCACCCTCGCTGTGTGCACCGGACCTTTAATTAATACGCGACGGATGCTTCTCCCCAACCCTCCTGGACATCTGCAAGCCCTAAGAAGTGCAGTTACCAGAGCCAAATGGGCATTCCGGCATTCGGTCGGAGTGCCCCCCCTCCTTATCGGACCCTTAGTGGATGGTTGTTCGTGAATGGAATGGATGGGCCGTAAATGCAAGCCGTGGATAACCCTGCCGAGCAACAAAAGATGGTGCAACTCAAGTTGCAAGTTGACAGGGAGATGGAGCTTTTACAGCAGGCAGTCGAGGCCGCGAGCACGAATTCTGCTTCACCGGCCGAGCGGCGCAAACTGCTCGATGAAGACAAGCAGGTTATGCCCACCATCCGCAATTCCCTCAGGGAAGCACGTCTTCAGGAGGACCAGCTTTTATCCCTCCGCGACACAGCCTGGCGGCAGGATCTTACGGAGGCGATTAGTGGCGCTGCCGCCCTGGGCATCTTCAACTTAGTCCTGCTGGGCTCTATCTACTATGTTTTCATAAGGGACCTTACCGAACGCCAGCGCGCGGAGGCGGCTCTCCAATCGAGTGAAGAACGTTTGCTCGTGATGATCGCAAGCATCAAGGACTATGCCTTTGTCATGGAACCGTACCTTGCAGGAGCGCGTGATTGACCACTCGGTTGAGCTCATCCAGGCCGCCGATGAGTTGAAAATGGAACGGGAGCAGCGGCAGAGCACTGAGGAGCGCGAACAGGAGGTCCGGGACCGCCTCCGCGAAGTTATGCACCGCAGTCCTTTTCCCATGTGGACCTATGACCTGAACAAACTGGCGCTTCTGGAGGTCAACAACGCCGCCGTGGCGCTACACGGATCCTCACGTGAGGAGCTATCGAAAATGTGTATAACCGACCTTTATCCACAGGAGGAGGTCTACGAGTGGGGGAAAGTGGTGGCGAGCAGCGTCGCCCCCGGCGATAGTCCCAAAGTCTGGCGTCATCGAGTCAAGGATGGGAGCGTGATTCCGGTTGCAGTTCTGGCACGCCCGGTGGAATGGCAAGGTCGAAATGCCGCGCTGGTTGTCGTGGTCAACGAAAGGGAAGGTCATCGCTTGCAGGATATGACTATTACCATGGGAGCAGCTGTTTCGGGAATTTAGGTTTACACTCAACCGCAGGGGTCTGATCCCGAGGCTCGGCAGCCGGCACCAAGTGAGTGTAACGCGGGGCTAAACCTACGCCCTGCCAAACCCGTCATGAGAAACCGAGGTTAGCCCCCTGAGGGACTTCTTCAGGCTGATATTGAGGTGAGTCAAACTTTAAGATAATATGAAAGGAGAAAGATGTTGACAAGCAAACTGACTAGTGAGAAAATCATTACGTTGAGGCACACTTGTTCACGAACTCCAGTGGTTTGAACGAGTAGCGACTCCCTGCGACTACTTCACTAGGGCAACACCCCCGATTATTTGCACGGTAGACTAGCGTTTTGGCTCGGGCATTACTGGCTGCTATTGGACGAAAGCCATTTGACGCGGCGGCTCTTTGGGAGCAGGTTGCGGCGGATTACGGCTCTGAAGTTTCCAAGGGATGGCCGAAGCTTGGTGTCAAATGGGTCCCTCAGAAAGGACGCAAGAGATGGAATGGCGTCTGAGGTATTGGCGACTGGAGCGGTGAGCAATATTGAACAGACAGGGCAAAGAGAGATGGCCAAAATAGCCGGGGGTATTAATGGGCTCAGCGGGCGATCGTTCGCCCGCCAATTGTATCCATAAAGGCCCTGGAATCGGGATTTCCTGGGGCGTATGCCCACACTGGATTTCAAAATGGGAATCCCAGTTAGGATGAATGGTATGGAACATCATGTACTCCTCATTGAGGATGATCCTAATGTTGCCAGGGTGATCCAAGACGCGCTCGTTGGCGCAAGCGCCAGCCCGTTCATTATCCAATGGGTCAGACAACTCTCCGACGGCCTCGAACGCCTGAGGAAGGAGGTCATAACGGCGGTCTTACTCGATCTGTTCCTACCCGATAGTCAGGGCATCAACTCCTTCGTTGAGCTGTCCCTGGCCGTGCCTTATGTTCCGATTTTGGTCTTGGCTGGCTTGGGCGATGAAGATATCGCCAAGGAGGCCGTAGAGTGCGGAGCCCATGATTATCTCCTAAAGAATCGCCTCGACAGTTACTCCTTGACGCGGGCTCTTCACAGCGTGATCGCGCGCAAGGCGGCGGAAGACGCGTTGTTCCTGGAAAAGGAACGAGCCCAAATAACCCTCAACTCCATTGGAGACGCCGTCATCAGTACCGATATCTCGGGCAACATAACTTATCTCAATCAAGTCGCGGAAAAAATGACAGGCTGGTCCGGGGCGGCGGCATCGGGCCGGCCGTTTGCCGATGTGTTCCATATCGTCGACGGCGATACACGCGAAACAGTTCGCAATCCCATGCAGCTAGCCGTAAAGCAGGACCAAACCGTGCGCCTAACCTCGCACTGTGTCCTGATCCGGCGGGATGGGTTTGAATCGGCCATTGAGGATGCCACCGCCCCTATTCACTCCCGGAAAGGACAGGTTATCGGCGCTGTGATGGTTTTCCACGATGTGAGTGAGGCGCGGGCGATGACACTCAAGATGACCCATTTGGCCCAACACGACCATCTCACCGATCTGCCGAACCGACTGCTGCTGAACGACCGGATTAACCAGGCGATTTCCTTAGCCCGCCGACAAAGGAAGCACCTTGCGGTGTTGTTTTTGGATTTGGATGGCTTCAAGCAGATCAACGATACCCTGGGACATGCGATTGGCGACAAACTGCTGCAATTGGTTGCGCAACGCGCGGTGGCTTGCGTGCGCGGCTCAGACACCGTAAGCCGTCACGGGGGGGATGAATTCGTGGTCTTGCTTCCAGAAGTCGGGGACGCGGGAGATGTGGGCTCCACTGCGGAGAAGATACTCGCCGCGATTGCCAAGCCGTACGCCATCTCCGAGCGTAATCTCCATTTGAGCGGATGCATTGGCATCAGTATCTACCCCGAAGACGGTCACGATGCGGATACCCTGATCAAGAACGCAGATACCTCGATGTACCAGGCAAAGGGAAAGGAGCCCAACAGCTACCAGTTCTTCCAGCAGAAGATCAACCTCCGGAACCTCGAGCGACAATTCCTCGGGCGCAGCCTGGGCCGCGCCCTGGACCGGCAGGAGTTTTTATTGCATTACCAGCCGAAGGTAGATATCAAGGGGGGAACAATTACCGGCGCCGAGGCGCTCATACGCTGGCGGGACCCGGGTCGAGGGCTCATCCCGCCGGCGCAGTTCGTGCCCGGCGCTGAGGACTGTGGCCTCATTGTGCCGATCGGCCAGTGGGTCCTACGCGAAGCATGCACGCAAGCCCGCACCTGGATCGATGCTGGCCTGCGGCCAATCCCTGTGGCGGTCAACATCTCCGCGGTGGAGCTCCGGGCCAAGAACTTTCTCGAAGGCGTTTGCGGCATCCTGAAGGATACGGGCCTGGAACCGCACTATCTCGAACTCGAACTGACCGAACGCGTTCTCATGCAGGATGAGGCGTCCACCATGCCCGCGCTGCTGGCACTCAAAGCCATGGGGGTCCACCTCGCAGTCGATGGCTTCGGCACCGGGTATTCCAGCTTGAGCTATCTGAAGCGATTCCCGATCGACACCGTGAAGATCAATCAGTCGTTTATGCTCGAGATCAGCACCAACGGGGACGCCGCCGCATTCCTCGGCGCCGTGATCGGCATGGGCAAAACCCTGAAGAAACGAGTTGTTGCGGAGGGCGTAGAAACACGAGAGCAGCTTGCCTTCCTTGCAACCGAGCACTGTAGCGAGGGACAAGGCTTTTATTTCAGCCCGCCCGTGGCTGCTGAACATTTCGCCCGGCTACCTTACATGCAACAGGCGTGGAATTGACAACCGGCAACGGCCGGTCCGGGGCCTCAACCGCCCTACAGCTTGATTCTCGGTTATCGTCGAGATGGAGATCCCCAACAAGCTTGGTTGATTATATGTCCTCCTCTATGTATCCTAATGGCATGCTTGACGACACACGATTAGATATGCGCCCGGCGGAGCGTAAGCGGGTGCGAATGGCTGTGACTCTGGTGATAGAGAGTGATGAGGCTGAATACCTCGCCACGACCGTGGACCTCTCCCCTTATGGCTTGCGACTGCAATCCGACGCCACCCTTGCCCCCGGCCAGCCCGTGGGCCTCCTTCTTGCTACCGAACCCGCCTGCGTCGTTAAAGCGCGCGTAGTCTGGGTAGGCAAGGCTGACTCGGCCCAAGCTGGTCAGGCAGGATTCCAATTCTTGAACCCCCTTACAGGGCCAGTGTGCTGAAGTTCGAATAGGTCATGCAACAAATTCGCAATGGGTAGGGGGTAGTGTCCTAACAGTGTTTTACTGGGATTTTGGAATTCCCATCAGATTCTATAAAGGCGAGTAATCAAGCGTATTCTCCAGGCTTCAAGGAGTTTAAGAACTCAAGCCCCGCAAAGGTCCACTCGCTGGACTCGTATTCCTGCACCCAAACCACGCGAGTAGGAATAGCATGCGGGAATTCCCCCTTGGGAACGACTCCCACCCACTCTCCTGGAACCAACGCGAGCTTGGTTCGAACCCTCGCTCCGTGCAGGGAAATGTCGAGGGTGATGGCTGAATCGTCCGCCTTGAAGTGGTCCGGGTCCAACACGAGGCTGATTGGGATTGTCGCTGGTCGGCACTCCCACCGACGGGAAGTATGGGAGGTATTCTCGTGCATCGGCAGCCCCTCCTTTCTTGGTCAGACCCATGAGATGAGCCCGCCAAACATGATACAAATTCTCGAGCCATATACCACGTAATCAGGTACAGACTCAGCCTGAAGCACCCAGCGGAGAGATGTAAACAGGAATATTCGACTCCTAGATAATATTTCATATTGGCCCGCAATGAGTTGTGTACGATTCGATACCATCACAATAGGCTGGACTCCATTGAGTTCAGCAGCCTGGGATCTTGCCGAATCATGGTTGGTGCTCCGCCCACTCCGCGCCTCAAAGCGAATGAGCCAAGGACCCTATGTAGGCGTGAATTGAAGGAGAGTGACGTTTTGTCCGTACGTCCCATGGACCAGGCACTGAGCCCTTGTAAGGGACGATGAGGTCTATCAAAGCCCTCAAGGTCGAGCTTTCTTGACCGCGAAGCGGCCTTGTTGTTAGGTTAGAGCGTTCGGCACCTTACACGGGGCGTGAGCATTGATGGCAACTCCTCCACGAGGGCTCAAAGCCGCGTTGACGCGCCGGGACTTCCTGGGTGTATGCGGCTCTGCCTCTGCACTGTTCCTCCCCGCGCCTTTGTCTGGGGCGGGCGGAGTTCCGCTCACTCAGGAAGCTGCGACTCAGGCGGTTGCGGCGAACCCGCTGTTCCATGACTATCGGATTCTCCCTCAATATCGAACGCGCTCGCCCCTCGAGGAGCTGATTCGAAAAGCACGGCAGAAGGTGGACGATTATCCCAGCGAGAAGTATGGGCGTGAGATAGAAACCCTCTTCACCCGCTGGGCAGTTGACCTTCGCCGAAAGAAGGATAACCTGCGCGCGCTCGCCGCGTTCCTTTCGCCGCAGCTTATGGCGGCTTCGCCCCGCGCCCAGACACTTGAAACAGTCCGCGATGATTCGATAATCACGATCCGGCGCGCAAAGTTTTTCGCGGACCTGTCGCTGGGGCGGGACGCCTTTCTCGAAGAATTCCGATCTTCGCTCGTTTTGTTCTCCGAAGTACTCGTCGCCGATTTTAAGGTGGCGGATTTGCAGGTCGCCTCGGATTCTCCGCTCTGCATCTCGGCCGAGATTCGCTACACGCTCGTGGGCACAGGGCCGCGCCTCTACCGGTTCGAGCGAATCGGCGCGTGGAAGATCGATTGGGAGCAGGACGCGGCGGCATGGATGGCGAGGAAGTGGCAACCGCTGGCGGAAATACAGAGCCTCACCCCTCATCCGGTATACGTCGACATCACCTCCACTGCCTTGAAGGACGTCTCCTCTTTTCGCACTCAATTGCGGCCCGGAACGGATTATTGGCGGACGGTGCTCGACGGCGCGACCGGAATCGACGTTTATGGAAACAACGGCGTTGCGGCGGGTGATTACGATAATGATGGGTTCGACGACCTCTATATCTGCCAGCCCTCAGGCCTACCCAACCGGCTCTACCACAACCGTGGCGACGGCACTTTCGAGGACGTGACGGAAGCGGCCGGCGTAGGCGTGCTCGACAACACGCCTTGCGCCCTCTTCGCGGACATCAACAACAACGGCCGCCAGGACCTGGTGGTGGTTACCGCCAGCGGCCCGCTGCTCTTCCTCAATCAGGGAAACGGCAAGTTTGCGCTGAAGCCGGAGGCATTTCGATTCGCCCAACCCCCGCAGGGGGCCTTTACAGGCGCGGCCTTCGGCGACTACGATCGCGATGGGCGCCTCGACATCTATTTCTGTTTGTATAGTTATTACAAAGGGCTCGAGCAATACCACTTTCCTGTCCCCTACTTCGACGCGCGAAACGGCCCGCCCAACTTCCTGTTTCACAACGAAGGGGACGCAACCTTCCGGGATGTCACGGGGGCGACGGGTCTCAACCAGAACAACGATCGCTTCAGCTTCGATTGCACATGGTCCGACTATGACAACGATGGATGGCCGGACCTGTACGTGGTAAACGATTTTGGACGGAAGAATCTCTATCACAACAATCGTGACGGGACGTTCTCGGATATTGCCGAGGAGGCAGGGGTCGTGGATGTCGGACCTGGAATGAGTTCCTGCTGGTTCGACTACGACAATGACCTGAACTTCGATCTCTACGTTTCGGACATGTGGGAAGCCTCCGGTATGCGACTGACGTCGCAGATGAGTTTTCTGGAGCACATGCCTCCCGACGTGCGCGAGATATTCCGTCACCATGCCAAAGGCAACTCCCTTTTTCACAACCTCGGTAACGGCCGGTTTGAGGATCGCAGCGCGGCGGCGGGAATCGAGAGGGCGGGCTGGTCATGGTCCAGCCACGCCTGGGATTTCGCGCACGATGGACGGTCGCACCTTTACGTCGCCAATGGCATGATTTCCGGCCCCAGCCACGATGACCTGGAAAGCTTCTTCTGGCAACAGGTAGTGTCGCAGTCTCCGGTGGACGCTCATCCCACGATCCCTTATGAACTCGGCTGGAACGCCATTAATGAACTGATCCGCTCCGACGGGACCTGGGCGGGCTATCAACGCAACGTTCTTTTCTACAACAATGGCGACGGCACCTTTTCCAAGATTTCGGGCGCTGTCGGCCTGGACTTTCAGGATGACAGCCGCGCCTTCGCCCTCGCCGATTTCGATCACGACGGGCGGATGGAGATTGCCCTGAAGAATCGGATGGGACCCCAATTGCGCATCCTGCGTTGCGAGGCGGCGGGTCTCGGCAACGCGCTGGCCCTCCGGCTGCGGGGGATCAAAAGCAATCGCGATGCGGTGGGCGCAGTCGTCATCCTCGAGACCACCGAGGGGCGTCAGATGAAGATGCTGCAAGCCGGCACAGGCTTCCCCTCTCAGCACACTAAAGAGATTTTCTTCGGAATCGGCAAGGCCGTTTCCGCCCGCGCTGAAATCCGCTGGCCCAGTGGCAGCGTCCAGCATTTGGAGGGGCTGCCCGCGAATCACCGGATTGAAATCGAAGAAGACGCCGAGAGATTTGAGGTTGCGGCGTTTGCCCGCCATCAGCCTCTCGCGACAGTTCCAGTTCCCCCGGCGCCCGTGCCGCCACCCGCCGACTGTGAAACCTGGCTCATTGATCCCATCCTTGCTCCCGATTTCCAACTGCCGGACGTCACGGGTGAGACGCACCTTCTGTCGGCGCTGCGGGGCACGGCGGTGGCTCTGAATTTCTGGGCTACCTGGAGCCCGCCCAGCGTCGAGACTTTGCGCGCGCTTGATCGTTCCCCGGCGTTGAGAAAACCGGGGACTTGCGAAATGCTGGCCATCAACCTCGACAAGCCGCAAGATGCGGTGCAGGTGCGCGCGTTCGTGCGCGCGAATGCACTGCGCCTGCCCATCCTGCTGGCCGATGACGACGTGGCGGGCATTTACAATCTTGTTTACCACTTCATGTTTGACCGGCGGCGAAACCTCGGTTTGCCCACTACATTTCTGATCGACCCCAAGGGGTTCATCGTGAAGGTCTATCAGGGACCCGTCGAGGCCGAGCGCTTGAACGCGGACCGCGCGCGTATTCCGCAAACACCCGAGGAAAGGGGAAGGTTGGCCCTGCCGTTTCCCGGAACGCTGCACTTGGGGGAATTCCGGCGCAACTCGTTCACTTACGGTGCGGCCTTTTCCCAGGCTGGTTACTTCGACGAGGCCATCCGGGAATTCACCCTGGCTCTCGAAGCCAATCCCGATTACGCCGAGGCGCAGTACAATCTGGGAACGCTCTATTTGAAGCAAGGGAAGCCGGAAGAGGCTCGTCGCCATCTTCTGCGCACGCTGGAATTGCGCCCCGAGTATCCCGATGCGCTCAACAATCTCGGATTGCTGGCGGCGCAGGCCGGCGATAACGCTGAGGCCACCCGCTATTTTCAGCAGGCCATCAGCCAGCGTCCTGATTACGCCCTCGCTCTGTTCAACCTGGGAAACGTCTATCGCCGCGAGCAGCGGTTCAACGAAGCGAAACAAGTTTTGGACCGCGCCGTCGCTCTGGCCCCTGACGATCCGGAGATCAATTACGGACTCGGGATGCTTTACGCGCAACTCAACGATTTGGACGGTGCACTCAAGTATTGGCAGCAGGCCGTGAACCTTCGCCCCGATTATCCGCAGGCGCTCAATAATCTCGGCGTGCTGTTTATGCGCCAGGGTAAAACGGCAGATGCGCAGGAAGAATTCCAGAAAGCCATTCGCGTGGCGCCCGACTTTGATCAGCCCTACCTGAACCTCGCGCAACTTTATATGGGGCGGGGGGAGAAAACCCAAGCTCGCGAGATCTTGCAGGAGTGGCTTGCGCGGCATCCTGATCACGCCGCGGCAAAAAGCTTGCTTGAACAGGTGGGCCATTGATTGTGGATAAAGGGCAAATCCCCGCTACTGGGGGCTAGAAGATGGGAGAAGGGAGGGGCAAGATGACCGCAAACGCCGCCCGTTTGCCACTCGCCAAATTGTCCCTTTCGCTTGTCTGCCTCCTGGCGGGGTTACTGCTTCCCCGGGGTTGGATCGGTACCCAGACTGCGCCCCCCCCTCCCAGCGCGACAACGCCGCAGACCGCCGCCGAGGCGCACTTTGCGGCTGGGCGGGACCTTTTGTCCCAGCACCGCCCGAAAGAGGCGGAGGCGGAAATCCGGGCCGGCCTTCTGTTGTCTCCAAAGAACGTCGCAGCTCTCAATCTGCTCGGAATCTCCCTGGGCGAACAAAAGGACTTTGCCGGAGCGGAGAAAACGTTTCAGCTTGCGATTACGACGAACCCTCACCTGCCGGACGCCCACACCAATCTGGGCAACATATACGTCGCTCAGCAGAAGAACGGCCTCGCCGAGCGTGAATTCCGCGACGCGCTGCGCCTCGACCCGGCCAACCGCGACGCGAACTACAACCTTGGGCTAGTCCTGCTGGCCCGGAACGACCCGCGAGACGCCATCACTTACTTCAATCGAGTGCACCCGCAAGGCCCGGAGGTTCTCCTCAACCTGACCCAGGCGTACCTGGGCGCCGGGCAGAAGGAGAAGGGTCTGGAACTCGCGCGGTCGCTCTCCGCGCAGGCGAAGAACGACGTTCGCGCGCACTTCACGCTCGGGCTTCTTCTGGCCAAACAAAAGCAGTACAGCGACGCCATCCACGAGTTCGAAATCGCCAACTCGCTCCAGCCCGACACCTTTGAGACCCTGTTCAACCTCGGCCAAGTCTATTTGAAAGAAGGGGATAAGGATAAGGCCGTGGATATTCTGGGCCAAGCCCTGAAACTCTCCCCGAATTCTGTTGAGACCCTCTATCTCATTGCCCAAACTTTATCGGGCGAAGGCAAGGACCTCGATGCCCTCGAGTTGCTCGTCAAAGCGCACAAGCTTGCTCCGGCGAATACCGATGTCATCTTCCTCATGGCGCGTCTGAGCATGAAACAGTCGTTCTTTGAAGACGCCATTCCGCTGCTGGAGGAGGGACTTAAGGCTGCTCCCAATCGCCCGAACCTGCTTGCGGCACTCGGTGAATGTTACTTCATGTCGGGAAAATCGGATCAAGCGCGGGACACGTTCCAGACGCTCATCCAGGTTAACCCTTCCGCTCGCTCATACGCTTTCATGGCTCTCTGCTACCGCAACCAGGGGCGATTTGACGAGGCGGTAAAGTACCTGGAGCAGGGGCTTAAGGCCGACCCTCGCGACGTGTCGTGCCTTTACAACCTGGGCTATATCGCGAGCCGCCAGGGGCAATACGACGTGGCGGCGAAATGGCTTCAACAAGCCCTCGCCGCCGACCCCAATTACGTCGAGGCCCTGCGGGAGTTGGCTGACGTTAAGATCCGCCAGAAGAAGTTTGAGGAAGCCGTGCCCCTGTTGCGGAAGTGCGCACGACTGGATCCTCATCCGGCGCCGGTCTACTACCGGCTCCAGACGGTCGAGAGGAATCTCCACCAGACGGAGGCAGCGGATCGCGACCTGAAAATCTTCCAAACCCTCTCCCGCGACCCCACTCCCCTTCCCTCCGCGTTCCAGAACATCTTCGCCTATCTGGATCATCGCGCTGACCTTACCCCCCAGCAGCAGGCCCAGTCTGACATCGCGCAGTTGGAACAGGAGGTGAAAGACCATTCCGACCGGCCGCAGAACTTTTATTTTCTCGCCGAAGCGTATTTGAAGCTGGGAAGGGTCGCGGACGCCAAGCAAGCTATCGCTCAGCTCGACCAGTTAAGCCAGGGTGATTTTCGCACCACGGTGGGAGTGGGAGTGCTGCTGGCTCGGTACCACCAATATCCGGATGCCATCGCGCATTTTCAGCAAGCTCTCCAATCCAATCCGAATTCCGACGACGCGTGGTACGACCTCGCCGATGCCTATTTCCGCGAGCGCGATTATATGGACGCCCTCGCGGCCGCGCAGCAAGTCTCGCCTCAAGGGCAGAAGGATCCGAGCAATTTGGCCCTGCTCGCTGATATCCTCGCCCACCTCGGGCAGTCCGACGAGGCGGTCAAGTTGTTGCGCCAGGAAATAGCCGCCAACCCCGATCAGGACCAGGCCTATCTCTCTCTGGCGCTGGTCTATCTGCGGGCGAATGACCCTGCGGACGCGAAAGAGGCGCTGCAACGTGGGCTCGCGCGCACTCCCGACTCAGGTGAGCTCCTCTGGGGCATGGGGGTCTTGTCGGCCCTGGAGGGAGACATCGGAAAAGCTGAGCAGCATTTGAAAGAATCGGTGGACCTGCTGCCGGGATGGGTAGGAGGTTATTCGGCGCTCGGAGTGCTGTATTACCAGACCGGGCAAATCGCCAAGTCGCGGGAAACTTTGGAGCGGTTTAAACAGAGCGGCCCGCGCGGCGCGCTCAATGTCCAAGGGATCGAGCAAGCCCTGGCCGCCACAGGGCCGGGGAATGCGAGCAGCGGGAAAGCTCATGCCATGACGCCGCAAGATCGGCAACAATTCCTGCAAATCGCCCTGGCCCTTGCCGATCAAGCCCCTTAAGCCCCAAGGTACGTGGTAGGTGGCACGGGCATCCTGCCCGTGACCCGTCATGGCCAGGATGGCCATGCCACAAGCTGGGAGCGCGGGCTTCCAGCCCGCTCCGAATGAGGAGAGCGGCCAGGATGGCCGCGCTCCCAGCGGGGAGTTCAGTAATCTAAAGATACTAGGTCCCCGTTTTAAAGGAACAATGTGTCCGAAAGAAACTTGCGAGAGGTGCGAAAAAAAGCTTGACAAGCCTATTTTACCCATGCTAATCAGTTAAGCGTTTAACTGAACTACTTGTTCTTTTCGTCGGGTTTAGGAAAACCAAGAATCGAGCATAAGGGCGGTCGCGAATTAATCACGGGAGGCCTGAAGCAGACCCATGACTCGGTTCATTTCCCGGTGTGCGATCTTCTGTGTGGTTGCTGCGGCCCGAGGAAAGACCCCGAAAATCGAAGCGTCATTCCTGGGCCAATCCAACCAAACGGCATTTCACAGGTATCCAGCTCTCCACCCGCGTAAGCCTGCGGAGGAGGATTAGGAGGATGAGTTAATGCGAAGATACGGGTATTCCCTGCGTTACCTCTTTCTGGCCTTGGCTGTCCCTGCCGTTTTCATTTTGACCAGTGTCCAGCTTCACGCTCAGGCGGATACGGGGTCAATTCAGGGAACCATCAAGGACCAAACCGGCGCAGTTATCCCCAACGCCAAGGTGACCCTGACGAATGAAGGAACCAACCTTGCTGTCACCATGGATTCCCGAGGTGACGGCACTTACGTTTTTACTCCTGTCAAGATCGGTGTTTACTCGGTAAGTGCTGAAGCTTCAGGTTTCGCCAAGGACGTTCAACCTCATATCAACCTGGAACTTCAACAGCAATTAGTGATTGACCTCACGCTAAAGCCCGGCGCAGTGACCCAGACCATTGAAGTCACCGGCGCGGCGCCAGTCCTACAGACCCAGAACGCCTCAGTCGGCCAGGTCGTCAATTCGAAAGAGGTCAACGACTTGCCCTTGAACGGGCGGAATTTCACCTTTCTCGCGCAATTAGGGGCAGGCGTTAACACGCCGGAAGCCGATACGCGCGGCAATGCCGCATCCGGCGCCTTCTCGGCCAACGGCTTGCGGCCTGCTCAAAACAACTACCTGCTCGACGGAATTGACAACAACTCGAACGCCGTGGACTTTCTGAACGGCACCAACTTCGTGGTTCTCCCGCCCGTGGATGCGATTTCGGAGTTCAAGGTGCAGACCTCGGATTACAGCGCGCAGTTTGGCCGCGCTGGCGGGGCCATCATGAACGCCACAATGAAATCCGGCACGAACCAGTTCCATGGCACCGCCTGGGAATTTGTCCGCAACGATAAGTTCGACGCCGCGGACTGGTTTGAAGACGAAGTTGGCATACCCGGCAATAAGGGTGAATTTCGGCAAAACCAGTTCGGAGGCACCCTGGGTGGCCCGATCATTAAGAACAAAGTATTCTTCTTCGGCGACTACGAAGGCCTGCGCCGGCGGCAGGGGGAAGTTTCAACTTCCAGCGTCCCGACCGCGGGTGAGGTCAGCAGTGGCTTCACCAATTTGACGGATATTATCAACGGCCAGTCTGGGACTCAAACCGATGACCTCGGCCGGTCGTTCCCGAATGGAACCGTTTTCGATCCCGCGACCCTCCGTACGGTCACCGCAAATTCCGTGGATCCCGTTACCGGCATGACCGCGACGACGACGGGATATGTCCGCGATCCCTTTAGCACCTGCGCGCTCACGACCGTCACCTATACCCTTGCCGCTTGCGGGCTCAACCAGCTTCCCGCCGGCCGGATTGACGCCAACGCGGTTAAGATCCTCGGGCTTTATCCTGCGGCCAACACCGGGGGCATCACCAGCAACTATACCTCCTCGCCCTTAGGGACCGAAAACCGCAACGCGTTTGACGCGCGCGTGGACTTCAACCGGGGAGACAAGGACCAGATCTTCGCGGCGTTTCACTTTGTCAACGATCCGCAGTTCATTCCGGGTCCCTTCAAGGGAATCGCCGATGGGGGGTCTTTCATCGAGGGAATCCAGACCGCGAATTCCACTGCGCCGGTTCTCAGTTGGACGCATACGATTTCACCCACCAGCGTGAACGAGGCGCGGATGGATACAGCCGCCTCGGTACATCCCGCACTGGGCCCGTCCCTAGCGACAGCGGGATTCCGGGCCAGTATGGAATTCAGGGCATTCCTCAGTTCGCCCTCAACGGCGGCCTGCCCGCGTTCGGAATCGCCGGCCTGAATACCATCGGTAGCAACAACTACCTGCCTTCGGTGGAAACGAGTGAAACCACCCAGGCAGCGGACAATTTCACCAAGACGTACGGCAAACACACCTTTAAGATGGGCATCGAATACCAACGCGTCAGGTACGCCACCCTTCAGCCACCCTTCTCCCACGGCCAGTTCAATTTCGATGGGGATTACACCGAGATTCCCGGGGGGCAATCCGACGACACCGGCATGGCGCAAATGGTCTTGACCCCCGGCCCGACCTCCCTGGTGGGAGTGCCTGGCGCCGCACCCTACGACGGGGGATCGGACCAAATCTATGCCTCCAATAACGCCCGGACCGATGATGGAAAGAATTACTGGGGCGCTTATTTCGAGGATGACTTTAAAGTAAGTCCCAAGCTGACCGTGAACCTGGGGCTTCGTTGGGACTATTTCGGCCAGACGTTTGAACGCTTCGGCGCCCAAGCCAACCTGATTCCGGGAATCAATGGCGCCGCTGCCACGTACCTGATTCCCATTCAGCGGGAAAACTCCGTGCTGTCCCCGAGCTTCCTACAGGATACGGCCAATGACAACTACACCTACACCAACTCGGCCGGGGCGACAGAGACGTACGTGGGGACGCCCATTAACATCGTCTATACCCGGCAACGCGGCTTGGGCACCTCGCAAAGGGACAACTTGGGTCCGCGTATTGGGTTCGCCTACCAAGCCTCGTCGAAGCTGGTCGTGCGCGGCGGATACGGCATGTTCTACAACGGGTTTGAAAACCGCGGATATGGCCCCAACATTGGAGAGAATTATCCTTTCCAGTTCGGCTTTACCCCCGGCGCCACCAACAGCGAAACACCGATTAACGCCGCCACGTTCCCGAGCCTCGCCGGCACTGCATGCGCCAACTTCTTTGCCTTTGAGTCGGGCTTTACTTGCACACCTCTCGACCCGGCCCTGGTAGGAGCGGCGGGATTGGGCTTCCATAGTATCCAATACAACTACAAAACCCCTTACACGCAAGGTTGGAACATGACCTTCCAGTATGAAGTGACGCCCAACACCACGGTAACGATGGCCTACGTGGGGAATACAACTCGCCACATCGAGGTGTTTCCCGGCACCAATAACGTGAACGCCATCACCCCAGTAAGCGGTGCGATTTCGCAGTTGTACCTTGCCCTACCACTGTTCGGGCAAGGATCCAGCTACGACGCAACGGAAGGTTCGAGTTACTACAACAGCCTACAGGCCTCGGTGGAAAAACGCTTTTCGCAAGGTCTGACCTTCCTCGGGACCTACACTTTTGGGAGGGCCCGGAGTGATACCGGAGACCTTCTCAATGGAGGGGTCGGGGAAGGACATCGAGCCCCCACCCTGGCCGGCTTCGGGATTCAGGGTGATTACCAGGACGCCGACTACGATATTCGTAACGTCGTTCACTTCAGCGGTATCTACGAACTTCCCTTCGGAAAGGGGAAAGCATTCGGGAAGGACACCTCGGGAGCGGCAAACCAGAT